>Ga0193751_1000580_pt1 | contig 27372 bp, 26 predicted proteins | sample L1c2metaG_FD_143050 | JGI IMG/M metagenome (GOLD analysis project Ga0193751, IMG submission 143050) | Soil microbial communities from a riparian zone of the East river system, Colorado, United States - L1c2 | ecosystem: Environmental > Terrestrial > Soil > Riparian zone | place: USA: East River... | reverse complement strand
GAGGCGGCCAAGACATTCGAGGACGCCGAGCGCTACGCCGATGCCTACCGCGGCGCGCTCGACCGCATCGCCAAGGAAGCCAAGAACGGTTTCAAGAAATCGCCGGGCATTTCGGTCAAGCTGACCGCGCTCTACCCACGCTACGAATATACCCACGGACAAGAGGCCGTCGCCGCCGTTCTGCCGATCGTGCGCGAACTGGCGCTCAAGGCGTCGAAAGCCGACGTCCATTTCACCATCGACGCCGAGGAAGCCGACCGGCTTGAGCTGCAGATGGACGTGTTCGAGGCCTTGCTCGCCGACGACGAATTGCTCGCCAATGGCTGGGGCGGTTTTGGGCTTGCGATCCAGGCCTATCAGAAACGCGCCGCGCCCTTGTGCGACTGGGTGATCGAGGCTGCGCGGGCGCACGGTCGCCAGCTCATGGTCCGGCTGGTCAAGGGCGCCTACTGGGACACCGAGATCAAGGCCGCGCAGGTCGGCGGCCTGCCCGATTATCCGGTGTTCACGCGCAAGGTCGCGACCGACGTCTCCTACCTCGCCTGCGCCAAGACGCTGCTCGACGCGAGCGACGTCATCTACCCGGCGTTCGCGACCCACAATGCCAACACCATCGGGCAGGTCAAAGCGCTGGCCAGGGGCTGGCCGTTCGAGTTCCAGCGCCTCCATGGCATGGGCGAGGCGCTGTACGAAGAGTTGGCCAAGTTTGAGAAAGGCATTGGCGATCCGAAGACGCCGGTTCGGATCTATGCGCCGGTCGGGAGCCACAAGGAGCTGCTCGCCTATCTTGTTCGCCGACTGCTCGAGAACGGCGCCAATTCCTCCTTCGTCAATCGTATCGCCGATGAGCAAATCTCGATCGACGAGCTGGTCCGGGACCCGATCGCCGAGCTCGCCGTGCTCAAGCCTAAGCACAATCCCAAGATCATCCTGCCGCGCGATGTGTTTGGGACCGAGCGGCGCAACAGCGCCGGCGTCGACCTGTCTGACCCGGTGGTGCGCGAGCCGCTCCTCGAACGGCTGAAGACGCTCGAAAGCCGGAGCTGGACCGCCAAGCCCACGCAGGGAAAGGGGAAGGGCAGGGCGGTGACCTCGCCGCACGACCGGCGGATCACCGTTGGCAATGTATTCGAAACGTCCGCCGCGGAGGTCGACCGGATGGTCCGCGCCGGCCACGTCGCGCAGCAGGACTGGGACGCGCTCGGCGGCGAGGCGCGCGCGCAGCTGCTCAACCGCACGGCCGACCTCTACGAGGAGAATGCGGAAGAATTCTTCTCGCTGTGCATCCGCGAGGCTGGGAAAACACTAGTCGACGCGGTGCTTGAAGTGCGCGAGGCGGTCGATTTCCTTCGCTTCTACGCAGCCGAGGCGCGCCGCCAGTTCACCGCGCCGTTGCGGCTGCCCGGTCCGACCGGCGAGCAAAACGAACTGCGCCTCCATGGCCGCGGGGTGTTCGCCAGTATTTCGCCGTGGAATTTCCCGCTGGCGATCTTCACCGGGCTGGTTTCCGCGCCGCTCGCCGCGGGCAATGCCGCGATCGCCAAGCCGGCCGGGCAAACGCCACTGATCGGCGCGCTCGCGGTCGAGCTAATGCACCGGGCGGGCATCCCCAAGGACGTCGTCCAGCTGGCGCCCGGCCAAGGCAGAGTCGTCGGTGGAACGCTGACCGCACATCCGCTGCTCGCGGGCGTCGTTTTCACCGGCTCGACTGAGACTGCGCGCATGATCAACCGCACGCTCGCCGAGCGAGACGGGCCGATCATCCCGTTCATCGCCGAAACCGGCGGACAAAATGCGATGATCGTCGACAGTTCTGCCCTGCCCGAGCAGGTTACCCGCGATGTGATTTCCTCGGCATTCCAGAGTGCGGGCCAACGCTGCTCCGCCTTGCGGGTGCTGTTCGTCCAGGAGGAAGTCGCCGATCAGATGATCACGATGATCGCAGGGGCCATGCGTGCGCTCGAGGTCGGTGACCCGGGCGAGCTCAAGAATGACGTCGGTCCGGTCATCGACAAGGACGCCAAGCGGCTCCTCGACGAGCATATCAAATGGCTCGACAAGAACGCTACGAAGGTCTGCCGGTTGAAGGCGCCCACCGGAGCCGCGCACGGCTGCTTTGTCGCTCCTGCATTTTATGAGCTTAAGTCGATAAGCCAATTGAATCGCGAGAATTTCGGGCCGGTCCTTCACGTCATTCGTTTCCCCGGCGATCGTCTCGATAAGGTCGTCGAGGACATCAACTCGACCGGCTACGGACTGACGCTCGGCCTCCAGAGCCGCATCGATACCGTACGCGATTATATCGAGGAGCACGCGCGGGTCGGGAACTTCTATGTGAACCGCAACCAGATCGGCGCGGTGGTTGAAAGCCAGCCGTTCGGCGGCGAGGGCCTGAGCGGCACCGGGCCCAAGGCCGGCGGTCCGCATTATGTCGCGCGCTTCGCGACCGAGCGCGTCACCTGCATCGACACCACGGCGGCGGGCGGCAATGCAAGCCTCATGGCGGCGTTGGAAGGCTGACGCTCAGGAAGATGGCTCCCCGGGCCTGATTCGAACAGGCGACCATTCGATTAACAGTCGAACGCTCTACCGCTGAGCTACCGGGGATTGGCCGTCTTGGAAGGCGAGGCGGCTAGATAGCGAAGCTTCGCCCAAACGCAACCCGTTCAGGTGATGAATTGCTCCAATGCAATGCGCTCGTCGAGCGCGTGTTCCGGATCGAACAACAGGGTCAGCGGGCGCTCGCGGTCGAGCTTGATTTCGACCCTGGCGACGTCGCGCACTTCGATCTGATCGGCGACCGCCGAAACCGGCCGGTTTTCGGGTTCGAGCACCCGGAAGCAGATCGCCGTGTCGTCGGGCAGGATCGCACCCGACCAGCGGCGCGGGCGGAACGGGCTGATCGGGGTCAGCGCGAGCATCTTCGCGGCGAGCGGCAGGATCGGCCCGTGCGCCGAGAGATTGTAGGCGGTCGATCCGGCAGGAGTCGCCACCAGCACCCCGTCGCATACCAGCTCGGGAAGCACGATGTGGTCATTGACCAGCACTTCGATCTTGGCGGTCTGGCGGGTTTCACGAAGTAGCGAGACTTCGTTGATCGCGGCGTGGGTGAAGATGTTCCCGCCGACCGTCGTCGCCTGCATCTCGATCGGGGCGACGCGGATCGCCTTGGCGCCGGCGATGCGTTCGGCAAGATTGTCGAGCCGCCACTCGTTCATAAGAAAGCCGATCGTCCCGCGATTCATTCCGAACACCGGCTTGGCCGAGCCGCCTTCGAGCATTCCGTGAAGCGTATGCAGCATGAAACCGTCGCCGCCCAATGCGACCAAGATTTCCGCGTCCTCGACCGGCGCGAAATGGTAGCGGCGGCGAAGCAGCTTCTCCGCCGCGGCCGAAGCTTCGCGGTGCGATGCCAAAAGGCCGATCCCGAGGGCCACAAGATCCACGGCTTTTCCTGATGGATGGGGCGCGTCCGCGCTCAATCTTTGTCCTTTTGCGCAGCCTCTGGTTCGGGCCAAGGATAAGGGGATTGAACGCTGCCGTCACTGTCCCGTTTCGGGTCGGACGGGACCGGGCCGGTTACCGCGGTCCCCGACGGGCGTTAGGCCAGGCAATCATGCTGAAGTGGGACAGCATCTGTCAGTGGGGGCGCCGGGCGTCCGATCTGGGGGCAGCGATGCCGCCTGCCGTCCCCACGCGTGATCTGGTCCTCGAGGCCGCGATCGCGCACGAGCAAATCGACGTCCTGTTCCAGCCTTTGATCGAGCCGAGGAGCGGCCGCATCGCCGGTGCCGAGGCGCTGGCGCGCTCGCGGCTCGCGCCATCGGCGCACGCCTTGTTCGCCCGTGCCGAAGCGGCGGGCCTCGCCGAGCGCCTGTCACGGCTGGTCCAACGTAAGGCGCTGCGCTGCGCCGCGGCGTGGGAAGGACCGCTGAAGGACCTGAGGCTGTCGATCAACCTGTTGCCCGAGGACATTTGCCGCGCCCACTTTGACCAATGGCTGCTCGACGAGATCGAGGCGGCGGGCATCGCCCCGTCGCGAGTCACGGTCGAGATTACCGAAAGCGCCTTGCTGGTCGACCAGCCGGCGGTCGCGACCCGCCTCGCCCGGCTGCGCGAATCTGGAGTCAGCATCGCGGTCGACGATTTCGGCACCGGCTATGCGAGCCTCGCCTATCTGACCGGCCTGCCGCTCGACATGCTCAAGATCGACCGCGGCCTGATCACCGACCTCGTTGGGGGAACTCGTGACCGGATCGTGGTCAAGGCGATGATCCGCCTGGCGCGCGAGCTCGACCTCCAGGTCGCGGTCGAAGGGGTCGAGAGCACCGGCCAGCTCGAGCTTCTCGCCGAGTGGGGCTGCGACCTCTACCAGGGCTTCCTCGGCGCCGGCGCTCTGACGCACGACGAGCTCGCGCGGTTCGTCGCCGCTACGCAAGTTCAAGCCGCGTAGCGGTCTCCTTCTTCTCCCCGGCAGCCGCCACCCGCGCCAATCCCCGGGACAATTGCAACGCGCCAGCCAGACGCGCTTCGGGCGTCGGCCAGCTGCGGGAAATCACCATCTTGCTGTCGGGGCGAAGCTTGGCCGCGCCGTTCAATCGCTCGATATAGCCGAGGAGGCCGGCAAGGTCGGGGAAACCGGCGTCGGCAAAGGTCACGACCGCGCCCTTGGCGCCAATGTCGAGTTTGGCGATGCTCGCGGCGCGGCAACTCAATTTGACCTCGACGATCTTCATCAGGTTCGCAGTCTCGACGGGAAGCGCGCCGAAGCGGTCGATCATCTCGGCGGCGAATGCGTCGATCGCCGGGCGGTCTTCGAGGTCGCCCAGGCGACGATACAAACCCATGCGAAGGTCTAGGTCGGGCACGTAATGCTCGGGGATCAGGATCGGGGCGTCGATGCTGATCTGCGGCGTGAATTCTTCCGGCCGCGCCTCGCCGGCCTTCAGGCCGAGGATCGCATCCTCGAGCATCGATTGGTAGAGCTCGAACCCAACCTCCTTGATGTGTCCCGACTGCTCGTCGCCCAAGAGGTTCCCGGCGCCGCGAATGTCGAGGTCGTGGCTGGCGAGCTGGAATCCCGCGCCCAAGCTGTCGAGGTCAGCGAGCACCTGCAGCCGCTTGGTCGCCCCCTCGGTGATCGAGCGGTCGAGGGGCATGGTCAAATAGGCGTAGGCGCGGGTCTTGGCCCGGCCGACGCGACCGCGCAGCTGGTAGAGCTGGGCGAGACCGAACCGATCGGCGCGGAAGATGATGAGCGTATTGGCGTTGGGGATGTCGAGCCCGCTCTCGACGATCGAAGTCGACAGGAGCACGTCATATTTCCGGTCATAGAAAGCGCTCATCCGCTCCTCGACCTGGCCCGCGCTCATCTGCCCGTGCGCGGTGACGGCCTTCACTTCGGGCACCTGCTCGCGAAGCCATTCCTCCATGTTGGGGAGGTCGGCGATGCGCGGCGCAACGAGGAAACTCTGGCCGCCGCGGAAATGCTCGCGCAGCAGCGCCTCGCGCAGCACCACGGCGTCCCACGGCGTGACGTAGGTTCTAACCGCAAGGCGGTCGACCGGCGGGGTCTGAATTACCGACAGGTCGCGCAGGCCCGACATCGCCATCTGCAGGGTGCGCGGGATCGGAGTCGCGGTCAGCGTCAGCACGTGAACGTCGGCCCGCAGCGCTTTCAGCCGTTCCTTATGGGTCACTCCGAAATGCTGCTCCTCGTCGACAATCACCAGCCCCAGACGCTTGAAGTGGATGCTCTTGGCGAGCAGCGCGTGCGTGCCGATGACGACGTCGACGGTGCCGTTCTCGATCCCTTCCCGGGTCTTCTTGGCCTCGGCCGCGCGGACCAGCCGCGACAGCCGCCCCACCTGGATCGGAAAGCCCTGCAGCCGCTCGACGAAGTTGGTGTAATGCTGGCGAGTGAGCAGCGTCGTCGGGCAGATCAACGCGACCTGCTTGCCTGTCATCGCCATGACGAAGGCGGCGCGCAGCGCGACTTCCGTTTTGCCGAAGCCGACGTCACCGCACACCAATCGATCCATCGGCTTGCCCGCCTCCAGATCCTTGAGCACGTCCTCGATCGCGCGGTCCTGGTCGTCGGTTTCCTCATACGGGAAGCGGTCGACGAATTGCGGGTAGCTCGAATCGGGTTCGGCAATGACGCCCGGACGGGTCGCACGAAGCGCCGCGGTTTTGATGAGCTCGCCCGCGATCTCGCGGATCCGATCCTTCATCCGCGACTTGCGCCGCTGCCAGGCTTCGCCGCCGAGGCTGTCAAGCGTGACGCCGCCCTCGCTTTCGCTACCGTAGCGCGACAGGAGTTCGATATTCTCGACGGGCAAATAGAGCTTGTTGCCGCGCGCATATTCGATTGCGACGCAATCGTGGGGTGAATTGCCGACCTTGATCTGGGTCAGGCCCTCGTAGCGGCCGATGCCGTGGTCGGCATGGACGACGAGGTCGCCGGGCGACAGGGTCGCGAGCTCCTCGAGGAACGCCGCGGCCGCCTTGCGCTTGCGGCGGCGGCGCACGAGCCGATCGCCGAGCATGTCCTGCTCGGTGAGCACGACGACGTCGGGCGTGGTGAAGCCGTGGTCGAGCGGCAGGACGAGCAAAGCCGGCTGGGCCTTGCTGCCGAGCGCCTCCTGCCAGCTGTTGACGAACTTGTGGCTCTTCAGCCCATGGTCGTCGAGCAGGCCCGAGAGCCGTTCGCGTGCGCCGATCGTGTAGCTCGCGAGCACGACCTGGTGGCCGCTCTTCCGGAGCCGCGCGACATGGCTCGCGACCGCTTCATAGACATTGGCCTGCTGGGCGCGCTCGGGCGCGAAATCGCGTGCCGGTTCGACCCCGAACGCGATTGTCCGGTCGGATTCGGGCTCGGGGAAGGGCGAGGCGAGGTGGATCGGCTGCTCGGCGACGAAGCCGTCCCAGTCCGCCTTCGCAAGATAGAGCGAGTCCGGCTCAAGCGGTCGGTAGCTGCCCGGCTCGGACTGCATCGCCCGGACGCGGTTCTGGAAATAGTCCGCGATTGCTTCGCGCCGCGCTTCGAGCGCCTGATCGGCGGTCGCGTCGCGCAGGATCAGGTCGTTGTCGCCAAGATGGTCGAACAGGGTCGACAAGCGCTCCTCGAGCAGGGGCAGCCAATGCTCCATCCCCGCCATGCGCCGCCCGTCGGACAAGGCCTGGTAAAGCGGATCGCCGGTCGCGGTCGCGCCGAATTGCTCGCGATAGGCCGAGCGGAACCGCGTGATGCTCGCTTCGTCGAGCAAAGCTTCGGACGCCGGCATAAGCGTGAAGCCATCGGCCTTGTCGGTCGAGCGCTGGTCGGCGGGGTCGAAGCGGCGGATGTTGTCGATCTCATCGCCGAAGAAATCGAGCCTGAGCGCTTGTCCCTCCCCCGCGGGGAAAAGGTCGATCAGCGACCCGCGCACCGCATATTCGCCATGCTCGGCGACGGTGTCGGCGCGCTGGTAGCCCAGCGCATTGAGCTGGCCGATCAGCGTCTCGCGCTCGACCCGCTCGCCCGTGGCGATGCGCCGGGTGAGCTGGCGCACGCGAAACGCGGTCAGTCCGCGCTGTGTCGCGGCGCTTGCGGTCGCGACCAGCAGTTGCGGCGTTTCGCTTTTGGCCTGGAGCGCGTTCAGAGTCGCCAGCCGCTCGGCCATCACGCGCAGCGCGGGCGAGGCGCGGTCGTAGGGCAGGCAATCCCAGCCGGGGAAGGTCAGCACAGCGACGTCGGGGGCGAACAGGGGAACAGTGTCCTGAAGGGCGCGCATCGCCGCTTCGTCGGCGACGATCGCCATCGCGCGGCTTCCTTTTGATCCGCCGTGCGCTGCGCGCGCGAGGTCGGCGGCGAGCCACGGCAGGAAGCCCGACGGCACGCCGGCGAGGGTCAGGGGCCGATCGGCGCGAAGCACGCGCTGCAGCGACCCAAGGTCCAAGCTGCTCATTTGGCGACCCGGATGTAGTCGAGCTTCTTCAGCGCCTCGATCATGGGCCCGATGAAGCGCCGCGGCGGCTCGGCGGTTCCATGCGCCCAGGCCATGATGTCGACGTCCTGTTCGTCGAGCATTTCGGCGAAGAGCGCGCGGTCCTCAGAGCCCCAAGCCAAGTGGTGAGCATCAAAGAATCCCCCGACCAGCATATCGGCCTCGCGCGTGCCGCGATGATGCGCGCGCCAATGGAGGCGCTTTAGCTCCGGGTCGGAAGGCATGAGGGCCATGTAGTCAGTTGCGGCTCATATCGAAAGGTCGCCCTTGTAAGCTCAAGCAGAAGAATCCAGTTGTCGGGGATGACCGGGGAGAGTCTCAGCAAACAGGCGGTGCGGGCGGCCTACGGCTGGGGTCGGCCGAAGAGCTGGGACGATGCGCTGGCTTTGCTCGAGCAGGCCGCCGCTGCCGGCGAGCCTGAGGCGGAACGGCAGCTGGCCCTGGTCACCCAGGCGAGCATTGAACAATTGCTGACCCCGCCGCCGATGGAACGGCTGTCGGCGGTTTCGCTGATCGGTGCGAGCCGCGGCTTTGCACCTCCAGGCTTTTCCGAATGGCTGATCGACCACGCCGCGGATCGCCTGGTTGAAGCTTCGGTGCATACGGCAGGGGAGGAAGCGGTGCGGACGGCGCGCGATTGCGCATTCGGGCCGCGACATCGCGACCTCATCGTCGCGGTGCTCCAGGAGCGGGCGGCGCGAATCACGGGAGAACCGGTCGAACATCACGAGCCGCCGAACGCCATCAGCTACGATCCCGGCCAGGAATTCAGCCTTCACGTCGATTATGTCGACCCACGCGTGCCCCAGTTTCAACTCGAGCTGGAGCATCTGGGCCAGCGAATCGCGACCATCGTCACCTACCTCAACGAAGATTTCGACGGCGCCGAGACCCTCTTCCCCGATGCCGGCGTCAAGTTCCGCGGCGAGACGGGGGATGCCATCGCGTTCGTCAATGTGCTGCGCGACGGCAGCCCCGACTACCACACGCGTCACTGCGGCCTTCCGCCGACGCGCGGCCGCAAATGGGTGTTTTCGCAATGGATTCGGAACAAGCCTTTTCCGTTTCGCCCGGAGGATCTGGCTTGACGAACCGGACCCGCCCCTGATGCGCCCCGAAATCCTCAATCCTTTGTTCGCCGAGGTCGAGGTGCTGAAGGGCGTCGGCCCGCGGGTCGCCAAATTCCTCAAGAAGCTCGATCTGACCCGGGTCGTCGATGTGCTTTACCATTTGCCGACCGGCTCGATCGAGCGCGTCCGGGCGCCTTCGGCCAGCGCGGCACTGATCGGACGCAATGTGATTTTGGAGCTGACCCCGTTCGACGGCCGCGAATCGCGATCGGGCCGGGGGCCGATGCGCGTCTTCGCCGCGGACTCCGCCGGCAACACCATCAGCCTCGTCTATTTCAACAATCCGGGTTGGGCGAAGCGCAGCCTCCCCGAAGGCGAGAAGCGCGTCGTCTCGGGCAAGCTCGAAGCTTATGGCGACGAATGGCAGATCATCCATCCCGAAGTGCTCGAACCCGGAAAGGGGCCCGAGCCCGCAATTCGCGAACCGGTCTATCCGCTGACTGAGGGACTGACCAACCGGCGGATGGGCGAGCTCGCCGCCGCGGCGCTCGAGCGGGCGCCCGAGCTAACCGAATGGATCGAGCCGAGCCTGGCCGCGCGCGAAGGCTGGCGGGACTGGCTCGCGTGCCTCGCCGAAGCGCATCGCGAGCCGGGCGCGGAGGATGCGCGCAGGCGGCTCGCTTATGACGAGATTTTCGCCAACCAACTCGCCTTGCTGTTGCTGCGCCAGTCGCAGCGCCGCCACCGCACGATCCCGCTCGCCGGTACGGGCGAGTTGCCGCGCAAGCTCAAGCTTCCCTATGAGCTGACCGATGCCCAGCGCCGGGTGATCCGCGACATTCGCGGCGACATGGGCCAGACCGTGCCGATGCTGCGCCTGCTCCAGGGCGACGTCGGCTCGGGCAAGACCCTGGTCGCGCTGCTGGCGATGCTCGCCGCAGTCGAGAGCGGGGCGCAGGCGGCGCTGCTCGCGCCGACCGAGATCCTGGCCCGCCAGCACTATGCGACCCTGATCGGCCAGCTCGACAGCGTCGGCGTGCGCGTTGCGATCCTCACCGGCCGCGAAAAGGGCAGGGCGCGCGACAGCGTGCTGATGGGTCTCGCCGACGGCTCGATCGATATCCTCGTCGGCACGCATGCAATCTTCCAGGAGAAGGTCGCCTACGAGAATTTGGGGCTCGCGGTCATCGACGAGCAGCACCGTTTCGGCGTGTCGCAGCGATTGTTGCTCTCATCGAAAGCCGAGCGCCCGCCACACTTGCTGGTGATGACCGCGACTCCGATCCCAAGGACTCTGACCCTGACCCAATATGGCGAGATGGACGTGAGCAAAATCGACGAGATGCCACCGGGGCGCACACCAGTCGAAACGCGGGTGATCAGCGAGGAGCGCCTGGGCGAGGTGATCGACGGCCTCGGCCGCCACGTCGCGAACGGTGGCCAGGCTTATTGGGTTTGCCCGTTGGTCGAAGAGAGCGAGAAATCGGACGCCGCCGCCGCCGAGGAGCGCGCGCGGGTGCTGAAGGCTCGATTCGGCGAGGACAAAGTCGGCCTCGTCCACGGCCGCATAAAAGGGGCGGAAAAGGACGCGGTGATGGCGCGCTTTGCCGGAGGCGAGCTGGCCGTGCTGGTCGCGACCACGGTGATCGAGGTCGGCGTCGATGTGCCCAACGCGACGCTGATGGTGGTCGAGGGCGCCGAGCGCTTCGGGCTTGCCCAGCTCCACCAGTTGCGCGGCCGCGTCGGGCGCGGTTCGGGCAAGAGCACGTGCCTGTTGATCCGGGGAGCAAATTTGACGGACGTCGGCCGCGCGCGCCTGGCGCTGATGCGCGAGACCAACGACGGCTTCCGCATCGCCGAGGAGGATTTGCGGCTGCGCGGGCCGGGCGAAATTCTGGGAACGCGCCAGTCAGGCGAGGAGGCGTTTCGCGTTGCGCGCGTGGAGGATGTGGAGCAGCTCGCGCCGGTCGCGCAAAGCGACGCCCAGCTCCTGCTTGAGCGCGATGGCGGCTTGTCGGGTCCGCGCGGGCATGCGGCGCGGATCTGCCTTTATCTGTTCGAACGCGACCAGGCGGTCGGACTGATAAGGTCGGGTTAGCTGATGAGTAGGCCGTGCTTCTTCTTGCCGAGACTGACCTTCACGGGATTGTTTCGCACTTCGATGATGAGCGAAGGATCGCTGATCACCTTATCATCAATCCTGATTGCGCCTTCAGCAATCTTTCGCTTAGCCTCGCCATTCGACGAGCAGAATCCCAGGCCGGCAAGCGCTTCCAGCACAGAGATCGTCGCGCCAGTTCCCAACGTTGGCAGATTGGCACTACTACCACCCTCGGCGAAGGTCGTTTGCGCAGTTTCCGCTGCCGTGTCCGCCGCCTCGCGCCCGTGGAGCATCGCGGTCGCTTCGGTCGCCAGCACGATTTTCGCCTGGTTGATCTCCTGCCCGGGTAAGCCCTTCAGTCGCTTGATCTCCTCCAGCGGCAGGTCGGTGAACAGCCGCAGGAACTTGCCGACGTCTGCATCCTGGGTGTTCCGCCAGAACTGCCAATAGTCGTACGGGCTCAGCAGCTCTTCGCTCAGCCAAACGGCACCAGCTGCAGTCTTGCCCATCTTCGCGCCGTCGGCAGTCGTGATCAGTGGCGTCGTCAAGCCATAGAGCTCAACACCGCCGAGCCGCCGGGTCAGATCCGTTCCATTCAGGATGTTGCCCCATTGGTCGGAGCCGCCCAATTGGAGTCGACAGCCCTTCCGAAGCCACAGCTCGTAGAAGTCATAGGCCTGGAGGATCATGTAGTTGAACTCGAGGAAGGTCATCGGCTGCTCGCGGTCGAGCCGCAGCTTGACGCTCTCGAAGTTCAGCATCCGGTTGATCGTGAAGTGCCGTCCGATCTCGCGCAGGAAATCGATGTACTGAAGGCCGTCGAGCCATTCGGCATTGTTCATCATCACCGCGTCCGACGGGCCGTCGCCGAAGGTCAGGAAGCGCTCGAACACGCGGCGGATGCCGGCGATATTGGCGTCGATTTCCTCGGTCGTGAGCAGCTTGCGGCTCTCGTCCTTGCCCGAGGGGTCGCCGACCTTGGTTGTCCCGCCGCCCATCAACACGATCGGCTTGTGCCCGGCCTGTTGGAGACGGCGCAGGAGCATGATCTGAACGAGGCTGCCGACGTGCAGGCTCGGCGCGGTCGCGTCGAAGCCGATATAGCCCGGCACGACCTCTTTCTCCGCGAGCGCGTCGAGCGCTTCGGCGTCGGTCACCTGGTGGATGTAGCCGCGCTCGTCGAGCGAGCGCATGAGGGTGGAGCGGAAAGAGGTCATCGGTCTGCGCTTAGCCAACTCGTCACCCCCGCGAAAGCGGGGGTCCCGCTACGGCTTCTAAACAAGCGGGATTCCCGCTTGCGCGGGAATGACGATAGGGTGTTGTTGATGAAGCTCAACCGCCATCCGGAATCGCCGCCGCACGATCTTTCGATCGACGTGCAGGTCGAGCGGTCGGGCGACACCCTGAGCGTGCGCTACACGGTGTCCGGTGCGGTCGGCGCGGTCGTGCTTCCGCCACGCGGGGCATCCGGCCGCTCAGACGGCCTGTGGCGCTCGACCTGCTTCGAGGCTTTCATCCGCGGCACCGGCGACCGTTATGCCGAACTCAATTTCGCGCCCTCGGGTGGCTGGGCGGCCTATGAGTTCGAGGATTACCGGCAAGAGCCGAGCGACCTCGACATCGACGAGCCGGCGATCCAGTTCGGCCGATCGGAGCGCGAGATGATGCTGTCGGTCAGCGTCGGTCTGCCGGACCGCATCGCCCGGGTGGCCGCGCCGCTCGGCCTGTCGGCGGTGATCGAGGACCAGGACGGCGCCAAGTCCTATTGGGCGCTCGCGCATTCGGAAGGCCCGCCCGATTTCCATCATGCCGATTGCTTCGTCGCCAAGCTTCCCTAAGCAGCCGCAATGACCCTGTTCGGAATCGACCGACTACTTGCGGAAGGCGAGCTTCGCCGCGAGCTCGAAGGCCGGCGCATCGCGCTTCTCGCTCATCCCGCGTCGGTGACCCGCGACCTGACCCACAGCCTCGACGCGCTCGCCGCCGCCGGCGTCAATTTGACCGCGGCGTTCGGCCCACAACATGGTCTGCGCGGCGACAAGCAGGACAATATGGTCGAGAGCCCGGACTTCACCGATCCGGTCCACCAAATCCCGGTGTTCAGCCTCTATGGCGAGGTGCGACGCCCGACCGGCCAATCGCTCGGCACGTTCGACACCATCCTCATTGACCTCCAGGACCTCGGCTGCCGGATCTACACCTTCATCACGACCTTGCTCTACGTGCTCGAAGCCGCCGCAGAGCATGGCAAGAGCGTGTGGGTGCTCGACCGGCCCAATCCCGTCGGAAGGCCGGTCGAAGGGCTGGCGCTGCGCGAAGGCTGGGAGAGCTTCGTCGGCGCCGGGCCGATCCCGATGCGCCACGGACTGACCCTGGGCGAGCTCGGTGCATGGTTCGTCGATCATTTTCAGCTCGACGTCGATTATCGCGTGATCGCGATGCAGGGCTGGCAGCCCGATCAGGCGCAGGGCTTTGGCTGGCCGCCCGAGCGGGCGTGGATCAACCCGAGTCCCAACGCGGCCAACCTCAACATGGCACGCGATTATGCCGGCACCGTGATGCTCGAGGGCACGACGCTGAGCGAGGGCAGGGGCACGACCCGCCCGCTCGAGCAGTTCGGGGCGCCCGACATCGAGCCCCGGCGGGTGATGGTGGAGATGGAATCACTCGCGCCGCAATGGCTCGCCGGCTGCAAGCTTCGCGAGGTCAATTTCGAGCCGACTTTCCACAAGCATGTCGGCAAGCTCTGCCGTGGTGTGTTCATCCACGCCGGAGGGCCGTTCTACGATCATGAAGCGTTCAAGCCGTGGCGGCTCCAGGCGCTCGGCTTCAAGGCGATCCGCCGGCTTTACCCCGACTATGATCTGTGGCGCGACTTTCCGTACGAATATGAAATCGGCAAGCTCGCCATCGACGTGATCAACGGCTCGCCACTCCTGCGCGAATGGGTCGACGATTCCGAGGCGACGCCCGGCGACCTCGATGCGCTCACCATCCCCGACGAGCGCGACTGGGAAGAGCAGCGCAAGCCGCACCTGCTCTACTGATCAAGCCGCTTGGTTAACGAAGAAGTAGGAGGTTCCTGCTTATCCCCTGCTGCAATTCATGACGGTGGGAGCGCGGCTTCAATGGCCACTCAGGGGATCGAAGAAATCACGGAGAATGCGATCCGCGCGGTCGCGCGCGATTGCGGTTCGCTGTCGATGGAGTGCAGCGACGTCGCCGGTTACGTGAAAGGCGTTGGCGAGCGCATCGGCGAGCATTTGAAGATGCTCGACCAGCTCGAGGAAGTGACGACGCGATTGCTGACCGATCAGGCGCGCGTTTCCGATTCCACCGATGAGGCGCGGCTTCTCTCCGAGCAGGCCAAGGCCAAGCTCGAAGCGGGCCGCGAGGCGATCGAAGGCACGATCGACGGTTTCAAGGGCCTGACCGAGCTGGTTGTCCAACTGGGCGAGCGCATGGCCGGCTTCGCCTCGGCGATGAACCAGGTCCAGACCGTTTCCTCGACCATCGAAACCATCGCCCGCAAGACTAACATGCTGGCATTGAACGCGACCATCGAAGCGGCGCGCGCCGGCGACGCCGGCCGCAGCTTCGCGGTCGTTGCCGCCGAAGTGAAGAAGCTCGCGCACGATACCCGCGCCGCGACCAGCCAGATCGCTTCGACGATTGGCGAGCTGACCCGCGAGGCAGGCGCCGTCACCACCGAGATCAAGAGCGGCGTCGAGCGCAGCCGCGCCGCCCAGGCGGGCTTCGGCCAGATCAGCGACACCGTGCGCGAAGTCAGCGACATCGTCGGCATGGTCGACCGTCAGACCGAGGGCATCGCCCATTCGACCAACATGATCCAGACCAGCGTCGACCGAGTGAAGGCGGGCCTCACTGAATTTGCCGGCGACGCGCGCGACAACGGCGCCGAGCTGTTGACCGCCCAGAAGCGCCTCGCGCACCTCGAGATGCTGTCGAACACCATGCTCGACACGCTCGCCAATTCGGGCGCCGAGATCGACGACACGCCGTTCATCCTCAAGGCCCAGGAAACCTGCCGCCAGATCCAGTCCGCGATCGAGCGGGCGATCGACGAGGGCGAGGTCAGCGTCGAGGACGTGTTTGACCGCGACTACAAGATCGTCGAGGGCTCGAACCCGGTCCAGTATGACGTCCGCTTCAACGAGTCCGCCGACAAGCACATCCGCCCGGTCCTCGACCGAACCAAAGCGACCGACAGCCGAATCATCGGTTCCGCGATCGGCGACATGAACGGCTATCTTCCGACCCACCTCACCGAACGCAGCCATCCGCAGGGGCCCGATCCGGTGTGGAACGACGAGCATTGCCGCAACAAGCGGATCCTGATCGACGATACGACGCGCGCCGCGCTCGCCAGCGAGAAGCCGGCGACGCTTGCGACCTACCGCATGGAGCTCGGCGACAAGTTCATCCCGGTGAAAAACGTCTTCGTTCCGCTGTGGATCAAGGGCCGGCGCTGGGGCAATTTCGAGCTGGCTTACAGAGACGACTAAGAACGCGCGCGAAGGGCAGAGATCGCCGTCCCGGCTTTGCTCGGGCGGCGATTTTCGTTTCGAAACTCGGTTCCCGAAACCTTACGACGCCATAAACCTCGTCTTTACGCCCTTGGGTTAGGACCGTGACGAATAGGCTCCGCTTTAAGCTCGATCGAACGAGGGGAGAAGAATGGCGATTAATCGGTCCGTCGACCAGAAACCGGTCAGCGTTGCCGAAGCACAGCTGGCTCGCGTCGCGGGCGAGGGCTGTGCGCGCCATCCGCATTTGAACGCGTTGCTGGAGGCCACCGGCCCGCATTCGGGCCGCGACCTGGCCGATGCGGTACACCTCTTGTGCAGCCTTCACGGTCGTTATCCCGGACTGATTGAAATCGCGCTTCAGCGTTGCCCCAAAGGCGAGGCGCAGGCGTGGCTGTCGCGCGCAACCGAGGCGTTCGAGCGCGAGCGGCTGTATCTCGTCCGCCTGACTTCGTCCGTCAGCCCGATGCCGAGCACGCCGGGTTCGGCAGAGACCGAATCGAGCCTGGTCGCGGCGCGCCATGCGCTCGAGACGCTGGCTTTGTCGGAGCGCAACGGCTGCGCGCTTGGCGCGGCGACCGCGCTGGTCGGCGATTGGTGGCCGATTCGCCGCCTGCTCGACCGGGCCGCGGCTCGCGTCGGCACGGAGGCGCCGGCGCCGTCGCTTCTTGACGAAGCCTCGGTGATCGACGTGATCGAGCGCTGCTCGGACACCCCGCCCAGCGCCCGTGCGCTTGGGTTCGGCGGCGAGCAGTTGCTGCTCCAGCACCGAGCGCTGTTCGATCTCTTGGAAGCCCGGGCCGAAGCCCGGGGCGACTTTTAAAAGCTTAAGCAGCGGCGCTCGGGTGAGCGCCCCGCGCCTCAGTTCACGCCGCCTCCGCCAGTTCACGCTGTTCGTTGGCGGGGGCGGACTGCACGCCGGCGTTGTCAGCCTTGGCAACCTTCCGGTTCGGGAACAGCAAGCGCGAGGCTAGGACCAGCACGCCCAGCGCCAGATAAGCGGCGACCGCCCACAGCGGGCTCCACAGCACCGACGCGGCGAAGGGGACGCGCAGCAGTATGGGGTTGAAGCCGAAATCTTCGCCGATCGCCTCGCACACGCCAAAAATCGTGTGGGATCGAAGGGGCAGGGCGACTTGGTTCTCTTGCGCTGACATTCTCTTAAGCTCCGTTGGCAAAATCTTGTGCTCCCCTCCAAGCATAAGCTATGCCAAACCAATAAAGTGTGTGATTTCAACGCATTACTTGCGTGGCATATTGGAAAGTTGGGAAACCCCACCACGTCCGCGATCCGACAGTTGGGAATTTCCACCTCGTGCTGCAAGTGCGATATTGCAGTGCAACATTGATTATCGACGAATGGATGCAAATTTAGTACGGGACGCCGCCCGAGCCCCAAGGAGCTTACGCCCGTGATGCGGATCATGATGAAGTCGAAGATCCACCGCGCGACAGTGACCCAGGCCGACCTGCATTATGTCGGCTCGGTGGCGATCGACGCCGCTCTGCTCGAGGCGGCGGACCTGCTGGAGGGCGAGCAGGTGGCAATCGTCGACATCACCAATGGCGCGCGGATCGAAACCTATGTCATCCCGGCGCCGCGCGGCAGCGGGGTCATCGGCATTAATGGCGCCGCGGCCCATCTCGTCCATCCCGGCGATCTCGTGATCATCATGAGCTATGCCCTGGTCGACGACGCCGAGGCGCGGACGCTGAAGCCGCGGGTGGTCCACGTCGATGAGCGCAACCGCGTCGTGAAAATCGGCAACGACGCCGCCGAACCGGTGCCTGGCAGCGACCAGATCAGGGGCGACGTCCCAGCGAAGTAGCCGGGGCTACGAGCAGCCGCCACGGCGGCGGCAGGTAATCGGTCGACATGTAATAATAGAAATCGCACTGTCCGTTGGCGGGCCGGCGGTTGACGCCCTTGGCGATGCCGAACGCGATCGTGCCGCTGAACACCGGGCCGCCGCTGTCGCCGGGAATGCATGAAGGCCCGGCGACGGTCACCCAGGTCGGCTCGCACGGTCCGCCGCACAGCGTTCCGGGCGGCGCATAATCGGTGAGCTCGACCACAGCGCAGCTATAATGCGAGCCTTCGCCCCAGTGACAGACGAAGTCGCCGGCCCGGGTGCTCGCCACATTTCGCCAGCTGGTCAGCGTCCGAAGCGATCCCGCGCTCCGGTTGGCATAGAATGAAGGTTCGGTCGCCTCGGGGCTCACATTGACCTGGACGTCCTGATAGCCCGCGCCCCACTGGCCAGCGAAGGCGAGCGGCACATTGCCATCCTGATAGACCAGTTCATCGGGGCAATGCGCCGCGGTTGCGATTCCGTTGCGCGTGCCGTCGGTGACGACGAAGCCGGTGGTGCAGTGGTGCAGTCGGCCGTCGGCCAGCCCTTCGATCGCGCCGCCGCCATCGGCCGTCATGTTCTGCTCGAGCAGATCGTTGATCACGATCCGCACCGGGACTCCGCCGACCTGCTCGGCGCGTGCGCGGATGGCGTCCACGCCGTAGCGTTGGGCATCGGCGTCGCGCACCAGCAGCACGACCTCTCCGGTGCGCTGGTCGTAGCCGGCCCCGCGCGCGCCCGGAAGCTCGGACCGAAGGTCGATCAAGTGTTTGCGCATCGCCGCGCTCGCCTGCGCGTGGGTGGCTCGAGCGCCATTTCGGAAGACGACGGGCACGCCGGCGGCAGTCCGGTCCGCGACCGGCTCGGTGCCGGTCAGGAGGACGATGATCCGATAGTCCGGCGAATGGTCGATCGAAATCCCGGCGAGGCGGTCGGCGAACTCCCAGCCAATCGCATCAGTCGCCGCAACGCTCGCCTGCTGGGCTCGGAGCCGGCGCAGCGCCTCGTCGGCGGAGACGTCGAACTGCGCGGCATATTGGACGGCGTCCTCGGCCAGCGCCTGAGCCTCGGTCTCGACCGATCGCTCGGCCGGTTGGGCGACGGTCGGGGAGGCGGCGAGGATTGCCAGAAAGGCGACCAACCGTGCCATCAGCCTCCCGCGATCAAGCCGCCTTGTCGCAAAACAGAGCGCAGACCTTCTCGACCAGGCCGCTGATCCACTTCTGGGTGACCGGCCGGGCGGCGATGAACATCCGGAAATAGACCGGCCCGGCAAGCATCGTGAACAGCTCTTCGGTGTCGACCTTGGGCGATAGTTCTCCGCGCTCGATTGCGGCGTCGAACATTGGTTGGAGCTGGGCCATGCGCCGGTCGAAATAAGCGCGCTCATAATCGTCCGCCAACGCGGCGCGAAGCTCGGCCGCGGTCGCGACCAGGGCCGGGCCGAGCGGGGTCTCGAGCGTCTCGACCAGCTTGCGCAGGACCGACTTCAAGTCTCCGACCAGGCTTCCGGTAAGGTCCGGCATCACGTCGTCGGCGGCGCGGGCGATGATCGCGTCGATCATCATTTCCCACTGGTCGTCATAGCGGCGGTAGAGTGTCGAGCGCTCGACCCCCGCGCGCTCCGCGACGGCTTTGAAGGTGCAGGCTTTCGTTCCGCTTTCGACCAGCAGGTCGAGCGCCGCACGATTGACCCGGTCCGTGACCGCCGCGGTGCGTCCGCCTGGGCGGCGATTTCGTCCGTTTTCGAGCAATGTTGACTCCACGACATTTGTTCCCTAACGCGACATTTGTTGCATTAATAGGGTGCATCCCCCGCATGTCCACCAGAAACGCCGGTCCCGCCCGGGGCCGGCCATGATCATATTATTGACGTTTGGCGTCGCAGCCGCCTTCGCGCGGCTGCTCAAGCGTCGCGGGACGGCCGTTCCGCGATGATTGCACGCCCTCGTCAAGAGCACCTCCGCGTTCTGATCTCCGGCGCGGGGGCAGGGATCGGCTTCGCCTGCGCCAGTGCCTTCGCGGCGTGCGGTGCGGAGCTGATCCTTTGTGACCACGACGCCGAGGCGCTGACCAAAGTCAGCGAGCTGCTCGGCGCCTATTCGCGCTATTGTGACGTCGTCTCGGATTCGAGCGTCCATATCTTCGCCGCCCAGATGAGCCAAGATTTCGAAAGCTTCGACGTGCTGATCAACGCCGCCGGCAACGGCTTCGTCAGGGCACTCGGCATGGTGCGCATGGCCAAGGAGCTGCTTCCGCTCATAAGGAAAGGCAGCGGCGCGCGGCTGATCATCAATATCGCCCCCTGCTGCGAACCCAAGACCCGGCATCCATTGTTCCCTCACGCGAGCTCGCAAGCCGGCTTCCACCAATTGAGCGACGGGCTCGCGGCGCAGGTCAAGGGCTCGTCGATCGGCGTGGCGATGGTCCGCCCCAAACCGCGCCCGGCCCCGGCGAGACAACACATCGACTGCGGCTTCGACGCGACCGCCCGGGATATCGTCCAGATCGTCCGCGCGCACCGCCCGCAATGGCACCCGCGCATCGTTTCGACGCAAAAGCGGGCCTGACCTAACTCACCGCCCGTCGATTGAGACGCGCTCGTCGATCTCGATTGTGATCCGCACCCACTCGCCGATCATCGCTCGCCCGTTCTTGCGGGGAGGGCGCACCCGGAACTGCCACGCGGCCTGGCGCACCGCGCTCGCTAAGTGCGAGCCGGGCGGCTCCTGCTCGAGCTCGATGCAATCGTCGACGCGGTCGCCGGGGATCGTCTTGCAGGCGATCACACCGATTCCAAATTTATTGCGGGGCCAATATCCGCCGATCTCAGCGTCGGTAGGCTCGCGCGCCCATTCGACGCCGTAGAGCACGTCGCCGTTCGGAAGGTGCCCGACCTCCTCCGAATCGCCCGCCGCACCGGCGCCCGAATCCGCCTTGGGCAGGTTCTTCAAGTCCGCGGCGGCGAGCTCATCCTTGCTCATCTCGATCATCGGCAGCGGATTCGTGGACGGGATCGGCGAAGTGATCGGCGGGATCTTGGGCGGCCTGGGCGTGACCGGGTTTGGCCGGGTGACCGCGCGCGGCTTCGCGGTCTTGGTGGGCTTGGACGTCGCCGAATCGTGGGCCTCGGGCAAGAGGTCGACGAAAATCGGATGCGAGCCCTGCTTTGCGATCGGCGGGATGATTCCGAGACCGAGCAGGATGAGGAGCAGCAGCAGGTTGACGCCGAGCGCCAGCGCGAAGCCGGTCGCGCGACGGCGGAGCGGCGTTTCGTCTTGCGCGGTGCGCGGGCGATAGGTTCGTGCGGCCAAGGGTGGTCAAGTCTTTCGGGATTCGCGTTCGCGCGGATTAACCTTTCGCGGGTGAACCGCGGCTGCAAGCCTTTCCGCATGAATTGCGCCCCGGCCATTAGTCTTATCGGGCCCGCTGTGCTAGGTAAGGGCATCGCGCGAACGACGGAACGTAGGCCTCGCGCGGCTGAGAGACATCGCGTGCGCTCCCGCTTACCGGCCGGGAGCATCTCGAATGGACCTCAACTATCTCTACCACCGCCACCAAATCTCGCTGTTCATGGCGCAGCATGCCGCGTCCGAGCGCGCGCGCCTGGTCCATCACGGCTTCGCCCAGGCCTATGCCGGCCGGATCGAAGCCGCCAAGAATCCGGTCCAGCCCGGGCTTCGAGCGCCGTCGCACCGTGACTAACCAGACCAAACGCGAAACCGCCGATGATTTGCGCGAGCAGGCCGCGGCCTGTCGCCGGCTCGCCGCCGCCGCGCGGACCCGGTCGGGCACCTCGTCGCTCGACGCGCTCGCCGACCATTTCGACGACCAGGCGCGGCAGATCGATCCCAACAGCTTCCCCCACGATTGACCATCCCCAGCACAAGGACCAGCCCATGACCCCAACCGAAAATCCCAGCGCCAAGGAGCTCGAACGCTACGGCATCGTCCGCGTCCCCGCCGACACGTTCACGTGGAACGGCTATCGCTATAGCCACGTCCGCGACGCGCTGGCCGCGGCCAAAAGGGAGGCCGCGAAATGAGCCGCGCGCTTCACCTCAACATCGACGAGGGCACGGCGATCGCCCGCTGCGCGGCCGAAAAGGTCGGCGTGTCGGCGATCGAGCGGCTGCCCCAGGGCGGCGTCCGCCTGGTGTGCATGAGCGCCGACGGCGCCGCGCTCATCCGCCGCAAGTTGAAGGCGAAGCTGATCGCTGGCAATGTCGTTCGGGAACGCCTCCGGCCGCGCCGCCCGCTGTGGTAGGCTGAAGCGCTCCGAAAGTTCCCAATGTTCGCGGGTTAGACGGGCTCGAGCTGGACACAGCGATAAGAGGCCTTGGCCGGGTTCGGCAATTTGGCGATGCTCTCGAGCGCGGCGCGCTTGCACATCCCCTCGGTCTTGAAGCGGTCGGTCCGTTCCCATTTCGAGCGGTCCTGGGCGTCGGGATAGACGAAGGCGGACCATTTGCCCGGGGCATCATCACAGCTTGCGAGCATCAGCAGCGCGAGGAGGGCGAGGGCTTTCCTCATTGGGGGACCGAAACACAAAAGACCTGCTGTAGGACAGCAAAAAAATATCATCCGGCCTTGAGCCGGGATGACGCGGGCCCCGTTAATTATTCCGCCTCCGTGACGCCCGGAACCCGTGTCGGCCGGCCGACGTTCGGGATGCAGGTGGGGCGCTGCAGATGGCGGTTGCCCATGGACTATGAAGCCGTAGAAAACAGCGTGCTGCTCGGCGAGAAGATCGAGCAATGCCGCCGGCTCGCCGGCGACCAGACCGACCCCAACATGCGCGAAGCGCTCGAGCAGCTCGCCCGGGAATATGAAGACCAGCGCCGCCGCGCCGACAGCTTCATGCTCGGCGCTTCGTCTCGCTCGGTGCGCAGGGCGGCGAGAATTGGCGCGCATAGGTAACGGGCCGCTCTCGCAGCAGCCGGTCCCCCATGCCCGCGGCATGGAGGCTGCGGCCGCTCTTCGACGCTGCGTCACGATTGCTTCGCAATCCCTCCGCTGCGCTCGGTGGCTCAATCTCAAACCATTGACATAACGAAACAAATTGGCAAATGGGCAGGCTAGAGCATCCTAAAGAGAGCTTTAGACCGGCCCGCGTGCTGCCGCTCGGCCGTATGCTATTGATCCAAAAAGCCCCGCATCTTTCGCCCGCGCTCGCTATAAACCAGCGCGGTCGTCGGTGGTCGAGTAGGGCTGTTCCTGGACGCTCGTGTCGAGGCCCACCGCCTTGTAGAACAGGCACCTGGCGAGCAGCCCGGTGACGAGGAGGTAGGCGGCGACGACACCGGCGGCGATCGCCGCGATATTGCCGAGCACGCCCAGGTAGATGAGCACGGCCAGCCCGAGCGCGAGGACGATCCGAACGACGCGATCTTCCGGTCCGATGTTCCTGGCCATGTGCATTTGCCTCCCTGCTTCGTGAGCCCGGTCCGGTCCTTAGCTCATGTTTTGTGAAAACCAAGGCGAAACCAACGGGGGTTAATCAAAGGGGGCAAGAGCCGTCACGCGAGTCCAGTCACGTACCGAAGCGCATACGGGGCGCGCGCAGGGGGCGTTGTTGTACGCACAAAAAGGGGCCGGGCTTGCGCCCGGCCCCTTCGTTTAGCTTGTCGCTGAGTTAGATCGTTTCGAGGTTCACCGCGATGGGCTTGCTGTTGCTGTCGGTGCCGACCTCATAGGACAGGCGCTGGCCCGTCGTGGGCGGGTTCGCCTTGATGTCCCACTTAAAGGCGCTTCTCTCGAACGCCAGATTGTCGCCACCGGTTTCCGGCTTGATCGCGCCCCGGCCATGTTCGAGGTCGAACGAGTTGATGGTGCCAAAATATTTCATGTTGTGTTCCTTCGTTTCCAGGCGCCGGAATTGGCGCCTGTTGGCTAGGAGACGTTGAAGATAGGCGGAAGGCGCGGGCTACACGCCCAAGACCGTCTTGCGACTGGTAGCTGCCTATACAACGGTTCCAGGGACACAGGGTTGCGGCCGACGGCCCTGCGCGGCTCCACTCACCCTGCTTACCGCTCCGACGGGGCCGTTTGGGTTCGGCCACGCATGTCAGGGGGCACGTCGGGGAAAGGCCGTCACGCGAGTGAATCGCGTGAGGTTGGTCCTGTCGCGCCAAGGCGCGCAGGCCGGCCGAATCTCGCCGTTTTAGTACGCACCTCGACGTCGGCTCGGTACGAACGGAAGAAGGAAGCTGGGTTCCCGCTTTCGCGGGAATGACGATCAGTGAGGCGTCAGCGTCACTGATCGAGGAAGGAGCGCATTTTGCGGCTCCTTGAAGGATGCTTGAGCTTGCGCAGCGCCTTCGCCTCGATCTGCCGGATGCGTTCGCGCGTCACGCTGAACTGCTGGCCGACCTCCTCGAGCGTATGATCGGTGTTCATGCCGATGCCGAAGCGCATGCGCAGCACGCGCTCCTCGCGCGGGGTGAGGCTGGCGAGGACGCGGGTCACGGTTTCCTTGAGGTTGGACTGGATCGCGGCGTCGACCGGGATCACCGCATTCTTGTCCTCGATGAAGTCGCCCAGATGGCTGTCCTCCTCGTCGCCGATCGGCGTTTCGAGGCTGATCGGCTCCTTGGCGATCTTCAGGACCTTACGCACCTTCTCCAACGGCATCGAGAGGCGCTCGGCGAGCTCCTCGGGCGTCGCTTCGCGCCCGGTCTCGTGGAGGAACTGGCGGCCGGTGCGGACCAATTTGTTGATCGTTTCGATCATGTGCACCGGGATGCGGATGGTGCGCGCCTGGTCGGCGATCGAGCGGGTGATCGCCTGGCGGATCCACCACGTCGCATAGGTCGAGAATTTGTAGCCGCGGCGGTATTCGAACTTATCGACCGCCTTCATCAGGCCGATATTGCCTTCCTGAATGAGGTCGAGGAACTGCAGCCCGCGGTTGGTGTATTTCTTGGCGATCGAGATGACGAGGCGAAGGTTGGCCTCGACCATCTCCTTCTTGGCGATGCGCGCCTCGCGCTCGCCCTTCTGGACCATGTTGACGATGCGCCGGAACTCGCCGAGCGAGGTGCCGGTCGCCTGGGCGATGTCGGCGATCTCATTGCGGATGCGGTCGACGGTGTCGCGCTCAACGGACGCGAAGCCGGCCCATTTCTTGTCGATGGCCTTGACGCTGTCGAGCCAGGTCTCGTCGAGCTCATGCCCGACGTAGCTTTCGAGGAACGCCTTGCGCGGCACCTTATGGCGCTCGGCGAGGCGCAGCATCTGCCCGCCAAGCGCGGTCAGGCGGCGGTTGTAGCTGTAGAGCTGGTCGACCAGGAACTCGATCTTCGAGCTGTGGAACTGGACGCTCTCGACCTCGGCGGTCAGCTGCTCGCGCAGCTTCTGGTATTTCTTTTCGTCGGTGGGCGCGAAGTCGCGGACGTTGGCGAACGCGTCCATGCGGTTGGACTGGACCTTCGAGAATCGCTTGAAGATCGAAGTGATGGACGCGAACTTCTCGAGCGCCTGGGGCTTTAAGGTCTCTTCCATCTGGGCGAGCGACAGAGTGTTGTCCTCGTCTTCCTCCTCGGCTTGCGGCTGGGTGCGCCGCTCGACCATGTCCTCGTCGTCTTCGTTGCGGTCCGCCTCGGGCTCGTCGGCGACCTCTTCCTCTTCCTTGATGGTCGGGCCAGCGACCTTCTCGCTGATCTCGCCCTCGGCGGTTTCGCCGCCTTCCTCGGTCGCGGTCAGCTGCTCGGCGGTCGGGCCTTTCGACAGCATCGCTTCCAAATCGAGGATCTCGCGCAGCTGCATGCGGGCTTCATTGAGGGCGTTCGACCAGCCGATGATCGCGTTGAAGGTGATCGGACTTTCGCACAGGCCCCAGATCATGATGTCGCGGCCGGCCTCGATGCGCTTGGCGATGGCGATCTCGCCCTCGCGGGACAGCAGCTCCACCGCGCCCATTTCGCGCAGGTACATGCGCACCGGATCGTCGGTGCGGTCGACCGCTTCCTTCTTGACCGCGGCCGCCGGGCGGGGGCCGCCGTCGTCGAGGGGATCGACCTCCTCTTCGGGCTCGGCCTCCTTGTCCTCTTCTTCATCCTCGCTGCCGCTCTCCGCGCTCTCGACGACGTTGATGCCCATGTCGTTCAGGGCCGACATGACGTCCTCGATCTGCTCGGACGACATCTGGTCCTGGGGCAGAGCTTCGTTCAGTTCGTCGTAGGTGACGACGCCGCGCTTCTTGGCGCGGGCAAGCAGCTTCTTGACCGACGCATCGTTGAGGTCGAGCAGCGGGGCATCGCCCGCCTCGGCCGTGTCCAGTTCCTGGGTATCGTTTTTCGCCATTGTTTCTGCCGTTAATCGGTGCCGGCGAGTGACGCCAGCCTCTGCCTTAATCCGCGCTGCGCCTCTATGAGCCGCTGCTGTTCTTCCAGGGCCTCGTCGGTCAAATCCCGTTTCAGCCGTTCCGTTGCATGTCCAAGCGCTTTTTCCACTTCCTCCGCGGCGGCGATGATCTCGACCGCGGCGGCCAGATCGCTTCGGGCGCGGTCGGGGTCGCTATCACGGCGGGTGAAGGAAAAGCCCATGGCGCGAGGGGCCGTTCCGCCCGCCGCTCCGTCGTCGATCCCCAATATGGTAGCAAGGCTGGTCCGATCAAGCGCCGCGCCAGAGAAGGCGGCGTTGACGATCTCGTCGCGCAATCTTGCCGTGCCGCGGTCGGCGATCGGGAGCGCGGCGAGAGCCTCGCAATGGGCCGGCAATTCCTCCGGGAAATACGCGAAACCGAGGATCAGGGCACGGGCGGTGGGCGCATCGACGCCGGTCTTGCCGATGCCGCGCATGACGTCCCCGGGCGGCTTTTCAGGCGGTACGAAGCGGCCGTTCTTGAACGTTCCGCGGGCGAAGCCCGAACGGTTCTGGAAGTGCTGGTGCTGCTGTTGGTCCGGCCGAACCAGCGCGGTGAAGCGGCCGAGCCATTGGTCGCGGTAGAGCTGGCGAAGCGCCGGGTCGCCGATGGTCGCGGCATGGTCGATCAGGCGCTGGCGAAGCCCGGCGCGGGCCTCGGGCGTGGTCAAGGGCGCGGCTTCGACCTCGGCTCGCCACAGCCGCGCGTCCAAGGGCTCCGGCTGTTCGAGCAACGCCTCGAACGCTTCCCGGCCGGCTTCTTGTTGCGCGGCGCCATCCCCGCCAACCGCCGCTGCGGCGGAGCGGACGACGTCGTCGGGGTCCTGGCCGGGCGGGAGCTCGACGAACCGAAGTGTGCGCTCCGGGCCGATCAGGGGAAGTGCTCGTAGTGCTGCTCGAACCGCCGCTTTTCGGCCGGCACTGTCGCCGTCGAAGCACAGGATCGGCGAGGGGTCCAAGCGCCACATGCGCTCGAGCTGGCCCTCGGTGACCGCGGTGCCATTTGGCGCGACGACTTCGGCAAGCCCCGCGCGGTCGAGCGCGATCACGTCCATATAGCCTTCAACCACGATCAGCCGCTTCGCGGCGCGGCTTGCGGGCGAGGCGCGGTCGAGATTGTAGAGCGTCCGGCCCTTGTCGAAGAGAGGCGTATCGGGCGAGTTGAGGTATTTCGGTTCGCCCTCGCCGAGGATGCGCCCGCCGAAGGCGATCACCCGGCCGCGCGGGTCGCGGACCGGAAACATCAGCCGCCCGCGAAAGCGGTCGTAGGTCTCGCCCTCATCCGGCTTGATCAGCATCCCGGTCTCAATGAGCCGGTCCTCGCCGAGCTTTTCGAGCGCGCACTTCAAGGCGGTGCGATTGTCGGTCGCGAGCCCGAGACCGAAGCGCTGGATGGTGCCCAAATCGATGCCGCGGCGCTTCAGATATTCGCGGGCGTCAAAACCCGCG
>Ga0193751_1000579_pt1 | contig 27403 bp, 24 predicted proteins | sample L1c2metaG_FD_143050 | JGI IMG/M metagenome (GOLD analysis project Ga0193751, IMG submission 143050) | Soil microbial communities from a riparian zone of the East river system, Colorado, United States - L1c2 | ecosystem: Environmental > Terrestrial > Soil > Riparian zone | place: USA: East River... | reverse complement strand
CACGGTCCCGAATGTCCTCAGAATAGGGTTGTGTCATCCATGCCGGCCCCCAATTCCCAGCATGAAGCTTGAATCAGAAACCCGCCGATTTGGGAATCCCGATTCCGACAAAAAACATCATGCTCTAGACCCTAAAAACGTCGCTGATCTGGGCCAAACTAAAAGCGCTCCCGGATGCAGCCGGTAAGGTCGTCATGCTCGATTCACCCCCGATGGTCGGACACCTGTAAGAGCGGGCCGAGTTCACAGCGTCTCCTGCTTGTGGCCGCATTGCTTGCAGGTGAATTTGACCCGCGTGGCGCCCTTTTCCGCCGAGAGGCGGTTTGGCGCGCCGCATTTGCCGCAAACCGCCTCGATGCGGGTATGGCCCTGCTTCACGACGATTGTCTTGCGTTCCATGGTTTCGCGGATCAGGCGCTCGGCCTCCTCGCGCATCGACTGCTTCGACATTCGCTTCGCACCTGGCGTGATCAGAGAGGCAGCCTTATAGCATGCGAAAGGTATCTTACGAGTGACGCGGCCGCGTATTCCCAACAACCGGTTTGCCAACGCCGGCGCGCCGCCGACAATTTCAGGTCTCGATGATGACGTAGCTGTCCTCGATGTGCACCGGGAAGGTCTCGGCGACGTAGGGCCCCTTGGCCAGCGTTTCGCCGTCCTCGATCACGACCGGATAGGTCCTGACCTTGAAGCGCTGCGGGTCGAACCAGGACTGGCCGTCGCGTATGTCGAATTCCCACCCGTGCCAGGCGCAGCGCAGCAATTCGCCCACTCTCGTCCGCCGATAGACGCCGGGCTCCGGCGAGGTCAGCCGCGCGACGCAGGCCGCCTTGTCGAGCGGCGCGCCGGCGTGCGGGCAGCGATTGAGCAGGGCAAAGAACTCGCCGTTGACATGGAACACGACGATGTCGCGGCCGTCCAAAGTGACTACCTTGGTGCCCCCGGGTGGGATGTCCGTAGTGCGGGCGACAATGTGGCGGGCCATCGAAGCAAATCAGAGCTTGTAAAGCGCGCGCGCGTTGCCGTTGAAGATTTTGGCCTGCTCGGCATCGCTCAACGGCGTCCTGAAGGCAAACCGCGGATCGTCGAAATCCCAATGCGGATAATCCGACGAGAACAGCAGGCGATCGGCGCCGACCCATTCGATCAGGGCGCGCAGGTGCCTGGCCTCGTCGGGCTCATCGATCGGCTGGGTCGTGAACCAGAAATGCTGCCGCACATATTCGGACGGACGGCGCTTGAGATGCGGAACCTCGCTGCGGAAGCGTTCGAAGTGCTGATCCATTCGCCACATCGCCGACGAAATCCAGCCAAACCCGCCCTCGATGAAGACGATCTTGAGGCGCGGAAAACGCTCCGGCACGCCTTCGATCACGAGGCTGGTGAGGGTTGCCGCCATCGAATGCGCATTCGACTGGTGCTCCTCGGCGTAATAGGACGGCCAGCCGCCGCCGGCCGGGGCGTGACCGCCATAACCGCCGACATGAATGCCGAGCGGCAGGTCCAATTCCTCGGCGAGCGCGTAGATCGGCCAATAGCGGCGGCGGCCGAGCGGCTCATTGGCGCGCGGCGAGACGTTGATTTGCACATATTGGCCGACCTTGGCGCAGCGCGCGATCTCGGCGACCGCGGCTTGCGTGTCGTCCTGCCCGACCAGAATGGCGGCCTTGAGCCGGGGCTCCCGGCTGGTCCAATGCGCCAACTGCCATTCATTGACGGCGCGCTGGATCGCGGCGCCGAATTCGAGGTTCTGCTGCGAGAAGATGAACATGTCGAGCACCTGCAGCATGCCGAACTCGATGTCGAGCGGATCGAGATGCTGCTGGCGCATGAAGGCGAGATCGGATCCGGGCGGCCCACCGGTCGGCGGCCAGGCATCGCGGCGCGCGATCAGCGGCGAGGACCGCGGATAGGGCGTGGTGCCGATATAGGGCGTGCGCAGATGATCGCCGTAGGTCTTCAAGTGCTCCTGCCAGCGCCGGGACAGGAACGGGTTGAGATCGGATCGCGCATGCAGGCTCGGATGGATGTCGCAATCGATGATCCGCAACCGGGTTTTCGCGGAGGCTTCCTGGTCGAGCAAGGGGCGGTCGATGACATCACTCATGCGATCCTCCTTCGTTCAGTTTGGCGCATGATCTCTTCGAAAAACCGGTTCCCACTTTTTCGGATCATGCGCGGGTCACGCGGCAAGTTTCAGCCGCGGAAAGGTTTCAAGCGGATTGTCGGCACACATGCGCGAAACGATACTGGCTGGCAGATGCGGCGGGATGGCGTCGTCGCCGTCGAACTGCCAGTGCGGGTAATCCGAAGCAAACAGGAACATCCGGTCCGAGCCGATCATATCGATGATGTCGGCAACACCTTGGGCATCGGGCGGGCTGTCGAAGGGTTGCGTGGTCAGGCGAATATGATCGCGCATGATCGAGGCCGGCTCGCGGTCGATCCAGGGCACCTCGACGCGGACGCCGCGCCAGGTCTTGTTGGCGCGCCACATGAAGGCCGGCAGCCAGCTGACGCCGGATTCCATCAGCACCACCTTGAGGCCGGGGAATTTCACGAACACGCCCTCGTAAATCAGGCTGAGCACCTGGGCCTGGAATGCCTGCGCCTCGGCCAGATAATATTCGTAGCGATAGGACGGCCAGCCGATCGAGTTCGGCGCCTGGCGATACTGGCTGCCGGCATGGATGGCGAGCGGCAGTTTGTGTTTCTCGGCGGCCTGCCAGACCGGCCAGTAATGCCGCCGCCCCAACAGGCTCTCGCCTTGCGCCAGCACCAGCACCGACACGAAGCGGGTGTCGGCGGCGCGGCGTTCGATTTCCTCGATCGCGAGATCCGGCGCCTGCAAGGGAACCACGATCGACGCGCGCAGGCGAGAATCGCGCGCCAGCCACTCGGTCGCGATCCAGTCGTTGATGGCCTTGCAAAATGCCGCCGCCATGTAGGGATCGTAGACGGCTAGCGCGCCGTACAGCACATTGCAGATCGCGTGCGACGAACCCAATTGGTCGAACGCGCCGCGCTGGACCATCGCAAGCTCGCTGCCGGGCTTGCCGTGGGCGGGGCGCCAGTCGGCGCGGCCCGACAGCGGCATATTCGGCGGATAGCTGGTGAGATCGAGACCATCGATGGCCCGGCTCACCACCTGCTCTTTCCAGTGATCGTCGAGATAGGGCAACAACGTGGTGCGGGTTCCACCCACGGCGGGATGGATATCGCAATCGATCCGGGTCGCCACCATGGTCGTTCCCTTGTTGTCGTTCTTGGCGGCCCTGCGGCCGCGCCTTACAACGAAATGTGACGCCGATGGCTCCCCGGAGCAAGCGCTAAGCGGCGGTGCAGACCGGCCAATTTGCGAGATCAGCGAGGTGGCTATGCCGTCAAATCGCCAAAACGCTGATCGAGGCTTGATTCAGGCCGGCACGCCAATAATTGCGTAGTCGGCAAACAGTTCGTGCGTGGCTTGCAGTTCGTGCGTGGCTTGCAATGACAAGATGGCTGGTCCTTTTCTGCCTGCTGACGGCTGTCACGGCGGCATCTGCCCGTGCCGCCGAGCCCGAATCGGCGCAGACCGCGGCTTACCTGGTAAGAGTGGGACTTGTCGGCGACGATACAATGGATCCACCTGCCGAGGTGGCAGCGGATCCGTCGAAAACATGCGAGGGCGCTTCGTTTTCCCGGAGCATCAAGTATGGCGAAAGCGACCTGAACCTGCTCGACGTCGCATCCGGCGACTCGAGCGAAACATCGCCACGTCCGGTGCTGGTGTTCGTTGCGGGCGAAAGTTTCGCCGGCGAAAGCGGAACGGCTGAGGACATCGGCGCGGTCGATGATCAGGCACTGTGTTTTGCCGTGCGCCACGGAATGGTCGGCGTAAGAGTTAACTATCGGCTGGCGCCTGCAGACCCGTGGCCCGCCGGCGCCAAGGATGTCGCGGCCGCAACCTCATGGGTCCACCAGAATATCGACCTGTTCGGCGGAAGCCGCGCCCAGGTCGTGGCCGTCGGCTACTCCGTCGGCGCCTTTCACGTGGCCAGCCTTCTGGCTCACCCGGAATTTCAGACGAGCGATTTCGACTTCGCCGGTGCAGTGCTGGTGTCTGGCATCTACCATTCAAGCGCGGAGGCCAACGAGGCCGAAAAGTCCTATTTCGGCGCCGACGCCAACAAATATGACGAGCGGTCGGCTTTTCCCGGCATCCTGAACATCACCACGCCGATTCTATTGGCCTGGTCCGCGCTCGACCCACCGCGTCTGATCGCGCAAGGCGAAGGGCTCAAAGAGCGGTTGTGCAACTCCCCCAGCCAATGCCCGCGCACAACGGTTTTGACGAGCCGCAATAGTCTGGCTTCCGTGTTTGCGACGGATGCTGCAAGCGGAAGCCTTGCCCGGCCGATGCTGGAGTTGGTCCGGGAAATCGAGGCCAGGGGCCTTCCCTAGACGCCGGTGAGATTTTCGCTGTCGAAGCGAGAATTGCAGGCTAGGCTGACCGTTGCGCAAACGGCCTGTTGGGAGATGCCATGACTATCCTGATCCGCGGTGGAACGGTCGTTAACCAGGATCACTCGCGCCGCGCCGACGTGCTGGTCGATGGCGAGACCATCGTCGCGATCGGCCCCGCGATCGAGGCTCCGGTCGGCGCGGAGATCATCGACGCCGGCGGCTGCTATGTGATGCCAGGTGGGATCGATCCGCACACCCATCTCGAACTCGCCTTCATGGGCAGCGTGTCGGCGGATGATTTCGAGTGGGGCACCAAGGCAGCGCTCACCGGCGGCACCACCATGGTGGTCGACTTCTGCATTCCCGATCCCGGGCAATCGATGCTGGCGGCGTATCAGAACTGGCGGCGCAAGTCCGAGAAGGCGGCTTCCGACTACGGTTTCCACATGGCGGTGACGTCGTGGTCGAAGCAGGTATTCGACGAGATGGAGATCGTCGTCAAAACTTACGGCATCAACACCTTCAAGCATTTCATGGCCTACAAGGGCGCGTTGATGGTGAATGACGACGAGCTCTACAACTCCTTTGCGCGCTGTGCCCATCTCGGCGCGCTACCGCTGGTGCATGCCGAGAACGGCGACGTGGTGGCGCGCATGCAGGAAGCCCTGCTCGAACGCGGCACCACCGGCCCCGAGGGCCACGCTTATTCGCGCCCGCCGGAGGTCGAAGGCGAAGCCACCAACCGCGCCATCATGATCGCGGATATGACGGGAGCGCCGCTCTATGTCGTGCATACGAGCTGCCGTGAATCGCATGAGGCGATCGCGCGGGCCCGCGCCAGCGGCAAGCGCGTCTATGGCGAGCCGTTGATCCAGCATCTCCTGCTCGACGCGCGCGAGTACGAAAACCGCAACTGGGACCATGCCGCCCGCCGCGTGATGTCGCCGCCGTTCCGCGACAAGAATCATCAGGACAGTCTCTGGGCCGGGCTGCAGTCCGGCTCGCTGCAGGTGGTCGCGACCGATCACTGCGCCTTCACCACCGAGCAGAAGCGACTGGGCGTCACTGACTTCCGCAAGATCCCGAACGGAACCGGCGGCCTCGAAGACCGCATGCCCTTGCTGTGGACCGCCGGCGTCAACACCGGCCGGCTGACGAAGGAGGAGTTCGTCGCGGTGACGTCTTCCAACATCGCCCGCATCCTCAACATCTATCCGCGCAAAGGCCGGCTCGCCATCGGCTCGGACGCGGACATCGTGGTGTGGGACCCCGACGCCCACAAGACCATCAGCGCCAAAAGCCAGGTGAGCCGGATCGACTACAACGTGTTCGAGGGGTTTGCGTGCCTGGGCGCGCCCGCGGCCACGCTGTCGCGTGGCAAGATCGCCTGGAAGGCTGGCGAGCTTCGCGCCGAAAAAGGCGACGGACGTTATGTGGAGCGGCCGGCCTTTTCGCCCGTCCATGTCGCCAATTCGACCTGGAAGCAGGCGAGCGCACCGAAGGCGGTGCGGCGGGCCGATGTGACGCCGTGAGCGGAAAGTGATTCGACTGAAGTGGAATGGTGGGCACGACAGGGATCGAACCTGTGACCCCTACCATGTCAAGGTAGTGCTCTCCCGCTGAGCTACGTGCCCCAAAGTCCTGATCGGGTGGGGTCCGTATATCGGCTCCAAGGCGGGCAGGCAAGGACGCCCGACCACGCAATTGGAGCCGTTCAGGCCGCCAGCATCTTGTTCACTTCGCTGACCAATTCGCGAAGATGCACCGGTTTCGACAGCACCTTGGCATTTTTGGGCGCCTCGGAGTCCGAGTTGAGCGCCACCGCGGCAAAGCCGGTGATGAACATGATCTTGATGTCGGGATCGAGTTCGGAAGCCCGGCGCGCCAGCTCGATGCCGTCCATCTCGGGCATGACGATATCGGTGAGCAGCATCTCAAACGGCTCCTCGCGCAGCCTTTGATAGGCCGACATGCCGTTATCATGGGGGGAAACCTGAAAACCGGCGTTTTCCAGCGCCTTGACCAGGAACCGGCGCATGTCGTTGTCGTCTTCGGCGAGGAGGATTTTATGCATGGCGAGGAACGTCAAATCCCGATTGGAGGACAATCCCCTCACTAAGCCCGACAGAGGGTAAATTTCGGGTGAAAGGGAACACAATGCGGCCAGCGGTTCTCAGCGTTATTTCTGGACCGGAACGCGCCGCGAATCAATGAAGGTGGGCGTTTTCCGTTCGCAAGAGGCGTTCCAGCCGAACCGTCTTTTTTTTCGCTTGTTTTTTCGCTTGGCAGGAGGGTTGTGATTACCGACAATGAGGACTCATAAAATCCCGGTTTTCTGGCAGGAATGACGATTTCCAGAACGGCGGATTCGAGGGACGATGCCCGACAATGACCCTGTTTGACGGAAAACTGTCGCCCCCGTTCGAGATCGTGGAGCCGGCCGTCTGGCGGGCGCCCATCATCTTCAACTCTCCGCATTCCGGGTCGGTCTATCCGGACGAATTCCTGAGCGTGTCGCGGATCGATCTTCCGGCGCTGCGGCGCTCCGAAGATTCCTACATGGATGAGCTGATCGGCGGCTTAACCGATCGCGGCTTTCCAATTGTCAGGGTCAACTTTCCCCGCTCCTATGTCGATGTTAACCGCGAGCCCTACGAGCTCGATCCGCGCATGTTCGCGGGCCGATTGCCGAGCTTCGCCAATACGCGGTCGATGCGGGTGGCCGGCGGGCTCGGCACCATCCCGCGCGTGGTCGGTGACGGGCAGGAAATCTACCGCGAGCGGCTTGCGGTCGACGACGCCTTGGCAAGGATCGAGGCGTTCTACAAGCCTTATCACCGGGCGCTGCGGCGCTTGATCAACAAGGCGCACCAGGCGTTCGGAACCGTGGTCGTGGTGGATTGCCATTCGATGCCCTCGATCGGCGTGTCGCGGGATGAGCCACGGCGGCCGGACGTGGTGATCGGCGATCGCTACGGAACCAGTTGCGCGGGCCTGCTCGCCGACATGGTCGAGGACACCATGGGTCGGCTCGGTTATTCGGTCGGACGCAACAAACCCTATGCCGGCGGCTTCATCACCGAGCACTACGGCAATCCGGCCTCCGGACTGCACGCCATCCAGCTCGAGCTCAACCGTTCGATCTACATGGACGAGCGGCGCCGCGAACGCGGCGCGCGCTTCGCGCAGGTGACGCGCGATTTCGCCATCCTGGCCGAAGCCTTGGCCGCTGTTCCGCTCGGCGATCTCGGGCCGTTCCAAGCAGCGGCGGAATAGAATCTCTTAGGTCATTCCGGGATGGTCCCACCGGGTCCGCGCTGGCGCGGCCCGATGACAGGCTCCGGACCAGACCTCAGATGTGCAATTGCTCATCGGGGAATCTCGAGATTCCGGGTTCGCTCGCTCCGCTCGCGCCCCGGAATGACGACGCAAGCAAATGACAGTTTCAAGAAAAAGGGCCGCTTGAGTAAACAAGCGGCCCAAGTCTAGGGAGGAAACGCCCAAGGAGGGCAGCGGTAACGCAAAAGCGCTACCGCACCGCAACAATATGCGACCGCGCTGCACAAAGTGCAAGGGTTTTTGAATTATTTCCGGTGCATAATTCGATGAAGATCGGATGCGCGTCTAAAAACCCACATGATGTGATTTAATCTATTTATTTCAATCATTTAGATAGGGGGTCGGAGGTGCCCGATCGTCCTTAAATGGTCCACTATTCCGGCCCTCTCAAATTCGTGATCGGAAGAGTCGTTGGAAAATACACGCTTCGGTGCGGGTGATTCGCAAACGAGATAATCGCGCGCCAGGGACCCGCGCGGCGCGCGTTAACCGTGCGCGATTTGCAGGATTGCGCTAGGCAAGGGCCTTACATTCTACCCGCCTGCCCCACCTCAAGGAACCGCCGTGACGGTGATTGATTTTACAGCCTTCATTGGCCGCCTTGCGACCGCCTCCGGCGAAACCATCCTGCCGTTCTTTCGCACGTCGCTGAGCATCGACAACAAGAGCGGTGCTGACCATGATTTCGATCCGGTGACGGAGGCCGACCGTGCCGCGGAGGCGGTGATGCGCCGCCTGATCAAGGCCAACTTTCCCCAGCACGGCATCGTCGGCGAGGAATTCGGCAGCGAGCGCGAGGACGCCGAATATGTCTGGGTGCTCGACCCGATCGATGGCACCAAATCCTTTATCTCGGGCTTTCCGATCTGGGGCACGTTGATCGCATTGTTGCACAAGGGCACGCCGGTGTTCGGCATGATGCACCAGCCGTTTATCGGCGAGCGCTTCTCCGGCGACAGCGGCTCGGCGCATTATTCCGGCTCCGCCGGGGAGCGCAGACTTTCAGTGCGGCGCTGCGCCTCGCTGCGGGACGCAACCATGTTCACGACCAGCCCGCTATCGATGAACCCCGCCGACCGCGCGGCCTTCGGCCGCGTCGAAAAAGCGGCGCGGCTGACGCGCTACGGCGGCGACTGCTATTCCTATTGCATGCTCGCCGCCGGGCATCTCGATCTCGTGATCGAGACCGAACTGAAGCCCTACGACATCGCCGCTTTGATTCCGATCATCACCGGCGCCGGCGGGGTGGTCAGCACCTGGGACGGCAAGCCCGCGCAAAACGGCGGCCGCATTATCGCAGCCGGCGATCCGCGCATCCATGAAGCGGCGATGAAGCTATTGAATGGTTAAACCAGCTTTTGCCGGCATCTTGAGGAGCCGCGCTCTTGCGCGTTTCGAAGGATGCCGAAACACCTGGCCTCATGGTTCTCAAGGCGATGCGAAGCATCGTCCGGAGACGCGCGAGGACGCGCTCCGCAGCACCAGGGTGGCGTCTGTGCGGGGAGAGCTTGCATGAGAGCGCTTGGCGCGCTGGCAACCGGACTGTCACTGCTGCTGCCGGCATCGGTTGCCGCGGCGGAATTTCCTGACCGCGCCATCCGGCTGATCGTGCCGTTTCCGGCCGGCGGCCCGAACGACCTGATCGCACGGGTGATCGGTCAGCGCATGTCCGAACTGACCAGGCAGCCGGTCTTGATCGACAACCGCGGCGGCCAAGGCGGCGTGCTCGGAACCGACGCGGTGGCGAAGGCGAAACCCGATGGTTACACCATCGCGATTGCCAGCGCCGGCGCGCTCGCCATCAGTCCCAGCATGGAAAAGGTCGCCTACGATCCGTTGCGGGATCTGCAAGCCGTCACGCTGGTGGCCAAGGTGCCGGAAATGCTGGTGGTCGCGAGCAACGTTCCCGCCAACAACATGAGCGAACTCGTCGCGCTGGCCAAGGCGCAGCCGGGAAAACTCAATTTCGCATCCTCCGGCCCCGGCAGCCTGCCGCATCTGGCGGGCGAGTTACTCAAGCTGACGGCGAAGATCGACATCGTGCACGTGCCCTATCGCGGTGCGGCGCCTGCCGTCAACGATCTGTTGGGACACCAGGTGCAGATGGTATTTCTCGATCTGCCGGTGATCTTGCCACAGATCAGGGCCGGCGCGTTGCGGGCGATCGCGATCGGCGCACCGGAGCGCGCGCCGACGGCGATGGAAGTGCCGACCACGGCCGAGGTCGGGATGCCGGATCTGTTGGCGGAAAACTGGTACGGCATGGTCGCTCCCGCCGGCACACCCGCGCCCATCGTGGCGGCGCTGAACCGGATCGCGACCGAGGCGATGGCCGACCCCAACGTCAAGGAAAAGCTCGCCAGCCAAGGCGCCACGCTGATCGGCGACAGCCCGGAGCATTTTCACAGCTTCATCGCAACCGAGATCGAGAAATGGGCGAAAGTGATCAAGGACGCCGGCGTCGCGAGCGAGAAGTGACCCCTCATCGTCATCAGCAATGATGGACCTCAGGATGAGGGTGCCCGCGCAGCATTCACAAAGCCTTCGTCATGGCCGAAGGCTTGTTCAACACGCTCCAGATTGTGCCGATCCGCACCATCGGTCAATGTGAGGCCATGTCCGAAGCTCTCCTGCTTTTCATCGCCGCCGTGTTCCTGCTCGCCGGTTTCGTCAAGGGCGTGACCGGGCTCGGCCTGCCGACGGTGGCGATGGGGCTATTGGCGGTCACGATGCCGCCCGCGCACGCGCTCGCCATCGTCATCGTGCCGGCCATTCTCACCAACATCTGGCAGACCTTCGTCGGCCCGTATCTGCGCGACATCATCCGGCGGCTCTGGCCGCTGCTTTTGGGTTTGGCGGCCGGCATTTGGTTGAATGCGGGATCGATGACCGGCCCCTATGCGCGCTACAGCACCGTCGTTCTCGGGGTGCTGTTGGTGATTTATGCCATTACCGGACTGAGCCAATTGAGGTTCAGTGTCGCAAATCGCGATGAAAAATGGATCGGCGGCATCGTCGGCCTGATTACCGGGGTGATTTCCGCCGCAACCGGCGTGCAGGTGATTCCCTCGATGCCGTTCTTCCAGGCGATCGGCATGGAGAAGGACGAACTGGTGCAGGCGCTTGGGGTGTTCTTCACCGTGGCGACGGCGGCGCTCGCCTTCAACCTCACAAGCGCCGGATTGCTCAATGCCGCGACCGCGCTGCCGGGCACCGTCGCGATGGCAGCCTCGTTTGCCGGCATGTACGGCGGACAGTTGCTGCGCGCGCGGATGCAGCCGGACACCTTCCGGCGCTGGTTTTTGATCGCGGTGATTCTTCTCGGCATCTATCTGGCGGCAAGTGCGATCTACAAAGTGATGGTGTCGTGAGACGAGGGTTGCGTACCACTCGATCCTTCACCCGAACAGCGGCGTGCCCGGCACGAAGGCGTCGAACGCCGCCCAGAATTGCGCCCGGTAGCGGTCCTGCTCCTGCAGGATTTCATGTTTGGAGCCGGCGATGACCAGATGCGAGCCGGCGCGCAGATGATAGGCGAACTCCTCAATCGCCGGTGTCGAGACGATGGTGTCGTTGGAGGCGGCAAGCATCAGGATCGGCTGGCGAATCTCCAAAGGGTAGTTCGAGGCGCGAAAGCCGTGCATCGCGGAGAACGCGGTATCGGCCCAGGCCACCGTCGGCGAGCCAAGGCCGAGCGTCGGATCTTCCTCGATGATCGCGGCGTTGCGGGCGTAGCGCACAGGATCGCTGGTCAGCGGATTGTTGATGAAGGACTCTGAGCCGGTCAGCGCGCCGCCGCCGCCGGGAATGTAACTGCCGCCGAGCCCGGCGAGCCGCAGCACGCGCAACAGCGCGCGTGCCGGCAACGACGTTCGGCGTCCGGGAAGATCGATCATCGGCGCCGACAGCACCATGCGGTCGAACCAGCGTTTGCCGGCATGCGCGACCCGCAGCATCACCGCTCCGCCCATCGAGTGGGCCAGCGCAAAAAACGGCGGCGGACAATCCGGCAGCACCACCTGCTGCACGAAGGTCTCCACGTCCACTTCATAGTCGGAAAAATCGCGCACATAGCCCTTGCGCGGATCGCGCAGGCGCCGCGACGAATGGCCTTGTCCGCGCCAATCGATCATGGCCACCGCGAAGCCGCGATCACGCAAATCGCGCACCGTCTCGAAATACTTTTCAATCTGCTCGCTGCGGCCGGTGAAGACGCAGACCGTGCCCTTGCGGCCAGCCGGGGGCGCCCAGCGCGCAAACCGCAATTCCGCGCCGTCCGGCGTCTTGATGGTGCCGGAGACGACGTTCTCCGGCACGGGATTGGCGGGGATCGAGACGAGCGTCATGGGCGGCGGACCGGCTAGGTGAAAAGTGCCGAAAATCAAGGGCGGGAGCGTCAAAAAACGGCAATCTCCCCGTCTCTTGAACGCGTTGATGCCCCTCCCATATCACCTTCGTGCAGGCCGCTACCAGTGTTTCGGGAAACCCCGAACACAAGGCTGCACGCAGACGAAAGCCCGGCCCGATGGCGGGCGGGTGCAACTTCAACCAGTCGCTCAATGGAGGACTATCCATGCGTACCTACGATCTCACCCCGTTTTATCGTTCCACTGTCGGCTTCGACCGCCTGTTTTCCTTGCTTGACCAGGCGACCTCGGACGGCAGCCCCGGCTATCCGCCCTACAATATCGAACGCACCGGCGAAAACACTTACCGGATCAGCGTCGCGGTCTCCGGCTTCTCACAGGGCGAGCTTTCGATTGTCGCGAAGGAAAACACGCTGACGATCAAGGGCGAGAAATCCGCCAATGAGAACGGCAAGGAAAAGTCCGAGGTGCTCTATCGCGGAATTGCGGCGCGCGCCTTCGAACGCGCCTTCCAGCTTGCCGATTTCGTGGTCGTGAAGGACGCTTCGCTCGAGAACGGTCTGCTCCACGTCGATCTCGTTCGCGAAATTCCCGAGGCCAAGAAGCCTCGCAACATTGCGATCTCCACCAGCGCGCAAGGCTCGCCGGTGATCGAAGGCTCGGCTGAGAAGGCCGCCGCCTAACGCGCCTTTCGCGCCAAACCTTGAATGCGAAAACGCCCCGGGAAACCGGGGCGTTTTTTGTTGCCTGTCATTGCGAGCAGCGAAAGCGACGACGCAATCCATTTTCGGCAATGATGGATTGCTTCGCGGAGCCTGTCATCTCTGCGCGAGCGCTATTGCGCTCGTCGGGGGGGGCGCGCATTCGCGCGACCCGTTGGCTCGCACTGACGTCGTCACTCCAGCCCTTGCACCTTGGGCATCGGCTGCGTCGGCTGAATCGGCGGCGCGGCCGGCTTGGCCTCGACGACCGGGGGTGCGGCCAGCGGCGGATCAACCGGTTTCGCCTGCACCGCCGCCGATTGCTGGGCCGGCTGAGGCGCCGGCTGGGACGCAGGCCTTTCTGCCAGCGGCTTGTCGTCGGCCGCGCGTGGCGGTGCGGCCTTCGGCATCGGTACCGCGGGCGGGGTTCGGCTCGCCACCCTCGGCACGGCGGCCGGCGGCCGTGGCGGGCCGTTCAAATGGCTGATCGGCGGCAGCGGTCCGGACGACGCGTGAGGCGCTGCGACATAAGGTGTCGCCGCATCGCTATCGGGGTATTCGCCCAGCCGGGACGCTGGCACGAAGCGCAGGATCTGCCCGGTGCGAGCATCGATCACCAGGCGGCCATCGTCGCCGCGGCGATCGATCACCGCGATCGTGTAGATCAGGCCGTGCTGGCGCGGAATTCCAAGTGGCGAGAAGCCGTTCTCGCGGACGACAGTGTAGACCTCCTGCGGCGGCAACAGGGTCGGGCCATAGCCCGGAACCGGCCCGTAACCCGGCGCGGGAACCTCCGAGGGCATGGTGGCGTACGGGCCGCCGACGTCGGATACGGCCGTGGTTGGCGAGCCTGCGATCTCATGTGGCACGAAGCCGGACGCGAATCCGGGCGCCAAGCCTTGCGCATTCGCGGTCACCGCCGTGAGAACCAGCCCGGCCGACATCATCCACCCCGTGAACACCTTCATTGTCCATCGCTCCTGTCATGCTCTCACGCCGAGAGCCTTCTGCCCTCTTCCCGGGTTGAATTTCGTCGTTGAATTCGGCGGACCTTGGGCCGGATCGCGGCGCGTTTGCCTCAAATCCGGGGCGGATCGCCCCGGGGCAATCCCGCGGGCCGGGTGGCGGGGCGACTTTCACGCGCTTGTGTGATAGAAAAAAATTTGGCATTGTCGGCATTAGGACAGCAGCACTGTCTCAATTTCGGCCGCAAACCCGGCACGGGGATTGCAGCGCAAAGTTAGGCGTCGAGACGCCAGAGATTAAAGGCAAGGCCGTTCGTCGGGGACGCTGAACGCCCTGGCCTGAATTTAGGAAATCGCGGCTCGCAAAGGACGAGCGGTGGCCAGGTGGGTGCCGCAACGCCCAAGGTGCGCCGACGACGGCGAGGCGCTTGGAGCATGATCCGGAAAAGTGGAAACCAGTTTTCCGAAATGGATCAATGCCCAACAAAAGAGATGAGATCATGATCCGATTCGAGCCGATCGGATCACGATCGAGCCCTGTTGAGAGGACTTGAGATGAGCGGGTCGGAGTTCGAGCGCGAAAACATCGTGACGGATGCGCTGTCGGCTGCCCCGGCCTCGAAACCGGCCGACGCTTTGGGCCACCCTCGCGAACACAGTTGGCGGCCACCTGCCGTAGGCATGTACGATCCCGCCCTCGAGAAGGATTCCTGCGGCGTCGGTTTCATTGCCAATATCAAGGGCAAGAAATCGCGTCAGATCGTCTCCGACGCGATCAGCATTCTTTGCAATCTCGAACATCGTGGTGCGGTCGGCGCCGATCCGCGCGCCGGCGACGGCGCCGGCATCCTGGTGCAGATTCCACACGCGTTCTTCGCGCGCAAGGCAAAGGGGCTCGGCTTCGCGCTGCCGGAGCCCGGCAAATACGCGGTCGGCGCGCTGTTCATGCCGAAGGAAAAGGCCTGGCGCAAAGTCATCCAGAGCATCATCGCCGACCAGATCAAGGCCGAGCAACTGACGCTGCTCGGCTGGCGCGAGGTGCCGACCGATAATTCCTCGCTCGGCGAAACCGTCAAGCCGACCGAGCCTGCCAATATGCAGGTGTTCATCGGCCGTGGCGCGCACATCAAGAGCGAAGATGACTTCGAGCGGCGGCTCTACATCCTGCGCAAGTCGATTTCTCAGGCGATCTATCAGCGCCGTGACCGCGGCCTCGCCGGCTATTATCCGGCGTCGATGTCGTGCCGCACCGTGATCTACAAGGGCATGTTCCTCGCCGATCAGCTCGCCAGCTATTATCCCGACCTGCATGAACCCGATTTCGACAGTGCGCTGGCGCTGGTGCACCAGCGCTTCTCGACCAACACCTTCCCGACCTGGTCGCTGGCGCACCCCTATCGCATGGTGGCCCATAACGGCGAGATCAACACCCTGCGCGGCAACGTCAACTGGATGGCGGCGCGGCAGGCTTCGGTGCATTCGGAGCTCTACGGCAAGGACATCAGCCGGCTGTGGCCGATCTCTTACGAAGGACAAAGCGACACCGCCTGTTTCGACAACGCGCTCGAATTCCTGGTGCAGGGCGGCTACTCGCTGCCGCACGCCGTCATGATGATGATTCCAGAAGCCTGGGCCGGCAATCCGCTGATGGACGAGCAACGACGCGCCTTCTACGAATATCACGCCGCGATGATGGAACCGTGGGACGGGCCCGCCGCGATCGCCTTCACCGACGGCCGCCAGATCGGCGCTACGCTTGACCGCAACGGACTGCGCCCCGCGCGCTATCTCGTGACCAGCGACGACCGCATCGTCATGGCCTCCGAAATGGGCGTGTTGAAAATCCCCGAGGAACAGATCATCACCAAGTGGCGGCTGCAGCCGGGCAAGATGCTGCTGGTCGACCTCGAACAGGGCCGGCTCATTCCCGACGACGAGATCAAGGCGGAGTTGGCCAAGAGCCATCCCTATCGCGAATGGCTCGACCGCACCCAGATCGTGCTGGAAGAGTTGCGGGACGCGCCGACCAAGGGCATGCGCTCGAACCTGCCGCTGTTGGATCGGCAGCAGGCGTTCGGCTACAGCCAGGAAGACATCAACATCCTGATGACGCCGATGGCCTCCACCGGCGAAGAAGCCAACGGCTCGATGGGCAACGACACGCCGATCTCGGCGCTGTCGGACAAGCCGAAGCCGCTGTTCACCTATTTCAAGCAGAATTTCGCCCAGGTCACCAATCCGCCGATCGATCCGATCCGCGAGGAACTGGTGATGAGTCTCGTCTCCATCATCGGCCCGCGGCCGAACTTGTTCGACCTGGAGGGGGTGGCCGGCACCAAGCGTCTCGAAGTGCGTCAGCCGATCCTGACCGATGCCGATCTGGAAAAGGTCCGCTCGATTTCCGAAATCGCCGACACCCATTTCAAGTCGCGCACGCTCGACACCACTTTCCATGCCGGCCTGGGCGCGGCTGGACTAGAACAGGTGCTCGACGAATTATGCGCGCGCGCCGAAGCCGCCGTGCGCGAAGGCATCAACATCGTCATCCTGTCTGACCGCATGGCGGGCTCGGACCGGATTCCGATCCCCTCGCTGCTCGCCTGCGCGGCCGTGCATCATCATCTGATCCGCACCGGATTGCGCACCTCGGTCGGCCTCGTGGTCGAATCCGGCGAGCCGCGCGAAGTGCACCACTTTGCGTGTTTGGCCGGCTACGGCGCCGAAGCGATCAATCCCTATCTGGCGTTCGAGACCATCATCGCGATGAAGGACCGGCTGCCGGCGGCGCTGGAAGACTATGAGATCGTCAAGCGCTACATCAAATCGATCGGCAAGGGCCTGTTGAAGGTGATGTCGAAGATGGGGATTTCGACCTATCAGTCCTATTGCGGCGCGCAGATTTTCGACGCTGTCGGGCTGAAGGCCGATTTCGTCTCGAAATATTTCGTCGGCACCCATACCCGCATCGAGGGCGTCGGCCTTGCCGAGATCGCCGAGGAAACCGCGCGCCGCCATGCCGACGCGTTCGGCGAGTCGCCGGTCTACAAGAACGCGCTCGATGTCGGCGGCGAATATGCCTACCGCACCCGCGGCGAAGATCACGCCTGGACCGCCGAGTCGGTCTCGACGCTGCAGCACGCCGTGCGCGGCAATTCACTGGAGCGTTACCGGGCGTTCGCGATGATCCTCAACGAGCAGTCCGAGCGGCTGTTGACGCTGCGCGGCCTGTTCAAGATCAAGACCGCCGAAGACGAGAAGCGCAAGCCCCTTCCCCTCGACCAGGTCGAGCCGACCAAGGAGATCGTCAAGCGGTTTGCGACCGGCGCGATGTCGTTCGGCTCGATCTCGCGCGAGGCGCACACCACGTTGGCGATCGCGATGAACCGGATCGGCGGAAAATCCAACACCGGCGAAGGCGGCGAGGAGAGCGATCGCTTCAAGCCGTTGCCGAACGGCGATTCGATGCGCTCGGCGATCAAGCAGGTCGCCTCGGGCCGCTTCGGCGTCACCACCGAATACCTCGTCAACGCCGACATGATGCAGATCAAGATGGCGCAGGGCGCCAAGCCCGGCGAAGGCGGACAACTGCCCGGCCACAAGGTCGATGCGATCATTGCCAAGGTGCGGCATTCGACGCCCGGCGTCGGCCTGATCTCGCCGCCGCCGCACCATGACATCTATTCTATCGAGGACCTGGCGCAGCTGATCTACGACCTCAAAAACGCCAATCCGGACGGCCAGGTGTCGGTAAAACTGGTTTCCGAAATCGGCGTCGGCACGGTGGCCGCCGGCGTGGCGAAAGCGCGCGCCGACCACGTCACCATCGCAGGTTTTGAGGGCGGCACCGGTGCCTCCCCCCTCACCTCGATCAAGCACGCCGGCAGCCCCTGGGAAATCGGCCTGGCCGAAACCCACCAGACGCTGGTGCGCGAGCGGCTGCGCAGCCGCATCGTGGTGCAAGTCGACGGCGGTTTCCGCACCGGACGCGACGTCGTGATCGGCGCGCTACTCGGCGCCGACGAATTCGGCTTCGCCACCGCGCCACTGATCGCGGCCGGCTGTATCATGATGCGCAAATGCCATCTCAACACCTGCCCGGTCGGGGTTGCGACCCAGGACCCGGTGCTGCGCAAGCGCTTCACCGGCCAGCCCGAGCACGTCATCAATTACTTCTTCTTCGTCGCCGAAGAAGTCCGCGAGATCATGGCCGGGCTCGGCTACCGCACCTTCAACGAGATGATCGGCCAGACCCAGATGCTCGACCAGTCGAAGCTGGTGGCGCACTGGAAGGCCAAGGGGCTCGATTTCTCAAAACTGTTCGTGCGGCAGAAGGAAGACAAGGGCCAGAAGATCTATCATGCGGAAGCGCAGAACCATCATCTGGAGGCCGTGCTCGACCGCAGGCTGATCGAAAAGTCGCATGCCGCGCTGGATCGCGGCGCCCGGGTGAGAATCGAGATGGAGATCAACAACACCGACCGCAGCGCCGGCGCGATGCTGTCGGGCAGTGTCGCGAAAATCTACGGCCATGCCGGTCTGCCGCATGACACCATCAGTGTGAGCTTCAAGGGCACCGCGGGTCAGTCGTTCGGCGCCTGGCTGGCGCGCGGCATCACCTTCGATCTCGAAGGCGAAGGCAACGATTATGTCGGCAAAGGCCTGTCCGGCGGCCGCATCATCGTCAAGCCGCCGCGCAATTCCGGCATCGTGCCGGAGGAATCCATCATCGTCGGCAACACCGTGATGTATGGCGCAATCGAGGGCGAATGCTATTTCCGCGGCATCGCCGGCGAGCGTTTCGCGGTGCGTAATTCGGGCGCGGTGGCGGTGGTCGAGGGCGCCGGCGATCATTGCTGCGAATACATGACCGGCGGCATCGTCGTCGTGCTTGGCAAGACCGGGCGCAACTTCGCGGCCGGCATGTCCGGCGGCATCGCCTATGTGCTGGACCAGGCCGGAGACTTCCGTAGACTCTGCAACATGGCGATGGTCGACCTCGAGCCGGTGTTGTCGGAAGAGATGATCAACGAGAACACCTACCATCAGTCGGGCGATCTCGAGGCGCATGGCCGGGTCGATGTGTTTCAGAACCTGCTCGATTCCGATGTCGAGCGATTGCACATTCTGATCACGCGCCACGCCAAGCTGACGGGCTCAACGCGCGCCGCCGAGATTCTCGCGAACTGGACGGCGAGCTTGCCGAAATTCCGCAAAGTGGTGCCGGTGGAGTACCGCCGCGCGCTGAAGGAATTGAAGGCGAATGCCGATGCCGAGCCGAAGATCGCGATCGGGGCGTAGAGAATAAGGGATACTCAACCGTCATTGCGAGCGAAGCGAAGCAATCCATCCATCGGTTTATGCGGCTACCAATGGATTGCTTCGTCGCTCACGCTCCTCGCAATGACGGAAAGGGCAGTAGGGAACAAACCATCCCACGAGGCGCGAGAGCGCGCTTCTCAGCGATAACGGCGAAGCCGTTACGCAGGGATGACGGACAAACATAAGGTTCAGAGGCGTCAGGGTTTAATGGGCAAGGTAACAGGCTTTCTGGAGATCGACCGGCGCGACCGCAAATACGCGCCGGTTACCGAGCGCATCAAGAGCTATCGCGAATTCGTCGTTCCCTTAAGCGAGAAGGACACCCGCGACCAAGCCGCGCGCTGCATGGATTGCGGCATCCCCTATTGCCACGGCACCGGCTCGGTGGCGCCGGGCGCGCCGGGCTGCCCGGTCAACAACCAGATTCCGGACTTCAACGATCTGGTTTACGGCGGCAACTGGGAAGAGGCCTCGCGCAACCTGCATTCGACCAACAATTTCCCGGAATTCACCGGCCGCATCTGCCCGGCGCCTTGCGAAGCCTCCTGCACGCTCAACATCGACGACAATCCCGTCACCATCAAGACGATCGAATGCGCCATTGTCGACCGCGCCTGGGATAATGGCTGGGTCACGCCGGAAATCCCCACAGTCAAGACCGGAAAGAAGATCGCGATCATAGGCTCCGGACCTGCCGGGCTTGCCTGCGCGCAACAGCTAGCGCGCGCCGGTCACGACGTGCATGTGTTCGAGCGCTGGGCCAAGGCCGGCGGCCTGTTGCGCTACGGCATTCCCGACTTCAAGATGGAAAAGCACATCATCGACCGCCGCGTCACGCAGATGGAGGCCGAGGGCGTGACGTTCCACTACGGCGCTCCTGTCGGCGGCACGACACCAGGTGCAATCGATCCGCAGCTGATGCTCAACGAATACGACGCGCTCGCTTTGACCGGTGGCGCGGAGGCCGCGCGCGACCTGCCGATCCCCGGTCGCGATCTCGGTGGCATTCATTTCGCGATGGATTTTTTGCCGCAGCAAAATCGCCGCGTCTCCAACGAGCCGCTCGGCAGCGCGTCCGACATTCTCGCCGGCGGCAAGCACGTGGTGGTGATCGGCGGCGGCGACACCGGATCGGATTGCATCGGCACCTCGTTCCGGCAGGGCGCGCTGTCGGTGACCCAGCTCGAGATCATGCCGGCGCCGCCCGAGCATGAGAACAAGGGCCTGACCTGGCCGAACTGGCCGATGAAGATGCGAACCTCCTCGAGCCAGGCCGAAGGCGCGCGGCGCGAATACGCGGTGCTGACGCAGAACTTCTCAGGCGTCGACGGCAGGGTGGCCAAACTGCATTGCCTGCAGGTCGACGACAAGTTCAAGCCGATAGCGGCGAGCGAATTCGAACTCGAGGCGCAGTTGGTGCTGCTGGCGATGGGTTTCGTGCATCCGGTGCATGAGGGCCTGTTGAAGACGCTCGGCGTCGAGCTCGACCCGCGCGGCAATGTGCGCGCCAACACCGCCGATTACCAGACTTCGCTGGGAAAAGTGTTCTCGGCCGGCGACATGCGCCGCGGGCAGTCACTCGTGGTCTGGGCGATTCGCGAAGGCCGGCTCTGCGCGCGGGCCATCGACACGTTCCTGATGGGAACGACAAACCTGCCGAAGTGAGGTTTCGACTTCCAGCGACACCACGGTTGGAAATACATCAACGAATTCATATATTTGAAGATATTTCCGGAGCGGGGGCCGGCTTTCCGCAAAAACGTCGTTAACGGCGTCCAAACAATTATGCTCAATCGGCCGCCGGCAAGCAGACCCCGCGTCGCCTCGCCGGTTCGGCCATGCTAAGGAGGGTCTCAAAGCCCCCAGCCGCCTCGGAACCACGCATGCCCAATTCGAAACCGCTGATGGCAGACACATCCGTTACCCATCCTCTAAGCGCCGCCGTGCAATCCGCCTTGCGCACCCTCGACGCCGAGGGCAGCGGGATATCAGCGATATCAGCGGCGCTGCAAGCCGATCTCGGCGGCGTCTTCGCCCACGCTGCCGATCTCATTCGCGGCGCCAAAGGCCGGTTGATCGTCACGGGCTTGGGCAAATCCGGCCATATCGGCCGCAAGATCGCCGCCACCTTCGCCTCCACCGGCACGCCGGCGTTTTTTGTGCACGCCGCGGAAGCCGGCCACGGCGATCTCGGCATGATCACCACCGACGACGTTATCCTGGCGCTGTCGTGGTCCGGCGAACAGCCGGAGATGAAGACCCTGATCACCTACGCCAAGCGCTTCCGCATCGCGCTGATCGCGATGACGGCCGAGCGCGACTCCACGCTCAGCAAGGCCGCCGATGTCGCGCTGACATTGCCGAAGGCGCGCGAGGCCTGTCCGCACAACCTTGCGCCCACCACCTCCTCGCTGATGATGCTGGCGTTGGGCGATGCGCTGGCGATCGCGCTTTTGGAGGGCCGCGGCTTCACCCCGGTGGATTTCAGCGTGCTGCATCCCGGCGGCAAGCTCGGCGCGATGCTGAAATATACAAGCGACCTCATGCACACCGGCGAGGCGGTGCCGCTTAAGCCGCTTGGAACCCGAATGTCGGACGCGCTGGTCGAGATGACGTCGAAGGGTTTCGGCTGCGTCGGAATCGTCGACGCGCGCGGCGCGATCGCCGGCATCGTCACCGATGGCGATTTGCGCCGCCATATGCTGCGGCCGGACCTGATGACGGCGCTGGTCGACGACGTGATGACGAAGAACCCAAAGACGATTCGCGGCGAGTTGCTCGCCAGCGAAGCGCTGGAAATCCTCAACTCCTCGAAGATCACCGCGCTGATCGTGACCGAAGCCAACCGGCCGGTCGGCATCGTGCACCTGCACGACATCCTGCGCGCCGGCGTGGTGTAGGGCGCGGGCTCTCTCCACCGTCGTCATTGCGAGCCAACGGGTCGCGCGAACGCGCGCCCGATGACAGGCTCCGCGAAGCAATCCATACTACCACAAGGAAAGAGTGGATTGCTTCGTCGCAAACGCTCCTCGCAATGACGATCACTTCGGAAACCTCGCGGCCTTTTCCTCCAGTGGCAGATCGAGCCCGTTGGCGAAATACGACACGGTCCGATAAAAGCCACACAGCAGGATGATCTCGAAGATCTTCGCATCGTTATAATGCGCCGACAGCGCCTTGAACTCGCCGTCGCTGAGCGTGGCGTTTTCATGCAACGCATCGACCGCCGCGATCAGGGCCTGTTCGGCCTTTGACCAGCAGGACGCGTCGGCGCCATCGAGCACCCTGGCGCGGACCTGCGCGCCGGTGAGACCCGCCGCATCCGCAAATGTCGCGACGTGGACGCCCCATTCGTACTCGCATCCAGTGCACGCACAGGTGCGGTCGATGACGATTTCGCGCTCCCGCAACGTGAGTGGTCCACGGTCCAGCAGGCTCCCGGCTCGGAATTTTTCCCACGCGCGCGCGTTGGAGGCGACGACACGAAACAGCATCAACGGCGGGGCGCCGCGCATGATACGGTCGAACTGACCCTGGATGTCCGGCTCATAAGGTGGCTCAAGCGGGGCAATTCGCGGCATGGGTCGGCTCCTGGCGTTACGCTAAAACGTGCTGATCTAGGCCACCGCCACCGTCAGGCTGGCGCCGGCGGCCTGTACGATCCTGACCCGGCTGCCGGCCGGCGCGTCGGGACCGGTGACCCGCCAGATCGTGTCGTCGATCCGCACCGTGCCCGCGCCATCGATGATCGGCTTTTCCAGCGTAAACACCCGGCCGACCAGCGCGTCGGCGCGCTTGTTGAGAAACGGATTGCTGAGGCTTACCGCCGTATTGCTGCGCGCGATGCGCCGCCACAGCGGCACCGCGGCGGCGGCGAAGACGGCAAACATCAGGATCTGAAGCTGCCAGGACGGATTGAAGGCGAACGACAACAGCCCCACCAGCAGCGCAGCCAGCCCCAGCCAGAACAGGAAGACGCCCGGCGCCAACAGCTCCAGCGCCATCAGGATGACGCCGAAGATCAGCCAGTTCCAGGTGCCAAGCGTGGCGAACATCTCGGTCATGGGATGGCCCTCAGCCTTGCGGCGGCACGGCGGCTGAGCCCGCGCTCGGCACCGAGGCGCGCCGTGCGGCGGCCTGCGCGGACGCCGCACTTTCGCCGAAGGTCGCCTTTGCGATCTCGCCGATGCCGGCCAGCGATCCCAGTATGCTCATCGCCTCGACCGGCAGCATGATGATCTTCTGGTTCGGCGATTCCGCCAGCAGCCCGAACGCCTTGATGTACTTATCGGCGATGAAATAATTCAACGCGGCGACGTCGCCTTTGGCGATCGCTTCGGACACCATCTGCGTCGCCTTGGCCTCGGCTTCGGCGGAGCGCTCGCGCGCCTCGGCATCGCGGAACGCGGCCTCGCGGCGGCCTTCGGCCTGCAAGATCTGGCCCTGCTTGGCGCCTTCGGCGCGAAGAATTTCCGACTGGCGCTGGCCCTCGGCCTGCAGGATGTCGGCGCGCTTGACGCGCTCGGCCTTCATCTGCCGCCCCATCGCCTCGACGAGGTCGGCCGGCGGCACGATGTCCTTGATCTCGATGCGGTTGACCTTCAACCCCCATGGCGAGACCGCGGCATCGACCACCCGCAGCAGACGCTCGTTGATCTCGTCGCGATGCGACAGCACCTGGTCGAGGTCCATCGCACCCATCACCGAGCGGATATTGGTCATGGTCAGCACGATGATCGCCTGATTGAGATTGGAGACCTCGTAGCTTGCCTTTGCCGCGTCGAACACCTGGAAGAACGCCACGCCGTCCACGGTCACGGTGGCATTATCCTTGGTGATCACCTCCTGCTCCGGGATGCTGATCACCTGCTCCATCATGTTCATCTTGCGGCCGACACGGTCGAAATAGGGCACGATGATGTTGAGCCCCGGCGACAATGTGCGGGTATATTTGCCGAACCGCTCGATGGTCCAGTCATATCCCTGCGGCACCGTCTTGATGCCGGCAAACAGCGTAAAGATAACCAGCAAAACAACTGCAATGGCGAAGATGTCGAAACCGGTCATAAATCCTCCAAGACGGGCGAGATAGCGCCCGCACCAATTCCCCGCCCGAAGCTGTTCGCGGACGCCGTTTGCTTTGGTCGGTTGAGCCGCAGCGCCGGTTCAGCCGGCCGTTCTTGCACGAAATAGCTATATACTAAGTTTGCCGGGTTCCAGATGGTCGCGGCAAGTGGCTCGTCGGCCTGAGGAAAACGCCCGGTTTCGCCGAAGGTGGATATCATTCGATCACCTCGTCCGCGGTCGCCACCAGCGTCGGCGAGATCGTAACGCCGAGCTGATTTGCCGTTCTAAGGTTGATCGCAAGTTCGAACTTGGTCGGGTTCTGCACCGGAAGATCGACCGGCTTTTCGCCTTTCAGAATGCGATCGATGTAGGCCGCGGCGCCGCGGATGATATCGCTGTTGTCCGTGCCGTAGGACATCAGCCCGCCGTCGGCGACAAACGCGCGATTCCAATAGACCGCCGGCAAGTTGGCCTTTGCCGCGGACGCAAGGATCGGCCCACGATTGTCGATGGTGAAGAAATCGGGCAGGACCAGCAGCGCCGTGCCCGTTTCCGCCCCCAGCGCGGCGATGGTCGGCGCGATGGCGGCCACGTCGCGCAACGGCACCGCCCGAACAGTCACGGCCTGCGACGGAGCTACCTCCCGCACGGTGCGCATCATGATCTCGGCGAAGGGCGCGGTTGAGGGATTGTAGAGGACGGCCACATGCGCAGCGTGCGGCGTGATCTGCGTCAACATCTCGAGCCACTTGCCGGCCATCGGGACGTCGTAATCGGTAAATCCGGTAATGTTGCCGCCAGGGTGCGACAGGCTTGCGACAAAACCCTGGTCGATCGGGTCGGTAACGACTGCAAACACGATCGGGATCGTGGTGGTTCGCCGCCGCAATTCCTTGACACACGGCGTGCCGACCGCGAGCAGGACATCGGGGGCGGACGCGACGAGTTCGTCCGCCGAGCGTTCGATCAGCGCAAGGTCGCTATTGCCGTCGCGCCAGTCGATGCGCAGATTGCTGCCTTCCTTCCAATCGAGTGCCGCCAGACTCTCCTTCAGTACCTTGGCACGCAGCTTCGAGACGGGATCATCGGGCGCGGTGACCGTCAGCGCGCCAAGCCGGCGCATTCCCTCACGCGGCATCTCGGCCCGCGCCGCGCGCGGCAAGATTGCGCCAATCACAAGGCTGATAAATTCCCGTCGCCGCATGGCGATGGCCGATATTTGCGAGCCTGCCGTCATATCCAGCCCTGAAGCTCGCGCAGCACGAGATGGCGGATCACGTCCATGCCGGGGTCGCTGTCGTTCAGGCTGGGGATGAAGGCGAATTGCTCGCCGCCATGGTGCTTGAAGATTTCGGCGTTTTCCTGCGCGATCTCTTCCAGCGTTTCCAGGCAATCGGCGGAAAATCCGGGGGTGACGACGGCGATGCGCCGCACGCCCTCCTTGGCGAGCTTTTCCATGGTCTTGTCGGTGTAGGGCTTGAGCCACTCGTCGAAGCCGAAGCGCGACTGGAACGTCAGCAGGAGCTTTGACGCATCAAGGTCGAGGCGTTTGCGCAAGGCTTCCGTGGTGGCGATGCATTGCCGCTCATAGGGATCGCCCTGGTCGACATATTTCTGCGGCATGCCGTGGAACGAGGCTATGATGATTTCGGGCTGGAACGGCAGGCCCGCCAGATGCGTGTTGATCGAGACCGCGAGGGCCTCGATGTAATCGGGATCGTTGTAATAAGGCGGCGTCAGGCGCAGCGTCGGCTGCGCGCGCATTTGGCCAAGCGCGCGAAATACTTCGTCGCACACGGTCGCCGACGTCGCGGCCGAATATTGCGGATAGAGCGGCGCCACCAGGAGCCGGTCGCAGCCTTGCGCCGTCAGGGCCGCGATCCGCGAGGCGATCGACGGATTGCCGTAACGCATCGCCCAGTCGACCACCACATGGTCGTGGTCCGATATATCAGCCGCAAGCTTTTCCGATTGCGCGCGCGTAATGGTCTTGAGCGGGGATTCGTCTTTCTCGGTGTTCCAGATCTTCCGATAGTCGCGCGCCTTGCGCGCCGGGCGGGTGCGCAGGATGATACCGTTCAGCGTCAGCTTCCACAGCAAACCCTGATTTTCAATCACGCGCGGGTCGGACAGGAACTCCTTCAGATAGACGCGCACGCCGCGCGTATCCGCGGTGTCGGGGGTGCCGAGGTTGACCAGCAGAACGCCGACGCGTTGCGGCCTGACGTCCGTGGCAGTCTTTGCGCTCTCGATGGGATTGACCGCTGTCATGATATCGATGGCTTCGCGCGCCGCGGGATCCTTGTCAAGATAATGGCAGTTTCGATACTGTGTCCCCCTTTGCGCGGCGACGCGAAATATCGCCGGTTGCCGCATATCGGGGGAGCCATGACAATCGCCGAGTGGTGCATTTTCGGAGCGGTGGCGCTCTATTTGCTGACGATTGTACCCATCAAGTGGATCGGGTTTCGCAGCTACGACAATTCCAGACCGCGCGACCCTGCTTTCTTCGAAGATCCCCTTCGAGCCCGCGCATTGGGCGCGCATCAAAACGGGATCGAGGCCTTTCCGTTCTTCGCCGCCGCCGTCCTGCTCGCCGAATTCCGGGCCGCGCCGCAAAATCTGATCAACGAATTGGCGGTGTTGTTCCTGATCGTGCGGATCGCCTATGTGTTGACCTATCTCGGCAACCGCCCGAGGCTCAGGTCGATCCTCTGGAACATCGGTTTTGCGATCAACATGGCCATTTTCTTCATGCCGATGATCCGGGGTTTCTTGCCGGTGTAGAGTACGATCAAAGTAGAACACGGTCGCGATCCTAGGATCGTCATTGCGAGCAAAGCGAAGCAATCCATCGCGCCGCAAAAAGAATGGATTGCTTCGTCGCTCCGCTCCTCGCAATGACCTCGGAATACGGCTTCGCGATCTCGCCGCGCGATCCGCGCGAGTTTTGCTTCAACGTTCGGCCCTCGGAGAATAGAGGGCGCGGGGAATGCCGGGCGCTCGATGCGCCCGCAGCCTCGCATGCAAAATAAAATTGAGCATACGAGTGTAGTCACCACGGTCACACCGGATTCACCCAGCATTCCCCGCGCAATGGTTTACGGCTTATAGCGCGCTCTCCCCGGTGACCGGCTATCGAATGCACACATCTTTGTTGCAGAGATTGGCGGAGACTGATTCCCTGGTGGGTGTCGGA
>Ga0193751_1000577_pt1 | contig 27543 bp, 27 predicted proteins | sample L1c2metaG_FD_143050 | JGI IMG/M metagenome (GOLD analysis project Ga0193751, IMG submission 143050) | Soil microbial communities from a riparian zone of the East river system, Colorado, United States - L1c2 | ecosystem: Environmental > Terrestrial > Soil > Riparian zone | place: USA: East River... | reverse complement strand
CCGCGGAGGGCATTATGGCCAGCGGTCATGTGAACCGCATCAACAGGCCGAACACATGGCTGCACCGACCAATGCTGCGTTCGTGAAGAAAGTCCTTGCCAACTCGGAGCCGTCCACACATGGCCCGTAACCGACGTGCCGCAATGTCTGCTCTGAGTCTGTTATGAGGGGCAAAGCAGACGTGACGCGGACACTGTTAAATGTCTGTCCCTGACCCAAATGCGACGTGGCCGCGTCGGTCTTGCTGTGATGCACAACGGGTCTTGCGGTGTGCTAGGGTGCGCCTCAGCCCGAGCGGAAAATCAAATGAGGCGACGGGAATTAATCACGCTCGTTGGCGGTCGTCGCGAAGATGCCGATCTCCTTGTCGTTCGCGTCGTCAGGACGCACACCCGAAAAGAGGAAACGCGCAAACGAGGACACCAATGACTAAGGACGGGTTCATTAAAGCAGGCCGGGACGCCTATTAGAAAGCGAATGCAGCGGCGCGGATGAAATGTCAGGCAAGCACCCAACAACAGGAGGCTAGGCGGCGTTATCAACACGCGATGAATGTTCCAAGCTCGACGTGTTCACATTATTTACATCGCTCTCCCTGACCTTTTCATTCACAAAAAGTCGACATTCCCTACACTCGTAGATTTCAAAATTGGCAAGGTGCCGCATCTGCCTTCCGCAGGCCGGACACCCTGGAGGTGCTTCACCGTCTACGATCTGAACCAATGAGGAAACCCCGCCGCCAGAACTGATAGGAGGGTCCTGAACTCAGTCCGGCCGCCCCCCGGATCGATTAACCGTTGCCCGGCCTCTGATCCGCTTTGCCGGAGCCTTCGTCACGGCCGCAGAGCGCCCGCTGGACAAAATTTCTTGCTCGGCGGCCAGCCAATGTTGATCTGCCTCGCCATCGCGATGGCCGCTTGCGATCCATATTTCGTAAGCACGCTCGCGAATTCGCGCTGACAAGTCTTGCTGCATTACTTGTTCCATTTGGCTCATCCTTATTCGGTGATCAGCCTCGGTCGCGCCGAACTCAAAGCGGCAAGCGTGGCAGCCGCTCCGCTATCGTGATTCGATTAGTAGTGCAACAAATGGTGACGCGGTGCTGCGCGAAAGTTTGTCCCCCGGCACGCCACATCGGTCACGTTGCGGTCAACTCCCGATTGCAAAGTCTGAGACGGCTTTGCGGCGGCCGGGAATGGGGATCAATGCAGATTCATCGTGAGTTGGACGGTAGGAGGTCCTTTTTCCCTCGCTCTCCAACTCAAGCCGGTCGGCGCAGAGCGACCAGATTGGCACGCGGCGGAGCTGCTCATAATGCCGTTTAGCCTCTTCTACGGCGCTGGTGACATTTTCCGCGCCACTAATCTCAATGCTTTGTTGAAGACAACTAGATGGATGCCCGTCAGAGCTGACCAAATCCTTAAAAAAACTGACGCGACATTGGACCATGGCTGCAATTTCCCCCGGTTTTATGGCTGCAATTTCCCCAATCTCCGTGGTTTTTTTGAGACTAGGCGACTTTTCGAGAGAGAAAGTTGATTTCGCGCAACCGCGCCAGGAACTTCGCGCCGTGACATTTCGGACATGGAGACGCGTAAGAGCGGATCCAAGGGTGATGATATGGTTTTCATCGATCTTTAGTTGACCCGAAAAATGGTGCGCAAACGTCCGCCGCATTTGGGGAATTTCTCACTTTGTTCGGGAACGAACGTCGACAGCAACATCGGCAGTGATTCTCGCGCTCGCGGTCGCAAATCCCGCCTATAGACAAGATACCGTTCAAAGCAGTGAGACCGAGTTTTATGTTCAAACCGCGGGCGGCGTCCCGCAGGTTTGTGGGGTCGAATTCACGATTACATACAGCGACCGTTCCTATCGGCAGGGAAACCTTGGCGTTGCCGCCAGTATCCTCGAAGGGCTCGACGAGATGCTGACCGTCAATCGCCTTGGCCTGCCGGCGAAGCTACGGCGCTCGCTCGCCTGCACCAACTCGATCAAGAACATGATGGGGACCGTGCGACGCGTCTGCCGCAAACGTGAAACGATGGCAAAATACTGCGATGGCATTGCGCTGGACCGCCGCTGGCATATTGGAGGCGGCCAAAGGATTCCGTCGATTGAAAGCTTAGAGCACTTGCCGGCTCTCAGAGCTGCGCTTGCGGCTCATCAATCCAAATGCGTCAGCAAACGAGTTGAAGACAACGCTGATGTCGCATAGCATCACGCACGGCGATGCCTACTTCAACAAAATCTGGGGCATCCCCTAAGGAGACAATGTGAAAGCTTTGGTCGCTCAAGGTGGCGGCCCAACGGCTGTCATCAATCAGTCGCTAGCCGGCGTTGTACTCGAAGCGCGTCGCTTCAGCAATATCGAGTCTGTCTACGGCGCCTGCCACGGCGTTGCCGGTATCTCCCCCGAAAACATTGTCGACTTGGGGCAGGAGACTACGCAGCAGATCGAGCTGGTCGCGGCCATACCGGGGTCGGCACTCGGTTCGACGCGTGACAAGCCAGACACCAGGTACTGCCAAGAGATCCTCAGGGTCTTGCAGGCGCACGGAATCGGCTACTTCTTCTATATCGGCGGCAATGATACCGCCGATACTCTGCGCATCGTCAGCGAGGAGGCACGTAAGGCTAGCTACCCGCTGCGCTGTATCCACGTCCCGAAGACCGTCGACAATGACCTGATGTGCAACGATCACACGCCAGGATTCCCGTCGGCGGCGCGCTTCGTCACCCAGGCATTTGCGGGCACCAATCTCGACAATGCGGCAATGCCCGGCGTCTACCTCGCGGTCGTCATGGGCCGGCATGCGGGCTTCTTGACTGCCGCCTCGGCGCTGGCCAGGAAATATCCCGACGATGGTCCGCATCTGATCTATCTGCCTGAACGCGTGTTCGTGTTGGAGAAATTCCTCGCGGACGTGAAGGCCGCCCACGAACGCTTCGGCCGCTGCATGATCGCAGTGTCCGAGGGCATCCACGATGCCTCTGGCGCGCCGATTGTGAGCCAACTCGGGAAAAACATCGAGCGCGACGAACACCACAACCTTCAGCTCTCCGGTACCGGGGCGCTGGCCGATCTCCTCTGCGAGGAGATCAAGTCCAAGCTGAAAATCAAGCGTGTTCGTGGCGATACGCTCGGCTACCTGCAACGGTCCTTCCTCGGCTGCGTGTCCGACGTCGACCAACGCGAAGCGCGTGAGGTCGGCAAGAAGGCCGTGCAGTATGCGATGCGGGGTGCGCCGGACGGCTCGGTGACCATCCACCGAACCGGTTCCTACGCGGCTGGCTACAAGCTCACCGCGCTGACTGAAGTGGCAGGCAAGACGCGAACGATGCCTGGCGCGTTCATCAGCGCCAACGGCACCGATGTTACCGATGAATTCCGGCTTTACCTGCGTCCTCTGCTGGGCTCGGGTATGCCCGAGGCTCACCGGTTACGTTCGAACCCGGTGCAGAAAATCCTGAATGTGTGAGAGTGTGCTAGGTAAAATCTGTTGAGACCGAGACGGAGTGCCCCCTGCGCCCTCCGTCTCTTTTTTTGGGAGTATATCAGATTGAGAAAGTCAGTTCCATTAGTGTTTAAAAAACAGGGCTGCCAATCGAGGCAACCCTGTCGTAGATCTTTATGATGCCGCGGGGCGTCAGACCGTCGGCTTTTCCTCGTTGGAAAACGACTTCTACCGCCCAACCTCTTTCGGGTCAGTTGCGAGACCCTCAACAATGACCCCCACAGCCACGTTCGGATCCCTGGCAACTACCCCGGCCGACACATTGGAAAGATGTTGCACACCCTCCGGCAACAATTCCGACCTGACGTTACGGGCCCCTGGAACATCGGCGAGAACCTCCGCTTTTGTCGGCCGGGGAATCCAATCCCCCCTACCGACCTTGGTCTGCGCTGCCCGCGCCTCATCACGCTCCGTCATGTCGTTCTCCACAGAGAGTCAAACAGTCGAATTCTGGCCCCGGCGTTGCTTATGCATGTACGCTATTATCAGACTTCACTCTAGGTTCAGAATCAAATGAGGTCAAAGCCTGCCTACCGGCAGGGCGAGCAAAAAATCACTGACTGGACAACTGTAGAGGGTATTCGGACCTATTTTTAACGGCGGCAGTGGTCTAAAAACGACTCCCGTAGGGGGACAGCAAAAAGGTGGACGCAACCACATTGCGACGCTTCGGTGTTCAGGAAGCGCAAGGCGCTTGGATACACAAAAAATAGTTGGATTTTGATTCCGTTGCACATGCACAAAATGGCCACCGAACATACTGGGTAATGGTCGTCGGGGGAAAATAAAAGGCAATGCGGCCATATGCACGCGAGCAATGAGATACGCTAAGTTGATTGTCCCTGTGGTGCGCTGGAAGGCCGACAACCGACTTGATCTCAAAAAGTGGCTGATCCAAAGTCCAAAAGAATTTCGTCACAGCGGTGGCGATCAGTCAAAAACAAAAGTTTGATCTGGGGGGCGAGCAAATACCACATGTCAAATTCAGTTGAGTACATTCTGTTGGGCGATATTGGCGCTACCAACGCAAGATTCGCGCTGTTATCGAATGGAAACTTGAACGCAATCAGCAACTTTGAGGTAGCTAAGTTTGGGCAATTTTCGGATCTACTAGCGATCTTCATAACGCAACATTGTCGCCAGACGCCAATCCAACAGGCGCTCCTTGCTATTGCAGGTCCTGTAAAAGGTGAGCGTGTCCTTCTTACAAACTCTTCCTGGATAATTGACGCCCGTGAACTGCAAACGGCTTTCGGCTTGCAGGTTCGAATTGTCAACGACTTCGAAGCGGTTGCTCTTTCGCTACCCAGTCTTAAGTCCACCGACTTGGCGGGGATAGGAGGCGGTAGGCCCGAAGCAGGAGCACCGATGGCTGTGCTCGGGCCAGGGAGTGGACTAGGTGTTGCCTGCCTAGTTGATCGCTCGGTGGTTATTGCAAGCGAAGGAGGCCATGCAACATTGGCACCGACTTGCGAGCAAGAGAATCGCATCGTGGCTCACTTGCGCAAACGCTTTGGCCATGTTTCGGCCGAGCGTGCCATTTCTGGCAGCGGCTTGGAAAACATCTATCAGGCGATTGGCGCGCTTGAAGGATTGGAAACCCCACCGCGAAACGCGGCTGAAATTACTAAGAACGCCCTCAGTAGTGAGTGTCAGCTTGCCAGACGATCCCTGTACGCGTTCTGTGCTTTTTTGGGATCGTTTGCAGGAAATGTGGCACTGACTTTCGGAGCGCGAGGCGGAGTCTATATTGCCGGCGGTATTTCACCTCGGATCTTGGATTTTCTCATTCGATCGGAATTTCGCAAACGGTTTGAGGCTAAAGGAAGGTTCCGGAATTACCTCGAAGCGATCCCCTCATACGTGATTACACATCCAGCAGCCGCGTTGATTGGCTTAAAATCTCTAGTGGAAGGGGGGGCTAGCGACAGTGCCACCTACCCTCGGAACGGTTTGTGACAACCTTGCTACACTGAGTAAACGAACACGCCGCACCTTTGGACAGCAGCATGACGGTTATATGCGCGAGAAATGAATCGGCAAAGCCCTCGGCCGCACCGTGCCGCCCTCGCCGCTCGCCACTGCCGACGATGATCGAATGAAACGCCGCGAATTCATTGGTTTGCTCGGGGTGCGGCGGCAGCCTGGCCGCTGCAGGCGCGCGCTCAGCAGCCTGCAACAGGCCCGGCGAGGCAATGTGACGGGTATTAGCTTCTTAACCGAAGGGCTTGAGGCGAAACGGCTAGGCTATTGCGAGAGCTTCTTCCGAAAGCTGGCGTAATTGGCGTGCTCATCGACCAGGGATTTCCGGCAGCCGAACAAAAGACGCAAGACGTCCAACAAGCCGCCGTTAGCCTTGCCGTCCGAGCCGCTTTGTTTAAGCCTCAGAGCGTCAGCGACTTTGAACGAATATTTATAGAACTTTCGCGTCAGCGAGCTGATGCACTCCTGGTTTGCGCTTCGCCATTTTTCAACAATCACCGCGACCGGCTCGCTGCACTGGCCGCTCGCGCCGACGAGGTGATCGAATGAGGCGATTTTTGCTGCGGTGCATGAGTCTCAAAGTGGCCCTGAACCGACTTGCCGCGATGTCCGACTTGAGTCCGTTATTAGGAGCTGAACGGACGTGACTCAGACGTCTGATTTCGGCAGCTTTTGACCCAGAGCGGACATTCCGTCGGATGGTCCAGCACGCGCCGTTAGGCGCCTGTCCCTTGTCTCCGTAATGCGCTGGGCACTGGTTGATCCCAGCGCTGACCACAAAAATAGCCTTTTCCGACGGCTAAATTTATCCGCTATCGACATGCAGATCGGCGATGTCCAGAGTTAGCGGCAGTTGCTCATTCAAAATTGATCGCGACCAGATCGCGATCGTAGCCACGTTCGTCCTGATTGTGGGAATTGTTTCGGAGCTGGTCGGCCTATCGGCCCATGCTGCGCCGGGCGTGGAACGGAAATCCCAACTCGCCACTTCCCCACCCGCGATATTCGGACCGTCGGCAGCACAACCTGAGCCGCTTCGTCTCCCCGACGCGGCCCTCGAGCCAATTGAATGGAATGCCTTAAACGGATGGTCAGTGGATGATCACGCTGCTGCCTTTGGTACTTTTTTAGCGAGTTGCCGAGCTCTGCTACGAAGCAGCCTGGGTCATGGCGAAAAGCGCCCGATGTACCCTGCGCTTATGGAGGTCTGTCGTCGGGCGCTTGCTGCAGGCCGGCTGACGGAAGATCAGGCGCGAGTGTTCTTAGAACGCAATTTTCGTCCGTTGCGCATAACCAAGGTGGGCGATAACGCTGGCTTCTTGACTGGCTATTATGAACCGATCATCGACGGCTCACGCTTCCCCACCGGAATTTTCAAGGTGCCGATCTATCGCCGCCCGCCAGATCTGGTGCCACCGTTTTACAGTGCCGGTCCTGGCTTCCCCAACCGGGGACAGTCATTGCGGCGAACGGACAGTGGCACACTGGTCCCTTACTACGATCGCGACGAGATCCTCGATGGCGCTCTCGACGGAAAGCATCTCGAGATCTGTTGGATCAAGAATCAGTCGGACGCTCTTACCGTCCAGATCCAGGGATCAGCGCGCGTGCGCCTCGAAGACGGAGCCATACTGCGCATCAACTACGATGGGCATAATGGCTACCCATTCGTGCCGCTCAGCCGCATTCTCATCGAGCGTAACATCATTCCGCGCGAGGAGATGTCGCTCGAGCGAACCCGTGACTGGGTACGCGCCAACCCACAAAGCACTGAGGAACTCTTGCGCCAAAATCGATCCTTTATGTTTTTCCGTATCGTCGGACTATCAGATGATCGGCGACCGGCCGGTCTCCGCGAGACGCCGCGTGAGCGGGAGGCGATTGGCGCCCAAGGTATACCGCTGACAGCAGGGCGCTCTATTGCTGTCGATAATACGTTACATGTGTACGGCACGCCCTTTTTCATCGACGCCAACTTGCCCCTCGCGGATGAAAAACGGGGCGTCCACTTTGACCATTTGATGATTGCTCAGGACACCGGCTCGGCCATTGTCGGTCCGGCCCGCGCCGATATCTTTTGGGGAGCTGGAGATCGCGCCGCGCAACTCGCCAGTCACGTTCATCATCCCGGCAACTTCGCGATGCTGGTCCCTCGTGAACTCGATCCTGTGACGGCTGGGGCGCGAATGCCGCTCCCCCCGCAGAAGCCGGTACCACCTGCCGAGGCTAAGACCGGAACGCGATCAACAACATCCTCTGCTGTCCAGTCGCATTCGATGCAACTCAGGCGTTCCATACGTGGACTGCAAGACGTGCCCAAGCCCCGCGATGGTTGGACGATGCGGAGCAGATAAAAGTCCAAACGGCATGAGGCCGTATCTTGATTATCTTCGCGAAAAATACAGTGCACTTTATCGCCTGAGCGTGCGCTCTAGAGAAATGATCGAGCTCTCAAAGACTTCTTTTTCTTTGGGCTTTCCGTCACTCGCTGATGGTCTTGACGACGCTCGATTCGGACCGTGCGTTGTTGCTGATCGAGTACTTGTCCTGTGCCCGGACCATCTCGTCGTACTTTGCCAACGTTGTCACCGGCTCTTTCGGCACCATGTGCACGATTTTGTAGCCACCCGCCTTGAGCTGGCGCAGCAGTTCGGGCATGGCCTCGCCCGTAGCGTGCTGGAAATCGTGCATCAGCAAAATACCCTTGCCGTTCTTGGCAAGCTTGGTCATCGCCGATTTGACCACATCTTCCGGTCTCCGCAGCTTGAAATCGAAGGTGTCGATATCGGTTGAGAAGATCGCAATGTTGCGCGTGCCGAGATAGGGCATCAGGTCACGCGGTTGCTGCAAATCGGGAAAACGAAAGAAAGGCGCGGTCGGTCCGCCGACCGCCATGTACACGGCGCTCACGCCCATTTCGATTTCTTGCTTGGCCTGCTCGATGTCCTTGGCATAGGGCTCCTTCGCCAAGTCCTTGTGTGACCAGGTATGGCTGCCGATCGTCATCCCGGCGGCGGCGAGTTGTTTAGCCAAATCAGGGCGCCAAGTCGCGTGTTCGCCGATCTCAAAGAATGTCGCCTTGGTGCAGCTGTCCTGTAGCGCCTTGAGCACCATCGGCGTGTTTCCAGGCCAGGGGCCGTCGTCGAAGGTCAGAGCGACTTCCCTATCGCGCAGGAAATCATATTGCTTGAAATGCTCGGTTCCGAACGCAGGGCCACCTGTCGTATCGATCTCAATCACTCGCGAGAGTCCGAGCGCGTCAGGATTATTGCACGCAGCGACTGGCTTCGGCGCCGGCGCGGGAGCTGGAAAGGCCGGCGCTACTGCCATCGTGTTGTTCTGCGCGACTGTGATCGGTGCAAAGGGCACCGCGGCGTTCGTGGCCTCGGCCAAGTGCAGCGGAGCTTTGTCGCTCTTGGCTGCCGCTACCGTATTTTGTGAGGACGACACACGTGCCGCAGCCGTCGTCAGCGGGATGGGATCGGTAGCTTTTTGCGCTACGATGACGCCAAACCGGACAAGTCCCAACGTCAGCAATGCCGCAAAAACGACCAAGAAGATGCGCATCGCAACCTCCGACACTATATTTGCTGAACTTTGATCGGGGGACGTTAATTGGGCACAGATTAAATAAAACTCAATTTTGCCCTCACGGAGGAGCAGCAGTCGCACTGGATATTTTTCTTCTCGCCTAACGCTGAGCGACTGTCTTAACCTTACATTAACGGTTTGCTTGAGCCGGCGGCAGAGTGTTTGGTTTCCAAAGTTAATTGTAGAGCGCGTGAACGCCTCTCCTCACAAGGCCGATTAATTTAGTCCGCTACAATGCAAGTTTAGACCTCAGCATCTAATTCCCACGCAGCTGCATTCGGAAAAGTCAGGTCCACACTTGTACGGGGCCGTGCAGACGTCCGGCCACCTGGCCTGGCCCCGCCCCTGCCCTGCAGCGCACTAGGGCTCGTGGGATCGCTTGTGGGTCAGACAAGGCATCAAACTGCATACCATTGTAAACACTATGATTTAATCGATAATCGGCGGACACCCCTCCGCCAGTTCTCGCCTTCGCCTCATTCGCCATCACTCGCCGTAATCCTCTAAGCAGCGGTTTGCGAAGAATCCAGTTCTGGCGAGACCGGCGAGGGCTATGACATTTCTGCTACACCCGATTGATATTTAGTATCGGGAAGCTTCCCGCCACCAAGTCGTCAGATTTGGACGCTGATAGATGCGGCCTGTGATGCCTGTCACAGACCAGAGGAAGACGGCGTGGGAAAAACGTTCCGGATCGCTCACAACGATGCCCTCTTCACGTGGCGGATAGCGACCATCGGGAGCGTTAGATGAATTATTTATCGAATGTAGCAAACGAGCGGCCGATGCTGCGCATTTCGGCCACGATTATTCTCGCCTTTGCCTGCGCGGCGCCGATCGTATTGTTATTTTCTGGCTTGGTGGTTTACGGCGTGCGCTCGCTCATTCACTGAAAACAGTTCCGAGCGACGAGCCGCCGAATTCAGCACGCCTTTTGAATTCCACCAGCGCCATAGCACTTCAAACTACCAACGCCGCTCATGGAAACTGTAGAATGAGAGAGCGTCAGTACGATCGTTACGGTAAGCATCGCTGCCACCGTTCCAATCAAGGCTACAGGCCGTAGCATTTTGCGTGTCATGAGCCTCTCCCCCGAGTTTGGCTCGATGCCTACAAGCCTACCAAAATCATTCACGGGTGGCGGGCGCGGCTAATTGTGACCGGGAGTCGGGGAACGAACATTGAGTTCCCTGATTAGCACAGTGAGGCCTGAGGGTGCCAAACGTGCGGTGCCCAATGCAGCCGAACAATTCGCCGTATGAGGTCTCTGCCTGGGTTCTCACGCCTCAGAGAACGCTACCAAGTCGCCAAAGAGTTGCCGCCCGCCTTGCTGACGCTTGTCGGGAAATTAGACGCGCTCGAAAGCAATCTCCAAGTCGCCAAGGAATTGCCGCTCAGCTTGCCGACGCTTGTCAGGAAATTAGACAGTCTCGAAGGCAATCTGTTGTTACGTCGAATACAAGAAGCGCCAGCAGGCCACCGTAAGACGCCAACCGCCAATTAGGAAAAAACGGGGCAGCTGTTTGATTGTCACCAAGCTGCCTGAACTTTTATAAAAAAAATGTCCCGACTGCAACAAAGCGCCGGGGCCGATAAGAGTTCGTGCGGTGGCTAATTTGGGTCCGCGCCAAGCAAAAAAAGGACTCCGGCGCCCCTTCAGGACGGGAGTCCTCAGCGTTGGTTCTGCCATTAGCCATCAAGGGAGGAAAAATCGATGGCGATGGTTGAATATCTGATTCTCCACCGCCAAACCTAGCGTTTTTGATGGGAATACGCGTACGCCGGGCAAGCACGCGCCTGCCACTGCTGTGATGCAGATCGCCAAAGTGTGGTTTAGACTGGTGGGAAAGAGGCGCGTCACCGTGAAAGAACAACGTTGAACCGATCTGGTTACTTCGTGACAGCGAACATCGGCTCAAAGGAGACCGCAATGCCTATGAGGAGATTTGAGCGGATAGCACTGGCACAGTTTTTAGTCGGCGGATTGGCGATCGTATTTGTCGCCTGCGTTTTGATCAAACATGCACAAGCGCAGTTTGTGAATCCGCCGACCCCTTCGCCACCACCGGTCTTCAATCCATCCAGTCCCAATACCTTGCCTCAACCGAGGTACACTCCCCTCTCACCTGCAACACCAAGCGTCGTTCCGGGATATAGGGTTACGTCCCCTACGAATGGACGCCTACCGCGTACAGCCACTCGCTCTCACCGACGGACATCCGTCGCAAAGACGCACTCGGTCCACCGCCGAGGCCGCTCCATGGTCGTTGGCCCAATACCGGAATCTTATTCCTACCATTACTCCTCTTTCGGTTACGGCTATGGTTGCGCTTGGCGTCGGACTTGGGACGGTTATTGGTTTCGAACGTCGCCCTGTTCCTGAGCGACGAGCCGCTTACAAAGACGAGACGTGGCGCATCGCGGCCAATGTGACGAAGCTGCCGCAGCTATTGACCCGAAAATAGCAAGGCCACCTTGACGGCGGCCCTTTCTTCTTCTCTCGTTTCTTCGTTCACTTGCTGGACTTGAAATCAATCCATTGCTTCTGTTTCACCATCGGGGCGCTTTTCTTCTTAGTTTAGCCTGGATTGAGCGCACGAGAGGATGTTGCCAGCGGCTGGCCCGAGGCGGCTGGTTAGTCAGGTGGTAGTCTTCTTCCGCCAGTGTGAGCAGCCTACTTCTGTCGCTCATATTCGATGCGGGCGCTGCGAATTCGATCGGTTTGGCTGTGTGCGCTCTACACGGACTATTCATACGATTGAGTTCCCGAATTGAAAATGACGGAAACATTTATGGACTGTTTCGGGAGTTTTGAAAGAAGTTCGAGGGGTTGCAGTAACGAAGCTGCTGCTCGGTTCGCAGGAATTGGGACAGGCAGTTTGACCGTGTTTCTGTTCTCTCGTTTACGCTTGCTTCATTAGACCCGACGGACGCGGGCGGCTCGGCGGCCAAATATGTCGCGACGCGGCGCGCCAGATTGCGTGAAGTTTGCCAAGCTGCCCAACCCCTCTACGCAAGGGGTAAGCCTTTGTCATTATTAGAATTTAAACAATAATTGGCGAACCTCCGCCAACGCCGCGCATTGCTATGCTGCGAGCCTCGGCCGAAACCCCGGCCGTCGCTCAAATCCTATTCAAATTTTTGGGGCTAACGAGGAATCAGTGCCTTTAACGAATCCTAGGCCCGCCAATCACTGAGCCATGCTCCGCATTTGGCTTCGGGCCTGCCGTCGCTTAAGCCCAAAAGACTGAAGATCGCTATCGAGTTTCTCCGTCAGTTGCGCACAGCGTAACCATCGCTGGGCTAAGCCATTCCAAAATATCTTGTTTTCGCGACTGGGGCTGATCTTGGCCATTGCTTCGCATTCGGCGGCAAATCTGAGAAATCGATCCGTCGTGTCCATACTGATCTCCAGCTTGGGTTGGACCTCCGACAAATCCGAGAACCGCCGTTAAGTTCCGGCCGAGCCGAAATTTATGCCATTGACATCAGAGAATTTGCTCCCTCAGCGAGCGCAGACGAATCGCAGCTCGCGGTCCAAGCATTTTCTTGCTGCGTAACTTCGTATTACCTCCCTCGAGCAGCGTGAATTTTGATTCCAAAGCCTTGGCGAATAGCGTATCGCCATCGCATTGAAACGTGTTTAGGGCCATCCGGCAGCAATAATGGCTGATCGTCGATTGCTTGCAGCTCGAACCACTAAGGTAGGCATCGTCCTAGTGGCTTTCCTTGTTCTCGGGCTGAGCATTTTGAGCCGCCCGGACTGGAAGCTGCGCGATTTCGATCAGGTATTTTATGTCACCATCGCGTATGACCTGGACCGCTACGGCGTATTCAGTGATGGAATTTTCGACCCGGTCGACAGTTCGGTCCAGCCGGCGCAGCCGGGTATGTTCTTTGGCCCGGTATTCCCGGCGATGATACTCGCGGTGATGAATCTCGATCAGCGGTTTGCCGAGGCGGTCCGTTGCAGTGTCGACTCCAATCGCGGTCATCGGGACGAATCCACATGCGAAGCGTATGAAACGCCGATCCGTATTCTTAGTGCTGCGCTGCTTGCGATTGCGGTGGCGGTCGTGGGCTTCGCGGCCGAGCTGATCTTCCGGCGAACGGAATGGATCTTCCTTTTCGCCGGACTGTTTGCGACCGCAGCTCTGGCGAGTGAGGCCCATATTTTTTCATTTGTAATGACCGAAAGCGCAATATTTGCGTTCTATAGCGTCTTCGCCTGGACGCTTCTGAGAGCCTTGATCGCGCCCGCGGCTGTCAGATTCGCCATCGCCGGCGCCGTGCTCGGACTGTTATGCCTGACGAAGCCATCGTTTACCGCGCTGTTTCCAATCACGATCGCGATCGTTGTCTTTTTCGGCTTCAAGATTGCAAAAATTCCGCGAAATCTGATCGGCGCTCATTCGGTGATGTTTGCCGCCGCTTTTGCATGCATAACGGGGCCGTGGATGGCGCGTAATTACGTCTCGATCGGAAAATTCAGTCTCACGAACGAATATGCTTCGGCAGCATTGGTCGAACGTTTTGCTTATGATGACATGACGCCACAAGAATTTTTGCTTGCATTCCCCTATTGCACTCCCGGCATCGGAGATCTGCTGTTCGACAAAGTCTACGGCACTGACTCCATGCATCGCTTCGTATTCCATACGCCGGCGAGTTTCTTTCATAATGGACGCGACCGGCGCGATGCCCTGCGCGAGCAGCATGGCGAACTTGATCCGTTGATCGGCCGCCTTGTGCACGATGAAATGCAGACGAATTGGTGGCGCTATCTGTTGGTGAACATTCCGCTGGCGTGGTGTGGCGTTTGGCCCGGCGGAATCGTTACCTTGCTGCTTCTGCCTTTGTTCATAGCGTCGCTGCTGCAGGCGGTGCGCACGCGCGAACCCTTACTGGTATTATACGCCGTGCCCGCCGTGCTGATGCTGGGTTTGCACGCTGCTGTCGGCAATCACTATACGCGTTATAATCTCATCCTGATCGGCCCGTATTCGGTTGGCGCCGCCTGGATCATTTGCTCGGTTCTGCCGTACGGGCGCTGGCGACCGCGATTTCTCGCATCAGAACCGTAATCAGCTCGGCTTGCGAGCGAAGTTTGAGATGCAGGTTGAGCAGCAAGATCAGGCTGATAACAACCCAAATGTAGATAATAAGGTCAACGCCACGGCCAATGCCAACCAAGGCCGCGAGCCTGGTTGCATGGGTCGGCAGCCACACGAAATAAAGGCCCGCGATTGCGGCCAGCAAGGCAAGGATTGCGATCACCGGCGCCCGCCGATATTCGGTCCAGGCGTAGACCATCACACCTGCGAGTAGAATCGAGAACCCGATTTGAGCGATCATCGATGCAGCTTTTGCACTGAGAGGTCGAACAAGATGGTCACTGAATCGGCCAACCCTTGGCCTTTGGCCAGCGAATAACGCGTGTAATCGATCGTCACGGGCACCTCGACATACGGCAATCCGCTCGCCGCGATTTGCTCGAGGAGTTCGCTGGCATGGGCCATCCGGTTTTGTCGCAACGAAATGCGGCTTGCCCCTTCTCGGGTCATCGCGCGCAAGCCGTTATGGGTATCGCTAAGCCGAAGACCCGTAACGGCGCGCGTGAACCAGATCGCGGCTTGCAGCAGAAGCCGCCGTCCGAACGGCATGCCGTGCGAACTGCCAAGGAATCGGCTGCCGAGCGCATAGGCTGCCTTACTATCCGTCAGAGCGTTGATGAGACGCGGAATATCCGAGGGACGGTGCTGCCCATCGGCATCGAATGTCACGATGTAGCTGGCGTCGCGCTGCAGCGCGAACTTGATGCCGGTCTGAAGCGCCGCGCCCTGCCCAAAGTTGACCGGATGCGTGACGACAGTGGCGCCCGCAGCCAACGCAATTTGCCCCGTTGCGTCTTGCGAGCCGTCATCGATAACCGCCACGCGATAGTTTCGGCGCACAACGTCTGAGATAATGGGTCCGATTACCGCGGCCTCGTTAAAGGCGGCAATAACGATCCAGATCGATCCTCCGTCAAACTCTTTTTGCTTATCCGCAGTCACGGTCCGGCCCTACCCAAAAACGCAACCGAAATCCGCCCAAGGCCGACACCAACAACCAGTGACAGCGATGTTTGTTCCCAACGATACTACGCCGGGCGGAGGCGTCATGGCAAAGCAATTGCCACCCCCGTATCGGTGCCCGAGAGTAGTTAATGCGGCGTCGGGAAGCGAATTTGAGGGGCTCGCTTGTTAAGTCGGGCCCGCGTCCGGGCGGCGCAGCACGCATCGCATCGCATCGAACAAATTCACCGGAATGCCAATGCGGCTCGTGAGGCCAGTCGACATTGCTCGCCTTGCGCCGAGCAAACGGCGCACCTGAAACTCGATTAAGGCCAACGGGACGAGTTTCCAAGGGTGCTCGCAAGTCTCCAATTTCAACTGCACCGTTTGCGCGAGCCGTCGCATGCTCTCGGGTGTGAAATACCAAAGGTGCTGTGGGGGCGTCATTAAGCGCCAATTCCGTCCGGCAACTCGCGCGTAAAGAGAGGAAAAGTCGCCAGTGGTAATAATAATGACCCCGCCAGGGTTCAAATAACGCCGGCATAGTGCCAAGGTCGATTGCGGATCGGGTAGGTGCTCAATGACGTCAAGCAGGACAATAACGTCCATCATACCAAAGCGCGCGAGATTATCCTCATCCGCCATTCCATTGATGACTGTAAGGCCGCGTCTTCGGCAAAATACAGCGGCGGCGTCTGCGATTTCGATTCCTGCCACATCGTAGAACTGACGCGCCTCTTCGAGAAAAAAGCCATAGGCGCATCCAATCTCTAAAAGCCGCCCGCCACTCCGATACTGGCGAACGAATTGTACCGTGCGAGCAAATTCGCGGCGCAACACCGGCTCGCTGGCGCAATAATCGGCATAGCCGTCCCTGTGCCTCCCGGAGAAATAATCCTCCGTATAGTAGTCACGGACGTCAAAATTAGCGCATTCGGAGCGACCCAGGCCGCATTGAATGCATTGGAAAATGTCGCAGGAATTCTTGAAATATAATTTCCGATGTTCCGTCGCGCGCGCGCAGGCGGGACAAGCGTACTGCACGCCGATTTTGTCTGCGTCTGGCACGTCCGTGTCAGGCTCCGTTTATGTTCAAGTGCACACTGGAGCCGAAGGCGCGCCAAAACTCAATGTGGTAGTCGGGGGAGTGGACTGGCTTGCAACCCGCGTTTTTGGAAGCTTCAAGCAGGCGATGCGGAATTTAGGGCTTGCCGATAGGCGGCGTTGATCTTTTTGGTTTCTGTCTCGGCAAGTTTTTTGAACGCCTGTGACATGCCCTGCACCCGATCGGGGTGGTTTTGTTTGATCAGGGTCTTGTAGGCTTTTTTGACCTCTTCAACCGTGGCCGACTCGGAAACCCCGAGAATGCGAATCCAGTGACCATCGCTCGCATAATGATCGAAGACAAATTCAGCGTCATAAATCGACTCGTTCGGCCCGATATCCGCTAGATCGGTAAACACGTAAAATTCCAGACTGTACTGCCGACGCAAACTGTACCGCCGAACCAGGTAAATGAGCGGCATTGCAACGGTTGCGAAGGCAATGGCCGCAGCATTGGCGTCAAAAATCCCCTCGTCGAACGGATACCAGACAGCCGTCTTGCTCGACACAGTCTGTAATTCCTGCGCCCAAGCCGACTGATCGGAGACACCGAACGCGAGCAACCACAGAAGCGCGAACGTCACAATGTAGACCGCAATCGCATAGCCCATCGCGAAATGCATACACTTTCTATGCATCCAGGACCTCAGTCGAAAAAGCGGTTGGCTTCGCAGGCGGGAGATCATCGCCTGCAAATGCTGAGCATGCGCTTTTAGATCCTCGAGTTCGTCGTCCGGCTCGGGAATATTGGCATGGCGGCTTAAAGCGGTGCGCCAAAAGCCGTTTATCAGCTCATTGCTTTCACGGATTTGCTCAAGACGACGGCGAATCGTTCCATACACCGCAACGGCGCGGTCTAATTCGCTCCTTTCGGATTTTTGCAGCATGAATTCCGGTCGATGCCGTCGCGCAAGCAAAAATGCGCGCGCATAACCAATAACCAACGCCGGCAGCACCGCCCAAAGGGCGAGTAAAATCGCATTCACGAACGCTGCCGAAAGATCGCCCCCGCCGCCAGGTTCAAGCATAGCACGAGACGCTTTTACTCACTTTGCTCAATAGTCCGCACCCCATTCTGCGCCTCGAACGTACCCATCCCTTCAACTCAGCTAAATCTTCGATTCAGACCACCTCGGGGCAAGAGATTGGCAAAAAATAGTCAAGCACTACGAACCTGTCCGCATCGGAAATACGAATACGAAAGAGAAACCGCAAAAGCACTGATGAGTCGCGAAGTGGTCACATTTTCATGCGGCCATCCGGTTGGCGTCCGCAGAGGAAGCGAACGGCTATGAGGGGTGGTGTTATGAATTATGTCCAGCCGGTCCAGTCATCTGGAGATCTAAAATCAGCGGACCTCGATATTGAGGAAAACGTCCGGACGCTTGCACATAACGGCGCAGCATTTCGTCAGGGCGATACCGCAAACGGCGAAGCGACCGCCAATAGCTTGAGCGCGCTGCTTCGCCGGGTATCGGGCAACTCGACGCGTGAGATTGACGCTCTTATTGGAGATTTGCGGGATCTGCGCGAAAAACTGCGTTCCGACGGCGACCGCATTCATCGTGAAATTGTAGAATATGCCGCCTTGAGCCAGCAGGTGATGCAACTCAGCAAGATCATCTCCGAAAGCGTGAAGCGACTGCCGGACTCTCCAGGCGTGGACCGCTGACCAGCGTGTCGCCGCCTTACGGCACTCGTGCCGGAGTTTCGCGCCGCCGAAGCCGTTGATGGATCGTAGCTGCGACCGCTCGCATGGCGCGAACCGCAGAGCTGCGGCAACCGAGCCTTGGAATCATCCAACCATAATCATATAGCCGCCCCAATGCTTGCCGACCTTTGACAAAAGTCCGTGCGGGACACGTGTGGCAAATAATAGCGTGTCCGTCTCTGCAAGCGCGGCGAGTGTTGGTGTCAGACGTTGCGGCTCTGCCGCGCAATGTGTGTTTGCGTAAAGGCGGGTTCGCCGCTCGGGGGCTACTAATGAGGGGACGCTTGCGGCGGCCGTACCGGCCAATTCAGGTCATTGGCGTATTGGCATCGGTTCTGTCGATTGCAACGATGTCCAATTTTCCCACCGAGCGCGCCGGTATGCGACCGATAGCGAATAACCACAATGTTGGTGCGCTCGGCGAACGTCTGAACGCCAACACAATCACTATCGTCTCGAGCGATCCGAACGATATCTATTCGATCAAGTGGTAGTACGGCAGCGGCAATCGTAGGGGGATCGGACCGTTTATTTGTGACATCGGAGCTTGAAAGCACGGGAGGTGATCATGAGTTCTCCGATACACCTCGATGAAGACATTGATCCGGCATTGATGTACGCGCCGCCTTGGGCTCGTGAGCGGGTACCCGCCGAGATCGCCGGACGCCCAGCCACACCATTGACTGACACTAACGAACGTAATCGCAATCCCACGACGCTCGCTCCCCAATTCAGCGGCGACCGCGCGATGCTGGAACTGCAGCGTCAGCTCGCGCGCAATCCCAACCTGATCCCGGAGCCATCTGCTAAAGCCGGGTCGGTCGTACGGCCTATCCTGATCCGGCTGTGCGGGGTTATCAGCTTCGCCGCTTTGGTGGCGTGGGGCATGGTCTCCTATCACGGCATAGAAAAGCCGATCGGAATCATGCCGGCCGAGGTTTCCACGTCAGCCATTTCTGGCAATCGCGTCGATGTGGAGCTGCCGCGACCTGCGATAGCTGCACCGCAGATGGAGGACGCGGTTACCGCGAATGTGCTTGCTGCACCTGCTGTAGTTGCGGCTGCCCCTTTACCTGCTGCGTCTGTCAACGCAATTGCCGTCACGCCAGTGCCGGCGCAACCAATTGCACCTCCACCGGCCCAACCGGCGCCGCGGCCCGACAATCGTCCGGCACTTCGGCTCGACAGTGGCGAACTCGAAATGTTGGTCAAGCGCGGCAACGAATTCATCGCCAACGGCGATCTCGCCGCGGCACGGCTCCTCCTACGGCGCGCCGCCGAAGCCGGCAGCGCCGAGGCGGCTCTTGCAGTCGGCGCGACTTTCGATCCGGTTGTGATGCAGCGTCTCGGCGCAATCGGGACGACGCCGGATATCGCGCAGGCGCGGCAATGGTACCAGCGCGCCGCAGAGCTTGGCTCCAACGCCGCATTGCAGCGACTGGCCGGGCTCGATGCGGCTCGCTAAGAGCGCGCCATGCATTGCGAGCGGTCAAATCCCTAGATAGCGATGCTGAATTGCAGGCGCTTGCGCCAATTGCTGCGAGCTTCCGACCCATACCACACGCCCGCGCTCAATAATGTAATGGCGGTCGGCTATGCGGGTCAGCGCCTTTACGTTTTTATCAATAACCAGGATCGATTGCCCACCGGCACGCAGCCGTTCGAGCGAACGCCAAATTTCGTCACGCACGCGGGGCGCCAAGCCCTCGGTCGCCTCGTCCAGAATGAGAAGACGTGGATTGGTCATCAAGGCACGGCCAATGGCGAGCATCTGCTGTTCGCCTCCTGACAGCAAGTTCGCCATGCTGCTCGCCCGTTCGGCGAGGCGCGGAAACAGCGCCATGACCTTTTCGAGCGTCCATGGCTCGGTGGTGCCTCCGTGATTTGCCGCGGTTGCAACGAGATTCTCGCGGGCGGTCAGGTTTGGGAATACCTGCCGCCCTTCCGGAACCAAGCCGACGCCGCGCTTGGCGATCCGGTAGGCAGGAAGTAAGCGGATCTCTTCGCCGCCGAACCGGATCGAGCCGGCCGCGGCGGGAGTAAGTCCCATGATTGAGCGTACTGTTGTGGTCTTGCCCATGCCGTTGCGGCCGAGCAGCGAAACCATCTCCCCCCGCCCGATGGTGAGCGACACGCCGAAGAGGACACGGCTCAATCCATAGCTCGTCTCTATGTCGCGCAATTCAAGAAGAGAATCGGACATGTCAGCCATCGACCGCACCTTCGCCGAGGTAAGCTTCGCGCACGCCTGGATCGGCGCGAATGGCCGCCGGGTCGCCAGAGGCGATAATGCGTCCATAGACCAGGACGCTGATGCGATCCGCCAATGCGAACACCGCATCGATATCATGCTCGATCAGTATCACGGTGATGCTGCCCTTCAGCGCACGCAGCATTTCCAATAAACGTGCGGATTCTTCGAGACCCATCCCCGCCATCGGCTCATCGAGCAGCAGCATGCGTGGCCGAGCAGCAAGGGCCATGGCGATTTCTAGCTGGCGCCGTTCACCATGACTGAGATCAGCGACCAGAGTGCTGGCTCGTTCGATCAGACCCACGCGCGCCAGCGCCGCTTGCGCCGGTTCACGCAATTCGGGTTCGTCACGCGCGTTTTGCCAAAAGCGAAACGAGTGGCCGGCATGCGCCTGCACCGAAAGGGCGATATTGTCGAGCGCTGTGAAATCCGGAAACAGCGTTGTGACCTGGAAAGAGCGCGCAAGGCCTAACCGGCTGCGCCGATAAACCGGTAGGTTCGTTATCTCGCGATCGTCAAAACGAATGCGTCCGCTATCCGGAACAACTTCCCCGCTCAATTGACCGATCAAGGTTGATTTGCCGGCGCCGTTCGGGCCGATGATCGCGTGCAGTTCACCGGCCGGAACAGCTAGTGAAATTTCGTCGGCCGCGATTACGCCGCCAAACCGCTTGGTCAGGCCTTCGACTTCGAGCAAGATCTCAGCCACGGCGAGATCCGGCAATTAAGCTATCGATCCCGCCATGCATCGAGATCGCCACGACAAGCAGGAACGGGCCAAGGATCAGATTCGAATATACCGTAACGCGTGAGAGTCCCTCCTCCAGTACCAAAAACGTGAGCGCGCCAATGAGCGGGCCGAACATCGCCTGCATGCCGCCAAGCACCACCATAACGATGAGATCGCCCGAGCGCGTCCAGTGCATCATAGCCGGACTGATAAAATCGGTGTGATTGGCGAGCAGTGCGCCGGCAAGTCCGCACATTGCTCCGGCGATCACGAAACAGACCAGCCTATAGCGAAATGTTGGGAAGCCGATCGCGCGCATGCGTCGTTCATTCGAGCGCGCGCCTTGGATCACCATACCGAAGCGCGAATTGACGATGCGCCACACCAAATAAATGCTGACCAGCAGCAGCCCGAGACAAACATAATAGAAAACAGTCCTGTTGGTGAGATCGACGACAGCGCCAAACTGGCTGCGATGATAGATGGTCAGTCCGTCGTCACCGCCATAACGGTCGAGCCCGATCGCGACATAGTAGATCATCTGCGCAAAGGCCAAGGTAATCATGATGAAATAGACACCGCGGGTGCGCAGGCTGAGCGCACCGACGACAAGCGCGTAAAGTGCTGCGGCCGCGATGGCGACCGGCCACTGCACGAAACCCGAAGCAATGCCTTCCTTCGCCAGAATGCCGACTGCATAGCCACCGATGCCGAGATAAGCGGCGTGTCCGAAGCTCACCATGCCGCCAAAGCCCATGATCAGGTTGAGGCTCAGGGCCGCGATTGCCAGAATGATTATGCGGGTGAACAGTGTCAGCGCGAATGTCTCTCCAGCAAGCGCTGTATAGACCGGCACAAGAGCCAGAATCACGATAAGAGCGACATTGATGGCCACGCGCGGCGTCAGCACGCCGGGGAGCCCTGCTTTCTGCACGGCAGGGATTGGACTCATTTACTCGCCGCCGGAAACAAGCCCTCGGGGCGCACGATCAGCACAAGCGCCATCACCAGATAGATGGTCATAGATGACAATGCTCGACCTAAGCTTGAAGAAGCGCTTTCGCTCAGAAATGCACGCAACAAATCGGGCACGAAGGCCCGCCCGACGGTATCGGCGAGTCCAACCAGCAGCGACGCGACGAATGCGCCGCGGATCGAGCCGATGCCGCCAATGGTGACGACGACGAAGGCGGCGATCAGAATGTTCTCGCCCATACCAATCTGGACTGTAAGAATCGGCGCCTGCATCAATCCGGCGAAGCCGGCAAGCGCAGCGCCCAACCCGAACACCAGCGTGTAGAGCAGTTTGATGTTGACACCGAGCGCGCCGACCATTTCACGATTCGAAGCTCCGGCGCGGATGAGCATGCCCAGGCGAGTGCGCATGATCAGAAAGTATATGAGTACAGCGACGGCGAGCGTCACCGCGATGATCACAAGCCTGTAAAGCGGGTAAAATAGACCAGGTACTACCTCGATCGCATTGAGCATCTCGGGTGGCAATGACAGCGTCATGCCAGCCGGTCCCCATATCAGCCGCACAAGCTCGTTAAAGAACAGCAACAAGCCGAACGTACCGAGCACGTGATCGAGGTGATTGCGGCCGTACAAGCGCCGCATGGCGACAACCTCGAGCACCATGCCGACTAGCGCCGTCGCAGCAAGCGCAAGAATTGCGCCAAGCAGAAAGCTATCGGTCCATTCTACGAAACTTGCAGCGAAATAGGCGCCCAGCATGTACAGCGAACCATGCGCGAGATTGACGAGATCCATAATGCCGAAGATCAGCGTCAAGCCTGCCGCCAGCAGGAACAGCAGCATGCCAAGCTGGATGCCGTTCAGAAATTGCTCGAAGAAGTAAAGCATGGCTCTCAAGGCCAGTCTTATGACATTTGATTATGCTCGCGCTTGTCACGAGCATGCACGTCTTGCCATTTCAAGCGAGGGAGACGTGCGAAACAGGCGTGGATGGCCGGGACAGGGACCGCCGCCACGCAGCGGCGAGCCCCACCCGGCCATGGCTAGCTATCAAGTCAAACGCGATAGCTAAACAGGTATGCGCTCACTTCATCGAACATCGATCGTGGAATCGATCCTGATCGTCCTTGACGATCGTCGCAACGGTATGGAGCGAATAACTGCTGTCGGGGTTCTTCACGGCGTCCTGAAGATAAAAGTTCTGAATCGGGATATGATTGTTGCCGAATTTGAAATTGCCGCGCACCGACTTGAAGTTGGCCTTTTCCATCTCCTTGCGCATGCCTTCTTTGTTGCTGAGATCTCCTTTTACGGCCGTTACAGCAGAATCGATCAATCCCACAGCGTCGTAGGTCTGCGCGCCATAGAACGACGGCGAGGCATTGTATTTCACTCTGTAGTCGGCGACGAATTTCTGATTGGTGGGATTGGGTAGATCGTTGACCCATTCCTGAGCGCCGGGGATGCCGACAGCGAGGTCCTTCAAGCGCGGCAGCGACAAATCGTCGACGGTGAATGCTGTATAGAGCGGGATCTGCCCCTTGAGCCCCGCCTGTACATATTGCGTGACAAACTGAACGCCGGCGCCGCCTGGATAGAACGCAAAAATTGCATCGGGTTTTGCGGCACGCGCCTTGGAGAGTTCAGCCGAAAAATCGAGTTGATCTGGCCAGCGTGTAAGCTCCTGCCCGACGATTTGACCCTTGAAAGTCTGTTGCACGCCCGCGAGCATGTCTTTTCCCGCGGCATAGTTCGGACCGATGAGGAAGGCAGATTTCACGCCTTTCTGATTCATATACAAACCGACCGCTGCGGGCGTCTGATCGTTTTGCCACGAGGTCGAGAACGCATAGGGCGAGCACAATTCACCGGCGAACTGCGATGCGCCGGCGTTGGTGACCACCGTCATCGTCTTCGAATCGACCAGCGGCTTGACCGAGGCGAGCAGCACATTCGACCAAATATATCCAACGACGAAATCCACATGATTGGACTCGATCAACTCTTGGGTTTTCTGCACGCCCACTTCCGGTTTGGTCTGGTCATCGGCGTAAATCACTTCAATGGGCAAGCCGCCAAGCTTGCGCCCATGATGATCGAGCCCAAGTTCAAACGAATTCTTCATATCGTTGCCGATCGCGGCCGGCGGACCGGTAAAGGTCGAAATGAAACCGATCTTCACCGTTTTTTGCTGGCCCATCGCCGGCCCGGCGGCCAGCGCCAGCACGGCTCCCGCGGCAATCAATACTTTTCTCATTTAGCCCCTCCTCTGGTGGGCGACGGCCTGTGCGTCAAAGCATATCAAAGTACTCACGGTGCTCCCATTCGCTGACGTCGGCCTGTTCAGGGTTGTTGGTCGTTTCCTTGCTGCACCGCGTGATCTCAGCTTCCTTCATATGAGCATAATAGTCCACAAATCCTTCGCCAAATCCGGCACGGAAACAGGCACTCGCACGTAATGCTGCAAGCGCCTCTTCCAGCGTCGCCGGCAATGCCTCTGCGGCGCACTTCTGGTATGGCGCCTCGGTGGATGGACCTGGATCGAGACCACGGGCAATTCCATCGAGCCCCGCGTAGATCTGCGAGGCTATATAGAGGTACGGGTTGGCCAGCGGTTCGCCGTTGCGATTTTCAATGTGCGTTGCCGGATCGCCGCAGTCCCCCATGATGCGGATCATGGCGCCACGATTGTCCTTGGCCCAGACTGCTTGAACGGGGGCCATGGTGTTGAGGCCGCGATAACGCTTGTAGCCGTTGATCGTCGGCGTAGTGAAGGCCGTCGCGGCGCGCGCATTGGCCAACAGGCCGGCCAAAAACTTATAGCCGAGCGGCGACAGCACATCCCTGTCATTCTGCGACGTAAAGGCGTTCGCCTTGGATTTCGCGTCGACCAGCGATTGATGCAGATGCCAACCGCTGGCGAGCGTATTGGGTAGGTGCGGCCGGCACATGAAGCTTACGAGATAGCCATGCCGACGGGCCACCTGTTTGACCGCGCTGCGAAGCAGCACCATTGTGTCGGCGGCCGCGATCCCAATTTCGGGAGCCAAGGTGAACTCATATTGGCTGGGGCCGAATTCCACTTCGACGGACTGCAGCGGTAGGCCGAGCGCCACGACACTCTTACGCAAGATATCAAGAATTGGCGCGACCTGATCGTAACGGCCCTCTGTTAGGTATTGATAACCGTGCGTCGTGTGGCTCACCCGCGGCGGCTCGGCCGGCCAGTCGAGCGTATCAGTGGCAAGTCTAAGGTCTTCTATCTTGAACAGGTGAAACTCAATCTCGAGGCCAGCCACATAATCGAAACCGGCCTTAGCAAGTTTATTGAGCGCGTCGCGGCAAAGCTGCCGGGTAGCGAGCGGGACCTTCTTGCCGTTGGCAAAATAGCAGTCACACAAAACCCAGCCGGTGTTTTCTGCCCAGGGCAAAGTCCGAAAAGTTTGCGGATCGGCCACCATGATGAAATTACCGGCGCCACCCATTTCCGAAATGCCCATCCCGGCGTCAGGTTCAAAAACCGGAAACACGGTACGATGCGCAGTGTCCTTGGCGAAAAGCGTGCTGGTCATTGTCACGCCGCTGCGCAGCGCATGTGAGGCCTCGGTTGCAACGAGAGTCTTACCCCGCAGCACGCCGTGTTGATCTGGAAATGAAAAACGAACCAGCTCAAGTTTCTCTTGGGTGATCGCTTTCTCGACAGCCATGGCGGCGCGAACTTGTGCTCCGCTCCACAATCGATGCCGATCAACGAAACTCAACGCGAGCGACCGGCGCTTATGCGATGACATGCTATTGCCCCGATATGCTCCCGGACGGCGGCTTCGCGGACTAAATTCAGGGCAATTTAGCCCAACTTGCGGCATTGCGCTTGGCGGCGTCGGTTCGCTGCCAATAGCCGCGCCAGTCATTAGTCGGGCCGATACCATCAATCGCCGCCGGCCCGATCATCATCTTGGCGGAGGTCGCGTCGAACCTGATCGGCGGGGCGTCGCCCTTTTCGACAGCATCAATTGCAGCGCGCAATAACCGTCGATATGCGGCGATCGCCTTGTCAGATTGCCCAAGATGCTCCTGGGTGCGATCGGCAATTGCCCCCATCGACTCGCAGGCCCATTGATCGTGAACATTAATGTCGGCGCCCATCCCAGTATAGGTGTCTTGTTCCTGCTCGTGCGGATCGAACCCGTAATTGTTGCTCTTGTTCTTGCGCGGGACATAGTCCGGCAATTCATAGAGCTGCAGGCGTTGGCGCCGCATCTCATCTTTGTCCACCGGCGTGCCGAAACTGGTGAAGATCGCATACCAATAATGCTTTTTATCGTCGATCGGCACGTGCCACTGCGTGATGGTCATTTCCCGGCTCATCGGTATGACGAACGCATTCGGGAACATCAAATTCGTCACGCGCACGTGACTATTGTCGGCATCGATCTGCCGCAGCGCCAAGATGCGAAAGCCGAAATCTGTCGGCTCAACCTCGATGCGCGGACGCGGAAATTCGCGCATGATTTTGGTCATCGGCATCGCCGAATCGATCGAAGTATCTCGGAACAGCTTGCCGTAACCCGCCTTGGGATCTTCGTCATGAAAAAAACGATGCAGGAAGGACGTGTGCGCCGGATCGATGCCGACTTCCAATGATTGCAGCCAGTTGCAATCAATCATGCCCTTGAACGCGAAGGTGTGCGAACTCGGTGCGACAAAGCAATCGAAGTCGGGAAATTCCGGCGGCGCTCCGGCTCCCATATAGGCAAATAAAATGCCGCTGCGCGCTACGACGGGATAGGCTTTGTGACGGACGTTGCGACACAAATTGCTGTCCTCCGGCTCCGCCGGCGTCTGCAGGCATTTGCCCTCAACATCGAACAGCCAGCCATGAAATGCGCAACGCAGACCGCCGTCCTCGAGACGTCCATACGCCAGATCGGTGCCGCGGTGCGGACAGGCCCGGCCGAGGAGCCCGTAGCGCCCCGGCTCGTCACGGAAGATCACAAGGTCTTCGCCAAGGAGCCGCACCGGCTTTATAGGACGGTTGCCGCCGAGTTCGTCGACTAGGGCGGCTGGTTGCCAATAACGCCGCAGTAGCCCCCCTGCAGGTTTACTGGGACCAACGCGCGTGATTCGATCATTCTGTTCCGCACTCAGCATGGCGATCTCCGAAATTCCTTCCCTGCCGAACTACCGAGACGTTCACAAGAAAGCACACTGCTGGCGGTGATGCATATCCGGTTGGTGCCGGAGCTGCAGGTGCTGCCCGGTACACCACAGCAGCAATTGATCTGATCCGTTCGACAAGCCACTGTAGCCCGGCAACTTGCTTCACGCCTCTTACAAATGGTCACTCCTGGAGAATAGCTAAGCATTCATGAGACGAAGTTATGGCCCAAAAAATTGAACTCGGTCTCGATACATTCGGTGACATTCAGGCCGTGCCCGACGGTCAATTGTTGGGCCATGCGCAAGTCATCCGCAACGTGATCGACGAAGCGGTGCTCGCTGACGAAGTCGACGTGCATTGTATCGGACTCGGCGAGCATCATCGGCCGGATTTTGCCATATCCTCTCCGGAGGTCCTCCTCGCCGCAATCGCCTCGCGGACCACGCGCATTCACCTC
>Ga0193751_1000576_pt1 | contig 27568 bp, 26 predicted proteins | sample L1c2metaG_FD_143050 | JGI IMG/M metagenome (GOLD analysis project Ga0193751, IMG submission 143050) | Soil microbial communities from a riparian zone of the East river system, Colorado, United States - L1c2 | ecosystem: Environmental > Terrestrial > Soil > Riparian zone | place: USA: East River... | reverse complement strand
ACCACCAGGACTACATGGTGGAACGCGCCTATCGCGATTCGCGGATTAACCGTCTGTTTGAGGGGACCAGCGAAATCAACCGGCTGGTGATCACGGGCATGCCGCTGAAGCGCGCAGCCCGTGGACTTCTACCTCTGTTCGAAGCCGCCCGCGCCGTCCTGCAGGAGACCGAATCGCCAGCAGCGGCCGGCAAGTCCGACGATGCCGAGCTGAGCCTCGTCCACAACGCGAAGAAGATCGCACTGCTGACGCTGGGAGTGGCGCACCAGAAGTATGGCGCGCAGCTCGACCAGCAGCAGGAGATCATCATGAACCTGTCCGACATAATCATGGAAGTGTTTGCCATGGAGTCGGCCCTGCTGCGCAGCCGGAAACTCGCGACGGCCGGTGGCGGCGTCAATGCGGCGGATGTCTGCGCCGTGTATCTGCGCGACGCTATCGCCCGGATCGAACTCTCATCGAGAACGGTGCTGAGCGCCTGCGTCCAAGGCGATCAACTGCGGCAGTACCTTTCGCGCTTGCGCGGGTACGCCAATCACGATCCCGTCAATGCGATCGCCATACGGCGCCAGATCGCGGGGCGGTTGCTGGCGAGTGAGCGGTACACGGTCTGAGTCGCGGGATTCGCAACGGCGGGATTCGCAAACGAAGGAGACAGAATGCCACCCACTAATCACAAGTTTCGTCTGGCGGCGCGACCAGTAGGGATGCCGAAGAGCAGCGACTGGACCTACGCAGAGGAACCTGTCGGAGAACCAAAGGAAGGCGAACTGCTGGTCCAGGTGTTATACATCTCGCTCGATCCGGCGATGCGCATGTGGATCAATGACGTGCGTTCGTATATGCCGCCGGTGGGCATTGGAGAGGTGATGCGGGCGCTTGGGCTCGGGATCGTGACCGCATCGCGCAACCCGCGCTTCGCTGTGGGGGATCACGTTTCCGGAGTGTTCGGAGTGCAAGAGTACGCAATAACCGACGGCAGGGGAGTAACGAAGATCGACCCGAGAGTTGTTCCTCTTCCAAAGTATCTCAACGTACTAGGCATGACGGGCATGACCGCATATTTCGGGCTCCTCGACACCGGTCAGCCGAAGCCGGGGGAGACAGTGGTGGTCTCAGCTGCAGCTGGAGCCGTCGGCGCGGTGGTGGGGCAGATCGCCAAAATCAAGAACTGTCACGTGGTCGGCATCGCTGGAGGAGCCGAGAAATGCCGCTACATTGTGCAGGACCTGGGCTTCGATGCGGCCATCGACTACAAGAACGAAGACGTGAAGCAGTCACTGCGGAAGCAATGCACCAAGGGCATTGACGTCTATTTTGACAACGTGGGCGGCGCGATTCTGGAGGCCGCGCTGGCCAACCTGGCGCGCGGGGCCCGGATTGTGGTCTGCGGGGCGATCTCGCAATACTGCAATACCGGCCCGATCGCGGGCCCCAGCAACTACCTGTCTCTGGTGTCGAATCGAGCCACTATGAAAGGCATGCTGGTGATAGATTACGCGGACCGCTACGCGCAAGCCGGAGCGGAAATGGCGGCGTGGATGGCAGCGGGCAAGTTGAAGTCGCGCGAGGATATTGTGGAAGGCCTCACAACTTTTCCTGAAACCCTGCTCAAGCTTTTCAAGGGCGAGAACTCAGGCAAGCTCATGCTGAAAGTTGGCTAATCCGCTCTGGACCAGGCGGAGACGTGGCAAGCCTCTCTACGGCACAAGGACGCAAGGATCGATGCCATTCGTCGAGAATCAAGGCACAAAGATTTATTGGGACGAACAGGGGCAAGGTGAGCCGGTTCTGCTGATCATGGGCCTCGGCTATTCGTCGGCCTTATGGCATCGCACACGACCGGTGCTGGCGCAGCGGTTCCGCACGGTGGCGTTCGACAATCGAGGCGTGGGACTGAGCGACGTTCCGCCTGCACCCTACTCGATTGCGACCATGGCAGCGGACGCCGCCGCGGTGCTGGACGCCGCGGGTGTTGCTCGCGCCCACGTTTTCGGGATTTCGATGGGCGGCATGATTGCACAGGAATTCGCGCTGCGGCATCCGACGAGGACGCGCTCGCTGATTCTGGGCTGCACCTCGCCCGGCGGACCTTCAGCGCTGCGCGCGGAGAACCACGTGACCGACATCCTGGTGGCGCGTGGTATGACATTGGAGCAGGCGCGGGCAGCCATCCTTCCCTACATTTATGACGTCGCCACGCCGCGCGAGAAAATCGAGGAAGACGTCAGCCTGCGCCGGCGCTGGCTCCCATCCCCTGAAGGCTACATAGCACAATTGCTGGCGATTCGGGCATGGGAGAGCTACAGTCGCATCGCCCAGATTACGGCGCCCACGTTAGTCATTCATGGAAAGTCGGATGCGCTAGTACCGCCCGGCAATGGAGAGCTTATTGCGGCGCGGATTCCAGGTGCAAAACTCGTTCTGCTCGACCACGCGAGTCACTTGTTTCTCACCGACCGGACCGAAGCGGCACATGAGGAAATACTCGAATTCCTTTTGTCGCATGCGGGCGGAGAGCTTGGCGCGGAGACTGGAAGCTCATAAGCGATTTAAGGGCAAAAACTAACCCAAACCAAAATTCCCAACAGGCATAGATCATCATCAAAACAATTCATTTGATGAATTTCGCAAACGCGGATACCCTCGCGCCAATCATGGAAGATGCGTGCGCTCTGAGACGGCCAGAGTGTGGGCTTTGTTCGTTCTCGTTCAACATATCCAGGAAAGTAAAGAAACTCGCTCGGAAACAATTCCCGCCTGAGCAGCAACGCAGGCGGGAAAGAAGCGCTTTCAGGCTGGCAAGATGTCCGGCCTTTTTGTTGTGATTCGGACAAATCCGAGGTGGGGGGAATATGGCTTTCGAACAGGGCAATTTGGCTGGTCGTGCGGCGTCGCGCTACGGGGCCCGTTCCTGGAAGCGCGTATTCGTCTTTTCCGCTATGAAATCAATCGCATGTGTTCTCGGATGCCTCATCGTTGCGACCTTTTTAGCTCACGCGCAGGGCGTGGGCACCTCGGGAGAGATCACCGGGACTGTAACCGACTCTTCCGGTGGCCTGGTGTTGAAAGCTACTGTCAGTGTCGTCGATACTCAGACGGGACTGAAGCGCACCGCCACGACGAATAACAGCGGTCAGTACCGGGCGGCAGGGCTGGCGCCGGCCACCTACGACGTCAGCGTGGAAATGGCGGGTTTTGCGACGGAAATTCGAAAAGCCGTCACCGTCGCCGTCGGACAGACGGTCATCTCCGATTTCAAGCTCAACCTTTCTAAGGTCGCGACGATTATCGAGGTCACGGGGCAGCCGCCGGTCGTCGAAACCGAACGCGGCAGCCAGGCCGACACCATCACTCAGCAATACATCGCAGACTTGCCTGTCGATCGCCGCGACTACCTGACCTTCACCTTGCTCGCGCCCGGCGTCGCCGATTCCAGCCGTTTGGCCGGCGATCAGGATTTCAGAGTCAAGCAAACCCCGCAAAGCGGTCTCTCATTTTACGGCAGCAACGGACGCGGCAACAGCATTACCGTCGACGGCGGTGAGACCTCTGGCGACAGTGGCGGCGTGCGCCTCACCGTGAACCAGGATGACGTCCTGGAATTCCAGATCAATCGCAGCAACTACGGTGCCGACCTCGGCGCGGCCACCGGCGCTTCGATCAACATCGTCACCAAGTCGGGAACCAACGATGTGCATGGCACGCTGTACGGTTTTTTCCGCAACGATGCCATGGACGTCCGCGACCCGTTCGCCTTCAGTTCAGCTCTGGCGAATGATCCCACCTACGCGAATTTCAACACAACTTCGACCGGCGCCCCGATCAAGAACACGCTCAGTCGCCAGCAGTATGGCGGCGCCCTCGGCTTCCCCATCCGGAAAGACAAGACTTTCTTCTTCGCTTCGTTCGAAGGCCTGCGGCAGAACTCGCAAAATTCAGTGCCCATTCTGACGGATAGTTCGATCTTCGCCGGACCCTCCGCCACCGCAACCAGCAATCCTTTTCCGCAAACCGATCCAAGATTTGCGCAGCAAGCGATTGTTACGGCGCTGGCCCAGTCCTCAAACCCTAGCGTGCCTTGCATTAACGGATTCCCAAATGTATCAGCCCCAACTTGCGCTTTTTTGCTGCAGACCGCCCTCGCAGTCACTCCGAACCAGGGTCTGACCCCGGTTCAGCCAGGGCTGAATGCCTTCCTTGTAACCCAGTTTGAATCCCAGGGCGGAGTCTTCGCCTACAATACCCGCGAATATCTCGCCTCCACTCGCCTCGATCACCACTTCGACGCGAACAACGAGCTTTCTTTGACCTACCGTTACGGCCACGACCTCGAAGAGTCGCCCGATGTGCAGTCGCTGACCGCGTTCTCCGCCGGTAGTTCCATCCACACCTACGACAATAATTTTCAAGCTGCCTGGTATCACCAGTTCAGCGCGCGCGCTCAGAACGAGGCCCGCGTGCAGTGGGATTACAACAGCTTCAACGTGATTCCGAATGAGCCCGCGCAAACCGGCCTCCAGATTCCAGGGTTCATCAACAATATCGGCACCAATATTTTCGTCCCCAACTTCACCATCCTGCGCCGCTACGAATTCGCCGACAATTTCACCATCATTCGCGGCCATCACACCTTCAAGTTCGGAGGCTACGAACTGCTCCGCGGCAATCACACCGAGTCGCATACCTTCTTCCCCGGCCGCTGGGTCTTTGGTGGGCTTCCCGGCCTTGTGCTCAGCCCATGCTTTTCTCCCGCGGCTACGAATCCCTGCACTGGAGCGCCGACCCCGGCAGGCATCAACATGAATTCATTGCAATCGTCATCTCTTGGTCTGCCCGAGATCTACCAGCAGGGCTTCGGAGATGCCACCTACGGCTATTACGCCCGGCCCCTGACCGCCTTTTACGCGCAGGATTCCTGGAAGATGATGTCAAACTTCACCCTGAACTACGGCCTGCGCTACGAATTAGACACGCAGTTCGCTCCGTTAACTACCTATAAGAAAGATTTCGGCCCTCGCGTCTCCTTCGCGTGGGATCCTTTCAAAGATCACAAGACCGTGGTCCGCGGCGGCTACGGAATCTTCTACGGCCCAGTCGACGCGCAGATTCCCGACGTCGACCTCAGCCTTGGAGTCGTAGGCGCAGGCCGCGCTGCGGTCGAAAACAGCACCAGCGCCGGCCAAGTCGCCAACGTCACCGCCATCTGCGGAGTCTCGCAGTTCGGCACGACGATCATCCCCGGCACCGGCGCCAGCCCGTGCAAACGCGAAATCTCCATCTACGCGGATGGCATTAATGGGGTTCCGGCGCTCGGCATAGCCGGCTCGGCAACCATTTTCCAAACCCTCTTTGCCGGGGGATTGATTCAGTGCACCACCCCCACCGCTGGCAATAATGCATGTGTCACGCCTACAGCTGTCGCTGGCCCATTTGCGGGCGCCCAGCCAGTTGGCATCGATGTAACCAACAGCGGCCCACTCTCGCCACTACAGGTTATTTTCGTGAACCAGCCCGGCTATCGTCCTCCGATAGCGCAGCAGGCTTCCTTCGGAATTGAACGAGAGATCGGTCCTGGTTTCTCGATTTCTCTGAGCGGAATCTACACTCACACCCAGAGACTCCCGGTTGCCATCGATACCAATCTCCTGCCCGCGCCCTTCAGCACCGTAACTCTAGCTAACGGCCGGCAGGTCTCCTACCGAAACTGGAACACAACAGACCCGAACACCGGTTTCACTGCGGATCCACTAGGCGGGATCGAGGGGCAGCCATGCAATACCGTTCAGTGCTTCATCAACCCGCTGATCGTCCAGAACAACCAATACACTTCAGGTGCCTACGCGGTTTACGAGGGCGGCATCATAGAAGTCAAAAAGCGTTTCAGCGACCGCCTCACCTTGTTCGGGAATTACACCTACAGCAAGGCTTTTGACACCTCCACCGATTACAACACCGACTACGGACCGCAGGATCCCACGAACCTCAACCTCGATCGCAGCCTTTCCGAATTCGATCAGCGTCACAAGGTCGTCATCGCCGCAGTGATCAACAGCCCCTGGAGACAGAAATATCTGTCCGGCTTCCAGCTCTCTCCCATCTTCGAGGCGCACAGCGGACATCCCTTCAACCTGCTCGCCGGAGGCGAAGTAAACGGCAACAATCACGTCACCAACGAGCGCCCAATAGGAGCCCCGCGCGACACCGGCCTCGGCCCCGACTACATCGACTTCGACATGCGCCTGACCTGGGCCCACAAGCTGGGCGAGAGGTTGAACATCCAGTTCATCGCGGAAGGATTCAACATCGCAAACCGCACCAACTACGCCAGCGTAAACAACGAAGTAAGCCCGCTTTTCGGCTTTGAGCCTGGCTTCACCACCTTCAACGTGAAGGGAATGAAGCCCGGGACACCCCTGGCAGGTGGAGGACTAGCGACTCCCAGTTTCCCGCTGACCTTCACCTCCGCCTTCCCCAAGCGCCAGATCCAACTCGGCTTGCGCTTGACGTTCTGAGCCGGTGTATCCCCGCTTCGAAGCCGCGGTCTCCTCGAGAACGGGAGACCGCGGACGCTGGACTCAGCAAACGCCGCGCCCTAGCAAGTCTCGGTAAATACTCATGCCAACCCAGGAAACGATCTACGAAGTCGCGGACCAAGTCGCCACCATCACGCTGAATCGTCCAGACAAACTGAATGCCTGGACGGCCACCATGGAACAGGAAGTGCGTTCCGCAGTAGAGCAGGCGGAACGGGATGACAACGTGCGGGTGATCGTGCTGACCGGGGCGGGCAGGGGATTTTGCCCCGGCGCGGACATGTCGCTTCTGACCGCCGTCGCCACCCAGGGACTGGACGAAAAGGTCGTCGGGCGAATTCAGTCCGGTGACGCCATGCAGGAAGGACTACGGCCCGACTTTCAGCGGAAGTATTCCTATTTTCTCGCAGTCGCGAAACCCGTGATTGCCGCCATCAACGGGCCGGCGGTGGGCTTGGGCCTGGTGATCCCTCTCTACTGCGATCTGCGATGGGCAGCGGAGAATGCGCGCTTCAGCACAACCTTCGCGCAGCGTGGACTCATTGCGGAGTATGGCATGGCCTGGATGCTTCCGCGCATCGTCGGTCTGCCCGATGCGATCGACTTGTTGCTGTCCGCCCGGCAAATCTCCGCCTCCGAAGCGCTGGCCCTGCGGTTGGTTAACCGCGTTTTCCCTCAGGAAGGATTTGCAGCCACTGTTCACGAGCACGCCGTCCAGTTAGCATCCACCGTCAGTCCCCGCTCGCTGAGAATAATCAAGCGGCAGGTGTACGCGGGAATGTTCCAGACTCTGGCCGAGTCCTTCGATCTTTCCGTTGTGGAATTGGTAGCCAGTCTACAGAGCGAGGACTTCAAAGAAGGAGTGGCGCACTTTCTGGAGAAACGTGCGCCGAAGTTCACCGGCCGCTAGTGCACTCTTACCAATGTAGAAAGCGTATCAGCCCGCCGGCGACTGAGGCGCCGATCAGTGGACCAAGAATTGGGACCGGAGCGTAGCCCCAGTCCGAACTCCCTTTTCCTGCGATTGGAAGGACCGCGTGGGCGAGGCGCGTAGGGAGGTCACGGGCGGGGTTCATGGTAAATCCAGTGGTTCCGCCCAGAGAAAGTCCGATGCCCCACACCAGGCACCCGACCAGATAGGGCCCAACGACGCCAGCCCAACCGGAGGAAATCAGCGTTCGCGAGAAAATGGCTCCCGCAACAAAAACAAGAATAAAAGTGCAGATGATTTCGCTAAGCACGTTGGCATAAAAGTTGCGGATCGCGGGCACGCTGCAAAAGCACACCCGCTTGAGTTCCGGATCTTCCGTCTCCTTCCAGTGCGGTCCGAAGTGGGCCCAGACCAGCACTGACCCCACAAATGCTCCCGCCATCTGCGCCAGCGAGTAGGAGACAACTTTGGAATAGCTGCCGCTGGCGACGGCTAGTCCAAGCGTGACGGCGGGGTTGATGTGGGCATCTCTACTCCCACATGCGATAGCGACAAAGACGGCCGACATCACGGCAAATGCCCAGCCGCTGGTAATGACAATCCATCCCGACCCTTGCGCTTTGGAATGCTTGAGCAAGACGTTGGCGACGCAACCGTTTCCCAGCAAAATCAAAACGAGAGTTCCCATGAACTCGCCCAGCAGTGGTGAAGTCATTTCAGTACGCTCCTTGCCTTTCGAATGCAGGTCATTCTTGTAGGAACGGCACGGCGGACGTCGATCCTCTGCCAGCGCTCAGGCTGACGCTGTGTTCTTGGCGTTGTACTTCCCCAGCTCCAGCTTGGCAATCAAGGCGCGATGTACTTCATCGGGCCCGTCCGCGATGCGCAGAGTGCGGATGGCGGCAAACATTTCAGCCAGAGGAACATCGCTGGAAACCCCGGCGCCTCCGTGCAGTTGAATTGCCTGATCGATAATTTCCAGGGCAATGTTAGGCACAGCGACTTTGATCTGGGAGATTTCGCTGCGTGCGCCTTTGGTGCCGACTTCATCGAGCATCCACGCCGCCTTAAGGGTAAGAAGACGGGCTTGCTCCAGCATGATGCGCGCGTTGGCAATGACATCGGCATTGCCGCCGAGTTCGGCCAGGGGCTTGCCGAAAGCCACGCGATGAAGCGAGCGGCGGCACAGAAGTTCAAGTGCGCGTTCGGCCGCTCCCAGCGTGCGCATGCAGTGATGAATGCGGCCGGGGCCGAGCCGACCCTGCGCGATCTCGAAACCGCGGCCCGGTCCAGCGATGATGTGGTCGAGCGGCACCCGAACGTTGGTGAAGCTAACCTCGCCGTGACCGAAGGGCGAGTCATAGGATCCGAACACCGACAACATGCGCTCGATCTTCACGCCAGGAGTATCGAGCGGCACCAGAACCATGGAATGCCGTCTGTGCTTGGCGGCGGAGCAATCCGTTATGCCCATGAAGATGAGCAGCCGGCAATGGGGATGGCCGACTCCGGAACTCCACCATTTCCGGCCGTTGAGTACCACGTGGTCCCCCTCGATGAGGGCTGTAGCTTGCATGTTCGTGGCATCCGAGGAGGCTACGTCGGGCTCCGTCATGCAGAACGCGGAACGAATCTCGCCGGCCAGCAGCGGCGTGAGCCAGCGCATCTTCTGCGCCTCCGAACCATACTTCACCAGCACTTCCATGTTGCCAGTGTCGGGTGCGTTGCAGTTGAAAACCTCGGGAGCGATCGAGGACCGGCCGGTGATCTCGGCCAGGGGCGCATATTCCACGTTGGTGAGGCCGGCGCCATACTCCCGGCCGGGGAGGAATAGGTTCCAAAGACCGGCAGCCCGAGCTCTGGCTTTCAAAGTCTCCATGATCGGAGGCTGCTTCCAGCCGCGCCAGTCGGGGAGGTTCTGCAATTGCGCGCAATACTGAGGCTCCGCTGGCACGACATGCTCCTGCATAAACGCCGAAAGGCGTTGCAGATAGCTTTGGGCTTTCGGTGACAGAGAAAAGTCCATTTGCTAAGCGCTCACTCCGCAGGCTCTCTAGCCTAGCGATTTCAGCAGAATTCTCCTAATGAATCCTACGAATCCTGTAATATATGCGGCGTGCATTTAAGTCAGGTCGATCTGAACCTGTTCGTGGTACTGGAAGCCATCTATCGCGAGGGCAACATCACTCGCGCAGGCCTGCAACTGAACCTCACCCAACCCGCGATCAGCCACGCGCTGAAGAGACTGCGCGATCTGCTGCAGGATCCGCTGTTCGTCCGCCAGGGGCCGCACATGGTACCAACGCCATTCACGCGGAACATGATTGAGCAGGTGCGGCAGGCGCTGCAGATTCTGGAAGTGAACCTCAGCCAGAGTCGTAATTTTGTTCCCGAACACACGCGGCGGAATTTTCACCTGTCGCTGTGGGAATACGCTGAAGCCCTGATTCTTCCACCGCTGCTCCGACGCCTGACGCATGCTGCCCCGGGAATGTCGATCACGACGTCACGGGTCAAGCGCAGAGACCTGGAGACCGAACTGGCAAGCGGGTCGGTCGATCTGGCCATCGACATCCCCATGACCATGAGCGATCGAATCCGGCATAAGTGGCTTCTGAATGAAACCTTCGTGGTCATTGCCCGGCCGGGCCACCCGGCGATCGCGGAAAAGCTCGACCTGGATACTTATCTGGAGCAGCGCCATATTCAGGTCTCATCCCGGCGTCACGGTCCCAGCCTGATTGATATCGAACTCAGCCGCAGCGGGCTTCGCCGGCAGATATTTCTGCGCAGCCAGAACAACCACGCGGCCTGCATGGTCGTGAATAACACCGACATGCTTCTGACCTTACCCAAGCGCCATGCGCAACTGCTGAACGCGGGTTTGCTGAATACGGGTCTGATGAATCGGGTGTATCCCTTTCCGCTCCCAATGCCGCATCTCGAAGCCCACTTGTACTGGCACGAGAGTGTGGAAAACGATTCCGCAAACCATTGGCTGCGGAAAGAAATCGAAACGGTGTTGGCCTCAGACCCCCAGTCACCGGCGACAGTGCGCACCGCCAGTCGTGGGCGGCGCCGGGGCCGAGTCGACGATGAAGCCCCGGCACGGTCCGAACGGCGGCGCGGGTAACGGCCTCGCTGTCTTAGCAGAACACAGGGGAACACCGGGAATCCCCTGTGCTTCCCCCGTGTTACTCTGTGCCCCCTGTGGTTGCTGTCCTGCCGTCACTTACACGACCCTTGCGCTTCCACTGGCAAGAACAGGACGAACCGCTTAAAATGTCCAGTCCCTCTTTTCCCGTCGCAAACTGGCACGGCATCCATTGGGTACGAGGTTCACGATCATGATGATGACGAACGAAAGCCCAACGCAAAACGTAGCCAACCAACTGCCCGCGGCAAATGGCTTGGCAATAGTACGTGTCACGATCGGCGCAATGTTGGTGTGGGTCTTCTTCGAAAATCTGGGAAAGGGTCTCTACACTCCAGCGGGCTACGCGGGCCTGATCAACTATTACATAAAGGCGAGTCACTCGCCGGCCGCGTGGAAGGCAGTTATGGGTTTGGCGGCAAGTCACGCAGCAATGGCGGCTCCTATGCAGGCGGTGACCGAGATCGGTCTCGGAATCCTGCTGGTCATCGGTCTGCTGACGCGTCCGGCCGCGTTTATAGCATTTCTGTATCTGGGCAGCCTTTGGGTGTCGGAGTGGGGCACGTCGTGGATTTGGGAGCTGCTGGTGTCGGTGATGGCAGCGCTCGCGCTGGCGGTGGGGCGAGCCGGTCGAGCGTGGGGCGTTGACGCTTTGCTGGCGCGGCGCCGGCCGTCCTCCCCATGGTGGTGACTTGAGCGTGAAGATTTGAGTCAAGGTCACTTGAGCGAAGATCACTTGAGCCAAGCTCATTTGAGCGAAGATCGAGTGCGAGTGTCGGTCGTCATTCCTACGCACAACGAAGCGCAGTCCATCGGCCGCGTCTTAGCTGATCTCCCGGCCGACATCGTCACTGAGGTCCTGGTTGTAGATAGCAATTCAACCGACGGGACTCCCGAGATCGCCTCCAAGATGGGAGCCCGCGTCCTCCACGAACCTCGTCGCGGATACGGTCGCGCCTGTTTGACCGGACTGGCTGGTGCAAGTAGCCCTGACATTGTAGTGTTCCTCGACGGCGATTACAGCGATCGACCGGCTGAGCTGCCGCTTCTCCTGAGTCCAATCATTGACGGCCGTGCCGATATCACGTTGGGTTCGCGCCTGGGCAAGCAGAGCATTCGTGGGGCGTTGCCTTGGCACGCTGCGTTTGGTAACCGCCTGGCGGCTACCCTGATCCGGCTCTTGTATGGTCTAAGGATAAGCGACCTCGGACCGTTCCGCGCCGGGCGAGCAGATGTCCTTCGCCGGCTTGAGCTTCAGGAGAACACGTACGGCTGGGCGGTTGAAATAATTCTAAAAGGTACTCTCGGGGGATTCCGCATCGTCGAGGTGCCAGTGAGCTATTATCCGCGCATTGGGAAATCGAAGATCAGCGGTACGCTCAGGGGTACGGTTGGAGCGGCCTGGTTCATCCTGAGTCTAATCGTTCGTTATTATTTTCGGCATCGAAGGACCGGAATGCCACGGCCAGCCTAGGTCCGCGTCAAATTCTATGAGATCTTTAACCCGAGATATTCGATCCGAGAACGGGCGGGTGGCCCACTCAAGCCCGGTGTTCGCTTGAGTGGAGCAGTTCTACCGCTGGGCAAAACCTTCGCGCGCGTTCGCGTTTTCGTGCCGTCCATTCCGACTCGATCTCCACCCGTTCCTCACCTCCCGTCCGAGTTCTGCGAGATAATAAATCTGACATGAAAATCGCCGGCCCGGAGCGGTACAAGCTCTCCTTCGACACGAAAACATTCGTCGTAACCTGACGGGTGGCCCACTCAAGCCTGCTTTTGGCTTGAGTGGGGCAGTTCTACTGCTGGACAGAGTCTTCCTGCGCTCGTTGGCGTTTTCGTGTCGTCCATTCCGACTCGATATCCGGAGCGCTCACAGCCAGTCGCATAACGGATCAGCCTCCAAAATCCTCACTCTAAATTTCGCAAAGTACGCGAAATTTAGAATGGGCCACCTGCCTGCCACTTAACGAATGGTGCGGCACTTGCAGCATGCGGGTCAAAGACCATTTTCGTGAGCGGACGGGTACCGGGAGAGTTACCGGGTGCGGTTTCCGCCGGTCGGGTTACAATCCTGCGACCGGCAAGTGATGTCCTTCTTGGGAGCGAGTGAATAGGCATGAATTTCAGGGAAGGGATGCGGCGCTCGGCGCTGCTCGTCGGAATGGTTGGAGCAGCTCTCGGTGGTTTCGCCTCATACGCGGATTTACACGAAGCTATGGCAGCACGGGAACGCTACAAGTCATTTGAAATGCTAGCCAAATCGGACGTTGTACAGCAGGAACGCAAGTCACTACAAGAGGAGCACGAGTCTTTCTTCCGCCCGTGGGTAGGTCCTTGAGACAAGTATGTGGAGGCACCGAAGGACATTGTGACCACGTGGAATTCGTTCAGCCCGGAACGACGAGAAGAACTGTTAGCGAAGATGACGCCAGAGCAGAAGCAAAAATTGAGAACTGTGATCGAACAGCAGACGAAACAAGGAGAACACGACCCATTCGCCGACATCGCCATGCCGGTTTCCACAGTGAACAAGGGCAGTATCAAAACCATCGTCTGGAAAAAGGACTATGGGGTTTATTCAATTGAAACTGAGGATGGGGCAACACTGTATGCTACACCAGCACCAACTCTATGGCCGTATCTCTGGGCGGCTGTCTTTCCCGTGCTTGGATTCGCTATCCCGTGGGCTGCGGTCCGCGCCTTAGCATGGGCAGGCGTGGGCTTCTTCGAAAAGTCAAAGTAGTTACGCGGCGTTCGCCCTAAACCCTATTTGTCTTTTTGCTCTGACGACATCGCTAGTTCAATGAATGCTCCAACAGCCTGTTTCAACATCTGCACCTTAGCTAAGAATCTAGGGTAAGCGGAGCGATCAGCGCCTTGGGGAATCTTCGCAGGTTCTATTGGCCGAAGGCGGCTGGGACGGGTGGGCCAGTTTAACGAGGGAATATAACGCGGGTTTTTTTTTGACAGTACCGAAAATAACTGGGGGTGCGCCCCTTCTCGCGCTTTTCGAGAAGAGGCCCTGCCGAACTGCCGACACCTAAACACTGTGGTACCTCTAATCATCCCTCAGACCTCTTTCATCACATTTTTCTCGTACGCCCGTCACAGACACGCGAATCGCAATCGCGCAATAATTCCCCGACAGTGCAGCATCGAAAACTGCGCCCGTCTCCAGAGACGGACCCAAAATTCGCCGCAAACCATCTTCGTCGGTTCTTTGACAATAGGACGACAAGTACACAAATAAAGCAGCAGAAGCGGCAACCTAGCACCCCGAAAAGTGCACGCCAAACCGCAGACACCACAGCTAAGTCCTTATTCATGTAGATGATGGAGTTAAGTACTTTAATTAGAATAGCTTAGCGGGAATCGGGGGGGGGACATAAAGTTATGTACTGAGTAATATCCATATAGTAAACATCCAAAAATGGAGTCAAAACCACCAAAACTCAGAGGTCGCTTCGAGGCAGGTTTCTCGGCAAAATCAAAAACCCTCGCGGGCGGCGCCAACGCAGCTCTTAGAGCAATCTCACTTCTTCGCGTCGTATATTATTGCCCCAACAATCTATGAATTCCGCAAACGAGACAGTGGTGCGTTCGTCAGGCAGTGACCGTGTGCTGGTAATCATGGCGAAAGCACCGAGGCTAGGCGAGGTCAAAACCCGCCTGACCCCGAGCCTTTCTCCTGCGGCCGTCACCGCTTTCTATTGCTGTCTTCTGGACGACACGCTGGCGCTGGCGCGGTCATTGGGCGATGTGGAAATTGCCATCATGTGCCCGGCGTCGGACGTAAACGAGTTGGCGCAGTTGGCAGGCGCGCAGTTAGCAAACAACGAAGCGAGCATAGTTGCGCAGAAAATAGTTGCGCAGAAAGGTGAGGGTCTTGCTGCAGGCCTCACTTCGGTGTTTGCGCACTTCGCAGAAGGTCATCCACGACGCATTATTGCCTTCAACAGCGACAGCCCGCATCTGCCGCATTCTGTCCTCGAAGCCGCGTTCGAAACGCTGGCCGCACACGACGTAGTTGTTGGACCGACACATGATGGCGGCTACTATCTCGTAGGGGCAAAGGCTTCTCATCCTACGCTTTTCGCAGGCGACGGAATGGGCACCAGCAGCGCGCTGGAGAGACTCCTATCACGCGCACGAGCGCTTGAGCTCTCCGTAGGTTTCGCAGCTCCTTTTTACGATATTGATGTAGTTGACGACCTGACGCGGTTGGCAGAAGAGTTGCGGCTGGCTCCGGCAAGGGCGCCACGCACGGCGCGGTGGCTTAAAGAGTGGGATTCAACCGCTCATTGACCCGGTCGGTCGGCCAATTCTCAATGAGCGCTATGGCCTGATTTCGCCAACTGACAAGTCGCCTGCGGACTTCTACAATTGTGGCACTCGCACTTCGTGGAACGATGGAAAGCAAACTCACCATCGCTTACTATGTCGTCCCCTGGTACGACCATCTCATGACTCCGGTTGAGCGGCGAGCACAAATGCACTTGTGGGCGGCAATAAAGGCCACAAGGGGCAGAAGCGATGCTGAGGCCCAACGAGAGGCGCGTAAATCCATAGTTTTTTCCCGTTCCCTCTCCGATGATGCGGACGTACTGCGTCTCGCTGACGCAGGATATGAAGCCTTCGTTGAACGAACGGCGGCTCGCATTCTCGACGAGCGCCGAAGCGAAGTTTTCTTTAATCGTTGCCCCAAATGCGGGGGATTGGCACGAACGCCTACAGCTAGGCAGTGCCGGTTCTGTGCGCATGACTGGCACGCCCAGAATTAACTGGCGAAATATCGCCATTTCGCTCATTGATCGTGTAGGGGCTGGTGCCGGGAGTGGGAGCTTGTGGCGGCAACTTCCGGACGGGCACGGGAGAATTGTAATAGTGAAGATCACCCCCGCGTGGAGAGTGTACATACTCGGCGCCACGTTGTGCGTGGCGCTAACCATCTGCTCACGCAACTTCGGCGATCGGGGTGGGCCGTACTTCATGGCCTCTTTGACGCTTGCGGGCGTCGCGTACCTCTTAGCGATCCGTGAGTTTTTCGCTACGTCAAGATTTTCCCGGCGTGTTGTCGTCATTGGGCTCGTTCTGGCTGCTGTGTGGCACATTGCATTTCTTCGAGTGCCCCCCGGCCCCGATGATGACATTCATCGATATGTTTGGGATGGCCGCGTGCAACGGCTCGGCTATAACCCCTATATTGTCATTCCGAGCGATCCTGCCGTCGCTGGGTTGCACACACCCGAGACTCGCGCGCTGAATAACCCGGATGTACCGAGCCCATATCCAGCAGGCGCTGAACTATTTTTCCGCGCCGTAACCGCAATTCATGAGTCTGTCTTCACGCTGAAAGTAGCATTTGTAGTTTGCGATTTAGCGATCGTTCTCGTTTTGCTCGATATCTTGCGTCGTAGCGGGCAAGGAGCGCACTGGGTTCTGGCTTATGCCTGGAACCCGTTGCTCGCGATTGAGGTAGCGGGCAGCGGTCACATCGATATTGTCGGCGCGCTGCTGCTGTTGGTATCTTTCGCTGCGCTAGGACGACGCTGGCGCGCAATTGCCGCCGTCGCATTTGGGCTGGCTGTCGCGGTGAAATTCCTGCCGATTGTCCTGCTGCCACTTTACTGGAAGCGTATTCGTATGCGCGATGCCGCGCTGGCGGCAGTCCTCGTCGGACTCCTATATGTACGATTTCTCAACCACGGACGGATTCCGATCGGCTCGCTCGGCACATACGTGCAGAGTTTCCGCTTCAATGATCCGGTGTTTGCAACGCTCGAGCGAGTGGCGGCTCCGCAGCTTGCAGTTGGGCTGGCAGTGCTCGTCGGCTTTTTTACCGCAATCTGGCTGAGGAGCAAGGCCACGGCATGGTCTGCGGACGCATTTGCCTGGCCGATGGCAGCATCGCTTTTATGCGCACCGGTCGTTTATCCGTGGTACCTGCTCTGGCTGCTGCCGTTCGTGCGGTCGGCCTCGACGGTGCCGATCTTTATTTGGACAGTTAGCATCATCCCGACTTACTACGTTTGGCATTTGCGGACGCTCGGTCGTCCGTGGTTGGTTCCTGGCTGGATTATGCTGCTGGAATACGGATGCGTCTCGATGACCGCTGCAATCATCCTGTTGCGCCGAATCACTCGACCGGCTCCGCCACAGTGCTCAACCAACTAGCTGCGTTGGGTGTGGCTGCGCAACCAAAATTTTGCTAACATTCCTCTCCGCATAGTGAGCCCCTGCGCGTCATCACAACATCCATGTTGAATTGCAGCGAAAGTAATTTCTAGGAATGAAACGATGGCCACGCACGAATCAACCGCAGCACAAACCAAAAAATTCCAAAACTACTCAAATGGAGGACACCATGACCCAAGCCGTTGGTACGCCACAAGGCAGCAAGCAGGCTTCTGACAAGAATGCGATTCGTCCGTTTCAGGTGAATGTGCCGGAAGCGGAACTTACCGAATTGCGCATGCGCATCAACGCGACAAAGTGGCCTGAACGGGAATTGGTTGCGGATGCGACGCAAGGCGTACAGCTCGCAACAGTTCAGGCACTCGCGCGTTATTGGGGGACGGAATACGACTGGCGGAAGGTGGAGGCGAGACTGAACGCCCTGCCGCAGTTCATCACCGAGATCGATGGCCTGGACATTCACTTTATTCACGTTCGTTCAAAACATGAAGATGCGTTGCCGCTCATCGTCACGCATGGATGGCCGGGCTCGGTCATCGAGCAGTTGAAGATTGTCGATCCACTCACCAATCCCACTGCGCATGGCGCGAGCGCATCGGACGCCTTCCATCTGGTGATTCCGTCGATGCCGGGCTACGGCTTTTCAGGGAAGCCGACCGCTCCCGGCTGGGACCCCGACCGCATCGCGCGTGCCTGGGTCGTGCTGATGAAGCGCCTTGGATACACACAATTTGTGGCGCAAGGCGGCGATTGGGGTGCGCTCATCACCGATCTAATGGGCGTACTAGCGCCTCCGGAATTGCTCGCCATTCACACCAACATGCCGGGCGCGGTTCCAAACGACATTAACGCGGCGGCTTTTACCGGTGCGCCGGCCCCATCCGGTCTCGCGGCCGACGAGCAACACGCTTTCGATCGGCTCGCCTTTTTCTACAAGCATGGCCTGGGCTACGCCATCGAGATGGCGAACCGCCCGCAGACGCTTTACGGGATTGCGGACTCGCCCGTCGGCTTGGCGGCCTGGATACTCGACCACGACGAAGCCAGTGAGGCGCTCATGGCGCGCGTCTTTGCCGGCCAGTCCGAGGGCCTTACGCGAGATGACATCCTCGACAACATCACCCTCTACTGGTTCACCAACACGGCGATCTCTTCGGCTCGTTTGTATTTGGAAAACAAACTTGCCTTTTTCGCCCCCAAGAACGTCGCCATTCCGGTTGCCGTCAGCGTTTATCCCGATGAGATCTACGCCGCTCCGCGTAGCTGGGTAGAGAAAGCGTATCTCAAACTCATCCATTACAACCGGCTACCCAAAGGCTGTCACTTCGCAGCGTGGGAGCAGCCGCAATTCTTTTCAGAAGATGTGCGCGCGGGCTTCCGATCGCTGCGCTCAGACGTGGCGAAGTCAGATGTGCCCTTCGCCAAAGCTAGCTAGCTGTTCGCAAAGCAGCAGGAGAGCTTCGATGCCAGAGGCTCTCCTGTTTCGACATCCAAGTCAACATCGTTCCAAATTCACCGAGGAGGATCTCCATGAAATATTCGAGCCGCGTAACGATCATTGGTCTTATGGGATTTTGGGTGCTGGTCCTTGCTCCAAACTCCTGGGCGCAACAGCGCGCGCCAATTCTCGACCAAGTCGCCAAGACCTACGGAATCGATTCGTGGGACAAGGTTGAGGCCATCCGCTACACCTGGAACGGTGAGATTACCGGACTCTTCAAAGCTGCGCACAAGTGGGAGTGGGAGCCCAAGACCGGCAAAGTCACCTACGAAGGGACGGATAAAGACGGTAAGCCGGTCAACGTTTCCTATGTACGCACCGACCTTAGCAGTCAATCCGACGCCGTGAAAAATCAGATCGACCCGAGTTTCATCAACGACAATTATTGGACCCTGTTCCCCTTCCATGCTTACTGGGACAAGAGCGCCAGCGCGATCGATCAGGGCAAATTTAACCTGCCAGTGGGCCCCGGCACAGCCGAACTTCTCCCCATAAAATATCCCGCGGATGGCGGTTACACGCCCGGCGACATCTGGGATCTCTACGTCGGTAAAGACAACCGCGTCGTGTACTTTGTATACCACCGCGGCGGGCCCAAGCCGCCGAGCCGCGTCCTCGCATCGTGGGCAGGCTACAAAAAGGCAGGTCCAATTCTGTTCTCAACCGAGCATCGCGGCTTCGCCGACGGCAAGCCTCTGCACATTTTTATTTCTGATGTGGCGGTCAAGCTGACGGGCTCGGACAAGTGGATGCCCGCGCAGTAAACGAAGGGTAGGCTTATTTGAACCAAACTTTTTCGGGACAATTCCCGCAGGGCCGATGTCATTAATGACGGCGATAGTGCGACAGCTATCGAATCAACAACCGAAGTAACTTTTAGGCGGTCTGGCGGTAGTTGTACTATTCGATATGTCCGTTCTTCGTTGGTTCTTGTTCCTAACCCTTGCATTCTGTACAGCTGCTGGGCAGGAGGGTGGTCAGCCAGAAGAAGACGCGCACCGTCCGCCCTGTAATAGTGCCCAGTGCCGCAAGGTGAAATCGTTCGTCAAAGCGCACTACTGCGGTGCTCCAGAAGGAAATGGCCCCGACGACAGCTGTGAGATTCGGCAGCCGAAGAAGCGCCTGAATATCAAAATGACGGCGAACTACGACTGCAAATGGGTTGATGGAGTGCGAAATTGCAAACAGCAGGGAGAGCCGTCTTCCGAGATGCGGGGTATTCTCATTGGCGAACTGCGGGGTCTTGGTCTACCTGCCAAGGCAAAGGGACATATCTATTTCACCGTTTGGCAGCCGATTGGGTTGGATTGGTCGCTGGTGGAAGCATACTACGATCACATCGAAGAGTCGGACGTGACGTTGTGTCAGGTGATTGCGATCGTCGGCCAGAATTCTCATGTGTCGGTGCTTCGAAAGGTGCCATTCCAAAAAACTGATGCAGATAAGAACACAGTGACGACATGGACTCCGCTTGATTTAGCCGACGTTAACGCGGACGGCCAAACTGAGGTCATCTTGGAAGGGGACGCTTATGAGGATCACTGGCTCGAAGTTGTCGGCCTGAAGGACGGGTTGTTCAAGACGATCTTTTCGGGCCTTGGATACTATTTGTAGCCTCCAACTGTTGAAATCCGGCGATTAGACTTTAGTTCGCGAAGTGGTCTCGAATCAGACTACCTGGCGATCACAACAGTAGTGCAGGAACTGCTCAGCTTGGGCAAATCGCGGGTGGCGGCCATGCGGATTTGCAGCCTTGGGCGCTCCCCGCGAATGATCGGGCAGTAGTAGTCCGGTTGGAGCAGCGCCCCTTGCAAGCGTCGTCGCCCGGCACAGCCACCATGGCATGATTCCCGAAACTCGCAAGGCTGGCATGCGTCGGGAAGCGTGCGTGCCTGATCGAAGGGCGCGGAGTCTAGAATGTCGAGCCCCATCGAGATCAAATCCGACAGCGGCTCCCCCGATCCTGGCCAATAAACGCAGGGCTGTGTCGTGGCGCGCGGCGTAATCCTCACGGTGCTTACGCCACATCCTCCGCGCAGCGGCGGGAGGCCCGCCATCGCTCGAACCAGCGGCTCGCCAATGGCGATCACGTCCGTTTCCTCAAAGAGACGCCGGAACCCCTCCCAATATTCTTCGTAGGACAACGCATAGATGTCGGATCGCACCGCCTGGTACACGTTCACACGCAGGGGAGCGTCAAACTGTTTGGCTACTCGCGCGACCTCCGCCAGACGCAAGTAGTTCGCCTTCATCATGACCGCGACGATGGTTACAGGCAGGCCGAGCCTTACGCAACGTTCTGCTTGCAGGTGGATCAGCTCCCAATTGCCGCTTCCGCGCTGTGCATCCTGTTCCGCTTGCGTCGGGTAGTCGAGAGAGAACTCAATATCGTGAAAGGCGAGCAATTCGTTATCTTCCAAGACCGCGACGCTGTGGCCGTTGGAAGTGATGGTGAGCTTGACGGATTGTGTGCGCAGATAGGCCAGTATCGCCTTAAACTCTGGATGCATGCCGTTCTCACCCGTGCCCAGATTCACCGAACGGATCGGCAGTCGTTCCATGACGGACTTCACCTGATCCAGAGACAGGCGATCAGTGCGGGTTGGATCCCGGTAGCAGAAGGCGCAGGTGAGGTTGCACTCGTTCGTGAGCCCGAGCCCAAGCGCAATCGTGGCATCAGGTGCCCTCACGGCGGATGCGGTGCCCGAAACCTGGACAGAGACGTTGGTCACGGACCGTCCTCCGCCACCGAATTTACGCAACGCGCCAGGCATTGTGTGTAGCGCGCGACTGCTGCATACTCTGGCCGGGTGCCCAGCTCCCGCTCCAGTTCAAGAATCCCTTCGTAGTCAGCGCTGCGAGAAACCTGTGGCGGCAAATAGTCTGCAAGGACGCGTACACCCCGCTCGGCAATCACTGCCAGCGACGCCTGTGTCAGCATGGCTCGCAAGCTGTCTGACCTAAATAGTCGCACCCTGCCTCCGTACAGGGACTCTTGTCCCCACTCAGCGGTCAGGCCATCTTTCGCTGCAGCCAAATCGCCCGCTTGGATAGCGGCCTTGAATACTTCGCCTGCCTGGTTACGCACGAGAACGGACAATATAGCTGATGAATCCCGCAAAGCGCGAGCCGCACAACGCAACACAGCACTCGGATCGTCGCAATATTCCAGGATGTTGTGGCAAAGAATTACTTCGAACGATCGAGTGCGGAACAAGTTCGCCAATTGGGCAGCGTCGCCGTGTTGCAGTACGACCTTGTCCGCAACTCCTGCTTCCTGTGCCGCGCGTTTCGCGATATCCAGCATCGCCGGAGACGAATCCAGCAGCGTAACGTGCACGCCAAGACGCGCCAAGCGAACGGCAGTCGCTCCTGTGCCGCACCCGACATCCAGCGCACACAACGACTTCTCGGCCTGCGACCGGGGAAGAAAATCCTCCAGGTTGGCAAAGGCCAAGTCGGTGCGCAAGCGGCCCTCGGGCGTCTCGAGGTAGGCGGCATACTGGTTCGCGCCGCTCTGGAAGCGTTCGCTGTCGGCCTTGGCAGTCATCTTCATGCGGCATCAGCCGGCGCGCCGCACCTGCAACTCCGCACGCGAGGAAGTGACAAAGTCTCGGACCAATGCGGCGATCTCATCAGCCGCCGTGTCCAACGCGAAATGACCGGCATCGAGAACGTGAACTTCAGCGTTCGGCACGTCCTTGCGGTAGCGTTCCGGCTCGCCAGGATCGAACGAGAGGTCATATTTACCCCAGATCACCAGCAGGCGCGGCTGCTTCTCGCGCATCCACGCTTGCCATTTTGGATAGGCGTCCACATTGGCTCGATAGTCGTAGAACAAATCACTTTGAATGTCGGCCTGACCAGGCTGGTTGAGAAAATAAAACTCATCGGTCCAGAGATCGGGGTCGTAGCGTTCCACGTTCGGATCGTTTCCCACATGGCGCGTGCGCGTGGTCGCGAGCGACAGGAGATTTGTGCGCAGCGCACTCTCGTTCGGAGCGCGATCGGCCCAAAAAGCCCGCCGCGTCTTCCAATTCACCCCCAGGCCTTCGTTGTGCGCCACAGCATCCTGGACGATGAGCGCCTCGATGCGCTCCGGATGAGCCAAGGCCATGCGAAAACCGACAGGGCCGCCGTAATCCTGCATGTAAAGCGTGTAGCGCGAGAGCCCTAGCGCTTCGGTAAAGTGATTCATGATCTCCGCATAGTGATCGAACGTATAGGCGAACTTTTTCGACTCCGGCCAGTCGCTGTGTCCGAATCCGGGGTAATCCGGCGCGACCAGGTGATAGCGATCGGAAAGCCGGGCGAAGAGCGGCTCGAACATCCGCGATGATGACGGAAGTCCGTGGAGCAGGAGAAGCGTCGGCGCGTCTTTCGGGCCGGCCTCTCTGTAGAAAATGGAGAGCTCATCTATGTGCATCGTGCGATAAAAAGTCGGGTGTTCCATGGGGCGTCCCTTTCCTGGGGCTTGAGCCAGCAATTGAAATGATGCGAGCACTACAGAAGCCACCAACGCCATGCAGGAGACCGGCAAGCATCGAGTCCAACGGGGCGAGCTGAAAAGACGCATCATTTAGCTCCGCTTATGCGAGTACACCAGGCTCGCAATTGATTCCTTCTTCTGCGATAAACCCGCATTTCCTTCGGAATGTTTACCCCGCAACCTCGAAAATGACTTCCAGCTCAACCGGGGTGCCGAGAGGAAGGCTTGCGACACCATACACCAGGCGGCAAGGGCTTTTGTCTTTTCCGAAGACGTCTTGCAGCAACTCCGAAGCGGCGTCAGCGACTTTCGGCTGATCGCGGACATCTCCCGAAGTGGCCACCGACACACCGAGCCGGACGATTCGCGTCACTCTGTCGAGCGATCCCAAATGCTGCCGCGCGACACCGAGGACGTTGAGCGCGGCAAGTTTCGCCGCCTCGCGTCCAGCGTCCACGTCGAGTTCCGCGCCGACTCGCCCAATAAATTTCGCGACCCGGCCTTCCGTGGGAAGCATCCCGCTCAGAAAAAGCAAATTGCCCGACTGCACCGCTTCCGTATAGGTCCCGAACGGCTCAGGGGGCACTGGGAGCTGAATACCAAGTTCTTTCAACCGCTGTTCGGCGCTGACCGGCCGAGAGCCTTCGGCGGTTACCATTTCTCAGCGTGCGCAGCGAACACGTGCAGCACCTCCCCGGTCACCTGACCGGCTTAGATCCGTTGATCCGGGACTTCTGGGTCCGAGGGATTTCGATTGTGTGGGACATCCTATCTCCTCAGATGCCTGGGCTATTGCTGACCACGCACGGCTTCGGACAAGAACCACGCTGGCGACGAGGAAAAGGAATCTACTCTTCAGGCTTTAGTCTGAAGGCAACGGTGGCGACAAACAGTATAAACCGCACGCGAGCAGAAACGCGAGGTGCGCCGCAGGCGACGACGCATCGACTAAGTGCACGAGAATCAACAAAAAAGCTGGCGGAGAGAGTGGGATTCGCTCAAGCCCTTTAGCGCAGACGCTTTGCATTCAACGAAATGCCGGAAACCGAAGTCCTTATGGTGGCGGGGACCATGGCACTCTCAACGAGTATTGACCAGACAAAGGTTATCAATCCTTGGCTGATTGCGATCACGGTCACTCTTGCGACGTTCATGGAGTTGCTGGATACCGCCATCGCGAACGTTTCCCTCCCTCATGTCGCCGGAGGTCTCGCTACCAGCTACGACGAGAGCACATGGGTCCTCACCAGCTACCTCGTCGCCAATGCCGTGGTATTGCCTCTAAGTGCGTGGCTGAGCCGTGTGTTTGGCCGCAAGAACTATTACATGAGCTGTGTCGCGCTATTCAGCGTAAGTTCGCTCATGTGCGGCTTGGCGCCAAGCCTGGGTCTACTGATCTTTTTCCGAGTGCTCCAAGGCATAGCCGGAGGAGGCTTGGCCCCAGTCGAGCAAGCGGTCCTCGTAGACACGTTTCCGGCCTCCAAGCGTGCGGCTGCTTTCGCTCTTTACAGCATGGCGATCGTAACCGCACCGGCCATCGGGCCACCGCTCGGCGGCTGGATCACCGACAGCTTTTCGTGGCGCTGGGTTTTCTTCATTAATGTTCCAATCGGAATCATCTCTCTGATCCTGACCAGTCGGCTGCTGTCTGATCCTCCAGAATTCAAGCAGGAAGTAGAGACTGCACGCCAGGCAGGACGATTGAAGGTTGACTACATGGGAATCTTGTTGATTGCGGTCGGCTTCGCCTGCCTTGAGGTCGTGCTCGATCGCGGCGAGAGGCTGGACTGGTTTGAGAGCAATTTCATCGTGGCATTCTTTGCTATTGCGATCGTCGCTTTGGTGGCGGCGGTGGTTTGGGAACTGCGCCAGCAGGATCCGGTAGTTGAATTGAGGTTGCTCCGGGAGCGCAACTTTGCCCTTTCCAACGCTTTCTACTTCCTCTTTGGATTTGTACTGTTCGGTTCGACCGTGCTGATTCCACAGATGCTGCAGTCACTCTATGGCTACACGGCAACGGATGCTGGCTTAGTTTTAGGTCCGGGCGCGATGGTGATCGTCGTTATGGCACCCCTGATCGTGCGACTGGTAAAGAGGATTCCGATGTCCTGGATGATTGGGTTTGGTTTCACCGTCCTCGGGTGCGCGATGTGGTACTTCGCGAGTTTCAATCTTGCAACCAACTACGGAAAAGAAGCCTGGGCGCGCGCGGTTCAGGGGTTCGGGATCGCCTTCTTGTTTGTCCCGACCAGCCAGCTCGCCTACTCCTATTTGCCCAAGAACAAAAACAACAAAGCGTCGAGCCTCACCAACCTTTTCCGCAATCAGGGTGGAAGCTTCGGCATTGCGTTCGTGACAACGGTGCTCGCACGGCGCGCTCAATACCACCAATCGGTGTTGGTCACGCACGTCACGAGTTTCGATCGAACGTTTTCGGAGAATGTACAGAGCATTGCAAATCGCTTCGTCGATCACGGTTATTCCGCAGCCGACGCAGCCATCCGCGCTGTGGCCCAGGTTCATGCCCTAGTGCAGCAGCAAGCCAGCATTCTGGCGTTCCTTGATTGCTTCTGGTTGCTCGGCTTGGTTGCTTTTATAGGGCCGGTACTCGCCATTTTCATTCATAAGTTCAACCAGGGTGGGGGTGCGGCGGCACACTAAGTTTTCAACGGAGGGAGATTTATGGCAGATGTGATCGAGACTATTCAGGATGATCCGCAGGCCTCCTCAACCGTGGAGGGCGAGGCTGCTCAAATATTCAAGACCCGGGCAGTGAAATCTCGCCCCGCGGAACCGAAGCGAAAGCCCCTTCCTCGCCGGACACTCGCTCTTCTTGCTGCCGCTCTGGCCGCGGTTGCCGGCATCTCCTGGTGGCTTCATGCACGGCACTTCGAGTTGACGAGCTCTTCACCGTGCCATATCCATCTTCTCTCAAAAGGGCTTTGCCGCCACATCAACCGACGACCTGATGCGCGCGATGGATGTCGGGCGACAGAGCATGTATGACACCTTCGGTGACAAACGTGCCCTCTTTCTAAAGGCTCTTGAAGTCTATGTCACGGAGAAGGTTCGATCCATTAATGTGGAACTCCAGACCCCGGGGTCACCCCTCGCATCTATCCGGAGGGTACTTGTCCACTTTGCAGAACGCAGAGATCTTTCCAGTACAGATGGTTGCATGGGCATTAATGCCATCTGTGAGTTCGGGATGCGAGATGAAGACGTGACGCGAATTATCCGCAGTGCGGCCAGGATACAGCGCCACACGCTCATGGACGCACTGAGACGAGCTCAGATGAAAGGCGAACTCGATGCTCAGACGGACCTTGAGAGTCTCGCCGATTTCTTTGAAAGCACGCTGGCAGGAATAAGAATTGCTGCGAAGGCAGGAAGGACTCGGCCAGCCCTAAAACGAATCGCTGAAGTTGCGTCCGTAGTATTTGCCGGTGCTGAAATATCGGTCCGGTGAAGTCGGCTTGTGGAACGTGATCGGGACTCGAACTCTGTCAACATCCAGTCAAACCGCAATCGGTAAGAACCTACTGTCTGAAGCGATTCACGACGCCAAGAAGACTGCGCAGGCGCTGTACGCGTTGCAGCCTGAAGACTTCCGAACGAGGTGCCTGGCGATTCCCTGTGAATGTTGGCTTGACATGGCATGCTCCACAGCGGCTGCGGATGGGGCCTGCAGCTCCTCTTGCCCAGTTCTTATCCCGCTTTTCCGCTTCGGTCAAAAACGTTCTCATCGACTCCCCAACTGGTCGAAAGCCTGTGCCAAAGGTCCAGGCAGAGATCCCGAAGCGTTTCTCGACCAAGCATGCATACCTTTCCTACATCAACAATCATATCCGTCCCAAGTGGGGCGAATTCTCGCTAACTCAGGTAAAACCGTTGGCCGTTCGGGACTGGCTCAAAGCAATCCTGGACAAAAAAAGGCAAGCGTCCATTGGCCAGCAAAACGAGAGGTCACATCAAAGGGCTCATGCACCGGATCTTCGACTGCGCCATGCTGTGGGAGTACCTGCCCCCGGACCGCAATCCGATGTCTCTGGTGCGAATCGAGGGTAGCTCGAAACGAAGAAAGAAACCGCGAGTCCTCACGCCCGAGGAGTTCTCCATCCTCGTCGCCGCGGTGGACTGGGAACCATGTCGCACCATGGTGATCCTAGCCCTCTGTACTGGCGTGAGATGTTCCGAGATGGTTGCCTTAAAGTGGAGTGATTTTGATTGGCAAAATCTCTCCGTCTATATTCGCCGGGCGATCGTTGCTGGTCGTGTGGACGATGTAAAGACCGAGTACTCGGAAGCGCCCCTGCCACTCGATCCAGCGTTGGCGGAGGTGATCTTCGAGTGGAGACGGAAGACTGAGTTTTCCGCCGACTCGGACTTCGTGTTCGCATCGCCCTACATGGCCGGAGAAAAGCCGTACACACCCTGGAACATGCAGCACAACCAACTGAGCCCGGCCGCAGTCAAGGCCGGCTTAGGACCGATCGGCTGGCATACGCTTCGCCACACCTACCGCGCATGGCTCGGGGACAATGGCGAAGCCCTAACGGTGCAGAAGGAGCTCATGCGGCACGCATCCATTCAGACCACGCTCAATACCTATGGCGGAGGGATGATGGACTCAATGCGGGAAGCTCATGGGAGAGTGGTACGGCAGGCAATGCCGCGTTAAATGGACGCTAGTGGACGTCAGCGCATCGTGTAAGTCCATTAGTATCAACAAAAAACTGGCGGAGAGAGTGGGATTCGAACC
>Ga0193751_1000575_pt1 | contig 27620 bp, 23 predicted proteins | sample L1c2metaG_FD_143050 | JGI IMG/M metagenome (GOLD analysis project Ga0193751, IMG submission 143050) | Soil microbial communities from a riparian zone of the East river system, Colorado, United States - L1c2 | ecosystem: Environmental > Terrestrial > Soil > Riparian zone | place: USA: East River... | reverse complement strand
AAAAATCGACCACTTCATCCGCACCCACAATGCAAATTCATGCCCCTTCGTGTGGACTGCTACCGCCGACTCCATCCTCCAGAAACTCGCGAGACTTTGTCAGCGAATTTCCGGGACGGAACACTAGTGGCCCTTTGATTCTAACATTCGCAAATTTGCCTGCCGAAACGGGATGCCAATGTTAGAATCGGACCACTAGCTTTCGGCCGATCGATGAAAGTCGGGGGCCAGCGAACCGGCGAATCCGAGGGTGGATCGAAAGACCGGTAGCAGCCTATGCCCGATTGACCAGTCGGCAAATGATCGGCGCTTGCTGCCCCGCGCCGATCGCGGCAGCCCGATTTCGCGTTAAGGACTGCTTAACTCCCTTGCATACAACGGAAAAATGTCGCCTAAATTTTAGCCATTCAATTCCGGCCATGTTTTAAACCGAAATCAATTCGACGTAATTTTTGGCATAAGTTCAATAGCTTAACTGAAATTGCCTAGCAAAAATGCTCTGGCATGAAGCTTGCGACATGGCTGTCGGGCTCCGCCATACCAGGCGAAGCCGCGTATTAGCGGCGGTCCATCCGCCAAAAGGAGCAGGCACATGGATTTTGGCAGGATTTCAAGACGACATCTTTTGCAGGGCGGCGCGGCACTCACGCTCGGCACCGCATTCGGCGGGCGAACCGCCTTCGCGGCGGATACCACGATCGGCTTCATCTATGTCGGGTCGCGCGATGACTACGGCTACAACCAAGCCCACGCGCAAGGCGCGGCGGCGCTGAAGAAGATGGCTGGCCTCAAGGTGGTCGAAGAGGAAAAGGTGGCCGAAACCGACGCGGTCGAAAAGACGATGGAGTCGATGATCAACCTCGACGGCGCCACCCTGCTGTTCCCGACCTCGTTCGGATATTACAGCCCGCACGTGATCAAGACCGCGAACAAGTTTCCGAAGATTCGCTTCGAGCACGCCGGCGGGCTGTGGACCGACAAGGATCCGAAGAATGCCGGCAGCTATTTCGGCTATATCGACGAGGCGCAGCATATCTCGGGCATCGTCGCCGGCTACTCGTCCAAGACCGGCAAGCTCGGCTTTGTCGCCGCCAAGCCGATCCCCCAGGTGTTGCGTAACATCAATGCCTTCACGATGGGCGCCAGGCTCGCCAATCCGAAGGCCACCACCCAGGTGATTTTCACCGGTGACTGGTCGATGCCGGTCAAGGAAGCCGAAGCGACCAACAGCTTGATCGATCAAGGCGTCGATGTCCTGACCTGCCACGTCGACGGGCCGAAGACCATGGTCGAGAACGCGGCGCGGCGCGGCGCAATGGTGTGCGGCTATCACGTCAACCAGTCGCCGCTGGCACCAAAAGCATATCTCACGGGTGCCGAATGGAACTGGGAAGCGCTCTATCCGAAGTTCATCAAGATGATGGCTGCGGGAGAAACCATCCCGAACTTCTATCGCGGCGGCCTGAAGGAAGAGATCGTCAAGGTCTCGCCCTATGGCCCGGCGGTCTCGGAGCAGGCCCGCAAACACGCCGACGAGATCAAGGCCAAGCTCACCGCGGGGACCTACACCATTTTCAAGGGCCCGATCGTGGACAACAAGGGCAAGACCGTGATTGCAGCCGGGACTGAGCGCGGCCAGAAGGATCAAGAACTCGAAAAGATGGACTATCTGGTGGAAGGGGTCATCGGAGCGACTTCGTGACATCAGAAGTCGCTGATTCTGCCGAAACAATAGGGATTTCCCCGGCCGCGGATCCGGGGTTTCTCCAGCGCTACGGCGGAACCATCGAATACATTCTCATTCCGGGCGCGGCGCTGGTCGGCGCGCTCGGAGTGTTCGGGATTTTCGTGGCGCTTTTCGGCAAGAGCCCGCTCGACCTCTATTTCTATATGTACCGGGGCGCGTTCGGCACCTGGTTCTCATGGCAGAATACGCTCACGCGCGCGGCGCCACTGATACTCACCGCGCTCTGCACGGCCCTCCCCGCACAACTCGGAATGGTCATCATCGGCGGCGAAGGCGCGCTGCTGATCGGGGCGCTGGCATCCACCAGCGTGGCGCTGGCGATGCAGGCGGCGCCACCGCTCGTCGTGCAATTGGCGATGGCGGGCGCCGGCATGATCGCCGGCGGACTTTGGATCATGCTGTCGGGTGGCTTACGCCAATATCGCGGCGTCAACGAAACGATTTCGAGCCTGCTATTGGTCTACATCGCGCTGGCGATCCTCAACCATCTGGTCGAGGGCATGATGCGCGACCCCACCAGCCTCAACAAGCCGTCGACGCGCGAGATCGGCGCGGCCAATATGCTTGGATCGATACCCGGCACCGACGTGCACTGGGGACTGGTGTTCGGTATTGTCGCCGCCATCGCCTCCTACATCCTGATCTATCACACCGTGTTCGGTTTCGCCGCGCGGGTCGCCGGCGGCAACATTCGCGCAGCCAAGATTGTCGGCCTTGGCGTCGGCAAATTGATCATGACGATCTGCTTTCTGGCGGGCGCCTCGGCCGGCCTTGCCGGAATGGTCGAGGTCGCCGCGGTACAGGGCCGAACCAATGCCAACCTTGCCGCGGGCTACGGCTTCACCGGCATCCTGGTTGCCTTCCTGGCCCGGCAAAACCCGCTTGCCGTGATTCCGGTCGCCATTTTGCTGGGCGGAATCGGCGCCAGCGGCGGGCTATTGCAGCGCCGGCTCGGCCTGCCCGACGCCTCGGTCCAGGTGCTGCAGGGAATTATTTTCGTCTTCGTTCTTGCGAGCGACGCGCTCTATGGGCGAATTGGCTTCTTGAAGGGGAAACCTTGAGATGGCTGACGGTACGATCGGACTCTGGACCGTGCCTCTGGCGGTGTTCGGCGGCGCCATCCGGGTCTCCACGCCGTTCCTGTTCGTCAGCCTCGGCGAATGCATCACCGAGCGCTCGGGACGCATCAACCTTGGCCTCGAAGGCACCCTCGTGATGGGCGCGATGAGCGCCTACGGCATTTCCTATCTCACGGGGTCGCCTTGGCTTGGCGTGCTCGCCGCCGGCATCACCGGCGCGCTTCTGGGCGCGCTCCACGCCGGAATTTGCTCGCTGCCGCGCGTCAATGACATCGCGGTCGGCATCGCGCTGATGCTGTTCGGGACCGGCCTTGCCTTCTATCTCGGAAAGCCGCTGATCGAACCGACCGCAGCGCGGCTGCCTGCGATCGATTTCGGATGGTGGAGCGATGTCTCGCAAGTTCGCGCTGCCCTTCGGATCAACGTGCTGTTTCTGTTTGGCATCGCCTTGGCGCCGATCCTGTACTGGGCGTTTCGCACGACGCGATGGGGCTTATTGATCCGCACCGCCGGCGAGAGCTCCGACGCCGCACGCGCGATGGGATATTCCGTGCTTGCGATCCGCCTTCGGGCAACCATGGTCGGCGGCTTTCTCGCCGGAATTGGCGGCTCATTTCTGTCCCTGTTCTACCCCGGCAGCTGGAATGAGGGCCTGTCGAGCGGCCAGGGCGTCACCGCGGTCGCGTTGGTGATTTTCGCGCGGTGGGATCCGATGCTGTGTATGTGGGCATCGCTCGCCTTCGGCGGGGCGGCGGCGCTCGGGCCGGCGCTGCAGTCGGTCGGCGTCACCTCGGGATATTACTTGTTCAATGCCGCACCCTACATTCTGACGCTCGCGATCATGATCATTACCTGCTCGCCGAAGCGCACCCTGACCGGGGCGCCGGCCGAACTTTCCATCACCCGATGAACCAATACCGACAGACGAGGCTCTGACACATGGCCGAGCGTTATCTGAAGTCCGAACCCTATGCGTGGCCCTATAATGGCGATCTGCGTCCGGACAACACCGCGCTCATCGTCATCGACATGCAGACCGATTTCTGCGGCGTCGGCGGCTACGTCGACAAGATGGGCTATGACCTCTCGCTGACGCGCGCCCCGATCGAGCCGATCAAGCGGCTGCTCGGCGTGATGCGGGCCCAGGGCTTCCACATTATCCACACCCGCGAGGGCCATCGCCCCGATCTCAGCGACCTGCCGGCGAACAAGCAGTGGCGGTCGCGGCAGATCGGTGCCGGGATCGGCGATCCCGGCCCGTGCGGGCGCGTGCTGGTCCGAGGCGAGGCCGGCTGGGAGATCATTCCCGAGCTGGCGCCGCTTCCGGGCGAACCCATCATCGACAAGCCCGGCAAGGGATCGTTCTGCGCCACCGATCTGGAACTGATGTTGCGGTTGCGCGGCATCGCGAACCTCGTTCTCACCGGCATCACCACCGACGTCTGCGTCCACACCACGATGCGCGAAGCCAACGACCGCGGCTTCGAATGCGTCCTGCTCGAGGATTGCTGTGCCGCCACCGACAAGAGCAATCACGATCACGCGCTGAAAATGATCAAGATGCAGGGCGGGGTGTTCGGCGCCGTCGCCACTTTGGCAGCCCTGATCGGAGCCTTGTCATGATCATCGGCGAGACGCCACTGCCGAGTGGGCCGCTCGGCGTCGATGCCATCAACATGACCATGCGGTTTGGCGACTTCGTCGCACTGGACAAGGTGGGGCTGAAAGTCCATCCCGGCTCCTTCCATGCGCTGCTTGGCGAGAACGGCGCCGGCAAGAGCACGCTCGTCAAATGCATCATGGGTTATTATCACCCGACGGAAGGCGACGTGATGGTGGGCGGCCGCGAACAGGCGATCGCCAATCCCAAGGACGCCCATGCGCTTGGGCTCGGCATGGTGTACCAGCACTTCACCCTGGTGCCCGCGATGACGGTCGCCGAGAATCTGGTGCTGGCGCGCGACGATGTTCCCGCGGTCGTCAACTGGGCCAGGGAAAAGCACGAGCTGCAGGGATTTCTGGCGCGCATGCCGTTCAAGGTGCCGCTCAACGCCAGGGTTTCCGACATCTCTGCGGGCGAACGGCAAAAATGCGAAATCCTCAAGCAGCTTTACCTCAAGCGGCGGTTTCTCATTCTCGACGAGCCGACATCGGTGCTGACGCCCGGCGAAGCCGACGAGGTCCTGGGCATGCTGCGCGCCATGGTCATCAATGACGGCCTGACGATCTTGATGATCACCCACAAATTTCGTGAAGTGATGGCGTTCGCCGACGAGGTGACGATCCTTCGTCGCGGAAAACTGGCGGGCCACGGCAAGGTTGCCGATCTTACCCCCGATAGCATGGCGCGCATGATGATCGGCGCGGAGGAATTGACCCTGCAGCCGCCGCGGGTCGGCGAAGTGGGTGCCACGCGGCTTGAGCTTCACAAACTCAAGGCGCTCGACGATGCCGGCGCGGTTGCGGTTCACGACGTGTCGCTCGCGGTTCGGGGTGGGGAAATCGTCGGCATTGCCGGGGTTTCCGGCAACGGCCAGCGGCAGCTCGTCGAGGTGCTGGCCGGCCAGCGCCAGGCCGAGAGCGGCGAAATCCGCGTCATCGGCGACGCCTACCACGCCACCCGCGAGGAAATGCGCCGGCACAAGATGTCGCTATTGCCCGAAGAGCCGCTGAAGAACGCCTGTGTCGGAGGCATGAGCGTCGCCGACAATATCGCCTTCCGCGAATTCGACCGCGCGCCGTTTGCAAGCGGCGGCTGGTGGCTCAACCGTGCGGCGTTTCGCAGCGCCGCGGAGAAGAAAATCGGACTCTACAAGATCAAGACCCGTACGCCGGATACCCCGATGCTGGCGCTGTCGGGGGGCAATGTGCAGCGCACCGTGCTGGCGCGCGAGCTTGGCGGCGACGTCGAGGTTCTGATCGCCGCCAACCCCTGCTTCGGACTGGACTTTGCCGCGGTCGCGCAAATTCACGCGGAAATCATGGCGGCGAGGAACCGCGGCGCCGCGGTCTTGCTGGTGAGCGAAGACCTCGACGAGCTGCTCGAGCTTTCCGATCGGCTGGTGGTGATGTTTCACGGTCAACTCGTCTATGAAGCCCGCGCCAGCGAAGCCGATCTTACCGACATCGGACGGCACATGGCGGGGCATTGATCGGCTGGCTTGCCTGCCACGGCCGCGGCCTGCATGATGGCATGAGCGGCAACTCAGGAGGCGCCGACGGGTCGCGCAAATGCGCGGCCGATGACAGGCTCCGCGCCGTCGCGAAAGATGAAGCCACCGAACTGGAAAACGCTGTAGCCTTGATATGAAGATCTCCGAACCCGACGAACATTTTCTGCGCCGCTCGTTCGACGTGGCGCGCCGCGCCATGACCCATGGCAACCATCCGTTTGGCGCGATCCTGGTCGATGCGAACCGTAACATTCTGATCGAGACCGAGAACGGTTACATGCCGGCGCATGACGGGACTGCGCACGCCGAGCGGCTGTTGGCGACGCAGGCCTGCACGACCCTCGATGCGCAAGTGCTCCGCTCGGCCACGCTTTATTCATCCGCCGAACCCTGCGTCATGTGCGCGGGAGCAATCTACTGGGCAGGTATCGGCCGCGTGGTCTACGGCCTGAGCGAACATCGCCTGCGCGCCGTCACCGGCAATCACCCCGAAAACCCGACGCTCGATCTGCCGTGCCGCGAAGTATTCAAAAGCGGTCAGCGCCCGACCGAAGTCATTGGCCCCCTGCTCGAGGAGGAGGCGGAAGCCCTGCACGCCGGTGTTTGGAAGAAATAGACTTGGAGCAGCACGGCACTGGCTGACGGCTTCGTTCGAAGAAAGCACGCCCGCCCAAACTCGATCGGAGCCAAACCGGCTTCGCCTCGGACATTCTCGCACCTTGAAAAAGAAAATGGCGCCGCGAGGTTCTCGCGGCGCCATCGTTTTGGGGGAAGATAAGGACCTTAGAACTTCACAGTGACACCCGCATAGAGCGAAGACTCGGTGCAGGAGTTGGTGCTCGGTGTGCCGGGGCCTCCGAGCGTGCAGACGCCAGGAGCATTGTCATGATCGAGGCCGAACTTATTCTGCCAGTAGCGCCAGGCGACCCAGGTGGTCACGAACTGGGCGTACTTCGGTCCCCAGATCGCCTTGCTGGCGTCAAACGTCAGACGGATCGGCTCGCTGTTGAGTTCGGTCTTGGTTGCGGTTCCACCGCTCGCAAGCCCGAGCGGCTGGTTCTGGTTACCCTTCGGTCCGTACCAGCCAGCGCGACCGCTGATGGCGAAATACTGCATTTCCGGCGGCAGGAAGCCGAGATCCATGTAGTAGTTGATTTCAACCGCCCAGGTGGTTTTGAAATCCGTATTGCCGTCGGCGTTGCAAGTCACGCCCGGAACGCCAGGTCCGAACAGACCACACTGGGTGAAGGCGTTGTGGTTGATTTCCTTATAGGCCAACGGTGCTACGTTGATATAGCCCTTGTAGGGAAGATCAAAGGCGAACTGCAGACCGGCGACGAAGTCACGCTTCGCTGGAGCCAGGAAGGTGTTTTCCGTCCCGGCGTCGCCACCGATTTCGAACGAAATGTTATGCAGCGGCCCCATCGAGAAGGCCTTGGTGCCGAAGATCTCGTTCCAGCCGAACGTGCTCCGGGACAGACCGTACCATTCGGAGGCACCAGCGCAGGTCGCCGGGGTCATGAAAATAAAGCCGGCGTTCGTGCAAGGCGAGGCTGGATCGTTGTGGTCCGATTTGTACAGCGACATGGTGAAGAAGTTGGTGCCGTAAGCCCACACATCGAAATGCGTGAAGGAATAGACGCTCTTGGCGGTCCTGCCGTTGATCGAGCCATTCGGATTTACGGTGAAGGCGCCGGGATCGGTGCCCCTGAAGATGTACGAATAGGTGACCCGGTTATCGATCACCAAAAAGAACGGTATATCGGGAACCGGCTTGGCCTTGGCCTTGACGGGCAGGTCGGCGGCGCTGGCCGGTGCAAATGCGGCAAATGACAGCAACGCAGCTGCAATTGCTTTAGTACGATAGGACATTTCGGATTACCCCCAACGTTGACGATCGAAATGATCGGATCCTTGGAAGTGACATTTGCGCCATTCGTTAATCATGAGAAGCCTCAACTTTCTCCATGGCCTGCCGCGGGATTGATCAAAATTTGTACAGTCCGGAGCCCTTGGGGGACGATCAGCTCGAACGCCCGCGCGACAGAAAAATGTAAGGGCGGCGATGCAGGCAGCTGATCTCACTGTATTTACTATATTTTTTTGCTACCCGGACGGCGTGCAAGCCTAGGAGCCCGGGCCCCGATCAGCTGCGGCTGCGTATTTTTGGCGACCGGATGACGCCGCTCATGTTCGCGGCAGGCCTAAGATGCGACTCCGATTTGGTCGGGACCGTCACAAATTTGCAACAGATTTTTCGCCTGTCGCGGCCCCGCAAGGCGCGAATGGAGCCCGCTTGCAAGCCCACTCAAGGTGAGAATCACGGGGATGCTTGCCGAAGACATGGGCAAACGCTGGCGCTTTTTCCCCACTTACGCTCAAGTCCAAACTAGCCCACAATTGAGGCACCGTCCCTCGCATGCTTGAAGTTGAATGTTAGACCCGACGCCTACAGGCCCGCATCCCGGCGGAACTCCCCTGCTGCAGACGATTGGGCTGACCAAACGCTACGGCGATTTTCTCGCAAACGACAAGATCGATATCGAAATCTGGCCGCGGCAAATCCACGCCCGTCTCGGCGAGAACGGCGCCGGAAAATCAACGCTCGTCAAAGCGATCTACGGATTGATTCAGCCGAGCGAAGGCGAAATGCGCTGGCAAGGCGAGAAGATGGTGCTCTCCGGTCCCTCGGAGGCGCGGGCGCGCGGCATCGGCATGGTGTTCCAGCATTTCTCTCTGTTCGACAATCTCACCGTCGCCGAGAATGTCGCGCTCGGCCTCGACGGCAGGGAATCGTTCAAGGACATGTCGGCGCGCCTTCAACAAGTGTCCCACGTTTACGGCCTTCCGCTCGATCCAAAGCGCGAGGTCTGGCAACTGTCGGTGGGCGAGCGCCAGCGCATCGAAATCGTGCGGGCGCTGATGCAGGATCCCAAGTTCCTGATCCTGGATGAGCCGACGGCGGTGCTGACCCCGCAGGAAGCCGATCAATTGTTCGTCGTGCTGAACCGCCTGAAGGGAGAGGGCCGCGCCATCCTTTACATCAGCCACAAGCTGGAAGAGGTGAAGCGGCTCTGCGACACGGCCACGATCTTGCGCGCCGGCAGGAAGGTATCGACCTGCAATCCGCAAAGTGAGACCGCGGCCTCGTTGGCGCGGATGATGGTCGGCGCCGATATCAAGGAAGTGAAAGCAGCCCCGGGCCACAAGACCACGGTGGCACGCCTCGTCGTCAACGATCTCAGCATGGAACCGGACGATCCGCACGGCGTGCGACTCCAGCACATTTCATTCGAGTTGAAGGGCGGCGAAATCCTGGGCATCGCTGGCGTCGCCGGCAACGGACAGGATGAGCTCTTCGCAGCGCTTTCGGGAGAGCGGCAGTCCCCGGACCCTGGCACCGTGGTGATCGACGGCCAGGCTGCGGGACATCTTTCGATCACGCACCGACGCAGGCTGGGAGCGGCCTTCGTGCCCGAAGAGCGCCTGGGCCACGGCACGGCGCCCCGCATGAAGCTTTCCGAAAATGCGCTGCTGACCGGCCACGCCGCCAGCGGCATGTTGCGGCGTGGTTTCATCAACACGGCCGCGACGCTAAAGGCGGTCGACCGCACTACCGAAGCTTTCGACGTCCGCAAGGCCAAGCGCGATCCAGAGGCGGCGAGCCTTTCCGGCGGCAACCTGCAAAAGTTCATCGTCGGCCGCGAGATCCTCCGCAACCCCGCCGTCCTTGTGGTCAACCAGCCAACCTGGGGTGTGGACGCGGGCGCTGCCGCCGTGATCCGCCAGGCCCTGATCGACCTTGCCGCGGGCGGCGCCGCCGTATTGGTGACAAGCCAGGACCTCGATGAGCTCATCGAAATCACCGACCGCATAGCGGTGATGTTCCACGGCCGCCTCTCGCAAGCCATGGCGACCGCCAACGCCAGCCGCGAGCAGCTTGGCCTGTTGATGGGCGGCAGCAGCCTGGTGCAGATGGAAACGGCTCATGCAGTTAGTGCTTGAAAAACGAGCCGAGCGATCCAACACGATCGCCCTGGTTTCGCCGCTGATCGCGATCGGATTGACGATCGTGACCATGAGCATCCTGTTTGCCATGCTTGGCAAGAATCCGATTCTGGCGCTTTGGGTCTACTTCATCGATCCCCTGATCGACATTTATTCGCTGCAGGAGCTTGCGGTGAAGGCCACGCCGCTGGTCATGATCGCGATCGGATTGTCGCTCTGCTATCTCGCCAATGTCTGGAATATCGGCGCTGAAGGACAGTTCCTGATCGGCGCCGTCGCCGGCAGTTGGCTCGCCGTCGAAACCCACGGCACCGACGCGGGTCCCTGGGTGTTGCCCGTCATGCTGCTGCTCGGCGCGGTGGGGGGCGCCTTGTATGCGCTGATCCCGGCGATCTGCAAGATTCGGTTCGGCGCCAGCGAGATTTTGACCAGCCTGATGCTGGTCTATGTCGCCGACCTGTTTCTCGATTACCTCGTGCGCGGTCCTTGGCGCGATCCGGCCGGGTTCAACTTTCCGACCACGGCGGAGTTCGATCCGGTTGCCACCGTGCCGCTCCTGGTCGAGGGCGGCCGACTGCATTTGGGTGGGATCATGGCCCTAGTGGTCGTGGTCGCCGCGGCGGTGCTGCTTGGGCGCACCATCAAGGGCTTCGAAATCCGCGTCGTCGGGGCCGCGCCGCGCGCGGCGCGGTTCGGCGGATTCAATTCCAATCAATTGATTTTGCTCACCTTCGCAATCTCCGGCGCATTGGCGGGACTTGCGGGGATCATCGAGGTTGCCGGACCTGTCGGGCACCTTCAGCCGGGCTTTTCACCCGGTTATGGCTTCACCGCGATCATCGTTGCCTTCCTCGGACGGCTGAATCCGGTTGGAATATTAATTGCAGGTCTTTTTCTCGCTCTCACCTTCATCGGCGGCGAACAGGCCCAGATTGCGATGAAAATACCCCTTGATGTCACAAAGGTGTTTCAAGGCATTCTGCTGTTCTACGTGCTCGCCTGCGACTCTCTCATTCTGTATCGGTTCAGGCTGATTTTCCCGTCGCGACAGGTGCATAGTGGCCATCTTTGAAGCAATCATTCTGTCGGTCCTTGCCGCATCGACCCCTCTGTTGATTGCCGCCACCGGCGAACTCGTCACCGAGCGCTCCGGCGTACTCAACCTGGGTGTCGAGGGCATGATGATCGTGGGAGCGGCGTGCGGATTTGGAGGCGCATGGCTCACCGGATCGACCATCGTAGGCGCCATCTGCGGGATCGTCGCGGGCACCTTGCTGTCGCTGATCTTCGCCCTGATGACGCTGGGCCTTGCGGTCAACCAGGTCGCCAGCGGCCTCGCGCTCACCATCCTTGGCGTCGGACTATCCGGCTTGATCGGCGCGGGCTTCGTGGGCGAGAGGATAACCCCGGCGCCGCATCTCAACATTCCGGGCCTTATCGATGTTCCCTTGGTCGGGCGAATCCTGTTCGGCGAGGACGCCTTCGTTTATCTGTCGCTCGCGCTCGTGGTCGGCGTCTGGATGTTTCTGTACCGCACGAAAGCGGGGCTGGTTCTGCGCGCCGCCGGCGACAATCATGTTTCGGCTCACGCGCTCGGATACCCCGTGCTTCGGATCCGCCTGTTGGCGGTGATGTTCGGGGGTGCGTGCGCAGGGCTCGCGGGCGCCTACCTTCCATTGGCGTACACACCGTTTTTCATCCCCGGAATGACGGCCGGACGCGGGTGGATCGCGCTGGCGCTGGTGGTGTTCGCCTCATGGCGGCCGGGCCGGCTCGTGATCGGCGCCTACCTGTTCGGAGCGGTGACGATCCTGCAATTGCATGCCCAGGGATTTAGTCTCGGCATACCCTCGCAATTCATGTCGGCGCTGCCTTACCTGGCAACGGTCATTGTGCTGGTTCTGATCTCACGGGCAAGAACAGGCGGCTCGACCGCGCCCGCGGCATTGGGTACGGTATTCGTGCCGGATCGATGAATACCCGAAGCGCGTGCGATGGGGCGCGTGCGCATCGGGATGGAGTGTCCACCCCTTAAGTAGTCAGGAGAAACCCATGAGAAAAATTCTCATCGCGGCCGCCGCAGTGATGATCGCCACCGGAGCCAGCCTGTTCGGCGCATCTGCCGCCGACAAGCTCAAAGTCGGCTTCATTTATCTCGGCCCGGTCGGAGATTTCGGCTGGACCTATCAGCATGAACAGGCGCGTCAGGCGCTGGTCAAGGAATTCGGCGACAAGATCGAGACGACCTACCTCGAGAATGTCAGCGAAGGCCCGGACGCGGAGCGATCGATCGAACAGCTTGCGCGCGCGGGCAACAAGCTGATCTTCACCACCTCGTTCGGCTACATGGACCCGACGCTGAAGGTGGCCAAGAAATATCCCAACGTGCATTTCGAGCACGCCACCGGCTTCAAACGCGACAAGAACATGGCGATCTACAACGGCCGGTTCTACGAGGGCCGCTACATCCAGGGCATCATCGCCGGCAAGATGTCGAAGGCCGGCGTGCTCGGCTACATCGCTTCGTTCCCGATCCCGGAAGTCATCATGGGCATCAATGCCACGATACTCGGCGCGCAGACGATCAATCCCAACATCAAGGTCAAGATCATCTGGGCCAACACATGGTTCGACCCCGGCAAGGAGGCTGACGCCGCCAAGGCGCTGCTCGATCAGGGCGCCGACGTGATCATGCAGCACACCGACAGCCCGGCCGCGATGCAGATCGCCTCCGAGCGCGGCAAACTGGCGTTCGGCCAGGACTCCGAAATGATCAAGTTCGGGCCGAAGACGCAGTTGACGTCGATCATCGACAACTGGGCGCCCTACTACATCGAGCGCGTCAAGGCCGAACTCGACGACAAGTGGACCTCGTCAGACGTCTGGGGCGGGCTGAAGTCGAAAATGGTGGTGATGGCGCCCTATACCAACATGCCCGACGATGTGAAGAAAATGGCGATGGATACCGAAGCCGCCATCATCGCGGGCAAGCTGTTCCCGTTCAAATGTCCGATCGTGGACCAGACCGGCAAGACGGTTGAGTGCAAGGGCGGCGATCATCTCGACGACGGCCAGGTGCTCGGCATGAACTTCTACGTCAAGGGCATCGACGACAAGATCCCCGGCAAATAACGCCGGTCTTCTCTTCACCTCTCCCCGCAGAAGCGGGGAGAGGTCGAAATTCAAGCATGGTTTGAATTGGGGGTGAGGGGCGAGGCACGGTGCTCGCGCCTCGACACTTGCTGAAGACAACGACTTTCTGAAAACTCGATATCGATGACGCTGAGGGAGCCCCTCACCCCAACCCTCTCCCCGCGAAGAGCGGGGAGAGGGAGCGCGGCGGCCCTACCCCACCTGCATCGCGTGGGCGGCGGCGCTGTGGCGCCGGATCAGATCGGGCACGTCAAGCCCCGGGATGGCGCCATCCAGCACCACCCATTTGCCGCCGACCATCACCCGGTCGGCGCGATGGGCGCCGCACAGAACCAGCGCCGCCAGCGGATCGCCGTGGCCGGAAAAGCGCAACTCGTCGAGCTTGAACAACGCCAGATCGGCAGCCTTGCCCACCGCGATCTCGCCGAGTTCCGGGCGGCCGACGCACGCCGCCGATCCCTTGGTGGCCCAGCGCAGCGCGTCCTTGTGGCTGACGCGACCGACCCCGTAGCGCGCACGCTGCAGCAGGAACGCAGCGCGGACTTCCTGCATCAGGTTGGATTCATCGTTGGAGGCCGAACCGTCGACGCCGAGACCGATCGCAACGCCCGCGTCTTCCATGTCACAGACCGGGCAACATCCCGAGGCCAGCACCTGATTGCTGCAGGCGCAATGGCTGACCGTGGTTCCCGCCTTCCCCAACCGTTTCATTTCCGGCGCGCTGAAATGAATGCCATGCGCCAGCCACGTTCGCGCATTCAGCCAGCCGCATTGCTCCAGATAATCGAGCGGCCGGCAGCCATACATCCGCTCGCAGAATTTGTTCTCGTCTTCGGTCTCGGCCAGATGGGTATGCAGGCGGACGTCGAGCCGGTCGGCAAGCTCGGCGGTCGCGCGCATCAGCGATGTCGTCGACGCAAACGGTGAGCACGGCGCCAGCGCGATCTGCACCATGGCGTCCTCGCCGCGCTGATGATGTTTCGCCACCACGCGCGCGCTATCGGCGAGGATCGTGTCCTCGTCCTGCACCACGCTGTCAGGTGGCAATCCACCGTCGCGCTGCGACAGGTTCATCGAGCCCCGCGTCAGCAGCACGCGCAAGCCGAGCCGCCGGGCCACGGCCACCTCGATATCGACGGCGTCCTCGAGCCCAGCCGGAAAAACATAGTGGTGGTCTGTGGTGGTGGTACAGCCCGACAGCAACAGTTCGGACATCGCCACGGTGACGGCGAGATTGAGTGATTCCGGCGTCAGCCGCGCCCATACCGGATAAAGCGCGCTCAGCCATGGAAACAATTCGCGATCGAGCGCGGCGGGGAGCGCGCGCGTCAATGTTTGGTAGAAATGATGATGGGTGTTGATCAGCCCGGGCAGCACCACGTGATCGCCCGCTTCAAAGAACACCGCCGAGGTGGCCGGCTGGGCGCCCTTTGCCACCAGTTCGACGATCTTGCCATTGTGGACGACAATGCCGCGCTCGGCGCCATCGGCGAGGATGGCCAGGGGATCCTTGATCCAAATCGCCCGCTCCATCATCTCCTAACCTTCCACTTGAGATCAGAACCAAAAGCGCTCGGCCGGCAAACGCTTGCAATCGCCAACTCCCGCAAGTCGGCAACTCTTGCAATTCAAAGACCAGTTTCCTTTTGGAAAAGGCGCTTCGGTCTTGCAAGACTTTTACAGGGGGAAGCATCTCGTTGAAAGCGCCAGCCTATCGATTGACTTGAGTACCGTCAAAGCGGCGGCTGGTCCGCCGATGCCACTGATACCAAAAGCTGGGCTGACCGCCGCAACCGGCCCGCACGATTGGCGCTGCAATCATGGCGAGGAGCATAAGCGACCAGCAATCCAGCGCTGCCGGCGGCGTCATCTCTGCATCCGTAAGAACACGGGCAGCCAAGCTCTTTGGCATCGCGAGGCCTGCGGGAAAACATGGCGCTTGGCATGGCCCTTGTATTGGTTTGTTATGACCGAGCAAAAAGCTCAAGCCGGAAAGACAAATCCATGACCAGCGATATCCACCCGGTAGATCAAATCCTGCCAGCCCCTCGCCTGTTGGCGCTTGGACTACAGCATGTCCTGGTGATGTACGCCGGCGCAGTCGCGGTGCCCTTGATCATCGGCCGGGCGCTGAAACTCACCCCCGAAGAGGTCGCCTTCCTGATCAGCGCAGATTTGTTCGCCTGCGGGCTTGCCACGCTGGTGCAATGCATCGGCTTTCCTGGCGTCGGTATCCGCCTCCCGGTGATGATGGGCGTTACCTTCGCCTCCGTTGGACCGATGCTCTCAATGGCGGCGACGCCCGAAATCGGCCTACTCGGCATCTTTGGCTCGGTCATCGCTGCCGGAATCTTCGGCATTGTAGCCGCTCCCTTCATCAGCCGGCTTTTGCCGCTGTTTCCACCGGTCGTGACGGGCACCATCATCATGGTGATCGGCATCTCGCTGATGCGCGTCGGCATCAACTGGGCCGGTGGCGGACTGCCGACCTTGACCAAAATGGTCGACGGCGTTCCCGGCGCATTTCCGAATCCGGGCTACGGTCAGCTGCAGGGGCTGGGCATCGCGCTGTTCGTGCTGCTGATCATTCTTGGCCTGATCAAATGGGGCTCCGGTTTCCTCACCAACGTCTCGGTGCTGCTCGGCATTATCGCCGGTGCGATCCTGGCCAGTGTGCTCGGTGTCATGCATTTCGAGAAGGTCGCCGCGGCGCCATGGGGTGATATCGTGCTGCCGCTGCATTTCGGAATGCCGCAATTCCATCTGGTGCCGATACTCACCATGTGCATCGTGATGATCGTGGTGATGATCGAATCGCTCGGCATGTTTCTGGCGCTGGGCGAGATCACCGGCAAGACCATCGACCGCGACGCGCTGACGCGGGGGCTGCGCGCCGACGGCGTCGGCACCCTGCTCGGCGGTTTGTTCAACACCTTTCCCTATACGTCGTTCTCGCAGAATGTCGGCCTGGTCAGCGTCACCGCGGTCCGCTCGCGCTGGGTGACCGTGACCGGCGGCGTGATCATGCTGCTGCTCGGCCTGCTGCCGAAGATGGCTGCCCTTGTCGAAGCGATCCCGCTCGTGGTGCTCGGCGGCGCCGGCCTGGTGATGTTCGGCATGGTGGCTGCCACGGGCGCGCGGATCCTCACCGCCGTCGACTTCAAGAACAATCGCTACAACCTGTTCGTGGTCGCAATCTCCGTCGGCTTCGGCCTGATTCCGCTCGCTGCGCCGAATTTCTTCCGCAACCTGCCGCACGATCTGCAGCCGCTCTTGGATTCCGGCATCCTGCTCTGCGCGATCGTGGCGGTCCTCCTCAATGCGTTCTTCAACGGCGTCGGCAGCGAGGGAGCCGCGGAGACGGATGCCGTCGCGGCGGCTTCATCGGCACAGCACGTGTGAGGTTTGAGGAGCCCGTCGCAGGCGGCCGTCTCGAAGGATGGCCGCAGCCTTCTGGTTCTCAACGCGATGCCAACGGGTCGCGCGAATGCGCGCCCGATGACAGGGTCCGCATCGTCCGGAGACGCGCGCATGGCGCGCTCCCCACCATGGGAGCAAAGGTTTCAGCTTCCCCGATAGGTCGCATAGCTCCACGGCGTGACCAATAGCGGCACGTGGAGATGGCCTTCGGGATCGCTGACCGAAAACCGCAGCGGAATTTGGTCGAGAAACGGCGGATCCGACATCGGCACCTGTCGCGCCGCAAAATATTTGCCGACGCTGAATTTCATCTCGTAGCGGCCGATCGGCACCGGCCGGCCGTGAACCAGCGGCTGATCGGTTCGGCCGTCGGCGTTGGTAATCGCACGGGTGATGACGCGGCTCGCGCCGAGGTCGGACAGCTCCACCAGTTCGAGTTCGATCCCCCCCGCCGGCTGGCCGCTGTGGGTGTCGAGCACATGCGTCGACAGGCGCCCATGGACGTGCAGCCGGTCGTCCGCGGCCACAAGCTGATCCACGCGCAAGGCGGCAATCCTGCAGATCTCCTCGATTGATTTCCGCACTTCGGTTTCGGCGCCATTCGGCAGACGACGCTCGAAATCACGCAGGATCGAATCCTTGGTGTGACGGCGAACGCACACGATATAGGGAAATCCGAACTTGGCCCGGTAGGCGTTGTTGACCCGCTCGAAGGCAGCGTATTCGGCATCCGACAACCGGTCGAGGCCGGCGCTGTTCTGTTCGGCATTGGATTCCGCGGTGAGGCCGGCGGCGCGCTGGGTCTTGTTGGCAAGGTCGGGATGCGCCTTGATCAGAGCAAGGCGCAGCGCCGGCGCCGCACCATCGACCACGGCCTTCATCGCCGCGAACAGCTGGTTTACGCCTGCGAACGGCCGCGCCGAGGCAGCCTGCTCGGCGATCCACGGCGAATATTCGAAGATATTGGCAAGCGCCCCGACAAAGTCGTGCTGGCTGCAGGCGTTCAACTCGGAAAGTGTTTTCTGAGACATCGACCTGACTATCCGACGTGCGGGGCGTTGGCTGCGAGATGAGAAAGATGGGCATGCCAGTGCTGGGCGATCTGCAAGCGCGTCGGCACCCAAACCCGCTCGTGACTCATGATGTAATCGAGAAACCGCATCAGCGATGCCGCGCGGCCCGGGCGCCCGACGATCCGGCAGTGCAGGCCCACCGACATCATCTTGGGCGAGGTCTCGCCCTCCGCGTACAGCACGTCGAAACTGTCCTTGAGATAAGTAAAGAACTGGTCGCCGCCACCGAACCCCTGGGCATTGACGAAACGCATGTCGTTGATGTCGAGGCTATAGGGAATGATCAGATGCGGGCCGGCCGGCCCCTTGATCCAATAGGGCAGATCGTCGGCGTAGGAATCGCAAGAATACAGGAAGCCGCCCGCTTCCATCACGAGCTTGACGGTGTTGATCGATGTCCGCCCGGTGTACCAGCCGAGCGGTCGTTGCCCGGTCACTTCGGTATGGACCCGGATCGCGTCCGCGATCTCCACCCGCTCCTCCGCTTCGGACATATCCTTGTGCTCGACCCATTTCAAGCTGTGGCTGGCGATGTCCCAACCGGCTTCCTTCATCGCCGCGACCACTTGCGGATTTCGTTTCAAGGCTGTCGCCACGCCGAACACCGTGGCCGGCAATTTGCGCTCGGTAAACATCCGCCATAACCGCCAGAACCCGGCGCGCGAACCATACTCAAACATTGACTCGATATTGGCGTGGCGCTGTCCGGGCCAGGGTTGCGCACCCAACACGTCCGACAGAAACGCCTCCGAGGCGCGGTCGCCGTGCAGAATGTTGTTTTCGCCGCCTTCCTCGAAATTCACCACGAACTGCACGGCGATGCGCGCATCGCCGGGCCAGCGCGGATTGGGCGGATTGCGGCCATAGCCATGGAGATCCCTGGGATATCGGGCCTCCGCCATTTACTTTTCCTCGAAGCGGACTTTCTGCGCGCCCTTCCAAAGCACGGTTTTTCCAAGCGCCGGCAAGTTCTCAAGTCCCGAGGTTAGCGTGATGAAATGATTGCCCGCGAGTTGGCCGACCTTGCTGGCGAAGTGCACGCCGCCATAGGCCAGCAAAATCTCGGTCTCGCTGATGCCGCCGGGATAAAGAATGATCTGTCCCGGCGCTGGATAGCTGGTGTGATTCTCAAAACTCACGCCAAAGTCGAGATCGCCGAGCGGCATCCAGACCCCTTCGCCGCTCCAGCGCACATGGATCGCCTGGCTCTCGAACGGCATCGCCCGGCGAAAAGCCGCGCAGGTCTTGGGCGCGAGCTGTTCTTCGAAACGGGCCTGAAACGTGAAGTCGCCGGCGTGGAAATAAAGTTGGCTCATTCAGGGTACCTGTGACGCATTTGAAAGAAACTTTTGCAAGGAAGCGCGTCAGTCCAATTCTAGGGCCATTTGCAGCTCTGAGCAAAGGCCATTGGGCTGCTGGCTCCAGGCAAGCTCATCCTTGGCTGCAGAAGTCTCAGGCTCCGGAAAAGCCGCCTTATTGGTCCGGCCGCTTTACCTCGTAGGACAGCCCGAAAATTCCCGTGCGTCGCACCTCCGGCTCCGGAGCCGGTGGCGGCGCGACAGCAGCCTGCGGGGGCGGCGGTGGCACGGGCAAATTCTCGCACTTCATCGAGTACACCAGTTGGCCGTCTGCGGTGCGGCCGATGGGCGCGCAATTGTCGACGCGCGCGGTCGCATTCTTGGGCACCAATTTCGTTTGCGCCCATGCGGGTGAAGACATCAGGAGAATTGCAAGTACAAGCTTCTTCATCGGTTTTCTCTCGCGGAACATGCGCCCTTCGGCCACCATTGAACCGGATCAGGCAAAAGAAGTCCAATGCTGTTATGGCACCAAGTAGGCGGGAAAGTGATGGGATCGCCCGCCGATGATTTAAATGCAATCCGCTTTAGGTCGACGTCTCTAGAGGTCTCGCACGGCGGCAGGCGTCGCCTTTCGGTATCTGCCGCAGCGTACAAGGCTGCATTGCAGGATTGTCGGCGCCCGCTTGCGGTGCCGGCTGGCTTGCACGTATTCTCCTGAAAACATCGGTTCTATTGGAGGATCGCCATGACCCCGGTCAACTCTCCCGCCATCAAGGTCGTCAAATCGGTCCGCGAACAGCTCAGTGCGGAGGAATGGCAGACCCGCGTCGATCTCGCGGCCTGCTACCGCCTGACGGCGATGTACGGCATGACCGAAATGATCGCCAACCACATTTCGTGCCGCGTTCCCGGTTCGCATGATCACTTCCTGATCAATCCCTATGGGATGCTCTACGAAGAAATCGACGCGTCGAGTCTGATCATAGGTCGACCTCGACGGCAACACGCTCTTCAATGCCACCGATTATGGCGTCAATGCCGCGGGCTTCGTCATTCACAGCGCGATCCACATGGCGAGGAGCGATGTCGACTGCGTGGCGCATACCCACACCCCGGCCGGCATGGCGGTCTCGGCGATGGAATGCGGAATGCTTCCGCTCGCGCAGACGTCGATGCGGTTTCTTCACATCGCCTACCATGACTTTGAGGGCATCGCCGACGATATCGGCGAACGCGAGCGGCTGGTGCGCGACCTCGGCAATCACGAGGCGATGATCCTGCGCAATCATGGACTGCTCGTGGTCGGGCGGACCATCCCTGCCGCATTCAACCTGCTGTATCGCATGGAGCGCGCCTGCGAGGTGCAGGTGATGGCGCTATCCTGCAACACCAAGCTGACTTTGCCGCCGCAGCACGTGCTGGAAGAAACCTTCGACAAGATGAAGCCGCGGCCGGAGCTTCCCAACCGCAACGGCGAACTCGCCTGGCCGGCGCTGCTGCGCAAGCTTGATCGGGTCGATCCATCCTATCGGAACTGACCAGACCTTCGTCGCCTTCTCGTCTCGGCGCGCCTCGGCGGGGCTTTCTCCCCGCCTTTTGCAGGCGCGAGGCGAGGACATTGGCGGTCGCCTGCTGCGGGGTGCCACCCGTAAACGGGTGCCCCTCCTGGCGCGGCCGCTCTTGGCCCGACCGTTCATGGCGGCTTGAAGCCCACCACATTATTTCCGGCCCGGGTCGGGCACGGCACCCCGGCTGCGCCAATTTTGCCGATTTTATCGCCCGATAAACTGGGATAGGTTTTGACAAGTGTCGGCCCTCCCTCCCCCGCACAAAAGTGAGATCGGCCGATATCGACAGGCCCCGCCGCCACGGGTAGGGTCCGCAGCCTAAAAAACGTTCCGGAGAGACGCTGTTGTTGGAGAAGTTCGCCTTGAAGCGCGATTACTATGCCGGCGCCCTGATGCTTCTGCTCGGAGTGGGCGCCGCGGTGACCGGCTCAGGCTATAAATTTGGTAGCCTCGCCAGAATGGGCCCTGGCTTCATGCCGGTCATGCTCGGGGTCCTCCTGGCTTTTCTCGGCCTTCTGATTGCCGGCACGGCGCTCGGGTCATCCGAACCCGATGACAAGAAATTCCTGCCGGCCAACCCGCAATGGTTCGGCTGGTTTTGTATTCTCGCCGGCCCTGTCCTGTTCATCATTTTTGGACACTATGGCGGCATGATCCCGGCGGTGTTCGCCTGCGTCTTTGTCTGCGCGCTGGGCGACAAGACCGCCACGTATAAATCCTCGCTGGTGCTGGCGAGCGGTGTCACGCTGTTCGGCGTGCTTTTGTTCCACTATCTCTTGAACATTCCGTTTCCGCTGCTGCGCGGGGTGAACTTGTGATCTCAACCGCGCTGACCGATCTCTGGTACGGCTTTGGCGTCGCGCTCGAGCCGCACAACCTGATGTATTGCTTCCTCGGCGTGCTGGTCGGCAACCTGGTCGGCGTGTTGCCGGGCATGGGGCCGGTCGCGACGATTTCGATTCTGCTGCCGCTGACCTTTGGCATGCATCCGGTGCCCGCGATCCTGATGCTGTCCGGCGTCTATTACGGCGCCCAGTATGGCGGAGCGATCTGCTCGATCCTGCTGAATCTGCCGTGTCACCCACCCCACGCCGTCACCTGTCTGGACGGCTTCCCGCTGACCAAGCAGGGCAAGGGCGGCACCGCGCTCGGCATCACCGTCATCGCCGCCTTCATCGGCGCATCGTTCGGCATCACCGAGATGATTTTTCTGGCGCCGTTCCTGGTCAAGGTGGCGCTCGAATTCGGCCCGGCCGAGGTCTGTTCGCTGATGCTGGTGGGATTGCTCGCCGGCTCGACGCTCGCCAAGGGCTCCCCGCTCAAGGGCATCGCCATGACGGTGCTCGGCCTCCTGGTCGGCATCGTCGGATCCGACATCGAGACCGGTCAGCCGCGCTTCACTTTCGGCATCACGGAATTGTTCGACGGCGTCGAAATCATCGCGCTGGCGCTCGGCATGTTCGGCATCGCCGAGTTCATGAACAGCATCAACAATACCGATGCCGTCGACATGAAATACGCCAAGGTCGGAATCTCCGACATGTTTCCGTCCAAGGCCGACCTCAAGCTGGCGTTCTGGCCGATGATCCGCGGCACCTTTATCGGCAGCCTCTGCGCGCTGATCCCCGGCACCGGTCCGACCATTGCCTCCTTCGTGTCCTACGCCACCGAAAAGAAAATATCGAAAACCCCGGAGCGCTTTGGTCACGGCGCGATCGAGGGCGTCGCCTGCCCTGAGGCCTCAACGCACTCCTCGGTGCAGGGTGACTTCATCCCGACCATGAGTCTCGGCATTCCCGGCGACACCGTGATGGCGCTGCTGCTGGGTGCGCTGATCATTCACGGCATCGTTCCGGGGCCGCAACTGATCAGCCAGCATGCCGACATCTTCTGGGGGCTGATCGCGAGTTTCTGGATCGGCAATATCCTGCTGGTCGTTCTCAATGTGCCGATGATCGGCCTGTGGGTGAAACTGCTGAGCATTCCGTACCGCTACCTCTATCCGAGCGCGATGTTCTTCGTCTGCATCGGGGTCTATGCCGCCAGCAACGACATGTTCCAGGTCGGCGAGACGCTGGTGATCGGCGTCGTGGGTTACATCCTATTGCGTCTCGATTTCCACCCGGCTCCCATCCTGCTCGGCTTCGTGCTCGGCCCGCGCTTTGAGGAAAACTTCCGGCGCAGCCTGTTGATCTCCCGCGGCGACTTGATGACCTTTGTCGAGCGCCCGATCAGCGCGTTCTTCCTCTTGATCTGCGTCGTGCTGATCGCCGCCCAGATTTATGTCTGGCTGCGCAAGCCGAAAATCATCCAGGAAGAGAAAGCCATCGAGTCGCAGGTGCCGGCAACGCCGTATTCCGAACTGGCGGGTTAGCGGCGGCCCGTCCGGTCGACATCAGACCTTCCGTAGCCGGCGGCGACCTAAAAACGCCGCCAGCCGTTACCGGGCCCCACCGGACAACAATTTGACCAGCCGATACAGATACTCCTCGCCTTCATAGAACGATTTCGCCAGAACCCGTTCATCTTTCCCGTGCGCGCGGATGTCGTTGACATCGCCGGCGAGCCCGGAATGGCCGTAGGTCGGAATCCCGGCGTTGCGCAGATAACTTCCATCGGTCGCGCCTGCGCTCATGGTCGGAAGCACGACGGCGCCGGGCCAAAACTCCTGCGACAATTTCCCGATCGATCCCATGATCTCCTCGTGCAGCGCAGACGGCGCGCTGAGGACCGGCTGATCGAGCTGCGTGACGGTGATCTGGTCGTCCGCAAGCACGCGCTCCAGCGTCGCCTTGACCTCGTCGACGGATTCGCCGGGCATGATCCGGCAATTGACCTTGGCGCTCGCCAGTTGCGGCAAGGCGTTGACCGCATGTCCTCCCTCGAGCATCGTGGCCACACAAGTGGTGCGCAGCTGCGCGTTATAGACCGGATTGGCCGCGAGCCGGACAAACGACATCGCCGCCGGATCAGGTTTGTCCGACAACACCGTGCGCATGTCAGCGGCGGTCTGCTCGCCTTCGAACTGCGCGGTGCGCTCGAAATAGGCGCGCGTGGTCTCGTTGAGCCTCAGCGGAAAGCTGAATTTGGAGAGGCGCACCAGCCCCTCCGCCAGATGATAGATCGCGTTGTCCATGGTCGGGACCGAACTGTGCCCGCCCTTGTTTCTTACATCGAGCCGATAACTCAGGGAGACTTTCTCGCTGGTCTGGACGCTGTTCCGGATCGCTTTACCTTCCTTCAGTCCGACGCCGCCGCCCTCGTTCAGCGCGAACTCCGCATCGATCAGGTCGCGATGGTTGTTGAGCAGCCACTGGATTCCCAGAGCATCGCGGTCGAGGATTTCCTCATCGGTCTCCAGCGCCATGATGATATCGCGATCGGGCTTGTAGCCCTCCTGCCTGTAGCGGATGAGATTGGTGACGAAGGCCGCCGCCATGTATTTGTCGTCGCCACTGCCGCGCGCATAGAAATAGCCGTCCTTCTCGGTCAGCTTGAACGGATCGACCGACCAGTCCTCGCGGTTGGCCGGGACGACGTCGAGATGCGCGAGCAACAGAATTGGTTTGCGCGCACCGGTGCCGCGCAGCCGGGCCACCAGATTGCCCTTGCGCGGCTTCGGGGAGAAGACATGAATATCCGCGTCCGCAAAGCCCGCCGCCCGCAGACGCGCCGCCATCGCTTCCGCGGCGCGCGCGGTGTCGCCGGTCGCGGTCACGGTGTTGATCTCGACGAGCTCTTTATAGATGTCGAAGGCCAGCTGCTGTTGCGGGCTTAGCCCTTCGGCGACCGCGGTACAGGGCAACGCCGCCAGGGCCAAGGTCGAGGCGGCGAGGAAAGCGATCCAACGGCCCTTTTGCGAAGTTGGGCCCGAAGACCCGATTGCTCCGAACATCCTGCCCTCCCGGCATTGCGCGCTGACGTCTGGCGAATTCAGACAGGTAACCGGTTCGCTGGCAAGATATCCGATATGGCCTATCTCGCGGCTCAGCCATCCGATTTGGCATCTTTGCTCTGTTCGGCTTCAGGTTTGCTACCGGCGGACGGCCCGAACATCTTCCGCCGTCACCGCGTCCTGATAGCGATTGTCAAAATGCGTTCGCACATAGTTCACAACGGCGGCGACCTGATCGTCGCTCAACATCGCCCCGAATGGCGGCATTCCGCGTTGCCCGTTGACCACAATGCCGAGGGCATATCCGCTGGCTTCAAGGTTTCCGTTGCCCACCAGCGATGGATAGGTTCCGGCGCCGGTTGCACCCCTGCCGTCGGACATGTGGCAGGCCTGACAGACATGGGCGTACAGGTCCTGGCCGCTCTGCTCGATAAATCCAAAGCCTGGAGTTCGAGCCGGTTCGGGCTGCGAAGGCCGCGTGCCTTGCGCATTTGCCGGAAACGAAACCAGCACGATCGCAGCCGACATCGCCGCGGCGATGGTTGTGGGTAGGCTCGCTTTTCCTTGTTTGAACTGCACCGCCGCTCCCGCCTCGGACATTGCTCTATTGTTTGACGACGCGATCATGCAGCCGCGTGACGGCGTCCAATGACGATAAAATGGCTCCCTCCTGCCACGCCGGAATGTAGGAGACGTGCTCGCCCGCCAGCACAATCCTGCCGTCGATCTGGCAGAGATGGTCATAATGCTCCGCCCTCGCTCTGTCGGTCCAGTTGCCGGCGCAGCCTAGGGCAAACGGCACCCGATGCCAGGCTACCGCGATGCCGTTCTCATATTCGCTTCGGTATTGCGGATGAATGCGGGCGCCGAACTCGACGGCGCGCGCGATGCGCTCGGCGGGCGGCATCGAGGTGAATTCGTAAGCATTGGGACCGTCAAACAGATAAGCGCCCAGCAGCACACCCCGGCCGCTGCCATTGAATCCGGTGTTCGGATAGGCGATTTGCCGAATCGGCAGGTCGGTGTAGCTGATGCCGCCGTAGATCGCCTCATCCTCTTCCCAGAAGCGGCGCTTGAACTGCAGGCCGATCTTGACGGAGGGCGTGTAGTGCACCGCATCGATGGCTGCCTTCATGCGGCTACCCACGTCGATTGGAAGCTGACTCAGAATGGAGAGCGGAATCGTGCAGATGCACCAATCGGCCTTGGCCTGCTGGGGCATCGCCGGCGCCTTGAGATCGGTATAGGTGACGCTGACACCGTGGTCGTCCTGCTGGATTCGGATCACCTTTGCATCAAAGCGAATGAGGTCGCCGACCTCCCTGGCGAAGGCCTTGCCGATCATGTCCATGCCACCGACCGGCTGAAACATCGTCGACTGGAAGGTGTGGAGCGCGAAATTCTGCAGATAGCGCCAGAGCCTCGACTTGAGGAGTTCCGACAGATCGACCGGTTGGCCGGGGACGGGCTCGGCACCAAGGCCACCGCCGGGTTCTCTCGCATAGCCGCGAAAATCACCGGAAATCAGGTTGGCCTTGTAGGCGTAATTGCTGTCAAGCGCGCCCCAACTCCTCAGCGCCTGCATCAGGATCTCGCGATCTTCTTTCGACACGGCCTCGTCAAGCTTGCCCTGCTGTGTTGCCTTGGCCAGCAATTCCGCAACCTGGCCCTGAAAGTCTGTCTTGATGTCGCGGATGCGCTGCGGCACGCCGCCGAAAGCGCCGGCGGCGTGCAGGAACGCGTTGTGATTAAGCTGGATGAACGGCTCGAGCGCGACGCCGAGGCGCTTGCAGTAATCGAGGATGGCGCGATGGTGGTAGGGAATCCGCCAGGGCCCGGGATTGATGTAGAGGCCTTGTTCGAAGGTGCAGGTCTGCTTCACGCCGCCGAGTTCGGTGAAAGAATCTCCGCCCCGCAGCGTCCAGTTGCGGCCCCCTGCCCGGCTGTTGAACTCCAGAATCCGAACCTGGTATCCCGCCTTGCGCAACTCCAGCGCCGCCGTCATGCCGGCGAGGCCGGCGCCGAGAATGAGCACGGAGGCGCCCTTCGAATCGCCCTCGAGTCTGATCGGACCTTTGTATCCTGAGTCGGAGGCAAACCCGAGGCTTGTCATCGCATGGTACATCGCAGCGCTGCCTGACACCGCTCCGATCAGGGAGAGCAGGTCGCGCCGCGTCATGGTTGCACGCTCATCTTGCATCGTGCTCAATTCGTGATCGGCACCGCGTATCGGCATCAGGCGAAGCGAAACACTATTGTATTGTATGTCAAGGGCCGAGCTTTTATCGTTGGTCAGAGCATCCCACCGGTCGATCTGTCGAGCTTGCTTGTCCTGACGACGTATCGGTATTTTCTGCAGAACTATCGGAATAAAAACAATGATGTGGGAATCGATACTGACGGAGTGGGCAAGCCTGATCCTGCGCTGGCTTCATGTGGTGGCCGCGGTCGGGTGGATCGGCAGTTCATTCTATTTCATTCATCTCGACCTTAGCCTGAAACCGCGCGGCGATCTGCCAGAAGGCGCCTATGGCGACTCCTGGCAAGTCCATGGCGGCGGCTTTTATCGGATCGTGAAATACCTGGTCGCGCCGGCCAGGATGCCCGACGAACTGACCTGGTTCAAATGGGAAGCCTATACCACCTGGCTATCCGGCTTCGCCTTGATGGTGGTCGTCTACTATCTCGACGCCGAACTATTCCTGGTCGACAAATCGATCCTCAACCTGACACCGCTGCAAGCCGGATTGTTCAGCCTGTGCAGCCTTATTTTAGCATGGCTGCTATATGAGGGCGCGTGCCGATCGGGACTGGCGCGGCACGAACTGCCCTTTGCGCTGGGTGGTTACGTGTTCCTTGTTGGCCTCACCTACGCCTTCACCCATGTGCTGAGCGGACGCGGCGCGTTCAATCAGATCGGGGCGATCGTCGGAACGATCATGGTCGCCAACGTGTTCGTGGTGATCATTCCAAACCAAAAGAAGGTCATCGCGGCGCTGCTGGCGGGAAAATCACCCGACCCCGAACTCGGCGCGCTAGGCAAACAGCGATCGGTCCACAACAATTACCTGACGCTGCCGGTGATCGTGCTGATGATCAGCAATCACTATCCCTTGCTGTTCGCCACGCGTTATAACTGGCTGATCGTTGCGATCGTTCTCGCGCTCGGCCCGATCATCCGGCATTTCTTCAACGAGCGTCAC
>Ga0193751_1000574_pt1 | contig 27625 bp, 24 predicted proteins | sample L1c2metaG_FD_143050 | JGI IMG/M metagenome (GOLD analysis project Ga0193751, IMG submission 143050) | Soil microbial communities from a riparian zone of the East river system, Colorado, United States - L1c2 | ecosystem: Environmental > Terrestrial > Soil > Riparian zone | place: USA: East River... | reverse complement strand
CGTGGTGTGACAGAAGAACGATTGGCGCAGGTCTATGCGCCGCTCGGGTTCGATATCGGCGCAGATTCGCCGGCCGAAATCGCGGTGAGCGTGATTGCTGAAATTCTGGCCGTGCTGCGCGGACGCAGCGGTGAGCATCTGAAGAAAAGCTAAAGCGAAATCCATGGAGGTAGGGATGGCTCTCCGAGCCGTCCCTCGAATAGACGGGCTGCCGGCCTTCGGTCGTGAATAAGTCGGACGCTTCGGAGAAACGTCCATACCTGGTCCATAACCGCCGAGCCGCTGATCTACGCCAGCAGATAGATCGCCATCGAAGTCAGGAGGAAATACGGAACAAGAGAAGCCGCTCCCGGATAATCCTTGGCCACCCGCTGTCCGAAGAACAACGCAATCAACGTTAACCCCGCCACGACCGCTCCGTAAAAAGCGAGGCACGACTCTCCACGCAGCAGAATCCATCCAGCCCCGACCGCGCTCAGACCGCCCGCTGCCAGTTCCAGGACCGTAATGATAGCGACCATGAGGGGGACCGTCCCCGCGAGAAAGCTCTTCGCGAAATGCCCGGTTAACCATTCCAGGTTGCCGCGGCGGTCGACCACCTTGTCGATCCCGGACTGCAGAAACAAAATGGCGAGGAGCAGCGACGCAAAAATCTGCAGAATTAAACGCGCGCCTTCCGGTGTGTGCAGAGTAGCCATTGCCCAATGTAATATTGAGTTCCACCTCCAATCGAAAGCCGAATCTGGCGCAACTGAGTCCGAATTATCCTGTAGCCTCGCTGCCCGAAATCTGGCAAATAGGTCCACCGCCTCAATTCGCGGCTGCAATTTATGACCACACCAACGATCAATTCATTTCTCCTTTCCCTCCTCGCTCTCTGTTTTGCCGGCACCGCTTGCGCGCAAAACGATCTGAATTTGCCCGACGTCAGTCAGGCTGCGGTCAACAAACAGCGCATTGCTTTGACCGATGTGACCGTTTCGTATCATCGGCCGCTCGTGAACGCCCGAAAGATCTGGGGCGGTCTGGTTCCTTTTGGACAGGTCTGGCGCGCGGGCGCGAACGAGAATACGACGTTCGAAGTGACGGATCCGATCATGGTCGAAGGTCAGGCGTTGCCCAAAGGGATCTACGGATTGCACATCATTCCGACCGCGGATTCGTGCACCGTCATCTTCTCCAAGACGAACACAGGCTGGGGCAGCTACTCCTACAAACAGGATGAAGACGCGTTGCGCGTGAATGTGAAACCTCGTCCGCTCAATGAAAATGAGGAAGCGCTTGAATATGAGTTCGAAGATTTGAAGCCGACTTCGGCCACCGTCACGTTGAAGTGGGAGAAGCTGGCTATTCCATTCAAGGTGGCTGTGACCGATGAGACGACGTTGCAAAACATTCGCGCGCAGCTCAAAGGACGCGGGCAGTTTACGTGGCAGGCGCTCGACGAGGGCGCCCAGTTCTGCCTCAGTCACAAAATGAATCTGGATGAAGGCCTGGTCTGGGCCAACGCCTCGATCGCAAACGAAGAGCGCTTCGATAACCTGAGCACCAAGGTGGATCTCCTCAAAGCGTTGAACAAAACGGACGATGCAAATAAGACCTGGACGCACGCCCTTGAGCTCGCTACGCCCGTCCAGCTCTATTCGTATGGCCGTCGTCAGCAAAACGAGAAGCATCCCGATGCAGCCATGGAGATCTTCAAGGACGTAGCGAAAAAATATCCGCAGAATGTCTATGGACACCTTGCCCAGGCCCGACTGAAGTCGGCCGCCGGCGATTTCACCGCTGCGGTCGAGGAGATGAAGCAGGCCCAGGCGACTTCGCCCTCCGACGCCCAAAAGAGCGCGCTCAAGCCGCTGCTCGACCGGTTGGAAGCCAAGCAGGATATCAACAAGTAGCGCTGCTGCTGTAGCCACGGCGCTCTGTCGCCGTGTCCCCGCGGGTCACGCCCCGACCGAGCGGGGCGACTACAATTATTTGCGGACCGCGACATCTATGGGAACACTGCACGGAAGAGGATGATTAGGGTGTCATTTCTGATCATGTCACTTTTTCGGCGGTCACTATTAACCATTGCGTCGAGCATCGCCCTTTGGCGCCTAACGGCTGCGGCTGAGGAGGCGCCTCCGCTTTTTCCGGAGCCGATGAGTGGCAGCGAGATTCAACTGGCACTGCAAAAACTGGATGTGCTCGGACGTGTCCTTTATCTGGCGGCGCATCCGGATGATGAAAACACGAGCCTGATCGCGCTGTGGTCTAACGGAACGCTCTACGAGACCGCTTACCTGTCGGTCACGCGCGGTGATGGCGGACAGAACCTGATTGGACCCGAGCTTCGCGAAAAGCTTGGCGTTATTCGCACAGAAGAATTGCTGGCCGCCCGCCGGATTGATCACGGGCAGCAATTCTTCAGTCGCGCCGTCGATTTCGGATTTTCCAAGACCTCCGGGGAAACCCTGCGCATTTGGGATCATGACAAAATTCTGGCGGACGTTGTCTGGATCATCCGCAAGTTCCGCCCCGACGTGGTCGTGACACGCTTTAGTCCGGAAGATCAACTGACCCACGGGCATCACACGGCCTCGGCCATTCTCGCGCAGGAGGCTTTTCCGGCCGCCGGCGATGCCAGGCGTTTTCCGGAACAGTTGTCGCTGGCCAAAATCTGGCAACCGAGAAGGCTGGTGTGGAATACGTCGCCCTTCTTTTTCTCCAACCGCAATTTGCCTTTCGATCCAGCCGGCCTAACCACTCTGGAAGCAGGCGGGTTCAATCCGCTTTTGGGGAAGGCCTACACGGAAATTGCGGCCGCCAGCGTCAGCATGCACAAGAGCCAGGGCGTGGGCAGTCCGGCGCGGCGCGGGGCCCGCAAAGAGTATTTCAAATCATTGGCGGGCGAGCCGATGACCGACGGGCTTTTCGCCGGTGTCGATAGCACGTGGTCGCGCATTCCCGGTTCGGAGGCCGCCGCTGCCAGGATTCGCGAGGCCATTGCGCGGTTCCGTTCGACTGATCCGGCCGCTTCCATTCCTTCGCTGCTGGAAGCACGACGGGCGCTTGAGCAATTGAAGGATGACGATTGGGTTCCGCAGAAGAAGAGGGAGCTCGATCAAATTATCGCGGCGTGTCTCGGACTCCACATCGAATCATCCACCATGGCCGCATCCGTCATTCCCGGTCAGACCCTGCCCGTGAAAGTGGAGGCAATCAATCGCTCGAATGTCTCGATTGTTTTGCATGAGGTGCGTTTTCCTCTGTCCAACGAAAATATGACGATCGATGCGCCACTTTCGCGGGATGAACTGGTGGCAAAAGAGTTTTCGCCAAAGATTCCGGACGCCACCGCCTACTCCCAGCCCTATTGGCTGCGCCAACCCGGCACGCTTGGAACTTTCGCGGTGGACGATCAGAAGCTGATCGGGCTTCCCGAAAATCCCCCGCATTTCCCGGCGGAAGTCGTTCTCACGGTCGATGGCCAGAATTTGCGCTACACGCTCGATACCAAATATCGCACGGTCGATCCGGTCGCCGGCGAACTCCGTCATGCACTTGTCATCGCGCCTCCGGCCTTCGCAAACTTTGGCGAGGCCGTTCTTGTTTTTCCCGACGCTGAATCGAAGCCGGTACAAGTGCGCGTGACGGCCACGGCCGCTGCAGTGAAGGGTCAGTTGAAACTCAAGGCACCGGCCGGCTGGTCGATTGAACCGGCCGCAATCCCGCTCGATTTAAAGGGCGCCGACGCGGAAGCCAACGCGACCTTCACGGTCAAGCCACCAAATCAGTCGGGTGAGGCGCAGCTGACGGCGGTTGTTTCGATCGATGGACGCGACTATTCATTTTCGCGGGTGCGGATTTCTTATCCACACATTGGAGTTCACATTTTGATGCCTCCGGCCGAATGCCGCATGGTGCGGGCGGACATTCAGAAGAAAGGTCAGCTGATCGGTTACATCTCCGGCGCGGGGGACGATATCCCGCAAGCCCTCGAACAGATTGGCTACACCGTGAAAATGCTGGGGGAAGCGGACATTAACGCGTCTAACCTGAGGCGATTCAGCGCCGTCGTGCTCGGTATCCGTGCTTATAACACGCAGGACCGAATCACCACATTTCTTCCACAGCTCTTCGATTATGTGAAAGAAGGGGGAGTCGTTATCTCGCAATACAATACGACGGCCGACTTGAAGACCAAAGAGTTTGGCCCCTATCCATTGGAGATTTCGCGTGATCGAGTCACGGACGAAAACGCGGAGGTCCGCATCCTCGCCCCTGATCATCCGGTCATGAATCTACCGAACAAGATTACGCCAAAAGATTTTGAAGGATGGGTCCAGGAACGCGGTCTTTATTTCTCGAGCAAGTGGGATGCGGCCTGGACGCCGATTCTGTCGTGCAATGATCCGAAGGAGAAACCGCTCGACGGCGGACTCCTGATCGCGAAATCAGGCAAAGGCTATTTTGTCTACACGGGCTACTCATGGTTCCGGCAGTTGCCCGCGGGTGTGCCGGGCGCCTATCGCATATTCGCCAACATGGTGTCGTTAGGGGATAAATGAACGCAACGACCGACACGCCGCAATCCTGGCGAAAGGCCTATGCCATGGCCCTTGGGCTTTTCGCTCTGGAAGTCCTGTTGCTCTACCTCTTTACCATCCGGTTTTCGTGAACCGGCTGGATTATTTCGTCCTCCTCGCCACCATCCTGGCGATTCCGCTCTACGGTCTCTGGCGGACGCGCGGCGGCGCGTCGCTTGGTCAGTATCTAAAAGGTGACGCCAGTATCCGCTGGGGGACGATCGGTCTCTCTGTCCTGGCCACTCAGGCGGGTCCGATCACTTTTCTTTCCATGCCCGGCCAGGCCTACGAGAGCGGGATCGGCTTTATCCAAAACTACTTCGGCCAGCCGCTCGCACTCGTTATCGTTTGCGCGGTCTTCGTTCCTATTTATCAAAGGCTTAAGGTCTTCACCGCCTATCAATATCTGGGACAGCGATTCGATCGCAAAACGCAGATGCTCGGCGCTTTTCTTTTTCTTGTGCAACGGGGGATCGCGGCCGGCATCACCATTTACGCGCCCGCCATCATTCTCTCCGCCTTGCTCGGCTGGCGGCTCGACCTGACCATCTGGCTGGCCGGTGGCCTTGTCATTATTTACACGGTCGCCGGCGGGACCAAGATCGTGAGCCTGACGCAGCGTTATCAAATGATGGTCATCCTCATCGGGATGGCCATCGCTTTTGCGGTCGTTGTCTATCGACTCTCAGGGGAAATCTCATTCGGACACGCTCTCGAAGTCGCGGGCAAAATGGGCAAGTTGCAAGCGGTCGATTTCTCGATCGACCCGCACAAACGCTATACTTTTTGGTCCGGGATAATAGGCGGATTCTTTCTCGCCTTGTCCTATTTCGGCGCGGATCAATCACAAGTACAACGCTATCTGGCCGGCGATTCGATCAAGGCAAGCCGGTTTGGATTGCTTTTCAACGCGATCGTGAAAGTGCCCATGCAGTTTTTCATCCTCCTGCTTGGCGCGATGGTTTTCATGTTTTACCAGTTCGAAAAACCCCCGGTTTATTTCAATCGCCCTGCCTACGAACGCGCCGTCGAACATGGTGCCGGGCCCGAATTGGCCGCGTTGGAAACAGAATCCGATCATGTGTTCGAAGAGAAACGTGCCGTCATTCGCGCGGCCTCCGCGCAGTTGTCGCAACCGGCCGTCGACCAAATGCTCCAGCTGGATGCGCGTGCGCACGAGATTCGCGATCGCACCAAGAAGGTGCTCGATCACGCCGGAGCCGATCCCAAGAGCAAGGAGTCCGATTACGTGTTCATCACCTTTGTCCTGCAACAGATGCCCCATGGATTCGTCGGCTTGCTCGTGGCCGTGATTCTCTGCGCCACCATGTCGGTGACCGCAGCCACGCTCAATGCCCTGGGTTCGACGACCGCGATCGATTTCTATCGGCCGCTGCTCCGACCGCAGGCAAGCGATCACCATTATGTCATCGCCACGCAAGTCCTCACGACCGTGTGGGGACTGGTTGCGATTGCCGTTGCGTCGTTCGCCAACCTGGTCGAGAACCTGATCGAAGCCGGCAACATCCTCGGCTCCGTCTTTTACGGTAGCATTCTCGGCCTCTTCCTCGTGGCTTTCTTCGTGCGGGCTGTGCGCGGATCCGCCGTGTTTGTGGCGGCTCTTTTGGCCCAGGCTCTGGTCTTTCTCTTATTCTTCACCACCAGCATCGGATACCTCTGGTATAACTTGATCGGGTGCGCGGCCGTTCTTCTCTTCGCCCCCATCCTGCAGCAGACTATCTTTCGCGGCACGCAAGCGGACGTCGGAGTATGATCTGGTCTCTTTTCCATGGACCGTCCCGTCATTTGTTTCGGACAGCAGCCCTGCGGAATTTTTCCGAAGCGGTTTCTCTTTGCTAAAATAATGACTGCCCGCCGCCTGCAAAAAGAAAGCGGCGGAGAAGTCGTCTTTTTTTATCACGACAGCGATCATGACCCGCGCGAAACGGTGACCGTTGTACGCGATCGGCATGGTGAGGGCGATGTCGCCCTGAACTTCGAATTCGAAAACAAGATTCAGAAGCAGTTTGCGCCTCTCTATCGCAAGCGGGTCATGCCGTCGTGGAAAGAGAAAATGGTTCGCCAATTGCCCAACTATGTCTCGCCGGACTTAGTGGAACATTTCAAAGCAACGACCAGCAAGAACGTGGCGGATTTCTGTCTGGAGATGTATCGGCGTATGGGATTACTCGAAGGGATCCGGGTAGAGCGCTCGAGTGCTCCGGCCTTTCGCGAAAGGGCCGTGCCGGTGGACGATTATTTCGTCGATGTCCCGTACGAAGGCGAGATAGTGCGGGCACGTTGTCGTCATGAGAAACTGTGGCTGCACAAGGGCGGCGATCGGTTTATCGAGGTGCCATGTAACAGTTACGGATCGGCGCAAATCAGCCCGACGCGAGACACGCGCTTCCGCTGGATGCAATCAGTGATTGGTTGCACGCACTACGTCGCTGGTGCGAGCGAGCAGAATTATATCAACAAGGCGGACGGACCGGGTGTGATTTTCGTGGAGCGCGAAGCGATTACCGATTCGGGACGGGCTTATACAGGTGAGTAATGGAGCCCAGATTTCTTAGGATCGGAATCGCCTGTTTCCCCCTTATTGGGGGGAGCGGCATTCTCGCGACCGCACTGGGATCGGAATTGGCTCGCCGCGGTCATGAGGTTCATTTCTTCAGCTACGCGCAACCTGTGCGGCTCGAACTGTCGAACGAGCGACTCCATTTTCATCGCGTCGATCTCGCGCATCATAGTTTGTTTCCCTGTCCCGATTACACGTTGCCGTTGGCCGTGAAGATGGCGGAAATCGCGCGCGCCCGGCAGCTGGATGTTTTTCATGTTCATTATGCCGTGCCGCATGCGATGGCGGCCTGTCTCGCCGCCCAGATGCTGGGAGCGGCCGCTCCCGGAATCGTGACCACGCTGCATGGCACCGACACAACTCTGTTGGGCCAGGATCCTTCGTATCGCGCTGCCATCGAACATGCACTTACCCATTCGGATGCAGTCACCGCTGTCTCCGAGAGTTTACGACAGCAGACGTGCGAAATGTTTCGGATCGATCGTCCCATAGTAGTGATTCCGAACTTCTTTGTGCCGCGCCCTGCCGCCCGTAGTCGCGCGGAGGTACGGCGAGAGCTAGGCCTAACCGATGAATTTCTTCTCCTCCACATGTCGAGCGCGCGCCCGGTGAAGCGCATCGATCTCTTATTGCGAACGCTTTCACTGGTTAGATCCAAGCGTGTCCGATTGCTCATCCTTGCCGGGGGATCGCTCGATCGTTACGAATCCATGATCGACGAACTCGGCGTGCGCGGCCGCATTCTCGTGCGCGAAAACAATTCCGCCGTGGAGGAGTATCTGGAAGCCGCCGACGCCGGCCTCTACACCTCGGAATACGAGAGCTTCGGTCTCGGCATCCTGGAAACATTGTTCTATGGCAAACCGGTCGTGGCCTTTGGTGTAGGAGGAATACCAGAAGTCGTCGGGGATACTTGTCCTCTTTACCCATTCCCGGAGGTCGTGCTCATGGCGGCGGGGATCGACGCATTGATCGGAGCGCCTGATATGGCTCACACTCTCGGCGAACGGGGTCGCAAGCGCGTCATGAATCAGTTCTCTTCTGACAAGGTTTTGCCACGATACGAAGCTATCTACGCCAGCGTTCTGAAAGAAAGGGAGCTGCGGGCGTCATGACAGTCAGCGTGGTTATTCCGTGTCTCAACGAGAGCGACACGCGATCGGGGGGTGTGTCAGAGCAGCGCAAAGCGCCCTGGACGCGCTCGAGCTGACTGGCGAAATCGTCGTCTCCGATAACTCGTCAGGAGAATCGGCAAATGTCGCCAGCACGAAACGGCAATCCATACAGGTAGGGATGGCTCTCCGAGCCGTCCCTCGAATAAGTGGGACGTTTCGGAGAAACGTCCCTACCTGTAAGACGACGAGTGTTGTCGCTTAACCTGGCGCGCTTTCCACGCCGGCGGCCACCGCAAAATTATCCTGCTTCAACTGTTTTTCTCCAGCCCACGAGTAAGCGGCGAGAAAACCATCCCTGGCGATATTGTAATCGACGCAAGCCGCGTTGCGCTCGAGCAGGCTCGGGCTCTCCGGAATAAGCGCGTAGTGCCCGAAAATTACCGGAGGTTCGCGCCGTCCGTAACTCGGGAGCGATTCAAGAACTGAAGCTGGGACGAGCGCATCTGGAATACGGGATCCGTTAGGCATGGAAATGTCGCCGTAAGAAACACGTTTTTTCTTTGGGCGCGATTGCCACCACGCCACCCGCATCTCCGTTCGCTCAACGCCCTCTTTATCATCGCAGGTATGTCCTTCCGGCAGGGATATTTCCGGTCCCTTGAGCAACCTCTCGACCGCCCCGTACTCGGGTGTACCTTTCGTTGCAGAGAGGGTGAGAAAGTCGGGATCATGGAAAGAGCGTCCACGCATGATGCGAATGAGACTCTCGTCCCAGGAAGCGTGTACGATTCGCAGCCCATCGATCTCGAGGAAAAGGGGCAGACCTTTGAACCATTCGAGATGGGATCGCCATTCTTCCGGATCGACCGTCGCGATTTGGTCGAGCGTCGCCTGATGCTGACGATTATTTTTCGCGCTATGCGGCCGAAGAAAACCGCCCGCCCCATCCGGAGTGTGGTAGCAAATGGCATTGAACTCGTGGTTGCCCATCACGGCCGTGGCCGCGTCGCGCGTGACCATGGCCCGCACGATCTCGAGCACTTCGCGAATTTGCGGTCCGCGATCGATGAAGTCCCCGATGAAGACGGCTTTGCGGTTGGGTGCAGAATAGGCGCCGTTGCGCTCTTCGTAGCCAAGTTTGGCCAGAAGAATGCGCAATTCGTCGGCGTGGCCGTGGATATCGCCGACTACGTCAAAAATCATAACTAAAAATTTCTTTGTTCATACCGCCATGCGGCAAAAGCTTTATGGCAAGGGATTTGCCGCTAGAGGCCGAGTTCCAACTCAGTCTGCTGCGTCTGCGTGGGCGCCTCGTAAAGCGCCTCACGCAGGCCGGAACGTCTCATGGCTTTGCGTTCGACGCTCGCGCGAAAAACATCTTCCTTAAACCATACGTCGACCCGCCTCGAGGCACGGGTCACACCGGTGTAAATAAGCTCGCGCGTCACGACCGGCGAATCTCGCTCGGGCAAAATGAAAAGCACGCGTTCAAACTCAGACCCCTGGGCCTTATGAACGGTCATGGCAAAAGCGCGCTCCGAATCCGGCAATCTCGCCGGAGACATGCGCCGTAACTCGTTGTCCTGGCCCGTGAACCACGCCCAGAGCTGGCCGGTTTCCGCGTCGTCGGCAGGATCGGGCAGCATAATCCCTACATCCCCATTAAAGAGCCGCGTCTGATAATCATTTCGTGTCACCAGAATCGGCTGACCAGCATAAAGCCGCGTTGGATCAGTAATGAGACCGCGCTGGTGCAGGATGCCTTCGATCGCCTTGTTCACATTGTTCACTCCGAACGGCCCTTCACGCAGAGCGCACAACACCCGGAAGCGCTGAAAGGCCGCCAATGCGATGGCTGGGTTCCTTTCAGCCAGACAAGGTTTGTAACTCTCGATCACGATCTTCTCCAAAGATTCCGGCAATTGGGCGGCTGACGGAACGTTGCTGCTGTCGAGTTCGTCTGAGTGAGTCTCGTGCAGTATGCGCACAGCGGTGTCCGCATCTCCGACGCGCACCGCGCTCGCGAGGCGGTGGATCGCGTTCTCGTTCCCGAATCGATAGTTCCGCGACAAAACAATCAGTGAATTATGCAACGGACTGCCAGAGGCCAGCGCAGCTTCTGCCATGTCGGCCAGAACAGCACCCGGTTCCACCGACGCGAGTTGATCGCGGTCGCCCAGCAGAATGATGCGGGTCTTATCTGTCAATGCGTCGAACAGTTTTGCCATGAGGGGTAGCGCAACCATCGACGCCTCATCCACCACCAGGAGATCGAGCGGGAGCGGGTTGCGCGCGTCGTGCCGGAAAAATACAGAATCGGGCTTCGGCCCCAGGAGACGGTGAATGGTGGAAGCGTGGCGAGGCAACCGTTCCTTTATTTTCTGATCTACCTCGGGATCTTCCTGCACTTTCCGCAGAAGCTCCTGTAAGCGCGCCGCTGCTTTTCCAGTCGGCGCCGTCAAAGCGATTCGGAGCCGTTCGCCGTCCTCTTCTTGCAAGAGTCGTTGCAGGATTTGCAGGACCGTCGTCGTTTTGCCGGTGCCGGGTCCGCCCGAGATAATCGTAAAATAGTTCCGTAGCGCGGCTTCAACGGCAGCGTCCTGCGTGCCCGTCGCCTTGTGCCCGGTCTTATTTCGGCGGGCGCGTCCGAGAATCGCGCACGCCAATGACTGTTCGTAATCCCAATAGCGGCGCAGGTATAAACGGTTCGAGGCTACAACAATGGGCGTACCGTCGGCCGCCGGCCCGAACGCGCGAGAATTCTCAAGTTGATCGAGCAAGTTCGCCGGCCTTGGGAGATTCGCGGTTTCGGGAGCGGAAATTGCGTTCGGATCTCGCAGGTCGAGACAGATATGACCTTGCCGGACGGAGCGGCTCAGAAGAGCGGCCGTTGCCTCGACAACGTTTCTGTCGCCGCCAAAGCGAGCGATGAACCGCGCGAAATGCCGGCGAATCCAGTTTGTTCCTCGGAAATTTCCGTCTTCATGCAGTCAGCTGACGGAGAGCTTGGATTGCTTTGTCGGTGGGACGTTGTTGCAAAACCCCGCGCGTCGGATTTTGCACATCGATTCCGCGCAGAAAGACATAGAGCACCCCGCCAAAGTCGCGCGCGTAATTGTAATTCTTGAGACGGTTCTGCAGAAAAAGATCCGCCGCCAGGGCGTAGAGATACGATTGCAGATAGTAATTATGTTGCAGCATCGAATCGCGCATGCCTTCCTCGTCGTAATCGGCTGGCCGGTTGCCCAGCCAGTTCGATTTCCAGTCGAGCACGTAATAGCGACCCTCGAATTGCAAAAATAAATCGATGAATCCGCGCATGAAACCTTCGACCGGATCGAAACGCAGGCGGCCGAGACTGGTGGTGAACGAAGGTGGAAGTCCCTCGCATTTCGTCAGAATCTCGCGCAGGCGTTTCGGATCGAGGAGAGCCAGTCGGTAGGTGAATTCCAGTTCCGAGATGCGCTGGTGCTGTGGCAGATCGTGCAAACGGAATTCGGGCAGAAGCTCGGCACGCACGAGTTCCTGCATCTTTGCCAGAACGGCTGGCCGGCACGGCGTTTGGCTCAGGCCGTGATAAAGCAATTGCGCGTCGACGAGTTCCTCGAGGCCCGCACGTGCGCTAAAATCCATGTTCTCCAGAACAGCATGAAAGAAATCGCCGGCCCGCGCGCCTCGCACGAAATCAAAGATGCTATCGCCGGGCGTGCTCTGCTCCGGAACAATCTGTTCAGCGTCATCGGACACCTCTGGCTCCCGCTCCTCCACTTCAATCCGTCCGGCATTCAATCCGCTGAAGCTAGTGACCATGGCCGTTCGGTCGATCGATCCGTTGAAGGCGAGTGCCGCGAAGCCTGGTGTTTCTGCGGGCGATACGGCACCGGGCCCGGTCGAGAAATCACCCGCCTCTGAGATCGCCACGTTTCCGTTCGATTGGGCGGCGAAATCTTTGATGACGCCGTTCGGATTTGCGCCCGCCCCGAACAAACGCGCGAGGGGCGATTTTTCGATGCTCTTGATGTTCCCGGAATAAATTGTGCACCGATTCCTGGCGCGCGTGACCGCCACGTAGAGCATGCGCACTTCTTCGGACATGATTTCCTCGGATTGCCATGCGCGCTGTTTCTCCGAGCCGGCCGACTTGCCTCTCAGGCTCAGGGTCAATTCATCCGCGTTATCGCGATCGTGAAACTGAAGTTCGTCACGCATGCCCGACTCTGCCGGCAACCAGAGAAAGGGGCAGAAGACGATGGGATACTCCAATCCTTTGCATTTATGAATCGTGACGATTTGCACGGCGTCGCCGTCACTTTCCAGACGCAACTGAAATTCATCCTGCGCCACGCGATTGCTGCTGCGCTCTCTCTTCAGCCATGAACAAAGCCCGTCCGGTTGGAGCCGCTCGCTCGTCTCAGCCGCGTGCAATAACTCGGCCAGATGCAGGAAATTGGTCAGACGCCTTTCCCCACCCGGCAGCCTAACGATGCGTGCCCGGACATCCTGTTGCACCATCACCTGGCGGAACAAGGCAATGAAGCATTCGTTCAGCCATCGCGTCTGCCATTCCGAGAAACGATTGAGCCACAGCTGGCGGGCGGTCTCGTCATCGTTTAGAGCCGCCAATTCATCGCCATCAAGTCCGATCAGGTTCGTGGCGAGTGCTGCCTTGAAGAGTCTTTCCCGATTTGGCTCGAGAATGCCTTGCAGGAATTGTTGGATTTCGCGCGCTTCCTGAGAGGCAAAAACACTGCGTTCGCTTTGGACAATGCTGCGGACGCCGCGCTCGCGCAGCACATCCTGCATTTGTGCAGCCTGAGCGTGCCGGCGCACCAGTACCGCCATGTCGCCGAATCCGACCGACCGATCGCTCAGTCGCGCTCCCGTCGCGCGCAATTTCAAAATGTCATCCGTGACCATGGCGCAAATGGCTTCGTTCGCTTCCTTTTGATTCATGGCTCCGCCATCCGGGCGAATCGAAGCAGCCAGGCGGAATTGCAGAGGCGCCGCGTCTTGCTCCACTAAGCCCGCCAGAATCGAAGCCTCTGGCTTCTCCGCCGGTTTGACCGCGCGATATTCGATCCGGGGCAGAACAAAGGGATCCTCTGACTGCTGAAAGAGATCGTTAACCGCCGCGACCAGGCCCTTTTCCGATCGCCAGTTCGTTCCCAGAGTAAAACAACGATCCGCGTTGGCCGAGGCGGCCAGATAGGTAAAGACGTCCGCGCCGCGGAAACCGTAAATCGCCTGCTTCGGGTCTCCTATATAATAGAGGCGATGTTTCCCGGTCCCGAAGATCCGTTGAAAGATTTCGTATTGGGCCGGATCGGTATCCTGGAATTCGTCGATCAACGCGGCTTTGTATTTTGCTCCGATGGCGGAGGCCAGGCGGTCGCCGGCCGGTCCCATTAACGCGTCGCGCAGGCGCAGGATCAAATCGTCGAACGTGACAACGTTCGCGCGTGCTTTGCGCTGCGGCAGTTCGGCGCGGGCATAGGCGAGGAAGTCGTAGGTCAGAAGCGTGAACAAGTCTTCCACCAAACCTGCGAACACTGTGCACAGTTCGAAAAAACGATGGGTGGGGGGAGTGCTCTTTTTCTTGGTGCCGGCCGCGATCTCTTCGACGGTGGCTTCCGCCAGAGTTTTGAGGCAAATCGGATCCGCGCGGGCGAAGTCTCCACAGGCTTCGGTGATGCCTGCGATCAACTGCGTAACACGGTCCGGCGGGAACGATGTCTGATTGCGCGAGAGAGCCGAGTCCTGTTCGAGCAGTTTTTGAATGGCAAGCTGGTTGATTTTCCATTCGGCACACACGTTTTCGAAAGCCCTCGTAAGTTCTGTTTCCAATTGATCGAGCGACTTTCCTTTCGTTGGCGGAATGAGAACAAGGTCCGGATGATTACGAGTCTGATCGAGCAGTTTCGCCCATGACTGTGGGGATTGTTGCCATGCGAGCATTAGGGACGGAATAAGCGGAGCAGCCTCTTGAAGCTTCAGGCGCCAGAAGTCACGGGCCACTTGTTCGAACAATGGTGTCGCGTCCGTCACCAAATCTGCATCGAACGACATCCCACTCTCGAAAGCATGATCATGCAGGATGCGCTGGCAAAATCCGTGAATGGTAAAGACCTGCGCTTCATCAAAACTTTGCAAGGCGAGATCGAGTTCGCGGATACCGGTGTCTGCGTCGCCCGCCTTGAGAAAGCGTCGAATGACGTTGTCCTCGGTTTCCCGGCAGCGAAGATCGTTCAGCGCGACGTGTAAACGCTGTCGCACGCGATCCTTTAACTCTTTTGTGGCTGCCACCGTGTAGGTCACCGCCAGAATCTCATTGATCGGAAGATGTTCCTCCAGAATGAGCCTTAGGATCAATCCGGCGAGCGAGAAAGTTTTGCCGGTACCGGCGCTGGCCTCGATCAGGGTCACGCCCGGTTCGAGCGTTGCCATCTCCAGTTTGAAGACACTGGTCATGAAAGCGGAGCCGCCATCCCGGCGTGTTGCAGAAGCGGACCGAACACGCGTCGGGCCAACTCCATGAATTCTTCGTCGAGCGGGTCAGCATCGCGAAAAATCAGCGCGATTGCTTCGTCATCCTTTTCGCCCGCCATCTGATAGCCGCCTTCCCAGGCTGATCGCGCCTTTCTCAGCGGATCCTTATAGCCGGAGAGTTCCGCTTCGGCAAAGGCGAGGGCGCTCATTGGGAAAAGGGGAATGGGACGAGCGAGTCCCTCCCAGTACAATGCACACAAATCTTCCAGAAGGTTCTTTGCTCCACCGACCTCCTGCCACTCCCAGACCGCATCCATTCCGATCAATAATGTTCCAGTCGCCGCGAAATCGCCGGTGGCTCTGCTCGCCAAATGATCGATCCAGGCTCGGAGCCGGTCGCGCAGATTCAGTTTGGCGCAGCGATAATGCACCACCTTTCCGCCGTAGATCGTCTCAATCCTTCCCGTTAACGAAAACTCCCCGCATCGAATATCGATGGTCAAGGGTTCACCCTTCGCGGCACGGCCGATATACGGCCGCACAACCGAAGCGAATTTTTCCGCGTCACGATCGAGTGAGAGCAGTTGCAACTGGCCGATCGTTCCCGGAGGAACATCGCCGCGCGCCGCAAATACTTTCAGATTGGCCCTGTCCGTATCGATGCGCTCAGTCAAAAGCTCCTGGCGGACTGAATATTTCTCGAGTTGGTTCAATGCGATCGGCTCATCGTCCGGCAAACAGGTGTCGAACTCCCGCAACTGCAGGCCCAGGCGTGTCTTCAGGAAATATTGCGTGGGATGATGAAGAAACCGGACGAGCTCAGTCAGCTCGATCGTTCGAACGGCCGCCTCCGGATCCGCGAGCGTGTTCTTCAGGAAAAGGGGCATTTCGGTTGCCGTCATGGTCGCCGCTTCCGTGGCCGCGGCGTTTGTTTCCGAGTAACTGAAGAGACGCCGATCCTCTCTTTCCTCGTTGAAATAGTTGGGACTAAACGCCTGCAAGGGATGTTCGAGGATCAAATATTCACGCGCATCGACTCCTCCCGGAAAAACAAAGGCCTGGTGCACGTAATCGAGCAACTCGCTGATCACCACCGACGGCGGGATCTCCGAGTTCTGAACGATCGATCGCCCGACGTAACTAATATGAAGCCGTTCCCTGGCCGAAATGATCGTTTCCAGGAAGGCATAACGATCGTCCTCCCGCGCCGACGGATCACCCAGCTTTCGCTTTGCCATTAAATCGAATTGGGCGAACTGAGGACGCCGCGGGAAAACGTCGTCACTCATACCGAGCAGGCAGATCACGCGCGCCGGGATGCTGCGAGCCGGCTTCAGCGCGCAGAATGTTACGCCACCGGTCAGGAATCCGCCACGCTGTTGCATGGCGCCGAGCAATCCTTTCAGATGATGCCGTACAACCCCGAACTCGAGTTTTTGCACAGCGCCCGTCACTTCCGCCGTTCGCCCAAGGCTGAAGATCGTCCGCCGCAGGAAACGGAGGTCGCGCACATTCTCTTCCTCCTCCGATTCGAGAAGGTCGTCGACCGCCCCGCGCAGCAGCGGCAGCCACTCGGATAGCGGATGCGCCGGCCGAAAGAGCTCGACGAGCGCGAAGATTTTTTCTGCGACGGAGACGAAGCGCCCCAACAGTTCGCACCCATCGCCTTCCACTTCGTCGAAGGGCAGGACATCATCGTAGAGTCGCCGGTTACTTCCTCTCATGGCATAGCCGAGAAGCATCCGGTCCAACCCGAAACGCCATGTGTTTGCCTGCATCCCTGGCAAACCCATCCGCTCCCGGTGATCCGCATCGATTCCCCAGGAAATGTTTGTCTTTTCAATCCACGTCCGGATGAGGGCAAGATCGTCCTCCGAAAATTCAAAACGCTGCGCGATCACGGGCGAGCTGATGAATCCAAAAATTTCTTCAGCGGTGCAACGGCCGGTTGGAAGCTCGAGCAATTTGAGAAACGTATCGATCACGAGGCTTTCACTGCGCGGGTGACGATCCGATATGCTGTAGGGAATTTTCCGCGCCAGCTCCTCCGGGTATTCGAAGACGGCATGAATGAGCGGCGAATATTTTTCGATTTCAGGGATCATCACCAGGATGTCCCGCGGTCGAAGAGTTGAATCCTGCGCGAACATATCGAGCAACTGATCGTAAAGGACTTCCACCTCGCGCATGGCGGAATGGCAGGAATGAATCAGCATTGAATCATCCTTCGGATCGACCTCCATTCTTTCCGGGACTCCGGTTTCCTCTGTCTGCCGCGTCTTGTCTATTTTACCTCTTCCTTCCACGGCTCCCCGGTTCGATGCGTTCAAAATATCGGACTGCAGCGTCGCCAATAAATTCCGGCCTGGTGCGGACACAAATTCCTCCGAATCCTCCTGGAGCAGAGGACCCAGCCGTTCGTCGGTATCTATTAAGAGCTCGGTTAAGTAGCTTCCTTGCCGCCCGAGCGAAGTCAGGAGGGGATTTCCATCGCTCGGCCCCGCCGGAGCGATCCTTCTTCGCACCCTTTGCTTGGGGGTGAGATCGTCTCCGTGATACTGATTGGACGGTCGCAGAAGAAAGAGATGAGCCTCACGGTTCGTGGCTACGCCAAACAAGGCTTCGAGATAAATGGGCGGCAATGCTGTGATCCCGAATACAAAAATTCTGTGCGGCAAATCAACCCTGCTCCTGGTGTCGCGTGCCTCCTGCGATTCTGCCCGAGAAGCGATGACCATCTCGTCGGTTCCGACCGCGCGCCAGAGAATCGCCTGCCACTCTTCGTCACCGCTGAAGCGAGTTTTGGTCTCGGCCCAGCGCGCGATCATCTCGGGCCGGTAGACCAGGTATTGGTCAAACAGCTGTGCGATCCGTTGGGACAACTGAAACAGTTTGAGTGGATCGGAATCGGAAAGGTAAGCCCTGACCGCGCTGAATTCCTTTCGTTCCAGAAGCCCGGGCAGGATCCGATGCACCGCCCAGGTCGTCTCCTCTGGATCGATTCGTGGGAGTTTTGCGTCGGTCGTCGTCAGATCGGCGGGCAAAGAATCGATAAAATCGCTCACAAACGGAAACAACACATTCGCGCACACGCGGTTGATTCTCGCGAGCTCCAGCGACAGCCATCGTCGCAATCCCAGACTGGGCACCACGACCACCTCTTCCTTGAGGACCAGGTCCGTCGGTTCGGCCAGTAATCCGGCCAGCTCCTCGGCAAGGCTGGCCAATCGATTACTCGTATGAAGGTGCAGTGACGCCATTTTATGAACAGAACCAGAATATCATGAGGGGTGGGACATCAGCCGTCCTATTATAGCGACCCCGTCTCAAACCGATCAAACCGTTGAAACGGTTTCTCTTGTCACACTTTGGACTGCACCGGGCTAAAGCCCGGTGTTAATGAGAACACACTTAGGGTCACAGCCGCGCGCCTCCGTCTATTGATGAGAGACTTTGCTAGGGTGTAGCCGTCGGAGTAGGGGTAGAACCCGGAGTCGATGAAGTTGTCCCGCCTTGCTCGTCCAGTTGTCTCCGATACGTGATGAACAGCGTCGCGCCTGAGACCGGACTCACCGTCACCTGAGCAGGACCGGCGATCACGACCTGGTTGATCGGTTCCAGCGGCGCCGGTGTCGGGGACGCGGTTGAGTCGATGATTGTGGCGCCAAGAACGCCGGCTGTTCCACCCGAGGTAGTTACGCTAACCAGGGCGCGTTGAGTTCCTCCTTGCTGGGTGAAATTCACAATCCGCAACGAATGCTCGTCGTTCACGTTGAGCACGAGAGGGGATGTGGTTATGACGACGCTGTGAAACTCGCCCGCGCGAAGCGGGCTCGCGCTCGCCGCACCCACAGCCAGCAGACTCAGAAATCGCACCCACGGCTTCATAGGATTCACATTCTATGGGCTTTGTGGCGCTCGCAACCCGAAATCGCGATTCGCTCCAGGATCGAACTTGCGCGGATTTGACCGAATTGGACGGCCGAGGCAGTCCGGATCGCCTAACCGGCGACCGTCTTTTTAAGATTGCAGTCGCAGCGCGGAGCGCAATACGCTCCCTCCCATGAACACGCTAACTCGTTTGATAGTCGCGCTGACGATATTTTGTACGGTCGGTTTAATGGCCCAATCGCCCTCGCCGAGCGCGAGCCCGGGCGCCTCGGCCTCTCCGGCCAAACATAAACATGCCAAGAAGGCAGCTTCCCCGGCCGCGACGGCTGCCGCCACGGCGGCACCGGACACCAGTGCATCACCCGCTCCGGGCAAGACAAAACGTTCCAAAAAGAAAGAGGCCGCCACCGCCGCATCTCCCGCAGCTTCGGAGTCTCCCGCCAAAAAGAAATGGTTCTCTTTTGGGCCCGACACCGGCGCGTCACCTGCGGCCGCGGCCACCGTTGCTCCGAGCAAGCAAACAGCCAAAAAAGAGGCGCCAGTTAGCGGGACCACAGCTCCCGGCGGCGGACCCGGCATGGTGTGGGTAAACAGTGAGACTCATGTCTATCACAAGGAAGGCTCCCGTTTTTATGGGAAGACCAAGAAGGGGAAATACATGAGCGAACAGGATGCCATCAAAGAAGGTAACCGCGCTGACAAAGAAGAAGGGAAAGAAAAGAAGAAATAGCGAATTCACTTAACGAATCGCTCACTTTCAACTTCGGCTTAAATTTGAGGGACGCTCGGTGACGGGCGTCCCTCTTCGTTTCTGTTGAAGCCTGCTCTGAGCAAAGAACACGGTAGCAGAACGCCGTGGCTACAGGAGCGCTGTAGTCGTCTCACTCTGTTGAGGCGTGCTTTGAGCGTGGACCCTTAATAGGGCCCTCTTGCGACGTTCAGCCATTCCCCCCATCGATCGCTCTACACTCGTCCGCACTCAGTTCGACCTTGGCGGCGGCGACGTTTTCCTCCAAATGCGCGATCGACGATGTCCCGGGAATCGGCAACATGACGGATGACCGATGCAGCAGCCAGGCAAGAGCGAGTTGAACTTCGCTTGCACCATGTTTTTTCGCGGCGGCTTCCAAGGCCCCGCCGCTTTTCAAACCGCGATTGCCTCCAATGGGCGACCACGGCATGAAGCCGAGTCCCTCTTTCTCGCAATAGATCAGCGTGTTCTCCCACTTGCGGTTGTTTACGTTGTATTGATTTTGCACGGTCACAATCGGCAGAATCTTGCGCGCCTGCGCGATCTCTTCGGGCGACACTTCCGATAATCCGGCGTGCCGAATCTTGCCGGAGTCTCGCATTTCCTTGAAAGCGCCTAACGACTCTTCCATTGGCACTTTCGGATCTATGCGATGCAACTGGTAAAGGTCGATGCGATCGAGTCGCAGCCGCTTCAGACTTTTATCGACACATTGTTTCAGATACTCAGGCCGACCATTCGGCACCCATTGTCCCGGCCCCGGGCGGGTCAGGCCGCCTTTTGTCGCGATCACGAGCCCTTTTGGATAAGGGTGAAGCGCCTCCGCGATAAGCAGTTCGCTCACTTCCGGTCCGTACGCGTCGGCCGTATCGATCAGGTTGACGCCGAGCTCGACGGAGCGCCGCAAGACTTTGAGCGCGTTATCGCGGTCAGCCGGCCAGCCCCACACGCCCTCGCCGGTGATGCGCATGGCGCCGAAGCCGAGTCGATGAACTGAAAGATCGCCGTCCAGGCGGAAAGAAAGTTCAGGTGACGGGTTTGTGGCCGCCGACCCGAATAGAGCGTTCGATCCTCCTGCCAAAATTGTGGCGCCTCCGACGAGAGTAGTGCCAAGAAATGTTCGACGACTCAGCGCGCCCGAGTTACGCCCCAATTCTGTATCGGCAGGTTTATCATCCATCACCTCTCAGGTTCACGGAAATCCGGACCCGTGGCAAGCACGCCGCGCCGTTCCTGGGCTATGCGCCGGCGGCCTTTTACTTCTTCCCCGTCTTCTTCTTGCCTTTGGCCAGCGCGAGGCGCTCGGTCTTTTTGCGGCGTGCTGCGCGTTTCCGAACGTTATCTCTGCCTTGGCTATTTCCCATAAGGCTTTAACACTCACCCTTCTGCGGCTGCTTCCAAGCACTTTCGCTCTTCCCGGGCAGGAAATTTCCTTCCCACCTTTTCGCAAGCAACGATCCGCAACCCGAAATTCCTCTTACTTCGGCGACGCGACAAAAGTCTTCTTTGTCTTGTCTTCCACCGCGACCACCAGCGACTTTGCGCGCGCTTCGTTAGGCTGGGCTGTCTTGGAATCGTAAAACACCGTCCATCTTTCTTTTGCTTTGCTGTAATCGAGCTTGGGCGAGAGGTAATTGCCCAGATCGTAGCCCTGCGCGAGCGCTTCCGCGTCGGCCAGCTCGATCACATCCTCTTCGCCCAGATCCGCTGCCCGCGGCGTGGCTGCCGCAGTTGGCGCAGGTGCCTCCGCCGCTAGCTCCGGCGCAGTCGTGGGCGCCGCCTTCACTGGCGCCTTGGGAATGGAATCTGCCCGTAACGACGACGGCGGACCGACCAACGCTCGCAAGGAATCATCGTATTTATCGCGCATCTTTTGGTTGGGAGCGATGGCGGGCGGTTTCTTCGTGACTGGGCGAGGGGAACGAACCGGTGCTACTGATGGTGACGGCTTTTCCAATGGCGGCTCCGGTGTAGCAGCAGGAATGTCTTGCGGAACAGACTCGTCTCGCTTTTCGGCCACAACCGGAGCGGTCGGTTCTGGTGTCGGCTCAGTCTTCGCCTGTTCGGGAACAGGCGCTTGCGTACTTTCGGGCTTGGACGGCTTTGGCCTCACCGCCAATTTTGGCGTTGGACGCGAAGGCGCTTCCTCTTTCACCCCCGGCGGCTCCGGTGCCGGCGGTTTCTGCGCAACCTTAAAAGATGGCGCTGGTCCGCCTACCCAACGGCTGGTTCGGACCCCATCGGTAAAGATGGCGTGCGCGGTCTTGGTTTTCACATGGACATTAACAGGTCCCTCGAATTTACCGCGGACCATGTTTCCATAGTAAATGCCATAAACGGACGCCTTGGTTCCACTTTTGGCCGTATACCACGTGAGTGTGCCAAATCCGCTTGCGTAGCCTTCACGATCGCGGTCGCCATTCCAGGTAGCGACATCACCCGCTTTCGGCGCGCTATTCCACACCATGGTTTTCCCGTCCTTGGTGCTTTGATATTCCCCTGCGGCCAGCGCGCCGCCGGCTAAAATCAGGAGGAGACCCCAGGACAGGATGAGGAAACGCGCGGTCACAGCCTAGAGGTTAACGCAGCCGTAATTTGGGGCAAGAGCCTGACAAATCGGAAGAGGCTGATCAAACGGGCGCGGCTGTTACTTCTTAGCCAGACGCGGATCGTCCGTCGGGTTCACGTATTTGATCTCGAAGGGTCCTTCGCTGTGGATCTGGACAATCGATTCACCGGTGTTCCAAACGAAATGCTTCATCCCGGCCGGCATGGCTGCAAAGGCGCCAGGTCCCATCTCACGAAGGGTCGCCTCATCAAACTTATCCCCCATGCCCATCCGGATTGTACCGGAAATGACGGTGATCCGCTCGCTCGTGGGATGCGTATGCGGCGCAATCCTGTATCCGGCCGGCGCTTGCAAGCGCACCGTAAACGATCCCTTTTTGGCCGGATCCCCATCCAGCACTGCCATTTTTGCACCGGGCGGCAGTCCCGGCGGCGAATCGATCCACTTTAAGTCCGCCGGAGCAAATATCTGATGTTCCCGTGCGACAGGGTTGGAAGCTCCCTCTTTCTCCTTCGCCAAAAATGTGGAGAGCGAAAACACGAGTAGAATGCAGCACGACCATGCGATCTTGTTCATAAGATAATGAAATGAGAAATTGTGAAAAACAGGATCAGCCGATCCTGCATGGAGAAGTCCTAACGAAATCGGCGGGTTGGTTCAAGGAATAAATCCTCACTCCACCACTCATGACTCACGGCTCGCCTTTATCGCGCGTTCACTCGTGTCGTATCGTTCGATTCCGCCGATCGTCGAAGGACCAAGCCGCGATCCGGTTCCCACGCCGCCGTATAGATGTAAGTGTGGCCTGACTGCGCGACCAGCCGCGTGGAGGTCGGCGGGCGACGGTCCGTGTTAGGCAATCCCACCACGGTCAGGATATGGCCTCCCGATGCGAGGAATCCATGATAGCTCTGATTGCGCGGAATATTTGCGATGGTCCGGCCATCGATTAACAAATGAACGACCAGATCGGTTCCAAAGTTAGGTGTTCTTTGCACAATCAATCGAGCACGCTCCTGATGAGTGCTCGCGCGAGCTTCCGGGCCGGTGGCGAGAATCGCGCACGCGATCGCAGGAACCAGGAAAACTTTGTGAATGAAGTGAGATGTTGAATTCATAAGGAAGGATAGTTCGACCTCGAAACATCCGCCACTGAACCATGCTTTAAGTTGTGGCTTCCGGAGCGACCCGATCGCGTAATGCGCCATCACGCCATGCAACATTCCGGGCCGTGAAATAGGCATCGGCTTTGGACGAAATTCCGATCAGGATGCCAGCCGCCATTCCTCATCGCCATGCAATTATCTCTGGAACATCTCGCCCGCCACTATCGCATCGCAAAACGTAACAAGTTCCGTGTTTCCGACGTGGACCCGGCCGATACAGGGAAATTCAAGTCTCGCGCAAAAGCGACCGAGTTACTCCAGCGGAGCGTGGAGTTGCTGCGTGAATTTCAGGAGAAGCTTTATGCGCAGGACACATGGGCCCTGCTTCTCCTCTTCCAGGGGATGGACGCCGCCGGAAAAGACAGCACGATCAAGCACGTCATGTCCGGCGTGAATCCACAGGGATGCGAGGTCACTAGTTTCAAGGCGCCGAGCTCTCGTGAGCTGGACCACGATTTTCTCTGGCGGGCTACGGAAGCGCTGCCGGAACGCGGGCGCATCGGCATCTTTAATCGCTCCTATTACGAGGAGGTGCTGGTGGTTCGCGTTCACCCGGAATTTCTCGCCGCGCAAAAGCTGCCATCCCGTCTCGTTTCCAGGGATATTTGGAAGGATCGTTACCACGATATCCGCGCCTTTGAACGCTACCTTTCGCGCAACGGCGTCGTCATCCGGAAGTTTTTCCTCCACATCTCAAAGGAAGAGCAGCGCAAGCGTTTCCTCCAGCGCCTGGACGAGCCGGAGAAGAATTGGAAATTTTCCGCCGCCGACGTGACAGAGCGCAACTACTGGCAAAAGTACATGGACGCCTACGAAGCAATGATCCAACACACCTCCACCAAACATTCCCCGTGGTACGTCGTGCCTGCGGACAACAAATGGTTTACGCATATTGTCGTGGCGTCGGCCATCATCGACACTCTTCAATCTCTCAATTTGCGTGTCCCAAAACTCGGCAAAGCAAAGCTCAAGGAACTTGCCGTTGCCAGGCAAGCCCTCCTCAACGAACGCTAAACTCCGCGTTTGTTAGGCCAGGAGTTTCAGCGTCCATCACTTCAACGCGGTGACGTTGTGACGCTTCAGCCCTTAAGCTCTTTCTTCTGATCAATCTCCGTTCGACGCAGCAGATAGTCGAGTCCGCCGACGCGATACCATCTGTAGCCATATCCTTCCAGGATGATGCGGTGTTTACCCGATTTATTAGCCTGACTGTGGTCCTCGGTCAGAAGGTTGACCAGCAGCCTGCCATGCTCGCCCTTGACTCCCGGATCGAGCAGAACTTCACGCGGTTCCTCGTGAAGATTATGTAGAAAAAGCACCGAATTATTGCGCCAGTCATAGCGCAGGACGAGGACCGCAGGATCACGAACACGCAGGACCGCGAAATCTCCCCATCCAACCTCGGGAACCTCCTTGCGCATGCGAATGATGCGCTCGGTCCAATTGAGCAAGGAATCCGGATGACGCCGTTGGTGCGCGGCGTTGATATGCTGATAACCGTACGGCCCCTTGTCGATGGTGGGCGTGTGCGGCCTCGCGCTTTTTGTAAAGCCCCCCTGCGGTTCGTCCGACCATTGCATGGCGGTCCGCGCGCAATTGCGTTCCGGCAGAGTGAGATCGTCGCCCATGCCGAGTTCATCGCCATAACGGATCACCGGCGTCCCCGGCAGCGTGAACATTAAACTGTAGGCCAGCTCGAGCCGGCGCTGATCGCCTCCCAGCATCGCAGCCAGACGGCGTCTGATTCCGCGATCGTAGAGCTGCATGGTCTTGTCCGGCCCAAACGCCTGGAACACTTTTTGCCGCTGCTTTTCCTCCAGGCGGCCAAGATCAAGCTCGTCGTGGTTGCGCAGAAACATACCCCACTGCGCCGTGGCCGGTCGCGGTTTTGTCGCCTTCAAAGCTTTGATCAACGGGCGCGTATCGGCAGAGGCCAGCGCATAAAACAGGTTCTGGTTGACCTGAAAGTTAAACATCATGTGCATGCGCTCGCCGTCTTCGCCGAAATAATCCATGTCGGTATCCGGCAGCACATTGGCTTCGGCCAGAACGATGCAATCGCCTTTTCGCCACTGCAGAAATTCCCGGAACGCGCGCAGCATATCGAATTGCTGTTTGGGTTTGCGCACCGTTGGACCCTTTGTCGAAATGATGAAGGGCACCGCATCCATGCGAAATCCGGAGACGCCTAACTGAATCCAAAAACCCATGATCTTGAGAATTTCGGCCTGCACTTCCGGGTTCGAGGTATTGAGATCCGGCTGGAAATCGTAGAAGCGATGGAAGTACCACGCTTTTGCCTCACGGTCGTAGCTCCACGTTGATTTTTGCACTCCGGGAAAGACCATCCCTTTGTTCGCGTCGCGCGGTTTCTTTTTCGACCAGACATACCAGTCCCGATATTTGGAGTTGGGATCGGAGCGCGCCTCTTTGAACCAGGGATGCTGGTTTGAGGTATGGTTCACCACCAGGTCTATCAAAACGCGAATGCCGCGTTGCTCCGCCCCATGGGCAAACTCAACGAAGTCCCCAAGGGTGCCGTAACGCGGGTCGACATTATAGTAGTCGGCCACGTCATAGCCGTCGTCTTTGCAGGGCGACGTTTGAAAAGGCATCAGCCAGATCCCGGTGATCCCGAGTCCGTGTAAGTAATCGAGGCGCCGCATCAATCCCTGGAAATCACCAACTCCATCGCCGTCAGCATCCATATAGGTACCGACCGAGAGACAGTAAATGATGGCGTTCTTATACCAGAGGTCGTTAATCATACGCGGAGGCGAGCCGGCACCGGGTGAGATGAAACCGTCTGATCAGACTCAACCGAGGTCAAGAGTCACGAGACGGGAAGGTCTCGGCTTTCGCAGCCGGACTGCCGGGGAAGGTGCGTCTTCCTCGAAAGGCGTCGCGCAAGGCGGTGCGGAGAGTCTCCGCGGCGTCGCTTTTCAAGATGTAGCCCATGGCCCCGGCCTCGGCCGCACGCTGCGCGTAATCCGGTTCATCGTGCGCGGAGAGAATCACAACGACCAGCTCGGGAAACTCGCCCCAAAACTGTTTCGCCAACTCAATGCCATCAGTGCCGCCCGGCAGTTCGACATCGAGGACGACGCCATCAGGACGTATCTCGCGCACCCTCTCGATGCCCTCCGCCGCGCTCCCCGCTTCCTCGCAAATAACAAATTCATCGCCCGCCGTGAGCAGCCGCTGCACACCCTCCCGCAGGAGAGTGTGATCGTCGATGAGTACAATCCGTTTGCGCGTATCGACCGCCATTAAGACCGACTTTAACGCGCGTTCGCTTCTTGTCATCTCGGAGCTGCGATCAACGAAATTCCGGAAAAGCTTGATCGCGATCGCGCTGGAAAGTCCATCGCCGTCGCGGTGAAACCTCTCGGCGTTATGACCCAGGAATGTAATGGTATCAAAATCGGGCCGCGGCTGTATGGTCACGCATGACTCTCCCCTCGGCTGCTCCGCCTGCTGAAAAGATCACCACCCCAGCCCGCGCCTACGAGCGTGCCCACGCGGGCAAGCTCATGATCATCCAGCGCCAGGAGGGAAAAGAGCCGGCTACCGCCGATTTTTTCCGGTTCGACGCCGTTGGCACCCATCCGACCGGGTTAATCGTTACCGGAATTTTCCAGGACTCACACCGGGCCCACATGATGGCTGCCGGAGTGAGAGAGGCGAATGCCGCGGAGATCGCGTGGCTGACCGCTGCGAACGAAAACGAAACAAATTCGATTCGTTAATCCCACGCCGTCAGGGTGCGAAGGGGCGGGCGGAAACGGCCGCGAGACGAGTGCCGTTCGTTATTTAGCCCGTTTCCCGCTATTGCCCGTCTGCTTCGCCGCTAAAGCCGCGTTCTTTCCTTTTTGCTGCGCTTGATTCTTTGACTGCTTTTGTGCCGCTGATTTTTGTACTGCCTTCGGAGATCTATCGCCCATCCAGGACACTAGCACGGTAGCGCCCGGATCATAGGCCGGCAGAGTGTTCTTCCTAAGGCTCTTTCACAGACTTCACCAGCCCTAGCCTGGAGAGGGTAAACCAGCGCTCTCTTAACGAGACGTTTTACGGAGCGCTCCTGCGCCCTTTCAGAAAATGAAGCACGAACATCACCAGGGCGATTACGAGCACCAAATGAATCAGTCCCCCGGCGATGTGAGCAAATAGTCCGATTCCCCAGAAGACCACCAGAATGATTGCCAATATTAGAAGCATATAAGTTTTGGTTGGATTGTTCGCAGTTTCTTAAGGATCGCATCGCCGGTTGTAGTTGGATGCTTCTTTTCGCTGTTAACGGAAGGACCAAAGAGAACTGCGATGATGTCGAGGTCCGATCCGTGCCGTCTCTTCGGATGAGAAGATTGTGGACGGCACCACGTTTTCTTGCTGACAATCCAAATATGCCATCGCTCCGGTTCCTTTCGTTTTTGCTTATCCTCTTTTGCACCTCGACTTTTGCGCCGGGCGCGGTTCGTGGCGATGCCAGCTCGTG
>Ga0193751_1000573_pt1 | contig 27692 bp, 20 predicted proteins | sample L1c2metaG_FD_143050 | JGI IMG/M metagenome (GOLD analysis project Ga0193751, IMG submission 143050) | Soil microbial communities from a riparian zone of the East river system, Colorado, United States - L1c2 | ecosystem: Environmental > Terrestrial > Soil > Riparian zone | place: USA: East River... | reverse complement strand
CCGCGAAAGCTCTGGCATAGTAGCGCCCAGATTTATGGCGAAGAAGATTTTAAAGCCGTTGTCAGCAAGTTGATTTACCTGGTAAATGCGCCCGTAGCTCAGCCGGATAGAGCAACGGATTTCTAATTCAAGAAAGACCTTTTGCGTGTCTTTTCGCTGCGTTGCAAATCGTCGCAGACGCTAGGTGTTCCGGCAATTGAACATTCGCGCCGTGTTTCACAGAATCGCACAGTTTTGCAGCGAAATTTTTACTGACCGTAGAATCGACCGTAGAAATTCACCCGCGCACTCCTGTCATCCTGAGTGGGTAGTGGCCTCAAAAAGCGCTTTGCTTTGGCAGGGGCCCTGCTAGCTTAATAATAGATATCCCCCCCGAGCCTTCGGGCGAGGGGCGCAAGGCCGCTAGGGAGCAATCCTCATGCGGCCTTTGCTTTTTTTATGGCGCTCAAAACCAACGTCTATATTGACGGATTTAATCTTTACTACGGCTGCGTTCGGGGAACGCCCCATCATTGGCTAGACACGGCGGCACTCTGCGCGCGACTGCTACCGAAAAACACGATTAATCGCATTCGTTACTTTACTGCGTTGGTAACGCCAAGAGCCAACGATCCTCAGCAAAGAAATCGACAGGAAATTTACATTCGTGCGCTAAGAACGATTCCAAACCTGACGGTTTATTTCGGCGCTTTTCTCGCAACGAAGGTGAAAATGAGACGAGCGGACGGCCGCGGGTTCGTGCAAGTTTTGAAATCGGAGGAGAAAGGATCTGATGTCAACCTTGCTAGTCATCTCCTAATCGATTGTTACTTAAGCGACTGCGACATTGCCGTTATCATATCGAACGACTCTGACTTGGTTTTTCCAATCGAGCACGTGAAGCAAAGGCTGGGAAAGATCATCGGCATTATAAATCCGCACCAACGTCCGAGTCGCGAATTGCATGCGGTGGCAAATTTTTACAAATCAATTCGACCATCGATTCTGGCACAATGTCAGTTCCCCGTGAGCATGACGGATGCACAGGGACAATTCCACAAACCGCCCGACTGGTAGAAACCAAGATTTAGCCCACCTTTTGTTAACAAAATTGTGAGCGCGAATACCGGTCAGGAAATTGACGGGTGGGGTGTTGCTGAACGACCCCGCCCTCCCTATCATACGGCAAACGTTCCCGCCTATGAGAAAACGAATTCTGATTTTCGGCTCCGCCCTGATCACATTGTCATCCCTTTGCGCGATTCCCCTCACAACTTTGATTTTCCAAGAGAGCGAAAGGTTGGCCGATAAAGTCGCAGCTTGGAATAAGGAGTGCGGTAACAAAGCGGGTGACCAGACGTGCATGACAAGGCGCTACGATCTGAGCGGTGACCTCGGAAAATTCGTTGCGATGGTTAACGACGAGCTCGGTTTTTCACGCGAAGCGTTTGGTCGGCGCAAGATTATGGAACTGGAGATTAGAACCGCGCTCCATGCTATTCGCTGTCTCGGAGTACCCGAATCCGATCCTCAATGCAGTGAAGAATCAGCAGCAATCGAGCGCGACAAAGCTGTGGCACGGAGTGACTATCAGGAAATGCGCGAGGACTTCGATGCGAAGCATTGGATCTCCGTGCATGTTCCGACGCCGCCGGCGAAAGCCTCGCCATCAAAGCCCGCCAAGTAACTGCGCCCGTAGCTCAGCCGGATAGACCTGGGATCTAAAATCGGTGTTGAAACCGATCACCTAATTGAACTCCAGTTTAACCGGCTCACTGTCGTTGGTTACTTTGAACCAGTGTCTGTCGCTGGCTTTGCTCTCAGGCCCATGTTCGCCTATGAAAGCGCCGATCAAAACATGAACTCCGTTGTCGGATGCACAGAGCATCGCATCGACGACATCGGTCTGCAGGGTCTCCATCGAGCGGAGTGAGTCGGCATAGTGCGTCATGACTTGGCGATAATGTTCTTCCGGTTTGTCGAAGAGGTCCGCACGTTCGGGAAGCGGCACCTTGGGGAAGCGCATCACGAAACCGGCGCCGCTACCGCCCAAGCGGTTTATATACACGTAAACCATTTTCTTCGAAACAGCGATGGATCGCGCTCCTATCGTCCCGGGTGAACCACCATCGATGAAAACCTCTTCCGTGGAAACCGGAAGGCAACGCCCGCCTCGCAGACCTTTGTGCCATTCGCACTGGTAGATGTCGCGCATGGGGAAAAACAAGACGTTGCTCTCGTCGAACACCGATCCCGGTGGAAGCACTTCACGTCGCGTTCGAGTCTGTTCGTGCTGAACCTGCTTACCATTCCAACTTAACGTAATAAGATCATGAACCGCGAAACTGAGTGTCTCGCTAGAGGAGTCATCTGGATGATCGCCGGGCGCCAGGGAGACGAACACCGGACCCGCTTTTGCTTGCAAAGCCGCCCATCGGATCTTCTGTTTCTTCGGCGCCGTAAAAAGGACACGCAACGCTCGAGTGGCGGGCGCATATGCCCAAACATTTCCTCTGGAGTAGCCAATCAGTTCGCCAGTCGGCGCAAACCCAACGAGCCTGAATTTGGTCCCACCAACACTCGGGTCCAAATCAACCTTGGCGGATAGCTTTTGATTCAGATCGAGCCGAATGAGCGTACTGTTTTTCTTCGGCCCAAATGATTCGTCTGTCCAGCCGTAGCTGCCTGATTGGACGTAATACGCTTGCGACCCGTCATCGGAAATTACGGCGAGGGACGGCTCGACCTCATACACAGTCGGCCCTTCCATTTGCGCCGCCCACGCACGAGGAGAACCGGCAATGAACACACAAAGAAAACCAATCAGGATTCTCGGCATCGCCCGCCTGTTTTATCAAAGTAGGGGCTTTTGTGAAGAGGATCGTTGAGTCGCGCAGCAAGATCGACGCCGCGCCGATCTTTGCGCGGTCTGATTTCGTAAACCTGGCTCATCGCTTGGTCTTCTTTATCAAGTAGTGAATTGAACCGACAGGAATATTCAGCCTCGCCGCGATTTTCCGGCCCGATAATCCGCGACGACTCAACTTTCGAACTGCATGAAGATGCCGATCAAGCGTGCGCGGCCGTCCGAGCTTGGCGCCGCGATCGCGCGCCGCTGCCAACCCAGCGTTGATGCGTTCAACGATGACGCTCCGCTCGAATTCGGCGACGGCTGCGAGCACGTGCATTTGCAGCCGGCCAGCAGGATTGCTCTCGCTCGTGTCGATGCCTTGCGATGTCGCGATTAAAGCGGTGCGGTGTGATTCCAACTCGCCGATGAGTTGCGCAAGGTGTTGCAAGCTGCGACCAAGCCGGTCGAGTTTGTAAACGGCAACGATGTCGATTCGATCTTTGCGAACTTCGGCCATCATTGCGTCCAAACCTTCACGGCTGAAACGCGAGCCGCTCGCTTTGTCGAGATATTCGACAACTTGCCCGCGCGGCCAGCGCCGGCGGAGATAAGCGCGAACTTCGCGAAGCTGACTTGCGTGATTCTGCGCGTCAGTAGAGACGCGCCCGTAAACTGCAATGCGTTTTGCTTTCATGTTCGGCGATCTTCTCACTTGACTGCATATAAATCAATTGTTTTTTATGCACTGGGAGAAGGAGTAAAATCGCCTTAGCAACTGCCGCGAAATCTGCGGGGGTGATTTTTATGCAGGCAGGCAGGCAGCGTTGAAAAAGTCTTTACCCGCCTCCGGAAGCGGTCTTAGTCTCTGAAACAGTTCTGGGGGGAACTAACACCGCCTCTTTGCCCTCTCACGGGCGAGAGGCGGTGAACTTTTAATCATCGCGATCACATGAGCAGGCTCACCGCCGCCATTTGCTGCTTCGCCCTCAGTGGCGTGTTTGCCTGGATTTCCAATTCGGCGACCACAGCAGCACTGAATGCGCGCGCACACGCTACGCAGTCAGGCCTAGTTCTGATGATGCGCCAGCCGGTGAGCGATACCGGCCTTGCCAACTTCGCAATGTTTACCGCGATTCGCGATGCTGCTGATCGGCGTCGGCTGCTTGATCGCATCGATGTTGCCGAAGAAAACACCGCAACCAAAATCCAGCTAAGAGCACTCTCGGCGACACCGCTCCACGGTGCTGGTATGGTTTGAGTATGGAAATTAAACGTCTACTGCTGATCTCCTCAGCGATCTGAAACCTTGTGCCGTGCACTTCGCTCCTGTAAACAGAAGCCAATGAGAACCGTGATGGCAGTTTTCCTCTTGGCCTTGACCGGCTGCGCCGAGGTTGAATACACGCCTTACTCGGGCGGTCAGCAAAAGTGGCCGACGGCGCCGGGCGCATTTGTAGAGAAGCGATTCGCCGTGCCGATCTACTATGGCGACCCGCCGCGCGCGTATCGTGTCCTGGGAATGATGGAAGCAAGCGGGCGGCGACGAACACGAGCCAACAAAGCCGACGCGCTACAGGCTGCAGCAGATCAAGCCAAGAAAATGGGTGCCGACGCGTTGATCGTGAAGGAGGAATCGCGCGAAAATGTTGGCGTTTATACAACGGGAGAATTTGGCGCGGCGATCAGACAGGCGCACGCGAAGGTGATCGCGATAAAATTCCTCTAAGGCGATTGTCGCTTATCGCCCGTTGGCCTTCGACTTCACAGACTTTAGCACGGCAAACACCGAACCGGCCGGGATATTCAGCTTCGCGGCGATCTTGCGGCCCGACAATCCGCGGCGGCTCAACTTAGCGACTGCTGCGTGATGTCGATGAAGCGTTCGCGGCCGGCCTACGCCGCCATCGAGGATGTTGTGCTGCGTGGCGCTGGACTCTCCCGACGTAACGTGCGGTGAAACACATCTCGGGCGAATGTGAAATCGCGCGGCAATTTTTTTCACAGCCGCTCATTACCGGATCCCATACGATGCCCTGTGCTGCGCAGCCAAGCGCCGAAGCTTCGTTTGGTAGAGCGATTCCACTCGCTGCTGATCTTCGCGCGACAGGCCATTAAACTTCTCCGGCAATCGCTTACCGAGAAGTTCAACCGCCACTTGTTCCCTGCCCCACGGCCATGCGTTGTCCCACCAAGGTCTGCGGAAAATTGATCCCCAATTCTCCAAGTTGGATTGAGATGCCCAGAGGGATTTATGTGACGGCCAACCTTTGAGGCATTCCTGCAGGTTCCTCGGCAGGTCGTGAAACGTTTCGGGCAGTGGGAATACCGGAAACAGCTCAACCGCTGATTCCGGCCATTGGTTAATGAACCCTGAACATCGAGAAACTTGTCGTCCCCTTTGGGGGACGATAGAGGGATGTTCTCTTTCTCTGATATAGTTCCTAACAGATTGGGTGACATTTCGCGTTGCCGACAGCGCCGGATTTGTCAGGTCCCCAGCGCCGCAAATGTCACCCCGGACACGCGTGTCAGGGGTGACAAATCGCGTCGAATTTCCATTGTCCCGAGACCTCAGTGCGTTGCTCATCGGAAGCAAAACTTTGTAGAGATTTGTGCCTTTCGTGCCTTGGTTCGGAATGACCTGCAATTCTCCCAGTTCGACCAACTTGTTAATCAGCCGCTGCACTTGCCGGATCGACATGTTGCTGCATTCCGCGATCTTTTGAAGGCTCGGCCAGGCTACGCTGTTCTTCAGGTCATTGACGAAGTGGGCAATCACCAGCAGGACAGTTCGCGCGGTGCCTTTTGCTTTCGAGTAGGCGTGGACCGCATTGGTTGCTGCCAGGCTCATTGCGTCCGCCTCCGTAACGCACCACGGCCGCTGCCTTTTGCTACATCTTTTCTGCCGCTGACACCGGTTCCGGTGGAGACGCGTCTTCTTCTTAAAGCGTTGCTATTGCAGGTCACGTCCGACACATCGTAGCCGCGCCCACCACCACTATGTTCGACCACCTTCGCTTGAAAAAAAATACGCGGGCCGCACGCATTTGACCTTGGTTTCGCATTCAAAAAAATCAGGTGCACTTCGGTCGCGCGCCTTTCGGTGACTCGGGCCGTGGGTTGTAAGGTTCCGCAGCGCGAAGCACGCGGTCCAACTCAGACGCCGGAATCAGAATGCGCCCGAGATCAGTTACAGCCTGAATCTTCTGCGCGTAGAGCAGCCGATACGCCCAGCTTGGATGCCTTCCGCACGCTGCCGCAAACTCACGTGGCGAGAACGCCGCTCGACTGGATGCACTTTCGTATTTCATCGCACAATACAGTGCAACAATCTACAAGCCTCTAACAGTTAAAGAGCGAATTAGCTCTTTAATCCGAGCTAAGTCGTTGAGCGCAAATGACCGAGTTTCGAGGCTAACGAGCGTTTTACATCTGTCGCAAGCTTTCGCAAGCGCACTTGTTCGGTCCGCTCGATGCTCCAAGCTGAGGTAAAAGCTGCGAGCAACACAGCCTTCCCATGCTTCATGTATAGCGCGCACGCGACGGCGAAGATCAATTCCGAAGCCGCATCATAATCTTGTAGCCGCTTCACAAATTCGTTGAGCACGCAGATAATCAGACGCGGTCCGAATCGCTTTGGACACGCGCCACGTTTCACGAATTTGTGACGCCACGCCACTGTGACAATCTCGTTTTTTCTTGGTCGTAAATCCGCGATCATTTTCTTGATCGCGCGCTCAGGAACAGCTGTCGCCAGCTTGAGTTCGCGTAAGGTCGCCCACGTCGCGGGATTTTTGGCAGATATCCGACGCCGAAGGTCACACAGAACGCCAGCATCGGGTTCGTCGGCCGTAATGAACCGAGTTCGAATGGCCTTCTCATGTCGGGCAAGCGAGTTTGTATCTCTGGCAATCCGCTCGTTACGTCTTTGGCGGCTGCCGTTGTCAATCTGATCCCGCCATCTCCAGCCCGGCGCGTACTTTTGGATCAATTGTTCGAGAAACTCAGCACTCTTCATGCTTGAATTGGGATCGACGGCGCGACCGGCGCCGGTTCTTCTAAGCAACCGAATTCGATCCTCGCAAAAAGCCTCTTGGAACGGCGTCCCCCGTTCCAACGTGTTTAGCGCGACTGCCGCGTAGAACGCTAATTCGAAACGCGACGGTGGGACGCGCTTTGCGCGAACGCGATCAAGTTCAGCGTCCAACTCCTCGGGCGTCATGTTCACCAGCTGTTCAATGCTTGCCGTTTGCTCACCGGATCGTTTCGACGCGATCAGCAATTGAACAAGCTTGTCGTTAAACCGAGCGCAAGCTTCTTCCGTCTTGTTGCTGATTATGCGTCGGGGACGGCCGCGATCGCTGCTCATGCCTTCGACCGAAATGGAATGATCGCCGTGCTGTTTGGCATTGTCGTGAAGTTGACGCGCTGCGCCTGGGCAATGCTGTGCTCCCTACGCAGGTGACCATATGTTTTCATTGCGAGCGCGCCGCCATCTTTATGCCCGAGCCAACGCGAGACGGTTGGAATATCAACGCCGGATTCAATGCACTGCGTCGCGAATAGATGTCGAAGATCGTGATGAGTGATGCGCTCGGCACCAACTTTTTTGCATGCCCTATCGAGTGACTTCTGACATTCGCCGACGCGGAAAAGTCTTGTGTCGAGCGGTTCATTTGGGTTTTCGCTGCGCATTCGTTCAAACAATCTGCGCGCATCGGAAATGAACGGCACGCGCCGCAATTCCCAATTCTTCGTCGCGGTATTTGGGTCGCCGCGCACAACGATCTCGCCCGCATCGAAATCGATATCGCGCCAACGAAGTTGGCGGGCCTCACCGATTCGGCAACCTGTGAACGCAAGCCCTGCTGCCAAGTCCGCGCAATTATCGGAGTCGCGGCTGTAGCCGCAGCGCATTTCGGAAATTAGAGCGTTGAATTTCTCGATGCTCGGCAGAGCAATCTGTTTCGCGCGGATCGGCGCGCGCTTCGCCACGGCTGCCGGATTGCCGTAAATCACGCCCGCCTCGACGGCGACATCGAGAACGTGACGAAGAATCGCGAGCGTGTTGTTGTAACGCGTTGGTGATACCGTTTTGGCGTAGGTCGCTGCCCATTTCTTGCAATCCGCGGGCTTGATCTTTCGAACCTCGGTTTCACTCAGTCCTCGCCAGCTTTTAATCAATGCCGCGAGAACTTCGCGCCAATAATCGCGCGTTCGCGCTTTGATGCTCACATTGTTATCAAGATTTTGGACATGGACCGCAGCCGCTTCACCGAACGTCATCTTCGCTGACACTTGATCATCGCGATTGCCGACGCGGCGGCGGTGCTCTTTCAAAAACTCGGCCAGCTTCCCTTGTGCAACGCTGAAGTGGGATGTCCCAAGTGATTTCCAAACCTCTTTGCCGCCTGCGAAAGCTCTGGCATAGTAGCGGCCGGATTTATGGCGAACCAGATTCTGCAGCCGTGTTTTTTGCCACGTTTTTACAGGCTTGCGCTGCTTCACAGAACCGACCGTAGAAGCGCACCGTGAAAAACGCAAGCAAATCGTTCGAACTATGTCATTTTACCTAGCATTTGCGCCCGTAGCTCAGCTGGATAGAGCAACGGATTTCTAATCCGTAGGTCGGGTGTTCGAGTCACCCCGGGCGCGCTTTGAGAGAAGAAGGATGAAAATTTTCAGCCACAGCTTGCTTGCCATCATTCTCCTCTGCGCCTTCCCGAACAAGATCGTGGCGGGCGATTCGCTCGAACAAACCATCAATTATCTCCTCGATTATATCGGGAAATCGGACGCGACTTTTATTCGCAACGGGCAGACGCACACTCAGCAGGAAGCGGTCAATCACGTCAAAGCAAAATACGAACATTTCAAAAACGAGATCAAAACTCCGGAAGATTTCATCCAGCTGGCTGCGTCGAAAAGTTTGCTGACCGGAAAGCCGTATCTTGTGCGAACTCCTAATGGAAAAGAGATGCGTCTCGATATATGGCTGACCGATGCGCTCAAGGAATATCGCGCGAGCAAACATGAGTAGCTCTTCTTCGCGTCTTGCCATCGCGATGCTTTTTCTCGGGCCGCTTTTCTTCAGTGGCTGCGCGCTCAAGACCGGCAAACAGGCGCGCCAGCAAGTGACGTCGCTTTATTCCGCGAGTGCGCCGGAATTTCGGCAATCGGCCGGTTCGTTGCTTGGACCAAACTTTGTTTCCGGCAATAACATCACCACACTCGTGAACGGAAAGGAAATTTTTCCGGCGATGTTGAGTGCAATCCGCTCGGCCAAACACTCCATTAATTTCGAGACCTACGTGTTCTGGGATGGAGAGATCGGACGCGAATTCACCGAAGCGTTGGCGGAACGCGCACGGGCCGGCGTGCATGTAAACGCACTCTTGGACGCGCAGGGCACACAAAAGATGGGTACGGAAAATCGCGCCCGACTTCGTGAGGCAGGCGTTGAAGTCGTGCTATATCACCGTGCCTTTTTCTTCGATCCGCGCCGTTACAACAATCGCACTCATCGCAAATTGTTGATTGTCGATGGAAAAATCGCCTTCCTCGGCGGCGCGGGCATTGCCGATCAATGGACCGGTAACGCCGAGTCGCCGCAGCATTGGCGAGACAATCATTACAAGGTGACCGGGCCCGTTGTCGCGCAACTCCAGGCCATTTTCATGGCCAACTGGCTGAAGACACGCGGCAACGTCCTGCACGGCGATGATTATTTTCCGCCGCTTCCAAGCACAGGTCCGTACCCCGCGCAGGCGCTCAGGAGCTCAGCGCGCAACACCAATCTCGATTTGATGTATCTCCTCGCGATCGCGTCCGCACAGAAAACCCTTCGCATCGAGAACGCTTATTTTTTACCCGATGAATTGATCCGCAATGAATTGGTCGCAGCCGCTAAACGCGGCGTGAAAGTCGAAATCATCGTGCCTGGAAAACTTATCGATCAAAAACTTGTTCGCGCCGCATCAAAGCGCCACTGGCCGGAGCTGATCAAAGCCGGCATCAAAATCTACGAATATCAGCCGACCATGGTGCACGTGAAGCTGATCGTGGTCGACGACACATTTGTGTCCGTCGGCTCAGGAAACTTCGATGACCGATCGATCCGGCTGAACGACGAAGCCAATCTCGACGTCTTGGATCGCAGCTTCGCCGCCCAACAAACGCGATTGTTCGAGATGGACAAAAAGCAATCTCACGAAATGGCCCTGGACAAAACTGGCCTTCATCCCCTCCAGCAGGCCGCGGGCTTGGCGTCGCCGCAGCTTTGAGCCACGGCCACCAAGCCGGTCGCGAAGTAGTCACCACCCGATGCCTAGAAAGTATGGCGCCGAGCTTATGAAGTATTGGCTAGATAGGCACGGAAGCCGTATTCGTAATGGCTGCCGCATCCATTTAGCTGCATGGTTCGCCGATTTAGGTCGGAAACACGAATCGATTGGCCTTTAGCTGCGATCACTGCAGCAACTCAGTAATTAGAAAGTTTAGTCTCATGATTAAATCAATCGTTAGTATCGCGTTCGCCACCGCCCTGATGGGTTCAGTGGCTTTTGCGCAAACATCGTCCACCTCCACCACCGCTACGACGGGGACCAATGGAGCGACTGAAACCACAACCACCACAACCGAGAGTACAGGCGTTGTGACGGAGTTTACTCCGGGCCATGCGCTCTTCCTGAGAACGGAAGCCACCGCCCAACCTGTTCAATACAAGTTCGACAAGACCGTCACTTACGTGACTTCAGATGGAAAAGTAATCGAAGCTTCGAAAATCAGAAAAGATTCGAAGGTTCGCGTTCACTACATCAAACAAGGCGACGACATGTTGGTTGATAAGGTGATTGTAACGCAAGACCGCGACTAAGATGGCAAGTTTGCCTGGCTAATTTAGGCCAACCTAACAATTCAGCGCCTGGCGGATCGAGACAGTGCTCGCCGCCAGGCGTTTTGTTTTTTTGCTGCCATTTTCGTGTCGAGCGAAGTCGAGATTTCCGTTGCCGTTAAGAATTAACCGTGGATTACGCGGATCAATCGGCGTCAGAAGCGATGCAAAAGCTCTGCAAGATCGCGGCCATGGCACGGTCGTTCCGCCACGCCGCAGTTTAGCGGATGCTCCGGCCCACTTGCTCGACGATCTCCACGTAGGCTTGCAGAGCAGCCGATGGATTCTCACTTCTCCATGCGACACAGCCTTCCGTCGCCACGGTGGGATTGACTGGCCGGAACACGACATTTTCGTGCTCGAGTTTTTTCAATTGCTCTGGCACGAGAGCAACACCCAATCCCCCGGCTACGGCGTGAATCATGGTTCGTTCAAGATCGACATCCTGCAAAACTTTGGGCGTGAAGGCGGCGCGCTGACACGTCTTGGTTAACCAATCACGATAGCCAGGGTAGCTCGCTTCGGACATTCCGATGAAAAACATGGGCGCGAGAGCCTTCAGTTCGACCGTTGTTTTACTCGCCAGCGGATTGTCTTTCGGCAAGGCAGCGACTGTTTTGTAGGACGCAATGGTCCGAAATTCCAATCCACGCCGCGCAATGGGCTCGTGTAATCCAACGAAACCAAGATCGAGCTTGCCAACTTCAAGCGTGCGAAACTGCTCGCCGCACGACATGTCGAAGAGATTTACCGAAACAGTGGGAAACGATCGATGGAAAGAAGCGAGAGTCTTCGGCAGCAGATCGTAAAAGAGATTGCTGACGTATCCAACATTAAGTGCGCGAATCTCGCCACTTTGTAGTCGCCTGACCGACTCGACCGTTTCGGCGGCGAGAGCAAGAAGGCGTTTGGCGTCGGCGAGAAATGACCGGCCCTCGTCGGTCAGCGTTACCAGTTGCTTTGTGCGATTCAGAAGCCGGACACCAAGCTCGCCTTCCAGATCCTTGATCTGCCGGGAAAGCGAAGGCTGTGCCGTGTGCAGCTTCTCAGCGGCTTTTGTGAAGCTGAGCGCTTCCGCGACGCACACGAAGTAGCGCAGATGACGAAGTTCCATTGGAGACCAAGACACTCATTCTAGCCACTCGTGGGCAGACGGCCATACCAAAAAAGTATTACGTGCTTCCAACAAGGTATTGGCCGGGGCCGGTGCGCGCGTGAATCAGTGGTATATGATTAAAAACAAACTTCTGCTCGTCGCCATTATTGCAGCGAGCATTCTCACTCCTGCCGCTGTGCGAGCCCAGGGCATCTCGATCCAACTTGGCGACCGGCCGTTCTACAACCATGGTCCGCGCTATTGGGACAGCGGTTATGAAATGATTTGGGTCCCCGGCCATATGTCGCGCTTCGGTCACCATTGGATTCACGGCCAGTACGTCCGCGGACAACACCGTCAGCACGACTGGAATGGGCGTGATGATTATCGACAGAACGACCAGCGCGACGGCGACCGCCGATAAGCTGACGACATCGAAAGCCAACTATGAAGAAACTTACCATCGTTACTTCGCTGTCGCTGTTTTCAATTGTCGCGGGCGTCATGCTGACTTCCTGCGCGTCGGATGAGCCGGCCACCCAGTCGACAACGACCACGCGTCAGACAACGGTGACGCAGCCAGCGGCCACGCAGACGACGACCCACACCACAAGTTACTAAACGGCAACGTCGATTTCGTTTTAAAAGGGGCACGCGCCAAGCGTGCCCTTTTTACTTTTGTTCCGCCGGCGCCGGCCAACTGGCCACGTTCGTCGCGGCACGTTATAGGCGACCGAGCAAATACAGAATCAAAATGATTATGAGAATAGTTCCGATTATGCCGTGCGACCGGTAGCCGAATCCATAACCGCCTGTCGGAAAAGCCCCGATTAACAACAGAATCACAACGATAAGAATAATTAAACCCATGCGTTGGTTTTTAGTCGGAACCGCGCGATCTCACAAGTCCCGAAATGACAAATTCAATTCCCCGAAGTTCGCCTCAAACTTCGCGTCCGCTTTCCTGCGTTCGAACCGATGACGATCTTGTAATAAATTTCCACTCGGTGCCACCCTGTCGTCATTGCAGGCGAAAACCGTCGCTGCTCTAACGGGACTCATTTTTGCAACAAGCTGCACTTCTTAGATCATGAGGCTGACGATCACGATTTTCGTTTTTCTAATGGTGCGCATCGCAGGTTGATTTTTGTCGACTAATACGCTGGATAGCCGTCGAAATTACTACGGACCGCCCGTCCACAGGCGGACGGTCATACCTTAAAAGTATTACGTGCTGCCAAGAAGATATTGGCCGGACAACGAGCAGAGGGGTAACGCTGCTTGTCATTTATGAATCGAAACGCTTCAGCTGTTTGGAATGGAAACCTTCGTGAAGGCGCAGGCACTTTGTCTACCGAAAGCGGCGTTCTTTCAGAAACACAGTACTCATACCGAAAGTCGTTCGACGAAGGCATCGGAACCAATCCGGACGAGCTCATCGCGGCATCGCTGGGCGGCTGTTTTTCCATGGCCCTGTCCAATGAGCTTGGTCTTTCCGGTTTTCATCCCAAGAGCATCGAAACCACCGCGACTGCGACCCTAGAAGATCTGACCGAAGGCTGGACGGTCACGCACATACAACTCGATGTCCATGCAAACGTTCCGGACGCCTCTCAAGCGCGTTTCATGGATGCAGCGCTCGCGGCAAAAACGAAATGTCCTATCGCTCGTCTGCTCAAAACCACTATCTCCATGGCCGCAAGTCTCGACCCGTGAAATCACCTGCGTCGATTAGTCCCGCGAAGCTAATGCCGGCCAGCGGAAGAGGAAACTCGTTGGAGCTCGCCCTGGAAGTATCGGAGCTGCGTTACCGCCGGTTATTCGAAACTGCGCAAGACGGCATCCTGATTCTCGACGCCGACAGTGGCAAGATCATCGATGTGAATCCATTTCTGCTCGATTTGCTCGACTATCCGTTCGAAAGCATAATCGGCCTCCAGCTCTGGGAGATCGGCCTGTTCGAAGACATCGCAGCGAATCAGGCTGCTTTCGCAAAGCTGCAAACAGAGGAGTACATCCGGTACGAAAACCACCCGCTCCGCACGAAGGCTGGCAAGCAGATCCAAGTAGAGTTTGTCAGTAATGTCTATTTCGTCGGCCCAGCCAAAGTGATCCAATGCAACATCCGCGATATCAGTGTGCGGTCTGAATTTCAGGCGGCGTCCAAGAGCCACGCCGATACGCTCGAGCTCGCAGGCAGAACAAGAGATGAAGTGATCGCTGTGCTTTCTCACGAGCTGCGCACTCCGCTCGGGGCCATCTCGTCAATGATCGATCTGCTCGAGATGGGTCACGGTGAGGCCGGCACGCCCGACAAGAAAAATTTGCCGCCGCAGTTCGACAAATCCGCCTTGGCGTTCATCCGCCGCAATATTCAAACTCTTGTGCATCTGGTCAACGAGTTGCTCGGCTTCACCAATATCGCGAGCGAGGCGTTGGGGCTGGAGCTCGAGAGGGTTGACGCCCACGAGGCGATCCGCTTTGCAGTGGAGAATCTCAAGAGCCAGCAGAAAGGGACGGGGATTGGAATCGACCTCCGGTTGGAGGCTCCGCGTAGCTATATCCGAGCCGATGCGCTCAAGCTCGAACAGGTTCTGTCGAATCTAATTGGAAACGCCTTGAAGTTCACCCCTCAAGGCGGCAGGGTTTCCATCGTCACGCGTAACGAGACAAGCGACAAGCTGGTCATCGAAGTGAGCGATACCGGGATCGGCATTCCGGCAGACGCACTCTCGCGGATTTTCTCGCCGTTCGAGCAAGCGGATTCGTCCATTCATCCGCGCTTCGGCGGTCTCGGTCTCGGCCTTTCGATCGCGCGGACTTTAATGAAAGCGCATGGCGGCACTCTGGAAGCGGAGAGCGAGGGATCAGGTCAAGGCGCGAAGTTTACCGCGCGTTTCAAAATAGACGAGTCGTATTCCGATCTCACTGCCCAAGATCCTCTTCAGCGCGAAACCAGTCCGCCTCCTGCCGCCGAGACCATCGTCGCCACGTCTATCAATTCAACAAACCTCAAATTATAATCCTATGGAATCCACCATCACTCAAAACGGCGCCCTTTATGCCCTTCAACATGGAGCACCCAAAAAATATCGTCGTGTGCGCCCAAGACGAATGGGTGCAGACCTGATCCGGATTCTGCTGACTTTAACAACATCTATGGAAAAGTTTATGACGCGGCCGATTCCGACAGGAAGAACTCAGTTCGCGCCACAAAATAATCGAGCGCAAGCCGCTGATGCATTCCCCGAATACCGGGCGGCGGCATAAGAGATTGGCCCACTGAGGATTGGCCCACCGAGAGTCCAGCAATGACGACCGTCATCTCCGATAAACCGAAGACTGAGACGAAACGGAACCAGCTCGAACAGATCAAGAAGTTCACAACGGTCGTGGCGGACACGGGCGACTTCGAAACGATCCGTAAGTTTAAGCCCAAGGATGCGACGACGAATCCGAGCTTAATTTACGCGGCAGCGCAGTTGGCGAATTACAGTCATTTCCTCGAAGAAGTATTGGTCAATCGCAGAAACTCGGGCCTCAGCGGCGCATCTCAGATCGAGGACATCATCGAACATCTCCTGGTGCGGTTCGGTTGCGCGATTTTGCGGATCGTGCCGGGCCGCGTCTCGACGGAAACCGACGCGCGCTTCTCTTTCGATATCGAAGGTTCAATCAAGAAAGCGCGGCGCCTGGTGAAACTCTACGAGGAACAGGGGATCGGGCGCGAGCGCGTGCTCATCAAGATTGCTTCCACGTGGGAAGGAATTGCTGCGGCAGAGCAACTGCAGAAGGAAGGCATCAAGTGCAATATGACGCTGCTCTTCTCGCTCGCGCAGGCTGTGCGGTCCGCCGAAGCGAAAGTGCAACTCATTTCGCCATTCGTCGGTCGCATTTACGATTGGTTCAAGGCCGCCAACAAACGCGATTACTCGGGCGCGGAAGATCCCGGGGTGCAGTCGGTGAAGGAGATTTACACCTACTACAAGAAGTTCGGTTACGAGACGGAAGTCATGGGCGCAAGTTTCCGGAACGTTGGCCAGATTCTCGAACTCGCCGGCTGTGATCTCCTCACCATCAGCCCAGAATTAATGAAGGAACTTTCTCAATCGCACGAGCAGGTCGAGCGAAAACTGACCCCTGAAAAAGCAAAAGGCGCGGATGTGAAACGGCTCGGCGAGCTGGATGAGAAGAAGTTCCGCTACCTCATCAACGAAGACGCAATGGCAACGGAGAAAACCGCGGAAGGCATTCGCAAGTTCGCGGCCGACATCGCGAAGCTGGAGAAGTTCGTCGCCAGCAAGATCAAATAAACCTGGAAGAATGCATAGACCGTGAACGACACCATCATGGACGACGCATTAGATCGCATCGATTTCATATTGGCAGACAAATCACGGTCAGCCTCAAAGCGGTCGGTGTTGGGTTTGCCTTTCGACCGCATCAACTGGATAACCAGTTCGTTCCTGATCGTGACATTGGTATTAACGCTCACAACGGTCCCGATCTACCTTTACCATTTCGGTCTCGACTGGTTTCAGGTCGCGCTGTTCTTTGTGATGCTTGCCGCTTGTGGTTTTAGCGTCACGTTAGGCTATCATCGGCTTTTTTCGCACATTACCTTCCAAGCCAGCTGGCCGATCCGGCTCTTAACGCTTATTTTTGGCGCCGGCGCGTTTGAAAACTCGGTTTTAATGTGGGCGAGCGAACATCGGCGTCACCACAAACATGTCGATCATGACGATGACCCTTACTGCATTTCGAAAGGCTTCTTTTACGCGCATATCGGCTGGCTGCTTTTCAAACTGAAGGCCGATCACCCATACGACAACGTCGCCGATCTTCAGAAGGACAGGCTCGTCTGCTGGCAAGATCGACATGTTCAATCGATCGCGGTTCTGGTGAGCTTTGGTATCCCGACAACACTCGGTTTTCTTTGGAATGGCTGGCAGGGAGCAGTCGGCGCTTTCTTGATCGCGGGAGTTGCGCGAATCGTTGCCCTGCAACATTGCACGTTCCTGATTAACAGCGCATGTCACACGATCGGAAGGCAGCCCTATTCCAAAAAATGCAGCGCCCGCGATTCGCTCCTCCTCGCCCTTTTCACAATGGGCGAAGGCTATCATAACTACCACCACGAGTTTCAATATGACTACCGCAACGGCGTGAAGCCATGGCAGTTTGATCCTACGAAGTGGCTCATCTGGATGCTTTCGAAATTTGGACTCACTCGAAATCTGCGCCGCGTCCCGGCAGACAAGATCCGGTTGGCGGAACGAGAAACTCGCGATTTCAATGTCATATGTCGTTCTTAGATTTACCCACTGACCGACTTTAAACCCGGGCAGTCGCGCTCTTACTTGCGGTTGCTTGGCAAGGGCTATTCCGTTACGTCTCTGCAATGCCGCAGGCCCTTAAACACGTGGCCCGAGCCTTGTTGAAACGTGCCAGAATTGACGCGAGGCGGACAGCTTCCGAAATTAACCGAATATCCGAATTGTTCTTCACACGAAGTTACTCGACGAAACCGTGCGTCGCATTCGAGGCAGTGTTGAGACGACGCTAACGAGCATCGCTCGTTTCCGCCGGCTTAGCCGGGCCGCTCTCCGCCCCAGGAACCAGATCGACGCGGATGATTGGGTCGTTAGGTTCCGCTACCGGCCCTTCCCAACGCAGAAACTCGGGCGGTGGTTTGGTCAGCCAGATTAACGTGTCGGGCACGTGAACAAATAAGCTGGCGATCGCCCCGATTTTGGGATGAATGACGAAGCGATCGCCTTCCAGGAGGCGGTCCGACATCTTCATCTGATCGACGCCGACGTGCGATATTTGCACTGTAACGACCTTCGGTTTCGGTGTGAAACCAACTGCCTGAAGTTCGATCTGCTCTTTGTGGAGAAGCCGTGGCTGGAGATTCTGCAGCGCCAGCATGAAACCATAACCAGCAAAAGTCCGGCCAGCCTGCACGTCGATTTTCTCCGACCAATTTTTCAATTCGTCCTTCTCACGTTTTTGCGCCGTGGCCGTTTGTGTTTTGAAGTCCACCGCGAAATGGCGCACGAGCTGCCCGCCTTTAAGCTCGCGCCACGACCATTCTTCTTGAATGAGCTCGGGCTTTTGTCGGAAGACTGCTTTCTCCTCGGTGCGATCTCCGCGCTCAAATCTGTAGGTGATCGCGATGTGCAGGAGCCCGTCATCGATCCATTGTACGAACTCGCCATCAGCCAGTTTTTTTCCATTCGAATCCAGCAATGCTGGAAAGCCGTGCGCAGTCGCTTCATATTCGGTCACTTCTACGGCCGGTGCAGATAATGGCCAAAGGAATGCCATGACGAACAATACTGGAACGCTTTTTCTCTTTATCTTCATTGTTTGATACAGTCGGGCTTTCTCCCCCAGGACAGCTTGGCGGGAAAATGGCCGAGGCGATAGGCCTCTATGTTCGAACTGGATTTGCCGTGTGCCACTGCGCACCCACACGGGGGTCGGCAAGGCTACGGAGCAAGTCCAACAATGCATGTCGATAGCTCCGGTAGGGGAGCCGTTCTTCGGGAGCCGTGGGCAGGAGCTCCGAAGCGAGCTGGGGCAATTCCGCATGCGGCAGTCCGGCGTGCTTGTGATGCACGCCATGATAAGGCTCATGGAGCAGCGTGAACGCCAGGAGTCTGCCGAGCCAGCCCTTCGCCACAATGCTCCGGGTGGAACTGTTCACCGTGCTGCCAGCCAGCCCAACGTGCTCGATGTATTTACGCCAGCTCTGCAGGTTCGCGGCCAAAATCGCAGGCACCAGATACATGAGCAAAAAATATCCCCATGCGTTCCAATATGTGACTGCGGATACGATCCCGATCCACACGGCGACCATCAGGACCAGTTCAGCCCAAATTCGCCGACGCACCTTCTTATTGCGAATCGGCGAACCGGTACGCAGGAAAGCGCGCAGGAATAAAAACGGCGTGAACAGCAAGCCGGCGGTGAGTTCGAGAGACGCGGCGAGAACCCTTCCCCATCGTGGCATTCCAGGATGGACGAACGGCCAGAGTTCTTCGTCACGCTCGGTGGCCAGATTTGCGTGATGCGATTGATGCGCGGCGCGGTAGAGGCTGAAGCTCATATAGCTCAATACCCCAAGGATGATGCCATCCACCTCATTCAACCGGCGGCTCCGCGTGAGGAAGCCGTGGGACGCCTCGTGAAAACCGACCAAGGCCCCGTGCATGAGATGGCTGGTGAGCAACACGAGCGGCACTGCCAGCCAGACCGATGATCCGCTATGCAAGACCGCAGCCAACGCTATCTCGGTGAAAAAAAAGAGGACGATAACGACGTGAAACGCCAAACGGCTGACCCAATGGGGCTGATGCGGCTCGATCGAGTCCTCTGTTGTTTTCATAGGATGATCACAGACAGGTCATAAGCACGTCGGTCCGGCTTTCGGGTGAGCGGCAAACGCATGCCAGCACGGCTTGATATATGTGGCCCAGGTTCTGAATGTCATCAAGGGGAAACAGATTCCGCCGGAACAGCCATGCCACCTCCAGTCCGTCACCTTCCTGGTTGATCTCGCAGCCAAGGTCGAAACGGGCGGTGCCGGTGGAGTGCATCCTGAACTGAAGCGACAGACCCGGAACCGCAACATCCGGAATGGGATGATTTTGCAGAGCAAAACGCACTTCAAAGATCGGATTGTGTCCAGGCGATGGCGAATCGCCGAGCTGCCGCACGAGTTCGGCAAAGGGCATGGCGTTTGCAAAGAAATCAACGGTTGCCTGATGCACGGCGCGAAGACTGTTCGAGAACGTCTGTGTCCAGTCGATCTGGCCGCGCAGCGGCACAATGCCGGAGCAGTAGCCCATTGTCTCGCGCACAGCGTGTTTGCTTCGATTCGCAACCGGCGTGCCCACGAGGATGTCATCAGCGCCCGTCCACTTGGACAGGGCGATCTGGAACGCGGCCAAGAGAGTGCTGAAGAGGGTGGCACCATTGTGTCGGGCCAGTTCTCGCACCGCGCGGCCAAGGTCGGCCGGGACGAGCGACACCCATCGTTCCCGCTCGCCCGATGTCGACTTTGGCTCGGTTGGCGGGCTCCAGAGCCGGCGTGCCCCAGCCAGGGAAGATTTCCAGAAGGTGGCTCGCTGCTCCAGTTCCGCGGGCTGCCAGAAAGCACGCTCGGCCGCACCCCACTCCGTGTAAGAAAGCGGCACGGGAGGATTGCCAGCGTGCACGCCTCTTAACCCATCCATGTAAGCCGCGACCAGATGTTGAAAGAACACGCCCAACGTCCAGCCATCGGCAACGGCATGATGAATCGCAAACATCAGCACGTGGTCATCAGCGGCGCGACGGAACACTTCCACGCGATAAAGCGGGCCCTGCACCAGATCGAAGGGCTTGTTGAAAACTTCTTTCGCCAGTTCTTCGATCGCTCCAGGCTGTCGCTGTGAAGCCGAGAGTTCGTGGAACTCCAGCATCGGCTTGCCAGCATTCCGAATCATCTGCATCGGCTGGCCCTTGCCAGGAAGGAACGACAGGCGCAACACCTCCTGCCGGTCCACCACCTTTTGCAGCGCCGCCTCGGAGCCCTGTCGCGTCAGCAGGCCCCGCAATTGAATGGTGGCGCAGATGTTGTTGGACGCGTCCGCCACTGGTACAGGCGAGGCCTCCCATAATTCCCGCTGGGGAAATGTCAGCGGCTGGAGGCGGATTTCTCCGCTCTCAAGCCATTGCTTCAGACGCGCTCGGTTGTCTTGGGACATGCACTGTTTCAGACTCGAGTTTCCTGCACCAGTTCCGTGGGATCGCGCGGTGTTGCATCGCCGAGCAACCGATCAACCGCATCATCGGAGAGCGCTTTCAAATCCACCTCATCGGTGGGTGCCGGTTTCGCTGCCAATACGGGTGCGGTGGACGATTTGACCGCCGCAGTGCCGCTCATGTGTTCAGCAATCAGCGTCGCGACCTGGTCGATCGTGCGCACCTGCATCAGACTCGCTGGTGGCAAGGTCACTCCGACGGCGGTTTCGATCGAGTTTTCGATCTCGACGGCCATCAGCGAATCGAGCCCGAGGTCCGTGAGCGGTTGATCATCGCGCAAACTTTCCGGCTTCACACGCAGCACCGAACCGACGACATCGCGCACGGCCTGGCCGATGATACCCTGGCGGTCTTCCGGCGCGGCGGATTCGATCTTGAGCCGCCAGTCACTTTTTGTGCCACTGGTCTCCGCTCCTTCCACGCCCGCCGCAATAATATGTTCCAGCAAAGGACTCTCCTGGGTGCCTCGGAATGACTGCCGCCATTTGGACCAATCCACTCGAAAAGCCATCGCCTGATTAACGCCAGCGGAGAGGAACGATTCCAGCAGAACGACCACTTCGCCCGGTGACAGGGGCGTTAGGCCGAGGCGTGTGAGGTATTCAGCCACACGCTCATTGCGGGCCACATAGCCTTCGCCGCCGAGAGCACCCCAGTTAATCGCGAGTGCAGGCAGACCGATGGCCTGGCGATGATGAGCCAGTGAATCGAGAAAAGCATTGGCAGCCGCATAGTTGCCTTGTGCCGAGTTGCCGAAGACGCTCGAAACGGACGAGAACATCACAAAACAATCCAGTTCCATGCTGAGTGTTCCTTCGTGCAGCAGCCATGCGCCGTGCGCCTTCGGTGCCAGCACGGTGCGCATCCGTTCGCGACTGAGCGATGCGAGCGGCGCGTCGTCAATCACCATCGCCAGATGAAACACGCCCTTGAGAGGATGCCCTGCCAATGAAATCTCCGTCAGCAGCCGCTTCACGTCCTCCGGCGATCCGGCATCCGCCAGCACCAACTGCACGTCCACGCCGCGTCCGCGCAGTTTAGCCAAAAAGTCTTCCGCTTCGGGTGTGGCAGGGCCGTTTCGGCTAGTGAGCACCAGATGTCGGGCCCCACAATCAGCAAGCCATTCGGCCAGCACCTTGCCGAACCCACCGAACGCGCCCGTGATTAAGTAACATCCATCCGGCTTCACCTCGAAGGTTGGAGCCAATGGCTCGCCGCGCTTCGCGACAAAAGGCTCTGGAAACGACACGATCACTTTGCCGGTGTGTTTGCCCTGAGCCATCCAACGGAAGGCCACGTCAATGCGGCATGCCGGGAACGAGCGGAACTGAAGCGGATGCAGCGCGTTCTGCCCGACCAGGACGGTAATTTTTTCCAAGAGCTGGCGTGTCTGTTCTTCATCGCCACTGAAGATCGCGTCCATCGCGATCACATGGAACGACGTGTTCTTCCGCATCGGCCACAGGGGAATGCGAGAGTTCTGGTAAATATCCCGCTTTCCGATCTCAATGAACCGGCCAAACTGCGCGAGGCACGAGAGGCCCATGGGGATCGCTTCGGCGGCGAGTGAATTCAGTACCACATCCACGCCCTTGCCTCCGGTGAGTTCCATGACCGCTTCCGCAAAGTCTGCGCGGCGCGAGTCCATGACATGCTTGACTCCGAGGACTTTAAGCAGCGCGCGCTTGGCCGGACTCCCGGCACTGGCGATCACTTCGGCGCCAAGGTGGTGCGCAATCTGGATCGCGGCCATGCCCACACCGCCCGCACCTGCATGAATGAGGATGCGCTCGCCCGCCTTGAGGTGAGCCACCGTTTTTAGCGCGTGCCAGGAGGTCGTGAACACCACCGGCAGAGTCGCTGCTTCTTCAAAAGACAATCCGTCCGGGATGATTTGCACATCGCCGGCACGCGCCCTCGCATAGGTCGCAAGGCCAAACACAGCGAGGCCAAACACCCGGTCTCCCGGTGTCACATGGGTGACTCCACTTCCAACGGCCTTCACCACGCCGGCTATTTCGTCGCCGAACATCCGGGCATCCGCCGTTTCTGCGGGGTAAAGGGCAAGCGCCTTGAGCACATCGCGAAAATTCATGCCAGCGGCTTTCACTTCGATCACCACCTCACCCGCACCGCACGGTCGGAGGCCGAAGGGCACCAAGCGCAGCGAGCCGAGAAGTCCGCGCTCGCGGGATTCAAGTCGAACCGGCACGGTGCGATCAAGCACCTGCTCTCGTGGCGACAGACCGCGACCGATGCGCCGGACATAGCGTGCCTCTCCCCGAAAGGCGACCTCGCGTTCGGAGTCCTTCTGAAACAGCTCGTCCCAAAGCATGACTTTGTCCGCCGCCGATGCGACAGGCGGGAGGTCAATGGCGCGGCAGGTGAGGTTCGGGTATTCGTTGGTTACCACGCGCATCAAGCCGATTACAGGCCCTTGCCCTACCGCCACTACGTTCTGTCGTCCAACAGGCTGCGCTCCACGCGTCACCAGATCAATGCGCAGCTTTACCGCCGGAGTCAACGCGTCGAGCGCCTGGACAAGATGGAACAAAGCATCGGTGCCTAACAAGGCTGCGTCTTTGCTGGAGCGAGGCTCGGACTCGTCCAAACTCCACAAGAAGACGAAACGCTCTGGAGCTTCGTCAACGCATTTCTCAAGCAGCTCCTTCCAATCCTCTGGCACCTCGGCACGAAGCGTGAACGCGTCAGTTCCTTCAGTCGTGAATAAATTGCCACGATGAGCCACGCGACAACGAACGCCGCTGGCACGCAGCTGCACAGCGAGCTGGTCACCGAGCCCGGACGCATCCGCAAACACAAGCCATGATTTTTCCGCAGGCGTCTCCACTGCAGCCGGCGCCTCCGGCTCGATCCATGCCTTGCGCGCCATGAGGCCAATGAGGCTTTCGCCGCCTTGGGAGCGGACCAGTCCAGAAAGGGACGCCGTCTCGCTGAAGCCCGAATCGCGCAGCGCTTTTTCCCATTGCGACCGCTGAAGCAGCGGGTGGTTGGGACGCAGATCGCGATCGGTGAAACGCCACCAGCCGCTGGTCAGACCGAAGACCGCGTTCAACCACAAATGCGGTGTGGCCACATCGACGAACAACAAACTCCCACCGGGTACCAGAAGGTCATGGATATTGCGCAGCGCGACACGCACATCGCTCACCGCATGCACCACATTGGTGCCGATGACGAGATCGAACGCGCCCGCTTCGAAGTCCTGCTCGGTGCCTGGCTTTTCGAGATCGAAGACTTTGCATTCGACTTCGGGATAGGCCGCCAGTTTCTGTTTCGCTGCGGGAAAGAATGCCGCGGACACATCACTGAACACATAGGAGTGCAGTCCGCGCTCGATCAGCGGCAGCACTTGCGAGGCCAGTCCACCCGTGCCAGCACCAATCTCCAGGATGCGCAGTCCGCGCCCCTCGGGAAGATGTCGGGCGACTTCCTCCACTGCACAGGCGATGGCCGCGAGCCACGGGCTGGTGACGAGGCCGTCTCCGTAAAACTGATCCAGAAGTTCCGGCCCGCCGCCGGCGAACAGGACGTGCACAGCATCCTTCTCGCCACGCAGGATGGGACCGAGTTCCGCGCACGTTGCCTCACAAAGCAATGCTTCCGGCAAATGGCCCGGATGTGTTGTAATGCCCGAGCGAAACAACTCCGGCGTGGAGTCCGCGACCATCATGAACGCCGGGGTGGGCCGATAACCGTCACGTTCTTGGATCAAAAGGTGGCGTTCCACCAGGTTGCCCATCAACTGCGCGAACGCCGGTTGCATTGGTTCTGCCACGCCGAGCGAATTCGCCGTGAACATTCCGTTCGGGCTGAGCCCTGCGTCCATCTCCCGCAAGCCGCGGGCGACCTGCGCCGCTGTCAGTTCATCTCCGGCTGCACTGGCGGCTTGCAGATGGTGCCGCCCCCGCATGTCGAGGACTTCATCCAGTGCATCCTGGGCCACGTCATGAAGCCGGCCCAGAGGCACCGGTCCTTGATGCGCGGGCTTTGCTGCCGCCGGTGTTCTTTCCCACGCGACGTGATAGATCAGGTCACGACCTTTTCCCGTCCTGCCAGAGCGGCGTGCACCCTCCACACTGATCGCACGAAAGCCATCAATGCGGACACATGGCCTGCCCGCCTCATCATATATATATATGCCACCTTCGACGAATTCGTCGTTGGCCTCCTTCACACCGGCCCGCACGAAGCTGGAGGCTCCGGGAGAACGAAGAAACAAAATTCTGGCGAAGCGCACGGGAAGCCTCAGCCCCGCGGTGCGTCCTTCAATCGTCGCAGCCCCGGCGGAAAAGATTTGCAGCGCGCCATCAAAGAGAACCGGGTGTAACGGATACTCTCCCGCACGATGCGCAATCGCATCGGACAACGAAACTCTGCCCGCCGATCTGCCCGCGCCCGCCGACAATTCGCGGATTGGCCGGAACTCCTCGCCGTAGCACAGTCCCATATCGCTCATGCGGCCGTAGAAGGTGTCGAGTCCAACCGCTTCCAAACCAGGTGCCTGAGCGGTCTCCCATACCGATGCCGCAAAGGCCGATTCGGTGCGTTCACCGCGCATCGATCCCACAACATGCACTGACCACGAGGCTGCATTTTCAAACCGGCTCTGGATGGTAAACGTGCGCTCGTTAGGATCGTAGCTCAGCTCCAGAAGCAGCCCGGAGGGCGGGTCCGGCAGGATGAGAGGCTTGCGGATTTCGAAGTCCTCTACGACGAACGATTTTCCCTCGAACAATTGCTTTCCTGCTTCGAGCACCATCTCGACGAAGCCCGCGGCAGGAAACACGATCAGGTTCTCGACGCGGTGGTCCTTGAGAAAAGCCATGTGCCGGCCATCAAGCCGCGTGATCCACGTCGGCGCGGCCCGCGAGAGCCGGATATCGAGCAGTCCGCGACCACCCGGCGCCAGACGACCTTCGCGCATGTCGCTGGACTCATGCCACCACCGGCTCTTGTCCCACGCGTAAGCTGGCAGATCAAGATGCCGCCGCGACGGCGTGAGTGCGGTGAAGTCAAGCACTACACCTGCGAGATGCAGATCCATCGCCGTTTCCAGCAATGACTCGTGTTCGCGTTCGCGTCGAACCGAGGCCAGGATGGGAGCCTTGGACCTATCCTCGGCAAGGCATTCCTGAATCGAACGCACCAATGCGGGATGTGCACCGATTTCGAGCCACGCATCGACGCCGAACTCAGACAGCGCGGCAATCGCTGAAGCAAATTCCACCGGCTCCCGCACGCCGCGCGCCCAGTAACCGGCATCGCAGGACGCTCCATCGAGACGCTGACCCGTGACCGTGCTGAAGAACGGAATCGATTCCGCCCGTGTCGTGAGATCGTCCAGCGCTGCCTTCAGCGCATCTGCGGCGGGTTGCATCATCGCATGATGAAAGGGATAACTCGATTGCATGAACCGGGCAAAAATGCCTTGCGACTCCAGCTCGGCGGCGATGACCTCCAGAGAAGTCTTCAACCCCGACAGCGTCAGTGAACGAGGACCGTTGAACGCGGCGATGCTCACCGTGCGGTCATGCCGGGCGATCACCGCCCGCGCTTCGTCCGCGCTCAGGCCGACTGCGAGCATGGCTCCGCCCGACGGTGCGCACTCATGCATGAAACGCCCGCGCAGCACGATGATCTTTGCTGCTTGCTCCAGACTGAGGATGCCCGCCACGCACGCCGCCGCATCTTCGCCAACACTGTGGCCCACGACGGCTGCCGGCTGCACGCCCCACGATTTCCAAAGCTCCGCGAGCGCCATCTGCATGGCGAAGATGGCAGGCTGCGCGATCTCCGTCCGCTGTATTTGCGAGTCAGCTTCCGGGCGCGCGAGTTCCTCCATCAGCGAAAACCGCGCCCATGGACGCATAGCCTCGTCACAAGCCTCAATCATCCGACGGAACACCGGTTCATGCCGCATGAGTTCGCGTCCCATGCCCCACCACTGAGGGCCCTGGCCGCTCATGACGAAGACGACGCGTGTCGCCTTCTCATGCTGCGGCGTGAAGGCCGTGCGCAGCTTCGGCCCCGGTTGTCCCGTTGAGAAAGCGCTGAGTTCCTGCGCCAACTCGGACACCAAGCGCGCGGTCACCGTGAGCCGGTGCGAGTGGTGATTGCGCCGCGCTCCGAGCATGTAACTAAGATCCGGCAGCAGCAGAGGCGAACTGCCATTCACCTTCGCATGATCCTCCAGCCATGCGCTCAGCTGCGAGGCTGCGGCCCGCAGCGATTCCTCGGAACGGGCGGAAAGCAACAAGGGCCATGCGCGTTCCGCGTCAACGGTCCCGCAGTCGCGAGACGCCGGCTGCGAACGTAACGGCGCCTCCGTTAGGATCACGTGCGCATTGGCACCGCCAAACCCAAACGAATTGACGCCGGCCATGTGAACACCGCCCGTGTCCGGAAACGGTTCGCTCACCACGGGCACTCGGAGTTTCAAGGAAGCGAAGTCGATATTTGGATTGGGCGTTTCAAAATGAAGGCTGGCGGGAATGAGCCCGTGCTTCAGCACCAGTGCCGCCTTGACCAGTCCGGCCACACCTGCCGCGGTTTCCAAGTGGCCAAGATTCGTTTTGGCTGATCCAATGACCAGTGCGGTTTCATCTGTTCGCCCTGCGCAGAGCGCTTCAGCCAGTGCATGAGCTTCAATTGGGTCGCCTACTGGCGTTCCCGTGCCATGGGCCTCGACATAGCCGATTTGCGATGGGATGATCCCTGCGTCTGCGCACGCCTCTCGCACGAGCCGCGCCTGGGCCTCCAGACTGGGAAGAGAGATGCCATTGGTGCGGCCGTCCTGATTCACGGCCGATCCAGCGATCACTGCGTAGATCGGATCGCCGTCCGCAAGGGCGTCGGAAAGCCGCTTCATCAGCACCATGCCCGCACCTTCGCTGCGCACAAAGCCGTCGGCCGAGGCGTCGAACGCCTTGCATTTGCCTTCGGGCGACAGCATCCCGGCCTGGGAAAATCCAATGAACCCATCCGGCATAATCAGCACTGTCGCGCCGCCTGCGATCGCCGCTTTGCAACGCCCC
>Ga0193751_1000571_pt1 | contig 27770 bp, 27 predicted proteins | sample L1c2metaG_FD_143050 | JGI IMG/M metagenome (GOLD analysis project Ga0193751, IMG submission 143050) | Soil microbial communities from a riparian zone of the East river system, Colorado, United States - L1c2 | ecosystem: Environmental > Terrestrial > Soil > Riparian zone | place: USA: East River... | reverse complement strand
CGAGCTTGCCGGGCTGGCCGGTGATCGACTCGTAGAGCTGCATCTCCCACCAGTCCTCGTGCAGGTAGGTATAGGTTGCCGCGAGCTCCCAAGCCGGATGGTTGCCGATGGCGATCGCCTGCGGCATTGGCGTGCCGTTGGCACGATGATGGGCGAGGATCCTGTTCGCCGTCGGGGTTACGAACGACGTGACCATCTCCGTTGGGCCCAGGACACCGCAGCGTGGGAACATCGCATTCTGCCGGCCCGTCTGCGGGTCGTGATGGACGGCGACGCAGGTCGTATAGGGATACGGGTCCTCAGCAGTGTGACGCACGATTGGCAGCATCGCGAGATCGACGTCCCTGCCCAGGAACTTGCGCTGTTTGCAGGGCGCGCTTTCCACCACCTCCAGCGGCTTCGCTCCCCGCCGGAGCACGCGTGACATCTCCGGCACGACATCAGCGGGGTCGCATCCCAATACGAGCGATTGCGCCAGGCGATCGACAAATAGCAGATCGACAACCGGCATGTCGTAGCCGCAGACCGACTCGAAGACTATAGGTTTGCGCGATTGCGCCGTCAGCGCCGGAACCGCCTCCAGCGCGACGGGCTTGGTGATGCGGTTGATGTTGCCGCTGTGCTCGCCTAGGAACGAGGCCAGATCATGCATAAGTCCATCTCCCGCGCGAATTGAACATCGAGTGGAGCTACTCCGTGTAAATCAGGTCTTCGGCTTGAAGCCGTCGTGACACGATGCCGAACTTCGCCGCTAGGTCGAACGCCGTCTGCAGGTCGGGCGGGTTGAGCACCGAGTCAAAAGCGGGGAGCCGCATCCGCTTCACTATCTGCGGCGGCACCCCTGTGTATCCAGAGATGATCCTCCGTGCCGCGGCGCCGTCCTGCTGCACGAAGGCGATTCCCCGACGTACGGCTCGTGCGACGGCTTGTGCGGTCGTGCGATGGCCGTCGACCCAGGAGCGATGAGTCACCAGTCCGGTGATCATGACGCGGTCGCCAGGTTTCAGCATGCCGCTGAGTGAGCCTTCGTCAATGATCGCCCCGAGCCCATCGTCAACGAGTTGCGAGGCGAATGGCTCGACGACCGACGCCGCGTCAATCTCTCCCCGCGCCAGCGCCTCTTTCATGCCCTCGAACGGCATGACGACAACCTTCGCCTTGTGATAATCGCCGCCGGCAGCGTGCATGACGATCTTGAGCTGCAGGTCGCTGATCGGGCCTCGGACGTTCAGGGCGATCGTCTTGCCCTCCAGGTCTTTCGCAGACCTCACCGTCGATTGGCGAGCGACGAGGCAGATGCAGAGGTGGTCGGGCTGTTGCTCGAACGAGAGAGGGCTTATAAAGACCTGATCGTCTCCGCGAATGACTGCCTCCAGCGTCTGGAGGTGTCCGCCGACGCCACAATCGAGATCGCCCTGTGAGAGCGCATCCGCCACCTGCGAGCCGTTGCGCAGGGTTGTGGCTTCGACCTCGATGCCCTCGTCGGCAAAAAAGCCTCTCTCCATAGCGGCGTAACCGGCGACGCCAAACGGATTCGGGATAAGACCCAATCGAACGCGAGACATAAGCGGCTCAGGTGACCGCACGGGCGTCCGTTAGCCGCCGCCGAGCAGGAGCTTGTCGACCTCGTCCTTGGTGATGTTCGGCCACTTGCCCTTGAGCTTGCCAAAGTTCGCGGCCTTCAATTGGTCCGCCGTGTAGTCCGACGTCTGGCCGACGTTGGGAATGGTGTCCTGGAGCTTCTGACCGAAGTCGCTGCCATTCTTGGCAATCTGATACATGTAGACGCTCGAGACGATGTCGTGGTACTGGTCGAACGTCACCGGTCCTCTGGGGGTGTCAATCTTGGTGGTATAAAGGGCGCTCAGGAAGTCCTGCTTGTTACTCAAGTCGCCGTGCACCTTGTCAATCGCCGCCGCGATAATCTGTGCGCCGCCGTAGCCGACAGCCTGGTCGCCGCTCAACGCGCGACCGGGGTAGGCAGCGGCCATCTGCTTCGCGAACTGCTTCGAGATATCGCTGTTTACGCCGTCGCTGTAGGTGCCTGCGCCAATGATTCCAACCGCGGCGTCCTTTAGTTGGGCGAGGTTCGTTCCGCCGGCGACCTGGCCCAGGACGTCGATAACCTGCGCCTTGTTTCCTCCGGCGTAATTCGGGTACTGTTGGCCGAAGCGCAACCCGTCTGCGCCCGGCTCGAAGGTGATGATGACGTCCGCGTCCTTCTTGATCTGCGTCAGATAGGGGCCGAAGTCGGTCGTCTGCAGCGGCGGATGCAGCTCCTGAACGATCGTGCCTCCGTGCTTGACGAATGAGCCGGCGATGAGGTCGTTCAGCTCAGCCCCGCCGGCATAGTCGGCGGTGAACATGACGGCCTTCTTGTACCCCTTGTTGGCGAGCCAGTCACCGATGATTGCCTGGGCACCCGAGTTGGAGCTCGCGCGAATGAGATACGGGCTGCTGTACTTCGGGTCGATGGTCAGATAGGTCGCGCCGCAATTACCGGAGACCAGCAGCGGCACCTGAGCGGTCTGTACATACTGGGCGACGGCGTAGCACTCCGGCGTCTGATTGATGCCGGCAATGATGTCGACCTTCTGGTTCTCGACCAGGTCGCGGACCTTGGCCGCCGCAACGTCGGGCTGCCCGGTCGTGTCAGCAACGGTGATCTGAATCGGATGACCGGCGACAACGTTGTTCACGCTCGAGAAATAGAGCTTGAAGCCGTCCTGATTGTCCTTGCCGACGCTCGCGACCGGTCCGGTCAGCGCTTCCAACAGGCCGATCTTGATTGGCGTTCCCGTGGGCGCTGCCGCGGCGGGGGAGCCAGAGGGCGCCGAGCTCCCGGAGGAATTGCTCGAGGGGCCGGCCTTGGTTCCGCATGCGGCCAGCACAAGGCCTGCGGATAGGGCAAGAACCACCCCAACATGACGACGCATGCTTGTCCCGTGTTTCACGTGCCTGACTCCCCGCCCATCGCGGAGATGTTCCCCGCAAATGCTTCCATCGTCTTTCGAGCTTCCGCCGCGGGATTGAACTCGATATTCTCGAAGTCCTCCAGCGCGTAGAGTTGGTGACCCGGCGGGGCGTAGTACATGTCGCCGGCGTTAATGATGAGCTCACGGCCGTCGGCCAGCCGCAGCCTCGCCTTGCCTTTGAGGAGATAACCCCAATGCGGGCACTGGCAGTAGTTCTGCGGCAATCCCTCAAAGGCTCCCTCCCCTCCCGGGGGAAAGCCTTTTGGAACGACCTCAAAGGCCATGGCATAGCCGGCCCATTCCACCCATTGCCCGGCATAACCCCCCATTCGCATCACTGGGACGCTGTCCTTGGGAACGGTGAATTCCTTCGGGGCAAATAGTTCCGCCATACTGTGAATCCCCTTGCGAAGCGTGACCCGGGTTCCCGTGCGATTGCCCGTTCACCCGCGTTCGTTACGGCCTAGCATACTACATGGTAGTTTGGGCCAGCGGCCGCTGTACCGGGGAGAAAGCTACGTGATGGCTGACCTGGAGCTAAATCTAACGTTTGCCGGACTGGATTACCTCGATAGAACGCGCGCGCTCGTCGACGGCTCCGTCAAGCCCGAGGGCATTACCCTCACCTGCTCCCAGTTCTCGCCCTACGAGCTGTTCGCGCGGGTGGCGAAGTCTGTTGAGTTTGACATCGCTGAGATGTCGTTTTCGACGTACGCCAGCCTGTTCTCGCAGGGAGATTCTCGCTACATCGCCATTCCCGTGTTTCTTTCGCGGCACTTCCGACACGGGTTTATCTTCGTTCACGGACAGAGCGGGATTGAGGCTCCAATCGACCTGGTGGGCAAACGAGTCGGCGTCCCTGAGTATGAGATGACCGCCGCGGTCTGGCAACGCGCTATCCTGCTGCACGACTACGGTGTGCGGCCGGAACAGTTGCGGTGGTTTCAGGGCGGCGAGTTCAACCCCGGATTCATCGAGCGTCAACAGCTCCCAACTCCGCCGGGCGTATCGCTGGACTTCATTCCAGAGCACCAGACCCTGCACGAGATGGTTGCCAGCGGCGACCTCGACGCGCTCCTGTGTCCGCACCAGCCGCCGGCTCTGCTCGACGGTTCCGGCCGCGTCCGCAGGCTCTTCCCCAATTACGTCGATGTGGAACAGCAGTATTACGCTCGTACTGGCTTCTTTCCGATCATGCATCTCACCGTGCTGCGGCGGGACTTGTACGAGCAGCACCGCTGGATTCCCCTATCGCTATTTCGGGCCTTTGTCGAAGCTCAGACCCGCGGATGGCTGAGACTCAACGAGTTGGGCGCTCTCGCCGTTATGCTGCCCTGGCTCCCCCATGAGCTCGAGGAGGTTGCGAGGATTATGGGTCCGAACCACTGGCCGTACGGTTTTCGGGACAATTATCGAATCCTGGACGCCATGTGCCAGTACGGCTACGAGCAGGCGGTGTTCCAGCGCCGGCTGCATCCGGAGGAGCTGTTCGCGCCCGAGACGCATTCGCTGTAGCGTTCCCCTCGGCCTGTGTTGCGGAGCTTCGTGGCTGGAATGTTACATATCAACGAGCGTCAGATTGCTGCGCGCGCTATCTTGGGGCTGCCGACACTCATTGGAGGATGGCGACCTGGAGTCGATCGAGCGGCCAGAAAGCCTCGCCCGCCGGGCCTACTCTGCCCTGCGCAAAGCGATCCGAGACCGATCGTTGGAGCCCGAGACGCTTTACTCTGAGCTGCAACTCGCCGCCGAGCTTAATATCTCGCGTACACCGGTGCGCGAGGCACTGATCGAGCTGTCGCGGGAAGGGATTATCGACGTAGTTCCCCAACGCGGCTTCCGCGTTCGCAGGATCGCGGAGGCGGAGGAGCGAGAGGTCTTCGACCTGCGCGGGGCGATCGAGACATACGTTGTTCGGCGGCTCGCCGCACAGGCGACGGAATCCGACGTGGGCGAGCTACGCGGGATTCTCGAGCGTCAGGGGCAGGTACCCGGGGATGCAGCTGCCTTTCTTGAGCTCGATGAGTCATTTCATCTCACGATGCCGGCACTCATGGGTCTCAATCGCACGCGCGAGATGCTTGGTACCCTCCGGGGCATTATCTTTCTGACCGGTTCGATGGCTCTCGCAGTTCCTCAGCGAACCGACGAGGTTTTGGCCGAGCACCGGCAGATCCTCGATTGTATCGCCGCTCGAGAGCCGGACCGTGCGGCTCGCGCGATCATGAACCACCTCGAGCGGACGTATCAGCACTCGCGCAGCCTGGATTGGGCGCAGCACCTCCCCGATCGGCGTTCCGCAAGCTAACGTCGTCACTGCGCGTCAGGCCTCGGCCAGCAGCGGCATGACCTCGCCGGTAAGTTCCTCAATGGCCCGAATGTTGTTGATGCCGGTGGTGAAGACCCAGTTGTCGAGCCCCAGACTGCGCAGCTCGCGCAACCGCCGCGCGATATCCGCGGGCGTGCCCCACAGCCGGGCGGTGCGCTCCAAGAGCCAATCGTAGATCCCCAGCGCCCGCGCCCGCTGCATGAGGATCGTATTTCGGTCTGGGGTCCGGTACATAAACTCCAGGTCGTGAGCGTCCCGCGTGAACTCGATCAGCGGGGCGCGGTACCGGTCGGGAATCTGCTTTCCCTGTGCCCCTCCGGCGGTGAGCCAGGATGCGCCGAGCTGCACTCCGGCCTCGAGCGCCTCATCGACGCTGCCGGCGAACTGCGCACTTGCATTCCACCACAGGTCCAGGTCAGCAGGGTCCCGTCCTATCTCCGCGCAGGCGGCGAGGATGGTCTCGTGAACGAACTCCAGGTTCTCCGGTGCGTAGCCCATGGCGAGAATGAGGCCGTCGGCCACCTGGGCCGCCATGTGCAAGACTTTTGGGCCGGCACACGCCACGTAAATCGGGATGTCCACCGGCGCACTCGCCCAGGCGGCACGGAACCTCCGCTCCTGGTAGGCGACTTCCTTCCCCTGCAGGAGACCACGCACCGCCAGGATGTACTCCCGCAAAACCCCCACCGAAGCCATCCGGATGCCGGTCCCCCAGAGCGCGCTGTCCCCTGTGCCGATCCCAAGCGCGCAGAGACGTCCGGGCGCGAGCTCGGCGAGCGAGTAGAGCGCGGCTGCCGTCACGGCGGGGTCTCGGGAAACGGGATTCGTCACGGACGGCATGATGCCGATGCGCTCGGTGGTGAGGGCGCAGTCCGTTAGCGAGACGTAGAGCTCGCGGGCCAGGGCGGGCGTGTCGCCCAGTCCGATTCGCTCGATCCCAGCCCTTTCGCAGGCCTGCCACCAAGTTCGATTCTCGGCGGTGGACAGCATGGGGACGGCGTTGAGGCAGAAACGCACGAATACTACCGCCCGCCGCCTACAAGCTCCGCCGGCAGCGGCCGGCGGAGGTAGGTTCCGTAGCCTGCCTCGCCCGTGATACGACCGTCCTGCATGACCGTCCGGCCACGCACGAGCGTTCGCATTGCCCAGCCTTTCAGGTTCCAGCCCTCCCACGGCGAGAAGTCCGCGCGCGACTGCAGATACTCCGGATTCACGGTCATCTCGCGGTTGACGTCGACTATCGCGATATCGGCGTCGGATCCCACCTGAATCGTGCCCTTTCGGGGAAACAGGTTGAAGATTCGGGCGGTGTTGTAGGACGTGAGCTCTGCGATCCGCTGCAAGCTAACTCCGCGCTTGTGGTAACCCTCGTTCAGCATGATGGAGAGCATCGTCGCCACGCCGGGGAAGGAGGCGCCCGCATGCCAGACATCGCCGCTCTTCTCCTGTCTCGTTCTGGCCGCGTGGTCGTTTCCGATTGTGTCCACGATCCCATCGCGGATAGCGACCCACAGGGCGTCGATGTCGTCCTGTGTGCGGACGGGAGGATTGATCTTGGCCAGCAGACCGCACGGCGAATCGATCGTCAGGGAGAGATAGTGCGGTGTCGTCTCAACGAACACCTTGCCGGTAGCTCGGTAGCGACCCACCGCTTCGGCGCCCTCGCGGCTGCTGATGTGGACGAAATACAGCGGAGCGCCGGTGATCTGGCCGAAGTAGCACGCCGTGGTCACGTCGTCGGCTTCCGTGAAGCCGGGACGAGAGAGGTTGTGGGCAAGCAGGCCGTCGAGACCCTGTTCCCTGACCCGCTCCTCGAACCGCCAGATGACCTCGATGTTTTCGGCGTGTATGTTGGCCATTGCCCCGGGGTACGTCGCCAGCTCGCGCAGGAACTCGAACAGGAGTCCATCGTCGACCGGTGTCAGGCCACGCTTGGACGCCTCGTCGCCCTTGTAGCTCATGAAGAACTTGAATGACGAGACACCCAGGTCATTGATGTAGTGTCCTAGCTCGCGTATGTGCGCCGACGAGAAGATGCCGAAGTGGATTCCCATGTCGACGTAGGCCAGGCGCTGTATATGGTCGACGAACTCAGCGAACGGTGCGTCATATGGTTCCGGTTTAAGGACGTAATTGAGGATGGTCGTAACTCCGCCTATCGAGGCTGACCGGGATTCTGAGGCCACGTCACTCAGCGGTAGACCAACAAAGCCGATGTGCATGTGCGGGTCAATCAGACCTGGAAGCAGAACCATCCCGCCGGCATCAATGGTCTCTTCGGCATCAACAGACTCAGAAGGGTCCAGCAACCCTGCGATTTTTCCGGCACTGATGGCGATGGTTGCGTTCAAAGGCCCCTGTTGGGGAATGATCGCGGTGCCGTTTCGTATGATCGTGTCGAAGCGAGCCAAGGTACCAGCTCCTGAACCGATGGATGGGCCGCGGCTCCCCGGATTCGTTGACGTGGATTCGGATGCCTAGCATACTACATAGCAGGCGGAGCCACTCCGTAATATCGGTGCCAACTCGACGAGGGGACAGAACAATGGCGAAGCGCATCTGGGATGACCTGCTCACGGAGCAGGACCGGGCCGTGTACGGAAGTGGGGTGTTTGGTGGGGCCGTGGGAATTGGCAGGACGCCCGCCATCGTCGTCGTCGACGTCCTGAACAAGAGCATCGGCGACGAGCCTTTGCCGATTCTTGAAGCGATGAAACGCTTTGGCAAGACCTGCTGCGGTGACAACGGCTGGCGGGCGATACCCCCTATACAGCAGGTGCTCGCTCGCGCGCGCCGTGAGGGGGTGAAGGTCGTCTATACGATTCCGCAGGAGCCCAATCAGCGGCCGTCTGAGACCTTACAGCGCTTCGACGAAAAGATGCCCAACTGGCTCGATTACAGCGGCGCCCGGCGCGGCTTTGACTTCGCCGACGAGATCGCACCGCTGAGCGGAGACATCATCATCCGCAAACCGACGGCAAGCTCGTTCTACCTGACGGACCTCGAGGAGCAGCTGCGTTCGGCCGGGATCGACGCGCTGATCGTGACGGGTTGCACCACAAGCGGCTGTGTGCGGGCGACGGTGGTCGATGCGCATGCGAGGGGCTTCAAGATCAACGTCGTCGAGGACGGCGTCTTCGACCGGGGCCAGACGACGCACGCAATCAACCTGTTCGACCTGCAGGCCAAATATGCCGATGTCATTCCGGCCGCTGAGGTGGTCAAGCGCCTCTCGGGCGTTACCGTCGGGTGACGGAGGTGTCCCCGAGAAAACTCCTAACTTGGGCGGGATGGGGGCAAGACTCTGGCATCGGGGCCCCACGCTGACGTGTGCGCGGTGTTGGTGCGGCGTCCGTCGCGCGATTCGCACCAGCAACAGGTTCCCTCACGGTGAGTGCTCTCGGTGGCTGCCGCCACCGCGCACCGTCGGAAGCGTCACACTGGTGGGGTGACAAACGCGGGCTGGATTGGCAGGGGTGCGGGGATGCGATCCCCGACATAAAGCGCGCCTATCCGCCTGAGTGCGGCTGTACCTTCACCCACCCGGCCTCGTGCGCTACTGGGTCTTCTAGCGGCACTCCCATGGCTGTGTGCATGGTGTTGTACATCTTCCAGAAACCCATAACGAGCACAATTTCCATCACCTCTCCAGGCGTGAAGTGCTCAGCGAGACGCTGGCGCATCTCGTCAGTCACCCCCGTCGGATCGAGGCTGCCCTGGTGTACGAACTCGAAGGCCACCGCCTCGCGCTCGTCCAGCGGCTCGTCCAGGCTGAGGACCCTGGCGAGGTCGCTTTCGGAATATCCCCAGCGCCGTTTCAGGGTCGCGGCGTGGTGGGCCGTGCAGTAGGTGCACTCGTTGTCGCGGCTCGCAACGAGCGCGAGACGGTACTTGAACTGCTCCGACAACGAGCCCTGCTCGCTTCGCATGATCGCGTTGTTCAGCCTGAACAGGTGTTCTGCCGACCACGAGTTGTGCAGATAGAGCTTGATCGTGTGGGGCAGAAAGCTCATTCGTGAGATGTAATAGTGCAAGTCGGGCCGCACGTTGATCGGCACGAATTCCAGATTGTCGCCGATTGGCGGGTAGGGAATGAAGGACTGGGCGTTTCCTTCCTTCTTGACGTCCGTTGTAATCGGTGTCGGGGCGAGTTCGGGAGACACAGCATTTCCTCCAGGATGATTGGCGTAGGTGGTGGCGTGTAGTATGCCACACTCAACGTCGGTTTGCTATCCTTCGGCCCGACGTGACTACGCCATGTAGAGTCCGCCGTTGACGTGCACGGTTTGACCTGTAACGTAGCCGCTGTCTTGGCCGCACAAGTAGCGGACGATCCCCACCATGTCCTCAGGTTGCGCAATTCTCCCGAGGGGCACGCGGCCGCCGATTGAGCCGAGGTCGTCCTCCGTGTAGGCAACTCGAGGTTGAGCCGTATCCGTAATCCCCGGGGCGACGGCGTTGACGGTTACCCGATGCATCGCAAGCTCAACGGCCAGCGCTCGCGTGAACGCGACGATGCCCCCTTTGCTGGCGGCGTAGTGGCAGCCGTTGGCGGAGGGTGAGAAGGCTGCGCCGGATGTTAGGTTGACGATTCGACCGCCGTCGCCCTGCATCACCATTACTCTTGCGGCTGCCTGCGAACACAGGAACGTTCCCGTCAGGTTGACCGCCAGCACGCGGTCCCACTCGCGCTGATCCATCTCCAGCACCGGCGAGCGCGGGAAGATGCCCGCGTTGTTGATAAGAATGTCCAGGCGACCGAACTGCTCCAGCGCCGAGGCAATGGCTGCAGTTACCTGAGCCGAGTCGGCGACGTCGACCTGGATGGCCCACGCCCGACCGCCGCCGAAGACGATCTCCTCGGCGGTCGCCTGGGCGCCCCGCAAGTTCACATCAGCGGCTATCACCGCCACTCCGTCACGGGCGAGGCCGCAACTCAGTGCCCTGCCGATTCCCTGACCAGCGCCGGTAACGACCGCAACTCTACCGGCTGGGTTATCCGCCATGGTTCCCGCCTGTCATGCATCACGAGTCAACATCATCTTATGGGGCAGCGTGAATGATCTCCCGGCGCCACGTAACTGTTGAGGCCGATGTTGAGGTAGACCACCTATGGTCCGTTCATCTGCCCGGATGCGGAGAGGTTTGTAGAGGAGGGACCAGCATGGCAACTCGGATTCGGCAGTTGTTCCTGGCGTGGCTCGCCATTGTGCTTGCCGCCGGCTTCGGCATCACCGGCGCCCAGCGCGCCCGGGCGGCGGATACGACCGTTATAAGCATGAGCCAAGCCACCAAGTCTTACATGATCGACATCGGCATTGGGCCGCTGGCGAACGTGATGACACCCAACCAAGCGAAGGGCGCCACCTCCGGACAGGTATTGGTGGACCCGCCGCAGGCGACTGTGGAAAGCATCCGCGAGGCAATTCTGCCGGCCGATCACTACGTCGAAGTGAGCCTGCACCGCGCATCGACCGGAGCCCTCATGACGGCTCGAATTCCAGTGATGAGCGTTCGCAACCTCGAGACCGGCCGGAGCTATGTGGTGGACGAGCTTGTGGCGATGTACGACGTGACGAAGGGACAGGACGACATACATTTCGGCAGGAACGTCTATCTACCAGCTGGGACCTACGACATCACTGTTTGGGCAGGTAGGGATCGGACGGTCTTCACCAATGTGAGCGTGACGGGAGATTACGTTCGCGGAGATAAGCGGGGCTAAGCGCAGCGGCGCGCGAGGCCGCGGCCGTGCCGCCCCCCCCGTTTCTCGCGCCTGGATAGCCGGCTGTTGATGACCAGCGCAACCACATCCTGGGTAACGCAACTGCAGCGAGCTTCTTTTTGGCGCCCAGAATATCCGCCACACCGATGACGGCGATACGTCCGGATCGGCTCCGGTCGGCGTGGCAGGACCGTAGAACACGCGGGCGACTACCCCTCAACAGTGGCCCGTCCGCGTACGGGCGGCCTCAACGTCCGTCCCAATGCGCCACCGGTCTCCGACTGCGTGATGGCAACGCACGAGTCCACTTCCCGTGACGGTGGTGGTGTGGCGGTCCTCGTCGGCCGGTTCGCCGCGACCACCGTAGGCGCCGCCGTGGTGCTGGCAGCGCTCGGCGATTGGGGCTGCGGGGCGGCGCATGCGCTCAGGACAACGACGACCAATGTGAACCCGAGCCCTGGCATAGAGGCGAGGGGGAGGACCAGGCGCAACGCAGTGATTCCAAAGATGTCTCCCTAACTCGACTCCTCGCTGCCCTTCGGTACGTATTTAATGCTTAGTTGCAAAATCCGTTGAGGCCGCAGTTTCCCGAGCAGCAGTCGCTATCTCTGCTACACCCGATGGCGCCACTCTACTGACAGCAGAGGCCGTTGACAGCAATGGCCGCGCCGCAACAGGGGGCCACGTCCGAGGCGGCGCCCCCAAGCGGCTGACATGTGCAGACGCCGTTGATACAGGCTCCGTGACAACACTGGCGGCTGTCAGTGCACGCTATCGCCGGTGCGTTGTTCTCGATGCACTGACACTGGCCCCCGACGCAGAAACTGGTGTTGCAATCAAGGTTGCTGTTGCAGCCGCTCTGGGTGGAACAGAGGCTTGCCGAGGCGCATACTCCGTTGCAACACACGGACGCGGGACCGTCGACCGGGGAGCCGCAGATGTTGCCGCAGGCGCCACAGTTGCTTGAATCGCTATTCTCATGCACGCAGAGGCCGTTACAGCGGCTCATCCCGCCTGGGCAGGAGCCCGAGGCCCCAGCCCGGGCGGACTCCGAAATCACGCCGGCGAAGACGGATGCTACGAGGAAGGAGCCAAATGCTCTGAGCACGCCACGACGCGAGGACTGGGAGGCGAGGGCCTTGCTGAGCTCGTCAAGGCGGTTTGTCGTTACTGCCAAAGCATCCTTTCGCTGGCGCGGGGTCGCGATTACCCACGCTCTGGATGGGCCCGGGGCCAGGGCGCTACCGATCCACGTACTCGGTGTCCCACTCCACTTTGATAGACGGCGAGACGCTCTGCGTTGCCGGGCAGGCGCGATCGTGGACTGCGACGGCCCGCTCCGCCTCGGCCCGCTGCTCGTCTGGTATGGCCAGACGATAGTGGACGCGGATGGTCGTGATCCTGATCCCGCCGCTGTCCATCTTCTCGATCAGACCCTCGACCTCGGTCTGCATCGTGTCCTTGTTTAATCGAATGCCTCTAGCCGCCAGCGCGCCGCGCAGCGTCCCGGCCATTCAAGCGCCAACGGCGGCGACGATGTGGTCGAGGGTCGATGCCGTCTCAGGTTCCTCGGGCCCCACCTTGTACCACTCCCGTAGCGCGCCCTGCATGCCGAAGGCGACCGGCTCAGGAATGTCCCCCAGGTAAGCATGCCGGATAGGCCCATGGATCGGCACGATTCGAGCTCGCGATGCGTAAATGACCTCGCCCATTGTCAGCCTCCTCTCATCGTTTGGGCACGTCAGCAATCCTGCCTGGTTTAATTGCGACCGGCCCGGCGTCTACTATAAGGGTAAGTGAAGTGTAAGGCAGCCGAGACGAGAGCCGGAGGGAACAATGCTCAGCAAAGATGACAACGATTTCCTGTGTCGAGTAGGTCCGGGCACGCCTATGGGCAGCCTCATGCGGCAATATTGGATCCCTGCGGTCCGCTCGGATGAGCTTCCGGAGCCGAACGGACGGCCGCTACGGGTGCGGCTGCTGGGCGAGAACCTCATTGCCTGGCGCAACACCTCCGGTGAGGTCGGGCTGGTCGCGAACAACTGCCCGCATCGCGGCGCCTCACTCTTCTTCGGGCGTAACGAGGAAGAGGGGCTGCGCTGCGTCTACCACGGCTGGAAGTTTGATGTCACCGGACGCTGCGTGGACATGCCGAACGAGCCGCCGGAGAGCAACTTCAAGGACAAGGTCAGCGCTGTTGCGTATCCGACCACAGAGCGAGGCGGAATCATCTGGGCCTACATGGGTCCGCGTGAGTTGCCGCCGCCACTGCCGGATCTCGAGGCAACACTAGTTAACAGGGAGCCGAAGCACATTTCGATGCTGCACCGCAAGTGCAACTGGATGCAGGGCCTCGAAGGGGAGTTGGACACGGTGCATGCCGCCTTCCTCCACGGCGGTGCGAGCAGGCCCGAAGACCAAGAGCCGAAGAGCCTCTCCTACTATCACTACTCGCAGCGGGCGCCGCGCTTCGCCGTCCTCAATACCGAGTGGGGGACGTCGTACGGCGCCTACCGGCCCGCCGAAGAGGACAGCCATTACTGGCGCATCGCCCATATGTTGTTCCCGTTCTACGCAATGCAGCCCACGGGCCCCCTGGGCGAGAATGCAAAGCTCAACGCCTACGTTCCGATTGATGACGAAAACCTGATGCAGTGGGAATGCCACGTGGATATGACGGGCAACGACAGGCCGTTCCGCGGAGGTCGGGGCGAGTATCGCCTAACGACGAGTGACTGGCTCGGGCGCTTCAATCTCCTGCAGAACATGGATAATGATTATCTTCTCGACCCCGAGGCGCAGCGGACTTGGCAGAGCTTTAGCGGCATTCCCGGCATCCGGCAGCAGGACATGGCCGTCACAGAGAGCATGGGGCCGATCTACAAGCGCTGGCAGGAGCACCTCGGGACCACCGATGTAATGATCATCCGAACGCGGGCCCGGCTCATCCAGGCCGCCAAGGCGCTGCGGGATAACGGCACGACCCCACCCGGCGTCGACAGCCCCGAGGTATACCGTATTCGCTCGGGCGAAGTCGTTCTCCCGAGGGGCGTCGATTGGTGGCAGGCGAGCGCCGAGCTGCGCGAGCGCTTCGGGCCGATCCCCGAGCCGAGCCGGTAAGGGGGCATTCCCGGGGACGCAGATTGTCCACGAGACGGGGGCTGGCTGCACGTGATGCGCCTCGCGTCTGCGCTCGGAGCGCTCGGAGCGCTCGCTGAAGCAGAGGTACACTAAGGCGTACTTGCCACGCCCGGAGGTTTTGCAATGCTCGCCAGGCGCTTATGACTGGTGACCAACCGCGAACGCTGGATGCGTTCGTCATATCGGGCCTTACGCCTGCCGTTACCATCGATGGCGGAGCGCGCGATGCAGGGGCAGGTGTCCTGCTCGAGCTTCGTAATGCGCTTCTGCCGCTTCGCCCCGGCTCACTCATAGAGCTCCGCTCCAAGGCGTCCAACCTCCGCGACGATCTCCTCGGCTGGTGCCGCCTCAACGCTGATGAGCTCGTGGCTGCCGTCGATGCCGGCGATCACACGAAGTTCTTCGTCCGCAAAGGCGTTGCCGCTGCCCTCTCTGAGAGCACAGAATGGGGCGTGCGCATGCCGCGGCGGGCCGAGAGCGCCGCCGGCATGCGCGAGTGGCTGGTGGGGCGGCGAAGCGAGATCCCAGAGACAGCGCCAACCTATTACGGCTTCGTCCCGCGCGGCGCTGTCGACGAGCCTGGCATGCCGAGCTATCCGTTCAGCCTGAACCGGAAGTCTGACGTTTGGGCCGACGCGATCACTGAGCTCTACGAGCAGGCAACCGCGCAGCAATGGAACGTCAACGCCGACATACCCTGGGCACGATTGCAGCCGTTGCCCGACGATCTCGAGCGCGCCGTCTGTCAGGTGATGACCTTCCTGGCCGAGAATGAGTATGCGGCCCTCTATATCCCGGCCAAGTTTCTGCCTCGGATCAACGCCCAGTACATCGAGGTCGTGCTGTTCCTCGGCACCGTCATCAACGATGAGGCGCGCCATGTTGAGGCCTTTACCAAGCGGGCGCTCGCGAACGGCGGCGGGCTCCAGCGCGCTGCCGCGCTGACAGAGTGGTCGCTCTACAGCCTGTTGCTGCAGGAGGACTACTTTCGTGCCAGCTTTCTGCTGCATGTACTGGGCGAAGGGACCTTTCTCGAGCTGCTCGAGTTTGTCGAGCGCTACGCGCCGGATCCGGTGACTGCCGAGATCGTCCGGCGGGCGCGGCTGGACGAGGGGCGGCACGTCGCCTATGGCATCGCGCACGCGCGCGAGCGTCTCGCGGCCGAGCCGTCGAAGGTCCAAGAGCTTGTGGCCGCCACCGAAGAGCGGGCGGCCGCATTACAGGCGACAAGCGGCGCCAACCCCACCCTCACCGAGGCGCTGGCGATCCTTGCGGGCGGCGGCTCGGGGCCGGAGCAGATATCGCGCGGGCTCGATTCAGTGCGGCGCCTGCAGCTGGCGATGGGCGAAGGTCGCGTGCGGCGGCTCCTGCAGATCGGCTTGGATCGAACGACCGCCAACGAGCTTTCGGCGCTGCACACCCCCAATTTCATGTAAGCGAGGAGCCGATCGATGCCAGCCCTAAGCACTGACGAGCAATCTCTGGACAGCACCGCCCGACGCCTGGCGGAGACTGTCCTGTTGCCCTGTGCCGCTCAAGTGGATCAGACGCGGCAATATCCGGCTGAGGGTCTGCGGGCGCTTGCGGACGAAGGTCTGCTCGGCCTGCTCGTTCCGGCGCAGTACGGCGGCCGCGGTGGAACACTCACCGACCTCGCGCTGGTCTCTGAGGCGCTCGGTTGGGGATGCGCGTCTACCGCGATGTGTTTTCTCATGCACAGCTGCGCCTGCGCCCTCATCGCCGCAAAGGCGACGCCGGAACAGGGCGAGCGCTGGCTTCGACCCGCGGCCTCGGGTGAAGCGCGGGCTACGCTCGCGTTCAGCGAGCGGCTGACCGGCGCCCATTTCTACAATCCGGAGATCGCAGCCACGCGCAGCAACGGAGCATTCAGCCTTTCCGGACGCAAGAGTTTCGTCACGAGTGGCGGGCATGCGCAGCTGTATCCCGTGCTGGTCAAGGCGTCGGGTGATCCCGGGCTGGACATCCTCGTCCTAACGCCGGATCTGCCGGGCGTCAACTTTGACGGCAGTTGGGACGGCGTCGGAATGGCCGGCAACTCGAGCATTGGTATGGTGCTGAGTGATGTGGCCGTACCCGCGGCCAATCTCCTCGGCAGCCAGGGCGATGGCATGGAATTAGTGTTCAACGTGGTCGCGCCAACGTTCCTGATCGGCCTCGCGGCCGTAAACATCGGCATCGCCCAGGCGGCGCTCGACGGCGCCGTCGGGCACGCCAAGGAACGGCACTACGCGGACGGCACAGACCTGGCCGGCCTCTCGGTGATACAGGACTACCTAGCAGAGATGAGCATCACGACGCAGTCGGCGCGGCAGCTCGTACGCGAGGCTGCGCGATCCGCCTCCGCCGGCGAAGAGGCCGCACTGCCATTGGTCATGCAGGCCAAAGTTGCGGCTACGGAGGCGGCCGCGGCGGTCACAGAGCAGGCGATGAGGGTTGGAGGCGGGATCGCCTACAGCCGCGGTCTCGCGCTCGAACGGCACTGGCGCGATGCCCACGCGGGAGCCGTCATGGCGCCGACAAACGAGGTGCTCAAGGGATGGCTCGGGAAGATCCTGGCCGGACTTCCGCTCTTCTGAGGACTGAGCAGGGAGGGCTGAGCGCTGCGCGGTGGAAAGGCGCAGTCCTCGGTCCTCAGCCCTGAGTCCCAGCTCTGAGGTTGACTGAGGAGACGAGCATGATGGATCGAGATGTTGTTGTAGGCGCGGTCGCCTATGACCCGAAGGTCGTCACCATCTGGGAGGCAATGCGGGACTACTTCCGCGAGGCCGGCGTCCCTACGGACTATGTGCTGTTTTCGAACTACGAGGCGCAGGTTGCGGCGCTGTTCGACCGCCAGATCGACATCGCCTGGAACACGAACGTCGCCTACGTCCGTTGCGAGCAGCGCTGCGGCGGCACGTGCCAGGTGCTGGCCATGCGCAATACGGACCGCGACTTCACGAGCCGGCTCGTCGCTCGCACTGATTCGGGCGTCAACGGGATCGCGGATCTTCGGGGCAAGCGACTCTCGCTTGGCAGCGCCGACTCTGCCCAAGCCGCGATACTTCCACTTCACTACCTGAGGGAGGCCGGGATCGACCCCGAGCGGGACCTGACGCTGCTGCGCTTCGACCTCGACGTGGGCAAGCACGGCGACACCGGCACGAGCGAGCTTGAGGTGTTGCGGGCTTTGCACGAAGGCGATGCCGACGCCGGCACGTTGGGATACACAACCTGGCTGAAGCAGGTCGAGCAGGGCACCGTCAACAGTACCCTCATCCGTTCCGTCTGGACATCGCCCCCCTACTGCCACTGCAATTTCACCGCGCTGCCTGATTTCGACACACAGCTCGCCGCTCGCTGGACGGAGGCGCTGCTGAAGATGGACTACAATCACCCGCGCTGGCGGCGGCTGATGGACCTCGAGGGGCTCACGGCCTGGTTGCCGGGCCAGAAGCTGGGCTACGAGGCGCTCGCGATCGCGCTCGATGGCGCTGCCGGTGGCTAGCGTATGACTGGTCTTCCACGGCGCACCCTCGGTCGCACCGGCCTGGATGTGACGGAGCTTGGCTTTGGCGCCATGGAGCTCGCGACCAACTCGGTTTCCGACCACGACGCCGATCGGCTGTTGAACGCCGTCCTTGATGCCGGCATCAACTTTATCGACACCTCGATCGACTACGGCCGCAGCGAGGAGCGCATCGGGCGATTCATCGCTCACCGTCGCTCGGAGTACTTCCTCGCGTCCAAATGCGGCTGCGTTCCGGGGTCGTTCGAGCATTACCATGATGAGCGCCCTCAAAACGTCCGAGCCGGTGTCGAGCACAGCCTGCGGCTCTTAGGGACCGATTGTCTCGACCTGGTCCAGATCCATCGCAGTCTCTCGCAGCTCGAGCTCGAGGCGTCCGGTGTGCTCGACGCGCTGTCGGACCTCAAGAGTGAGGGCAAGGTCCGCTTCATCGGTATCTCCGGTGTGCTGCCGGCCCTTATCGAGCAGATTCAAATGGGTCTGTTCGATGTCTTCCAGATCCCGTACTCGCTGCTCCAGCGCGAGCACGAGGCGCTGATCTACCTTGCCTCCGGTCTGGGCGCTGGTATCGTCATTCGCGGCGGTGTCGCGCGCGGGATGCCCGCCGACTGGACGGGTCACACATACTACATGCTGCCGGGAAGCCAGGCGCGCGACCGCTGGGAGGCGGCGCGCCTGGACGAGCTGCTGGACGGCATGAGCCGCCAGGAGTTCGCCCTACGGTTCACGCTCTCGAATACCGATCTGGATACAACCATTGTCGGCACGCGGAGCGTTGATCACCTCCGCGAGAACATGGCCGCCGCGCTCAAGGGCCCGCTCCCTGCCGACATGGTTACAGAGGTAAAGCGGCGAATGACGGGCAGAGGCGCTTAGACCCGACCCGCGCCGCTCTTGGGGGCGGGAACGCGTGTCCGTAGGGGCGGGTTTCAAACCCGCCCGTCTGCCCAAGCAATACGTCGCCCCGTGCCTCCGCAGGGTCTTCGCAACCTACTTGGGTGGGCACGGTGCGCTCGCGATGTTTTGGTATCAGCTCTCGAGAAAATCGAGGCGCACCGGATCCGGTCGCGGCCTGCAGACGCCGCAGTGCAGCACATCGGCGACCACGAGCCCCTGGAGGCCGTCCTTGTTGGGAAAGGCCTGCAAGATAAAGGGCATTGTCCGTGCGTGCTCCTTACAGACCGCCCGTCCACAGAAGCGGCAGACGCCGTTAGCCGGGAGATTGCACACCCAGCAGTTCATGATGGCCCGATGCCCAGAAGCTGCGCCGGTGCCGGCAGCCCGCTGTCAGAATCCCGCGGGCAGATCCGCTCGATCAGTCCATCAGGGCCGATGACGACGACACCCTCGCGTATGGCCCCAAGCGATCTCGGGCCCTCCTGCTCCTGTAGGCTCCGGCTCATCGTGGCCTGCCAGGCGACCCCTGACTCGGCGGCCGGCGCGTCAATGCGCTGATACATGCCGAAGCTGAGATAGGCGGATTTGTTCGGATCATGAAGGATCGGCACATCTGGATCGTCCTGCACTTCACCCTGCACCGGCTCGGCCCGGTGCGGGTCGATCAGCACCACGCTTGTGTTATGCTCCGCGAGCCCCGGCAGGGCAGCGTGAATCCTGGCCAGATACTCCAGCGAAGCGGGGGACGAAAAACCTGGAGAGAACCATAGGAGTAGCCGCCGGCCGCGGTAGTCAGACGCTTTCACTGTTGTTCCCGTGAAGGATTCGAGCTCGAGCTCCGGCGCGTAGGCCCCCGGGCCCAGCGCGGGTGCAATCTCATCCTCAAAGACGATGATCTGGTCCGCGGCCAGGCGCTCCCGCACGACGGGCGCCATGTGCTCGTCGAGGCTGAAGTACTTCCCGACCAAGTCCGAGAAGTCCCTGCGGCTGAGCGCCCAGACCTCGGTTTGTTCCCGCGCCCGGACGCTGGCAACGCGCGGTGAATCCAGCAGGAGTGCGATCTCGCCAAAGAAATCACCTGGGCCGAGTATCTGCAGGCCGATCTCCTGCCCCCCCGCTTCGCGCCGGCTTACCCGAACCGTCCCCGAGCGAAGAAGGTAGAACTCTTCCCCAGGCTCGCCCTCGCTGACGATCGTTTGGTCTGCGACATAGGAAACCGGGCGCAGGCAGCCCAACAGGATCTCCCGGTCTCGCGGCCCCAGGGGCTGCAGGAGCGGAAATCGATCCATTTCTGCCAACTCGTCCAGCCGTGCGCGCAGCGCCGCGTCCATGGCAATGTACTGCCTGATCGATGTTTGGAATTCCCGGGCGCGCAGTGAGAGCAGGCGCACTTTCGTCTTGGCCCGGACCGTGGCCGCGCGCGGCGCATGTTCGAGCAGGGCCCGCTCGCCGAAATAATCCATCGGCCCCAGCTCTGCCACCAGGCTGGAACCGTCGCCGTTCTCGGCGAATACCCCGGCGCGGCCGTCCACGATTAAGTAGAAGCGGTCTCCGCGTTCGCCCTGGCGGACAATCGCGGCGCCTGCAGGCTGTCGCTCCTCCCGTAGGTGAGGAGCCAGCGCATGAATTCGCTCGTCACCGAGTCTCGCCAGCGATGGCACCTGTGAGAGCAGGACCACGCGCTCGTGGTACCAGCGCTCCCGCGCCGCGCCGGTTGCCCTGCCGGCGGCGCGTAGAAGCGCGCAGGCCAGCCCGATGAGGCGGCCGACGACGCCGATAGCGAAGGGAATCAGAATGAGGGCTAGGAGGGCGACAAGAAGGAAAGACTGGAGGCTGTGCACGCGCACCGCACTCTGAATTGCATCCCGAGCGTGGTCCCACCCAAAGGTAAGGACCAGAAAAATAGCAAAAACGGTATAGGAGGCCGCGATAACGCCAAAGACGGCGAAGATGCGCTCTTCACGGTTGAAGTGCTCACGCCGCCAGAGCTTTCGCCGGAGGTCGAACCGGATGAATGTCAGAGCCCGGCGCCGCAAATTGTAGATATCCAGCCAGTCCATCAGGATGTAGTAGCCGTCGTACTGGATAAACGGGTTGAGCTGAAATGCGTTTTCTACAAGGGCGGTGATGCCGAAGGCGCGGGCGAAGGTCATCCAACCGCCATGGGGCAGGAAGGTGAGCGCCAAACCTGCGAGCCCTGCAAGAATAAAACCCGAGTAGGGGCCCGCCCAGGATGCGGCGATTCGCGCGCGGCGGGGTGCCATCCACATGTCCTGCGTATCGACATACAGGCACGGCGACCCGTAAAAGAGACCGATGCCACCTCCGCGAACGACTCGACCGTACGACTTGACGGAAAAGGCATGGCCCAGTTCGTGGATGATGGCGATGGCCAGCAGGGAAAGATAGCCAAGCAGCGCGTAGCGGGCCAGAAAGTCTCGATCTGTCAACGAGATGTGCGCCGTATGGAGATCCCAGCCAAGCAGCGGCACCCCCAGCAGAGCGATAGCCGCGAGCAGAATCAGCCCCGGCAGCGTCAGGAGCAGCCAGGCGCCGCCCCGGTAGAGCTTGTTGAAGACATCGTCGACCCCTTTGATAGGGAACTCTCGATTGAGATACAGCTTCAGGACATCGTCGACGATCGCTCCAAAGCTCCGCCGCCGGGCAAGCTGTCTCACCTGACGGTAGGTGTAATAGGGTCGATCGGTGAGGAACTCGCCGTAGCGCAGGTCCTGCACAAGCTCAATGATGTGCTGAAGCGCAAAGCGGTTGAACTTCAGCATGTACTCGACGACGATTTGCTGAACGGTACGGCTGCCGTCCATGAGCTGGAAAACGTAGAAATCCTCGGAGGGCAGGCGCAGATACGTCGCCGTGTCAGGATTTTGAATAATGACGTACTTCTCGCCGTGAGTCGTCGTCAGTTCTTTCCAGGCGATACGCTCTCGCAGGCACGGCCGACACGCGTTCAGGTCGACGGCCTCGCGCAGGCGATCCCAGAGCGGCGCAGGCTCGGCATTCTGGCTGGACGTATCGGCTTCAGCAACCATCGGAAAGCCACGGTCCATCGTTAAGGTGGGCTGGGTGATAAATGAATCCCCTCAGCCGGTTCGTGGTAGCGCAATGCACCATTACCGGCTGAGGGGACCTCTGGTGGAGGGATCCGAACCGGATCCCTAGAAGGCCTTCGGCGGTCACTTGCAACCGGCCGCCCGTACGAGCCCGAAACGGGAGACCCGGAGCTCGACGTCCGTTCCAACGGACGAGACCGCGCTCCAATCCATTGCCTTGATCGCCGTCACCTCGTCAGGCGTCACGTCCCGCTCGCCTAGAACTGCGTCAGGGTTGGTTCTAAGCGCTTCGCGGAATTCGGTATCGGTGACAGCCCGACTTATGATGCCCTGAACTGCGTTAAGAGACACGTTTATCACCTCCTTTCTGACCGGAGTCGACTGCGCTCAGAGAGTCCGCCGCACTCTAGGCGTCGGCCGGAACCCTCTTGCTTAATTCGGGTTGGCCCTGCGCCAGGATGCCGCGAGCGATGTCGAGCTCGGCCAGAAGGTCTGCCATGGGCGGATAGTTCTGGTCGCGCTCCAAGAGAATGCCCTTCACCGGGCCCCGCTTAACGACGTACTCCGCGAGCTTCCAGACCTCGTCCGGCACCGGCTGGCTGTGCAAATCCGCCCATTTTCCGGCCCAATCATCGCTGGTAAGCAGCGCTCCCCCGGCCACGTGGATCTCTATTGCCCGCTCGAGGGGCGCCTGTTCGAGCCAGTCGTAGGGATCGAAGTCGAAATTAATCGAATTGATGTACAGGTTCTCAACGTCCAGAAGCAGTCCACAGTTCGTCTCCTCGAGGACTTCGCGGATGAACAGTGGCTCGGGAAGGCTCCCTGGCATCGGGATGACAAACTTGTAGAAGAGGTTCTCCACCAGCAGCGGGAGCCGGACGCGCTCCTGCATGACCCGCATATTCTGCCGAAAAATGGCAGCCTGGGAGCGCGTGAACGGAACCTGCATGCCGTGGAAATGTCTACCCTTCTCGTCGCTGGGGATGTTGCCCATGTCGAGATGGTCGCTGAACCAGACCGGCCGCAGAGTCTCAATGTAGGGTGCGAGCTGCTCGAGGTATTCCATATGGACGCCGCTGGCATCTCCGAGTGACATATAGATACCGTGCGCGACGGTGGTGAAGTGCTGCTTGAGCTCGACGAGCCGCTCGGACCACTCCGGCATCATGCCAAGGAACTGGTCGGTCGGGATCTCCAGGAAGTCGATGTCAGCGCCGCAGGCGACGATCTCGTCGTGCAAGTCGGACTGATAGCCAAGGCCCGCACCCAGAAGCGGAAGCTCCTCGAACATGGATGCCTCTCCTCAATCGGCCGCCGCGGCCGCGACAGGCTCCGCCGGCAGGCTGGCAGCCGTGCCCGCGTCGCCTACCACCTGCTGGAGATGCGCTACCCGTATCATGTCGCGCATCGCCTCCGGCAGATTGCCGACCGCCTGATACACCCTGGCACGCAGCCCGTAGACCGCTGGCTCAGCGGGGGCGAGGCTTGCGGCGAAGAAGCAATCCCCCAGCGCCAGGAGGTTTTGACCCAGGGCCAGGCGCGCCTCGGCCCGCACTAGATAGGCATCGTGCGCGTGCCTCGCCCTATTGGGCACAATGAAAGGCCAATGGGCCTGTTCGTGATAATCGAGGTCGATGCACGCGTGGCAGTCCTCCTCGGCAGCGCCCGCATTACCAAGCGCGAGTTGCGCTCGCGCCCGTCCAAGATAGAGTTCGGACGCGTACTTCTCGCACTCCCCCGTGTCGATGACCCGAGTGAACTCCTCGATTGCTTCCGCATGCCGGCCGGCCTCACGCAGAACCATTGCTCGCCAGGCCCGTCCCTCCCAGTCCTCAGGATCGAGACGGACGCACTCCTCCACGTCGACCATTGCCCGCTCGACTTCTCCCATAACCAGGCGGATCTCACTCCGCAGGCCATAGGGATGGGCGGCGGGGAAAATCTCTATCGACGTCGAGGCGTCGGACGCTGCCTGCTCCAGGTTGCCGCCCTGAAACTCACAGATCGCTCGCGCTGCGAACGCCTTCGACAACGCAGAAGCCGACAGCGGTGGGTCAGCCGCGATCGCACGGTCCAAAGCTGAGATCGCCGCCTGCGTGTCGCGGACCGTCCAAAGCGCGCCAGCGTACCTGAGAAATAGGTTCGGGTCGGTCACGCCCGCCGCGACGGCGAGGCCGCACTCCACGAGGTCGGCCATGGCCGCTTCAAACTCAGGCGACGACGGGCTTATGCACATGTGTTTACCTACTCCGCATTTCGGAGTCGACCGCATATGTATGCCGGGTGCGAACCCGAATGAAGGTTGACGGAACAGCCTAACGGTTGCGGGGCACGTCTCTTCCCGACGGGAAGAGAAGCGGGAGCGAGTCAGGTCCGAGGGAGTTCTCCGTGCATCTGGGTTGCCCCGTCCGTGTCCGCCGTAGTGCCGCGCGGGGAGCCTTGAGCACTACGATGAGGTCACGCAGCAGATTGCGGAGGGCTCGGCGTAGGCCCCGGAAGCGCGGGGAGCCTTGAGCACTACGATGAGGTCACGCTACCACCGTCACCGAGATTCGTCAACGCTTCGAATTGACTCATAAAGATTGACTCATAAAGATTGACTCATAAAGATTGTTACCGATGGGAGGGTCCAACGGCTCGTGGCAGCGGGAGCGCTCGACACCGAGCGCGCTCGCGCCCTGGCGACGGACTATGAGCGCCTGAATCCCCGCCGGCTACGGCAACAGATTGACGCGAAGCTCGAGGCGCTGGCGCTTGCCGACCGGCGGACTGGTTCGCATACGAAGGACACCGAGACAGCGATGGTAGGTAGGTAACACCACTATGACATCAAGTCGGGTTTCGGTAACCGTTACTTATGAGGCGTCACGCGTAGGCAGATAGCACTCACTGGCTTGGCCACTTTCGACTGACCGCAAACGCCGACAACGACTATCTCATCGACCGTGAGAGCCAGCATCGGGGCGACTACACCGGCATTTCCGGCATCTTTACACAGGATGCCGCGGTCACGGAGAGCATGGGGCCGATTGTCGATCGCAGCGCGGAGCACCTGGGTACGAGCGACCTGATGATCATCCGGGTCCGACAAAGGCTGCTTGCCGCCGCCAAAGCCCTGGCCGAGCGGGGCGTGACGCCGCCCGGCGTCGACGCGCCGGCCGCCTACGCGGTGCGCTCCGGCGGGGTGTTCCTGCTCAAGGGATCGAACTGGATCGAAGAGACGCGGGAACTGCGCCAATCACCGCGCACACGCTCGGCGGACTAGGCGCGGGTGACGCTCTGTAACAGGCGCTCGATGGCGCTGAGGCCCTCTCGGACGGCAATGGCGATCGATTCGCCACTGGACGGGCCATTAAAGTGAATAACGGAGCCCTTCGCCTCGTCATCCTGCGCAGGGGCGATGTAGGACACGGCGTCCCAGTTGACGATAATGCGTTCTCCACTCTCACGACTGAGTATGACGGGCAGACTCATAGAGCCATCTCCTCCAACTCATCTGTCCCCGGCAACGCACGTCAACAATTTCCCGGGGCGCATGCCGGCCTCCAGACGGGACCGAGGTCATCGTAGAGCCATTCCGAGCGGGCGCGGGAGGGCTCTACGCTTTCCGGTACACTTACCGGGGTAGTCTTTCGTCGATCTCCGCAATCTGTCCCCAGGCAGTTCTCTCATCCATCCCGCCTCTGACCCTCCCGCACCTCGGCCCAGCATTAAGGAGCTACCCCACGAACGCTTCTCTCAGCACGCTACTGAACAAGACCGCGGTTCTCGCCGGCGCAATCCTCCCGCCGTTAGGGGTAGTGGCCGCGGGCTGGTTGGCCTGGCATCGCATCTTCGGTTGGCGCGACATCGTGCTCCTGGCCGGTTTCTACCTTCCGATCTCCATGGGCATCACGATCGGATTCCACCGCTATCTGACGCACCGTGGCTTTCGTACCAATGCTTTGGTAAAGGCGCTGCTGCTCATCCTCGGCTCCATGGCGATTCAGGGTTCAGCGATCGATTGGGTCGCCAACCATCGCAAACACCACGCCCTGTCCGATCGGGCGGGCGATCCCCACAGCCCGGCAGACGGCTTTTTCCACGCCCACATTGGCTGGCTTTGGACCAACGAGGCTGCCGATCCCGAGCTCTACGCACGGGACCTTGTCGCGGACCGGATGGTGGCGACCGTCAGCCGGTTGTTTCCTCTCTGGCTTGCCCTCGGTCTTGGCCTGCCGCTTCTGCTGGGCGGATGGGAGGGCTTGCTCTGGGGCGGGTTGGTGCGGGTGTTCCTCACCCATCACGTGACGTGGAGCATCAACTCAATCGGCCACACCTTCGGACGGCGTCCGTTTGAGACGAAGGACCGAAGCACGAATCTATGGATTATGGGGCTGCTCGCGCTTGGCGAGGGCTGGCACAACAACCATCACGCCTTTCCTCGCAGCGCCTTCCACGGCCTACGCTGGTGGCAGGTCGATGCTTCGGGCCTCGTGATCCGGCTCTTGGGGCTGCTGCGTCTCGCACACGAGATTCAGCGCGTCAGCCGAGCTGAGATTCGGACGCGGCTGGAGCGGGATCTGGCATCCTCCGCCGTATAGGATCCCGAGCGCAGGGCCCTTAGCGACCGGGAATCGGAATCAGGGCCGGCACGCGGCGCTGGTATTGTCGGTAGCGCTCGCCAAAAGTCTCGGTGAGAAGCCGCTCCTCCGCCGGAATCTTGAACCCGAGATAGACGCAGAAGAGCGCGAAGACAACGAGCATCATTCCGAAGCCCGAGTAGAGTACCGTTCCGAACAGCATGCCCAGAATGCCGGTATAGATCGGATGCCGTGTGAGCCGGTAGGGCCCGTTGGTGCGCAACTCGTGCCGCTCCTTGATCGATGGCGTCGCCGACCACATCGTTCCAAGGTTCCAGCGCGCCCACAGCGTGAACAGCGAAGAGACGACCAGGATCGCGAGGCCCAGCAGCTCCAAGGTCTGGTTCTGATAGGAGATCGCGGACCAGAAACGTAGCGGCACGTAGCGCTGCAGCAGCGAGAGCACGATTGCGACAACGAGTCAGGCCGGCCAGCCGCTGCTCAGGCTCATCCGCTTTCGTTGCACTCTCGGGGCGCGGCCGGCGTTGTAAATGGCGCCCGCGAGCCAGGCAAGCCCGACTGTGGCCCAGCAGATGGTGCTGATGACGGACAGCCAATGCATGGTTGCCTCCATCCCCGAGCCTACAACGGCCGATCCTGACGCCGCACGAATCGCGATGCGCGGCGTGCCTGAGTCTCTCAACGGCGTCATACTACTCGTGTGGGCGTGGCACTACGTACGCCTTGCGAGCCGGACATGGTTTCGCTTGACCGGCCCGCGGCGCAGTGGTACTGCTTGATTACTTGTGTTCACTAAGCAGGCTCCAATTCAGGAGAAGGTGAGGAAGATCATGGCGCAGTCCTTGACCCAAGCACGCCCCACGCTGTCGCTCGCCGAGCGGGATCGCCGCTACCGGGCCGTCAGAGATCGTCTCAACGAGCGCGGCGTCGACTGTGTCGTTGTCACCGGAAGCAACCTGTTCTATCTCTCCAACGGCCTCCCAGGGGAGCGTATGGGTCTTCTTCCAGCCCAGGAGCTGCCAATGATGGTTGCCCTCAACGGCCGCCACCTGGCAGACCTCTCAGCGCAGGTCGTCGTTGACGCTCAGGATTGGGTTGGGGACGTGCGAGCCGGGAATGACGCGCGGCCGCTGCTGGAGCGGATCGGCGACCTGAGGCTGGAGCAGGGGACGATCGGCGTTATGCCGGGCAGTCTCAGCCAGAGCTTCTACACGCAGCTCCAGGGCGGTCTACCGGGCGCGAAGCTGGTGGATGTGAGCGACATTCTGGCCGACGTACGCACGACCAAGAGCGACGAAGAGATCGCCATGATCGACCAGGCCAACCGCGTCTTTGACGCGGCGGTGCAGGCGGTGCGCTTGTTTGCCCGCCCGGGAATGCTCGGATCGGAAGTCGTCCAGGAAGGGATCAAGGCCATGTGGGGGGCCGGCGGCGACTTGAATTCCACCTTCGGCTTTAACTTTGGCCCGATCCCGAAGCAGAATCCTGTCTTGTGCGAGCTCTGCCTCACCCGTAGGATT
>Ga0193751_1000570_pt1 | contig 27802 bp, 27 predicted proteins | sample L1c2metaG_FD_143050 | JGI IMG/M metagenome (GOLD analysis project Ga0193751, IMG submission 143050) | Soil microbial communities from a riparian zone of the East river system, Colorado, United States - L1c2 | ecosystem: Environmental > Terrestrial > Soil > Riparian zone | place: USA: East River... | reverse complement strand
TCGCGAGCTGGAGGTGCTGCCTCCTGCGCTGGCCGGGGCGCTGGCGGCATTGCGCCCGGGTGGGCGCCTGGCCGTCATCAGCTACCACTCAGGGGAGGATCGGATCGTCAAGCGCTTCATTGCCCGAGAGAGTCGTGACTGCGTGGAGGAGCCTCTCCCGCCGGTCTGCACCTGCGGACACCGGGCCCAGCTGCGCTCGGTTCACAAGGGGATCGTCAGGCCGACCGCCGCAGAGGTCAGCCGCAACCGACGGGCGCGCTCCGCCCGGCTCCGGGTCGCCGTGAAGCTCGCCCCGGCGAGCGCCTAGCCAATCGTCGCAGGAGGAACCGATGAGTCGAGGAAGACCACGTCACCAGTCCAGCAGGCGGCGCAGCTACAGCCAGCGCCAGCGGGAGATCCGCGAGCGGCAGCCGCGCATCATGATCGACGTACGGCCATTTCCACCGGAGAGCGCGGTCGACCGCGAGACCGGCAGGGACCTCGAGTCGTTGGCTCCATGGCATGCGCGCCTCAGCGGACGGGCGAGCGCGGCCTAGGATGGCGGCCATCGGCGCCCGGCCCGCCAGCAGGATCGGCGTCTTTGGACGCCGATCGCACCCACGCCCGCGGCGAGCGGCGCCGGCGCACAGCCGGCGCGCCGCGACCCGGCGGACCAAGGCGACCGGCATCTCCTCGCTATTGGTGGCGATCGCTGCCGCCGCGGGCCTCTGCCTGTTCTACCTGAGCCAATCGACCCACGTGGCCGCGATTGGCTATGAGATCGATGGGCTCCAGTCTCGGATCTCGGCTCTCCAAGCGGAGCAGCAGCAGCTGATCATGCAGATCGGTCAGGCCCGCTCGCCACGAACCATCGAGCAACAGGCAAGGGACCGCCTGCATCTCGTGCCCCTCGCCCAGAGCGTCGTTACCTTCGCGCCGTCATCGACCGACAGAGCTCATTGAAGTAGCCGCCCGCGGCCTGCCCGGTCGCGGACGACGGAGTAGCCAATGCTCGCCAGGACCGACAGCCGTGCCCGCGCCCTGATCCTGCTGATCGTCGCGACCATGCTCGCGGCGCTCGTCGGCGGCCGGCTGGCATGGTGGCAGGTCGCGCAGCACGACTGGCTCGCCCGGATGGCCCTCAACCAGCTCGCGCAGAACGAGGACCTTCCCGCCGAGCGGGGCGACATCCGCGACGCGAACGGGGTCCTGCTGGCGACCTCGATACAGGTGCAATCGGTCTTTGCCACCCCGCCCTCGGTGACCGACAAGGCCGTGGAGGCGAGCGCGCTCGCGCCGGTGCTCGGCATGGACCAGGCCGAGCTCCAGACGCTCCTCAGCGGCAACCAGCCGTGGGTCTGGCTGCAGCGACGGGTGGATGCCAGGGTCTCCGACGCTGTCCGCGCCCTGGCCCTGCCGGGGATCGGGCTCGTCCCGGAGACGCGCCGCGTCTATCCGGTGCAGGGCGTCGCACCCGGAACCACGCTGGCGGCCCAGGTGCTCGGCTACGTGAATGTCGACGGCGTTGGCCAGTACGGGATCGAGGGGTCACAGGATCCGCTCGTCGCCGGCCTGCCGGGATCGGTGACTGCGCAGGCCGACGTGATCGGCCGGCGGATCGCGGATTCGGTCTACGAGCTGCGGGAACCGGTCAACGGGTCCGATCTGACCCTGACACTCGACGCCGGCCTGCAGCAGCAGCTCGAGGAGGCGATGTGGGGGACCTTCGAGAAGAACCAGGCCCAGGGCGTGACCGGCATCGTGATGGACGTCCACACCGGGGCGATCCTGGCCATGGCCACCTACCCGTCCTTCGACAGCAACCGCTACGCCGCGTCCGACCCGTCGCTGTTCACCGACCCGGCGGTCAGCCGGGAGTACGAGCCAGGCTCGGTGATGAAGGCCTTCACCATCGCGGCCGCGCTCGACGCGGGCGCGATCAACCTGAAGACCACGGTCATGGACGACAACAACCTGCGCATCGAGGGCTACAGGATCCAGAATGCCGACCGCGCCTACCACGCCTACGGCCACGGGCTGATCACCGCCGGTGATGTGCTGAGGCTGTCCGACAACGTGGGCGCGGCCAAGATCGGGCTCCTGCTCGGCCGCACTCGGCTCTACGAGGCCCTGCGCCGCTTCGGGTTCGGGACGCCGACCGGCATCGACATCGCGGGCGAGAGCCCCGGAGTGGTGCACAACCCAGATGGCCCCGGCGGCTATGGTGACCTCACCGCCGCGCAGAACGCCTTCGGCCAGGGCCTGAGCATCACCGCCGTCCAGCTCGTCGCCGGATATGCCGCCATCGCCAACGGTGGGACGCTGGTCACGCCGCATGTCATCGCCGGCTGGACGACCCCAGATGGCGTGTACCACCAGGCCTCCGTCGATCCCGGGGAGCGGATCATGCAGGAAACGACCGCACACACCGTCCTGCAGCTGCTGACCTCCGCGGTGGACGACGGGATCGCCAAGCCCGCGTCGATCCCGGGCTACTCGGTCGCCGGCAAGACGGGTACCGCCCAGGTGGCGGGGCCGGCGTCCGTTCGCGTCCAGACCGGGACCGATGCCGCCGGAAACCCGATCTATGCGACCCAGATTCGCGACGTCTACCGCGCCGGGTGGCTCGACTCCTCCTTCGTGTCAGTGGTGCCCGCCTCGGACCCCAGGGTCGTCACCTTGATCCTCATTCATCGGCCGGTCATCTGGGGCAACGGGCAGAGCGCGCAATCGGTGACCAGCGTCTACAGCGCCTGGGCGCCCCAGATGCTCGAATACCTGGCCATCCCGCCGGACCGGCCGCTCACCCCAGTCGCCTCCAAATGAGGCTGCTAGACTCGGTCGAAGCCCCTGCAGGGAGTGGCGTGCCACCCTCGATCCGTCTCGAAGACCTCCTGGTCGCCACCGGCGGCCGACTCCTCGGGCCAACGAGCGTCACCTCCTTCGCAACCGCCGCGGTCGACTCGCGCCAGGTCACTCCGGGAAGCTGCTTCGTGGCTCTCCGCGGCGAGCGAGTGGACGGTCATCGCTTTGCGGCCGAGGCGGTCCGCGCGGGGGCCACCGTCCTGCTCGTCGAGCGCCCGGTCCCGCTTCCGGAGGGGATCGACGTCGCCGTGGTCGTCACTCCCGACCCCCTCAGGGCGCTGCAGGAGCTGGCTGCGTGGTGGCGCGCGAGGTCGGCGGTGCGCGTGGTGGGCGTCACCGGGTCGACCGGCAAGACGATCGCCAAGGAGATCATCGCCGACGTCCTGGCGCGGACGGTTCCCACCCTGCGCAGCGAGGGCAACCAGAACAGCGAGATGGGCCTGCCGATGACGCTGCTGCGCCTCGAGGCGTCCCACGAGGCGGCGGTGCTGGAGATGAGCATGTATACCGAGGGCGAGATCGCGCGACTTGCCGAGATCGCCAGGCCCGAGGTGGGGGTCGTCCTTGCGGTTCACCCCACCCATCTGGAGCGCGCCGGCAGCCTGGAGGCGATCGCACGGGCGAAGGCGGAGCTGCCCGCAGCCCTACCGCGCGATGGGCTGGCAGTCCTGAATGCCGACGACCCGCGGGTGGCGGCCATGCGTTCGGTCACCGCGGCGCCGGTGCGCACCTTCGGCCTGGGCCCCGCCGACGTGCGGGCCACCGATCTCGAGTCGCGTGGTCTCGAGGGCACCAACTTCACGCTGCACAGTCCGTGGGGAACCCGTCGCATGCTCTCGGCAACCCCGGGCCGCCACCTCGTCCCCCACGCTCTCGCGGCCGTCGCCGTCGCGGAGCGCTTCGAGGTCCCGCTGGACGAGGTAGCGGCGGCTCTCGCGGCCGGCAGCCACGCTCCTCACCGTATGGCGCTCGCAGAGGCCCGCAGCGGCGCGAAGGTGATCGACGACAGCTACAACGCATCGCCGGTCTCGGTGCTGGCCGCCCTCGATTTTTTGGCGGAGACTCCGCTGCCAGCCGGGCGTCGTCGCCTCGCGGTCCTGGGCGACATGTTGGAGCTCGGAGCCGATGAGCAGGAGCTGCACCGGCGGGTGGGCGACCGGGCGGGGAGGATCGTGGATGCGCTCGTCGTCGTTGGCGAGCGGGCCCGCTGGATTGCCGAGGGGGCGCGGGCGGCGGGCCTGCAGCGCGTCGCGAGCGCTCGCGACGCAGACGAGGCGGCCGACGTCGTTGATCGCGAGCTGACCCCGGGGATCGGTGACCTGCTGCTGGTCAAGGGGTCGCGCGGCGTGGAGCTCGATCGTCTCGTTGCGCAGCTCACCGGTCTCGAGGCCTCCGAACAGGGGATCGGCTGAGATGCTGGCCATCGTGGTGGCCCTGCTGGCCGCCTTTGCCGGGGTCGTGCTGCTCGGACCTGTCTACATCGGGCTGCTGCAGCGGCTCGGCTACGGCAAGCAGATCCGGTCCGAGGGACCCGCGGGCCACCTGGGAAAGGCGGGCACGCCGACGATGGGCGGCATGCTGCTGGTGGTGGTGGTCATGTTCCTGGCAATGGCGATGCGCATCGAGGACGTCAGCACCCTGACGCCGATGCTGACGCTGGTCGGGGTCGGGATCCTGGGGGCCATCGACGACTACGTCAACGTGCAGAGCGGGATCGGCATCCGCGGGCGCAGGAAGCTGGTCTGGCAGACCGTTGTGGCCGTGCTGGCGGGGTGGTACATCCAGCGCCACTTCCACGTCACTGAGATCAACGTTCCGCTGGTGGGAGCGGTGGGCGTCGCCCCGCTCCTCTTCATCTTCTTCGTGGCGTTCGTGATCGTGGCCATGAGCAACGGCGTGAACCTGACCGACGGGCTCGATGGCCTGGCCGGCGGCGTCCTGATCTTCAGCTTCGTGGCCTACCTGCTGATCGCGCTGGTGGCCGTTCCTGCCCTGGGCAAGCACTCGCAGCCGAACCTGGCGGTCTTCTGCGCGCTGATCATCGGCGCCCTGATGGGCTTCCTGTGGTTCAACGTGCACCCCGCCCAGCTGTTCATGGGCGACTCGGGCGCCCTGAGCCTGGGCGCCACGCTGGCGGTGGTGGCCACCATCTCCGGGCAGCTCCTGCTGCTGGCCGTGATCGGGGCGGTCTTCGTGGCCGTGACCCTCTCGGTCGTGCTCCAGGTCGGCTCGTTTCGGCTGCGCGGGAGGCGGATCTTCCGCATGGCGCCGCTCCAGCATCACTTCGAGCTGATCGGCTGGGCAGAGGAGAAGATCACAGTTCGCTTCTGGATCGTCTCGGCGCTGGCCGGGCTGCTCGGCTTCAGCCTCTTCCTGGCCACCGTGAACGGTCTCTAGCAGGACCGATGTCGACCATGGCTCCGCCCATCGGGACGCTCGACGACCTTCGGGGACGTCGGGTGCTGGTGCTCGGCATGGCCCGCTCGGGCGTCGCCGCGGCGCGCATGCTGGCCGATGCCGGTGCGTCGGTGACCCTCTACGACCGACGCTCGGCCGCGGAGCTAACAGAGTCGGTGGCGGCGCTCGGCGAGCGTGCCGTCACGCTCGCCCTGGGTGCGAGCCCGGCTGCCGTCGATGAGCTTCTGGAGCGGGCCGATCTGCTGGTCACCAGCCCGAGCATCTCACCCGACTTTCCGACCACTGACGAGTGGCTGCGGGCCGCGCTGCGCGATGCGCGGGAACGGGGCGTGGACCTGGTCAGCGAGGTCGAGCTCTTCCTGCGGCTGACCCGGGCCAAGGTCCTGGCGGTGACCGGCACCAAGGGCAAGACGACCACGACCGCGCTGCTGGGCGCCATCCTCGAGGCCGCAGGCATCCCGCATGCGGTCGGCGGCAACATCGGTCGACCGCTCATCGAGCAGGTCGGGACCCTGGGACCCGATGACTGGGCGGTCCTCGAGCTCTCCGAGCTGCAGCTGCCCACCATCTCGCTCGGCGCTGCTATTGCCGTCTACACCAACATCGCTGCCGATCATCTCGACCGCCACGCGAGCGAGGAGGCGTATCGCGCCGTGAAGGCACGTCTGGCCGAGCTGACCGTCCCGAGCGGCCAGGTGGTGCTGAATGCCGACGATCCTGGTTGTCGCGACCTCGGGGCGCGCCTGCCGCCAGCTGCACTCGCGTGGTACGCCCTGGAGAGCACCGAGCCAGGGCTTTCCGCGGGACTCTCCGACGGATGGCTGGTGGTCCGTGGGGGACGGGTCCTGCCAGCGGCCGAGGTGCCGCTGCCCGGCCGCCACATGCTGGCAGACGCGCTGGCTGCCGCGCTCGGCGCCACGCTGGCTGGAGCGGAGGTGGAGGCAGTCGCGACCGGCATCCGGGGCTTCGGCGGCGTGCCGCACCGGCTGGAGCTGGTCGGCGAATGGAGCGGCGTGCGTTGGATCAACGACTCACAGGCGACGATTCCATTGGCCGCGATTGCCGCCCTGCGTGCCTTCTTCCCGGCTCGCGTGGTGCTGATCGCCGGCGGCAAGGACAAGGGGCTCGAGTACGGCGGATTCGCCGACACGATGGCGGAGTCCAGCCGGACGGTGGTGCTCATCGGGGAGACCGCCGAGACCCTGGAGCGGCTGGTCGCCGGCCGAGTGCCGGTGCAGCGGGCCGGCTCGATGGATGAGGCCGTGGCCAGCGCCGCGGCCATCGCCCGGCCGGGAGACGTCGTGCTCCTGTCGCCGGGGGCGGCGTCATTTGACATGTTCGAGAGCTACGAGGCTCGCGGCGAGGCATTCCGCGCGGCGGCAGTTGCTCACGCTCCGCCGCTGGCTAGGGGTGACCGATGAGCGCCGCGGTCCTCACCGCCCGCCGGGGGACGCGGATCGGTGTCCAGCGCGAACGCCGCGAGGTCGCCTACCCGCTGCTGGTCGCCGTGGTTGCGCTGACCGCGATCGGGGTGGTGATGGTCTATTCAGCCTCCAGCGTGCGGTCCTACATCTCGACCGCGAACCCTGGCGCCCAGGGCATGCAGCAGGCCATCTGGGCGTTGATCGGCATCGCGGCCATGTACCTGGCCAGCCGCGCCGACTTCCGTCACCTGCGCTACCTGGCGATACCGATCTACGTCGCGACCCTGGTGCTGCTGGTCGTCGTCCTGATCCCCGGCGTGGGCACCATGGTGGCCGGCTCGCGGCGTTGGATCCCCCTGCCCGGCGTCGGGGCATTTCAGCCCGCCGAGCTGGCAAAGCTCTCGATCTGCCTCTACCTGGCGCACTGGCTCGACCGCCGAGGGCGCGATGTGCGCGGCCTGCGCGGGGGCCTGCTGCCGTTCGGCGTGTTGGTCGTCCCGGCCTTCCTGCTCATCGCGCTCGAGCCGGACCTGGGGACCGCAGCGGTGTTCGTGGCGATCGCCGTATCGGTCTTCTTCATGGCCGGCGCCAACCTGCTCTACCTCGGGGCCATCGGCAGTGCCGTCATGGGCGCCACCTACTTCATGATCACCACAACGCCATACCAGCTGCAGCGTGTGCAGGGCTTCATCGATCCATTCCGCGATCCGTTAAAGAGCGGCTACAACGCGGTGCAGGCACTCCTCGCCCTGGCCCTGGGTGGAGTCACCGGCATGGGCCTGGGAGCCAGTCGCCAGAAATACCTCTACCTGCCGGCACCCTCGACCGACTTCATCTTTGCCATCATCGGGGAGGAATGGGGCCTGATCGGCACCTTGACCGTCCTCGCCCTCTTCGTGGTGATCGCCTACCAGGGATACCGGATCGCGATCCACGCGCCCGACACGTTCTCGGGGCTGCTGGCCGCGGGGATCACCACCTGGCTGGTGGTGCAGGCCTGCATCAACATGATGGTGGTCACCGCCCTGCTGCCGATCACCGGCATCCCGCTGCCGTTCATCAGCTACGGTGGATCGGCCCTCACCATCAACCTCGTGGCGGTCGGCATCCTGCTGTCGATCTCGCGCGAGGCCAAGCAGACAGGATCGGTGTTCGATGCGCTTGTCGGTGTCGGGCGGCGGGACAGGCGGGCACGTCTACCCCGCGCTGGCCGTCGCAAGGGCACTGCGCGACGCGCAGCCCGACGTTGACCTCTCCTACATCGGCGGCGCGCGCGGCCTCGAGCGCCGCCTCGTCGCCGACGAGGAGGTTGCGTACCACCAGCTCGTGGTCCGCTCGCTGCGCAGCGCCGGCCGGGACGTGCACCTGCTCCTCGATCCGATGCGCCTGGCGGCCTCCGTGCCCCAGGCCTGGCTGCTGCTCGGACGCCTACGTCCCGCGGCCCTCTTCACGACCGGCGGCTACCTGGCCCTGCCGCTGGTCATGGCTGCCCGCAGCCGGGGGATCCCAACCGTGGTGTGGGAGGGCAACGTGATTCCCGGCCGCGCCACCGCCGCCGTCGCTCGATTCGCGACCCGCGTGGCCGTCTCGTTCCCACCGACCCTTGACGCGTTTGGCGAGCGGGGCTTCGTCTCGGGCACCCCGATCCGCTCGTTCGATCATGTCGATCGCCGGGCCGCTCGTGCGTCGTTCGGCGTCGGCGACGCGGACCGACTGCTCCTCGTGTTCGGTGGGTCGCAGGCGGTTGCCCGCATCACGGCGGCCCTCGACTCCTCGCTCGAGGGGCTCCTCGACGACTGGCATGTCCTGCACCTGGCCGGAGAGCATGGGATGCCCGCGGCACTTGCGCTGCGGTCCCGCCTCCCTGAATCAAAAAGGGACCGATATCAACCGATCGCCTTCCTGACCGACCGCATGGCCGATGCGCTGGTGGCGGCTGACCTGGTGCTCGGTCGTGCCGGCTCGTCGACCTGCGCCGAAGTCGCCGCGCTGGGTGTCGCCTCCATCCTGGTTCCGTATCCGCACGCTGCCGGACATCAGCAGGCGAACGCGGCCTGGCTCGCCGAGAACGGTGCCGCCATCCTGGTCCCCGACACGCAGCTGGATGGCGCGCGGCTGCGGGCCGAGGCGTCGGCGCTGCGCGACGACCAACTGCGCGCCACGATGGCGAGTGCCGCGCGCCGCCTCGGGCGCCCCGATGCCGCCAAGCGGGTCGCCGAAGAGCTGCTGGCGCTCGCGCAGCGACGGCCAGCGTCGCCCGCTGGTGGGCCCGCGTGAACACGACCGAGGGCGGGACCGTCGCCGAGCGGGCTGAACTGGCAACGCTGGACGCGCTCGCCGCCGAACGGGGGATCGAGCTGAGCGCCGCCGCGCCGCTTGCTCCGCTCACCACGCTCCGGGTCGGCGGCCGCGCCGATCGGCTGGGAGTCGCCGGCACGCGTGACGAGCTGCTGGCACTCCTGCGGCTGGGCCGCGACGCATCGGCTCCGTGCTTCGTGGTTGGCAATGGAAGCGACCTTGTCGTGGCCGATGCCGGGATCCGCGGCCTGGTGGTCCGTAACCGCGCACGCGCCGTCACGATCCGCGGCGACGAGCTGGGGGCCGATTCAGGCTCGCCGATGGCCATGCTGGTCAAGCGCTGCACCGCCGAAGGCCTGGGCGGCCTCGAGTTCGGCATCAGCATCCCCGGCACGCTGGGCGGCGCCGTGTGGGCGAATGCCGGTGCGCATGGCGGTGAGATGCGAGAGGTGGTGACCCAGGTCGAGGTCTGGGACCCGCGCGACGATCGGGTTCGACGCATGGAGGACCGTGCCTGCCAGTTCGCCTATCGCGAGTCCCTCTTCAAGCACAGCCCAGAAGTGATCCTGGCTGCCAGCCTCCGATTGCACCATTCCGACCCCGGCGAGATCGCGAGCCGCGTCGCCGAGCACCAGGCCCAACGAGTCGCCACGCAGCCGCTTGCTGACCAGAATGCCGGGAGCGTCTTCCGCAACCCGCCCGGCGACCATGCGGGCCGGCTGATCGACGCCGCCGGCCTCAAGGGCCTGCGAGTCGGCAGCGCGAGCGTGAGCACCATCCATGCGAACTTCATCGTCACCGACCGTGGCGGTCACGCGGCCGATGTGCAGGCGCTCGGCGAGCGTGTCCGCGCCACGGTGCATGACCGCTTCGACGTCGAGCTGCAGTACGAGATCGAGTTCGTCGGCGAATGGCCCGCATCCGACAAGATCGAGGCAGGGTCGTGAGCCGCCGGCTGCGGGTGGGGATCTTCGCCGGCGGCCGCTCCGCGGAGCACGAGGTGAGCATCAGCTCGGCGGAGTCGATCCTGCGCGCCATCGATCGCGAACGATTCGAGCCCTACCTCGTGTACATCGATCGTGATGGGGGGTGGCACCTGCCCGGCGGCCCGGCCCCGCTGCCCGGTGAGGAGCCGCTCGCTGCACTGCTCGGCGTGGCCAGCACGACAGAGCAGTCGAAGCTGCTGCGCGAGCACGCCGACCTCCCCGTGGCGGTGGACGCCGGCGGCACGGCAGTGAGCCCGCGCGCCGCGCTCCGTTCGCTGGCCGAGGCGATCGATGTCGCCTTCCTGGCGGTTCACGGTCCGTTCGGCGAGGACGGGACGCTGCAAGGGTTTCTCGAAATGGCGGGGATCGCGTACACCGGGGCCGGCGTGCTGGCCAGCGCGCTGGCGATGGACAAGGTCATCTTCAAGGACCTGATGCGCGGCCACGCGATCCCGGTCGTCGACTACGTCTGGTTCCGCCGCACGAGCTGGATCTCCGACCCAATGGAGGTGCTGCAGCGCGTGACCGATCGGATCGGCGAGCGATCGGTGGTCAAGCCGGCACGCCTGGGAAGCAGCGTGGGGATGACCCTGGTGCACGGCTTCGACGAGCTACCTGGGGCACTTGAGGAGGCGTTCCGCTACGACAGCAAGGTGCTGGTGGAGCGGTACGTGCCGGATGCCCGGGAGCTGGAGTGTGGGGTTCTCGGCAATGACGACCCGGTCGCCTTCGAGCCCGGCGAGGTGCGCAGCCACAACGAGTGGTACGACTACGAAGCGAAGTATGTTGCCGGCCTGGCCGACGTCCTGCCGACCGCCGAGGTCGACCCTGAGCTGGCGACGCAGCTGAAGACGCTCGCCCTGGCCGCATATCGCGCGGTCGACTGCGCGGGCCTTGCTCGAGTCGACTTCCTGGTCCCGCCCGGAGCCGTGTTCGTCTCCGAGATGAACACCCTGCCAGGGTTCACCGAAACCAGCATGTTCCCCAAGCAGGCAGAGCTGGCCGGCCTCCCCTTTCCGGAGCTGATCGCGCGGCTGATCGATCTTGGGCTCGCGGCGGACCGCGAGGGCCGGACTCCGGAAACCCACGACGAGACGGGAGCCCCATGACTCGCCGCAGCGTGCGACCTCGACGGCGCAACGTCGGCCACGTGAGGCGCGCGGGCCCGGCGCTCCGCACACGCCTGGGGCGAGTGCTGCCGACGGCAGGCCGCCTGTTCGCCCTGCTGCTGTGCGCCGCCCTGAGCGCTGGCCTGGTGCTCCTCGCCAACGGGCCGTGGCTGCGCGTCGAGAGAGTGGCCTGGGCGGGCCAGCATTACACCGCGGCATCTGAGCTGCAGCATGCCCTCGACCGGCTGCGAGGACGGCAGCTGCTGACCCTGGACCTGTCTGCCGTGCGCGCAGAGATCGAGAAGCTGCCAGCGGTCTCCGGGGCCCGCGTCGAGGCGCTCCTCCCCGACCAGATTCAGATCACACTCGCCGAGAAGCAGGCCACCTTCGTGTGGCAGACGAGCGCGGCACGCCTGATCGGGGCTGCCGACGGCACCCTGATCGGCCAGATCCCGCTGCCAGCCGACCTGCCGAAGGACCTCGCCGCCCTGCCGCTGGTGGACGACCGGCGAGTGGCGAGCCGAGCGATCGCCGTTGGCGATCGGATCGACCCGGCGCTGCTGGCTGCCGCCCTGCGCCTGGCTCGGCTGGATCCCGCGCGCCTGGGCTCGGCCGCGACCCACCTCGCGGTGCGACTTGACGACGAGCACGGATTCCTGCTGGTCGCCAACGATCCGGGTTGGCAGGCGGCCCTCGGCCTGTACGGCGTCGACCTCGCGGACGATCCCCCCCATGCGTGGGATCGGATCGAGGCCCAGCTGGCCGCCATCCGCACCCTCTTCTCGATGCGACCCGAGACCGGCGTGAGCTGGGTCGATGTGCGGAATCCGGGGAGGGTATATTGGCGGCCTTAGTCGCCGTGGCGCGGCCGATCACGGCCGCTGCGGCACGCAATGGATGTCTCCCAGATGTGGCTCCCCTTCATCGGCCTTGCGCTGGGGGTGGCGCTCGGACTGGTGCTGAACGTGAACATCAGCCCAGACCTGGCGCGCTACAGCGCGGTCGGGATCCTGGCCGGGCTCGACTCGGTGCTGGGCGCCATCCGCGCCGAGCTGGACGCTCATTACGACAACCGCGTGTTCCTCTCAGGGTTCGTCACGAACGCGTTGGTGGCCGTGGCGCTGACCTTCGTCGGCGACCGTCTGGGGATCGATCTGTACCTCGTCGCCCTGTTCGCCTTCGGGCTGCGCATCTTCCAAAACGTCGCGCTGATCCGTCGCCACTTCCTGTAGGCTCGGGCAGACCCGGCCGCTCACCGCGCCCCGGGAGCCACGGGAGGTAGCTTGGACAGGGAGACGTTCCTCGTCGGCATCGACGCCGGCACGACCAAGGTCACGACGCTGATCGGCGAGGTCGGTCGCGGCGGCGAGGTCAACATCATCGGGTACGGCATTGCGCCGTCGGTCGGGATCAAGAAGGGGATGGTCGCCAACATCGACCAGACCGTGAACTCGATCGCGACCTCCATCGAAAAGGCCGAGCGCCTCTCCGGCTACAAGATCAGCTCTGCGCTGGTCGCGGTCGGCGGCAGCCACATCAGCAGCCAGAACAGTCGCGGCGTGGTGGCGGTCTCGGGCCATAAGCGCGAGGTGAGCCGCGAGGACATCGCTCGCGCGACCGACGCGGCCAAGGCGGTCCAGGTGCCTTCCAACCGCGAGCTGCTGCACGTGATCCCGCGTGGCTACATCGTCGATGGGCAGGAGGGGATCAAGGACCCGCTCGGCATGAGCGCCGTGCGGCTCGAGGTCGAGACGCACATCGTGGCCGGCGCGGCGACCTCGGTGCAGAACTTGTCGAAATGCATCACCAATGCCAACGTCGCGATCGATGAGCTGGTGATCAACTCCCTCGCGGCGGCCGAGGCGACGCTCACCGACACCGAGAAGGAGCTCGGGGTGCTGGTCGCCGACATCGGCGGCGGGACGACCGACATCGCCGTCTTCACCGACGGCGCCGTCTACCACTCCGCCGTCCTGCCGGTCGGCGCCATCAACGTCACCAACGACGTGGCGATCGGCCTGCGCACCAGCCTCAACCTGGCCGAGGAGATCAAGATCAAGCACGGCAGCGCCAGCCTGACCGATGTCCAACCCGAGGAGCTGCTCAACGTGGCCGTTCTCGGCGAGGGAGGCGGCCAGACGATCCAGCGCCGCAAGCTGTGCGAGATCATCGAGGCTCGCATGAGCGAGATCTTCTCGCTCATCGGCGAGGAGGTGAAGCGCTCCGGCCACGCCGGCATGCTGCCGGCGGGCGCGGTCCTGACCGGCGGCGGAGCACGGCTGGAGGGCGTCGCCGAGCTGGCTCGCGATGTCCTGCAGATGCCGGTACGCGTCGCCGCCCCGCAGGGAGTCGGCGGACTGATGGACCAGCTCTCCAACCCGGCCTTCAGCACCCCGATCGGGCTCCTGCTGTGGGGGGCACGCCACGTCGGTTCGGAGCCGATCGGCTTCGCCACCAGCAGCCCCATGAGCGGCGGATTTGGTCGGTTGGTGGAATGGGTCAGGGGCCTCTTCCCGGGCTGACCGTCAACGGCGCCGCGCTCGACATGTGGAGCACCGGCTGAGCCGTCCACCGTGAATCCCCGAATGTGGATAACTCCGGAACGGCATGTGGAAAAATCGGCAACGCCGCTCGTTCCGGCTCGCTAGAATCGGTCAAACCCGCGCGAGCTCCGGGTTCGCCCCAGCAAGCAGCCAGCACACCGCGCAGGAGAACCCCTCATGCCGCTCCGGTCGGACGCAGAACATTTCGCACTGATCAAGGTCATCGGGGTCGGCGGTGGCGGCAGCAACGCCGTGAACCGGATGATCCGCGCCGAGATGATGGGTGTCGAGTTCATTGCGGTGAACACCGACGCACAGGCGCTCCTGCAAAGTGACGCCCCACACAAGATCCGGATCGGGGACAAGCTGACTCGCGGTCTCGGGGCCGGCGCCGATCCACAGGTCGGACAGCGAGCCGCCGAGGAGGACAGCGAGAAGATCTACGAGGCGCTCAAGGACGCCGACATGATCTTCATCACGGCCGGCATGGGAGGCGGCACAGGATCGGGTGCCGCTCATGTCATCGCTGAGATCGCCAAGGACCTCGGCGCCCTGACGGTCGGCGTCATCACCAAGCCGTTCAGCTTCGAGGGTGTGCGCCGCAAGCTGGTGGCCGAGCAGTTCAGCGAGCTGCTCAAGGAGAAGTGCGACACGCTGATCACCATCCCCAACGATCGGCTGCGGGAGGTGGTCGACAAGAAGACGAGCATCCTCGATGCCTTCAGAGTGGTCGACGACGTGCTGCGCCAGGGCGTGCAGGGGATCAGCGACCTGATCACGGTGCCCGGCCTCATCAACCTCGACTTCGCCGATGTCAAGACGATCATGCGCGACGCCGGCTCGAGCATGATGGGGATCGGGATCGGCACCGGCGATAACCGCGCCGTGGAAGCCGCCCGCGCCGCGGTGATGAGCCCGCTGCTCGAGGTCAACATCACGGGGGCCCGCGGGATCCTGTTCAACGTCACCGGCGGCAGCGACCTTGGCCTCTTCGAAGTCAACGAGGCGGCCGAGGTGATCAAGGAGGCAGCCGATCCGGAGGCGAACATCATCTTCGGCACCGTCATCGACGACCGGATGCGCGACGAGGTCAAGGTGACCGTCATCGCCACCGGCTTCGATGCGACCCGCAAGGTGCGCACGCCGAGCCGCGCGGTGGGGGCCGCATCCGAGGTGGCGGCCGGCATCGAAACCTCGCTCGATGAGCGAAGCCGCGAGATCCTCGCCGAGATCGAGCGCGAACGTGCGGAGCGCCAGGCCATTCCGGTCCGCTCGACCGGACTTGATCGTCCGAGCTATGGCGAGACCGACCTCGACATCCCCTCGTTCTTGCGCCGCAAGAGCGAATAGCGCGGGACCAGACCGATACGCCTGGACTCGCGCCGGGGCGCACTCCCGCGCCGGCCGGACGCGTCCAGATGCTGCCGGTCGTTGAGCCGCCGCTCACCTCGCAGCTGATTCGAGCCCGATTCGAAGCGCTCAGCGCGCGCCTGCGCGACGCCGCCGCGGGCGGCGGCCAGGACCCCGATCGAGTGCGGATCGTGGCGGTCACCAAGGGCTTCGACCTGGCGGTGGTCATGGAGGCCCGCGGCGCCGGCGTCAATCGCTTCGGCGAGAGCCGCATCCAGGAGGCGCTCCCCAAGGTGGCCGCCGCGCCCGGTGCCGAATGGCACCTGATCGGGCGCCTGCAGAACAACAAGGTCCGCCCCGCCGTACGTGCATTCGCGATGATCCACTCCGTCGACAGCCTCGAGCTGCTGGGGCGCATCGACCGGATCGCAGTCGAGGAGCGCATGGCGCCTGACCTCTGCTTGCAGGTCAACCTCGCCGGGGAGGCAAACAAGGGCGGATTCGATGGCCGCTGGTTCGCCGACCAGGCCACGCGACGCGGCGACCTGGGGGAAGCGATCACCGCGCTTCGGTCGAGCCGCGTGGTGGGGCTCATGACGATCGCGCCGCTCGGCCTGGCGCCGGGCGACTCACGGGCCGCCTTTGCCCGGCTGCGGGGCCTCCGCGACGAGCTGGCGGCCACCATCGGCCGTGCGCTGCCCGAGCTCTCGATGGGGATGAGCGCGGATGCGAGCGAGGCGGTGGCCGAGGGAGCGACCCTGGTGCGCATCGGGACCGCCATCTTCGGCCCGCGATCGGTCTGAAGCCGCTGTTATCCTCGGGCCGAGATGCCGCTCGTGGTCGTGAATTTCATTCAGCTGCTCATCGGGGCGCTGATGCTGCTGATCCTCGCCAGGGTGGTGGTCAGCTGGGTCGCTCCCTATGGCGGCGGGGGAGTGATCGCCTTCATCTACCAGGCGACCGAGCCGATCCTGTCCCCAATTCGTCGCGTCCTGCCGCCTACGGGCGGCCTCGACCTGTCTCCGCTGGTTGCCCTCATCGGCCTGTCGCTGCTGGTGCAGCTCGTGGTTCGGCTGTAACCGGGCCGACGAGGGGCCGACCCGGCTCGCCTATACTGCGATCCCCGCGTGGGCGATTGGCTCAGTCGGTTAGAGCGCACGGTTCACATCCGTGAGGTCACTGGTTCGAATCCAGTATCGCCCACCACCCAAGCCCGCTCGGCGCAGGTGACCGATGCTTCCCGTCCCTGCATCCTGGCGCCGCCAACTGAAGACCATCCGCATCCTCGAGCCACTGGCCGAAGGCGACGACGCGGGGGAGGCGTCGACGTGAGGATCACGCCCGAGGGGTCGCTTCGGGTGGCGATCTTCGCCGAGTCCTACCTGCCGTATCTGTCCGGTGTGACGGTCTCCACCGAGGCCCTGGCACGCGGCCTGGCGGCTGCCGGTCACGAAGTGCTGCTGGTCGCGCCACGACCGGCGAGCGGACGGGAGCCGGGGAGTGCCGGCGCGCCGGGCCCGGATCCTCGCATGGCATGGCTGCCCTCGTTCCAGGTTCCGGGGCCGGCCCCGGCTGGCTACCGGGTCCCGTGGCCGATTCCCTCGGCGGCGCTGCGAGAGGTCGCTGACTTCCGGCCGCAGGTCGTGCACGCCCAGTCCCCGTTCGTGTCCGGGCTGATGGCCCGCCGGGTCGCGCTCCGAGGCGGCTCACCGCTTGTCTTCACGCACCACACCCGCTTCGGCGACTACGGCCACTACCTGGGCCCCGTTGCGGCCCCTGGTCGCGCTCTCGTGGATCGCTACCTGCACAGCTTCTGGTCTGGCTGCGCGGCCGTCGTCGCGCCGGGAAGCGAGCTGGCCGCCGAGATCCAGGCCCGACTCGGCGAGCGACCGCGCCCCGTGGTACGCGTGATCCCGACAGGCATCGACGTCGCGGCCATCGGCGCGCTGTCCCCGGTCGACGTCAGGGTCGCCGCGGGGTGGCCAACCGACTCGGTCGTTGTCGAGTCGCTGGGACGCCTCGCCCCGGAGAAGAGCGTCGACCTGTTGATGGGCGCGTTTGCGACCGCCCTCCTCGGCGATCCGACCCTGCGGCTCCTGCTGGTCGGAGGCGGCCCTTCGATGGCGTCATTGCGCGAACGTGCGCAGCGGGCAGACCTGCGCGGCCACGTCCATCTCGCCGGAAGCCGCCCGCGATTGGAGGCGCTGGCGCTCACCAAGGGCGGCGACCTGTTTGCCTTCGCCTCGCAGACCGAGACCCAGGGCCTCGTCCTGGCCGAGGCGCTCGCGGCGGGAGTGCCGGTGGTGGCCATTGACGGGCCGGGGGTGCGTGACTCGGTGCGCGACGGCCTGGACGGAGTGGTGATCCCCGCGCAGCCACCCGCTGATCGCCAGGGTCGCCTGGCGGCGGCCATCGTTGCGTTGGCCGGTGACGCCAAGCGCCGCCGGCTGATGGCCTCCGCGGCCTCCAGCGGCGCTGGGCGCTTCGACATCCAGGGCCGCATCGGGGAGATGGTCGACCTCTATCGGCAGCTCCTGGCCGGCCGCAACTGACGCTTTGGCGTTTGGCTTGCGCCGCCGCCGACGCCGCGTACAATGCCTGCCATGCGAGTGAGTCTGACGGCCCGCTTCGTTTCCCACCCATCGATCGACTTCCGGGGCCGCCGGGCCGGTGTTCGCCGCATGCGTCTGGGGCTTGGTCGCGATTCGACCGTCTACCAGCGACCGCTCGCCTCCCGATCGATCTCGCCGACCGTCGGTGCGCTTCGCTCACAGACCAGCCACTTCCGGTATTCATCGGTCGCTCACGTGCGCCGCGGCAGCTCGCGTCGCGCCGTGGCTCCGCTCGGGCTCCTGCGCGCCCGCCGCGCATAGCGCCCGGCGTGCCGCCGCTGCGGACAGCCCGCGCCACCTCCGCCGGCGGGGTCGTGCATCGGACCCTCGCGGCGCGAATCGAGGTCGCCCTCGTCCGTCGTCACGTTCCGCCGCTATGGGCGCTCCCCAAGGGAACTCCAGCTGCGGGTGAGACGCTGGAGGAGACCGCCATTCGCGAGACGCGCGAGGAGACCGGCCTGGCCGTCGAGGTCGAGGAGCCGATCCGCTCGATCGTCTATTTCTTTGTCCGTGGGAGGACGCGCTTCCACAAGACGGTGCACTTCTTCCTGATGCGCCCGACCGGCGGGAACCTCGACGAGCACGATCACGAGTTCGACGAGGTGCGCTGGGTCCAGATCGAAGAGGCCCTGCAGCTCATGACGCACGCCACTGAGCGCAGCGTGGTCGAGCGCGCCGCGGAGCTGCTTGCGTCGCGAGCCGAGAGAGACGCACGCGAGATGCCGGCGGCGGCCGGCGGGGGGGGAGGGGCGGAATGACCGACGCGCCCGCCGCCCTGCGGCAGACGCCGCTGCACGACGTTCATGTCGAGCTCGGGGCCCGGATGGTCCCCTTTGCCGGCTTCGAGATGCCGGTCCAGTACACCTCCATTCTCGAGGAGCACCGAACCGTGCGGTCCGCCGTGGGGCTCTTCGACCTGTCCCACATGGGCGAGGTCCACGCTGGTGGCCCGGAGGCGCTCGCGTTCGTGCGCTATGCGGTGGTCAGCGATCCGGGGGCGCTCGAACCGGGACAGGCGCAGTACTCGATGCTCTGCACGAACGAGGGCGGCATCATCGACGACCTGATCCTGTATCGGGCCGAGGACGGGTACCTGATCGTCTGCAACGCCTCGAACCGCGAGGCGGTGGTTGCCCATCTCCACGCTCTGCAGGCCCGCGGCGACTTCGATGCCACCATCGAGGACCGGTCGGACCGGACCGCTCTGCTGGCGCCACAGGGCCCGCGCGCTGCCGAGCTGCTGGCCGTCCTCACCGATCTGGATCTGGCGGGCCTGGGCAACTACCGCTCGATACGCGGTCAGGTGGCCGGGGTCGACTGCCTGGTGGCTCGCACCGGCTACACCGGCGAGGACGGCTTCGAGCTCTTCTGCGACATGCGGCGTGCCGTTGGGCTGTGGCGCGCGTTGATGGGGGCGGGCGCGTCACTCGGGCTGCAGCCATGCGGGCTCGGCAGCCGCGACACGCTGCGCCTGGAGGCAGGCATGCCGCTCTATGGCAACGAGCTGGACCTGACCGTCAACCCCTACGAGGCGAACCTGGGCCGGGTGGTCAAGATGGAGAAGGGCGAGTTCGTGGGACGCGCAGCACTCGGCGCCGTCCAGCAGGCCGGACCGCGCCGCAAGCTGGTCGGCCTCGTGATGCGCGACAACGCCATCGCTCGCCACGGCTACCCGGTGCAGATCGACGGTCGGGAGGTGGGCATGGTCACCAGCGGCTCGCTGTCACCGACGCTCGACGAGCGGATCGCGATGGCCTATGTGCCGGTCGAGGAGGCTGGCGCCGGTCGGGAGGTCGCCGTCGTCGTGCGAGAGCGCCCGTATCGGGCTGAGCAGGTAAAGTTGCCGTTCTACCGGCGGCCCAAGCCTGGTGAAGGCTGAGCCCCGGCGCTCTTCCTCCCACCAGCCAAGGAGCCGATGGCGCCCATGATCCCCGACGACCGGCGCTACTCCCGCGAGCATGAATGGGTCCGGGCCGACGGCTCGATAGGAACGATCGGGATCACCAGCTTCGCCGCTGACGAGCTCGGCGACATCGTCTTCGTCGAGCTTCCGGAGGTCGGCAGGAAGCTGAAGCAGTTCGCCGCCTTCGGGGTGGTCGAGAGCGTCAAGGCGGTCAGCGACTTGTTCGCGCCGATCTCCGGCGAGGTGACCGAGGTCAACGACGCGCTGAACGCCAACCCTGAGCTGTTGAACACCGATCCGTTCGGAGCCGGCTGGATCGCGAAGGTCTCGCTCACCGATCCCGCGGAGGCGGATCAGCTGCTCGATGCCGCGGCCTACCAGGAGCTGACTGCCGGCTGATGGGCTACTCCCCGCACACCCCCGCCGATCGGGACGTGATGCTGGCCGCGATTGGGGCCGGATCCGTCGACGAGCTCTTCGACGACATTCCGGCTGCGGTGCGCTCGACCCGCTTCGAGGTTCCGCCGCCGCTCGCTGAGCAAGAGGTGCGCGCGGAGCTGGCCCGGCTGGCAGGGCGCAACCGGATACCGCGCATCAGCTTCCTCGGCGCGGGCGTTTACCAGCATCTGATCCCATCGGTCGTCGGCGAGGTGATCGGGCGGGCCGAGTTCTCCACCTCGTACACCCCGTACCAGCCGGAGGTGAGCCAGGGCACCCTGCAGAGCATCTACGAGTTCCAGTCGCTCATCTGCGAGCTGACCGGCATGGAGGTGGCCAGCGCCTCGCACTATGACGGGGCCACCGCCACGGCCGAGGCCGCGCTGATGGCCTGCCGCCTGACGCACCGCGATGCGATCGCCGTCTCGAGTGCGGTCAACCCGATGGTGCGCCGCGTGCTGGCCACCTACTGCTCAGGCCCGGGGATCGAGATCGTGGAGCTGGCGGCGGACCTGGGCGAGGGAGGCAGCGGCCTGACGCCGGTCTCGGGTGCCGCAGCCCTCCTCGACGATCGCTTCTCCTGCCTGGTGGTGCAACAGCCAAACTTCTTCGGCGGAATCGAGCCAATGCACGAGCTGGCCGAGGCGGCGCACGCCAGCGGAACACAGCTGGTTGCGGTCGTCGAGCCGACCTCCTTGGCGCTGCTGGAGGCCCCTGGGGAGTACGGGGCCGACATCGTCGCGGCCGAGGGCCAGCCGCTCGGCATTCCGCCGTCATACGGCGGCCCGTATGTCGGCCTGATGGCCACGCGCATGGCCTCCGTGCGGCAGATGCCCGGGCGGCTGGCCGGGGCGACCAGGGACGTCCAGGGACGCAAGGGCTACGTGCTGACCCTCCAAGCGCGAGAGCAGCACATCCGGCGCGAAAAGGCTGCCAGCAACATCTGCACCAACCAGGCCCTGTGCGCACTGGCGGCGACTGCCTACCTGACCGCCGTCGGGCCAGATGGCCTGCGCGAGGTCGCCGACCTGTCGGTCACCCAGGCACGACACCTGGCCTCCGCCCTCGAGGCGGCAGGGATCGGCGAGCGCCGCTTCAGCGCCCCGTACTTCGCGGAGGTTGCGATCCGGCTCCCAGATGCGGCCCGCCGGCATGCCACGCTCGCCGAGCAGGGCATCGTCGCCGGGTTCGTCCTGGCCCCCGACTACCCCGAGCTGCCTGACACGCTGCTGCTGGCCACCACCGAGCTGACCACCGATGCCGATATCGAGGCCCTGGTCGCTGCGCTCGAGGCCACACCATGAGCGTTGCGGAACGGCCGGCGGCCGGCGACACCTCGGGGCGCGGCGCCGCCTTCCACTCGCCCTCCACGGAGGGGGCAACGGGCATCGTGGAGCCGCTCATCTTCGAAGCCTCCCATGCAGGGCGACGCGCTGTGCGCTTCCCGGCGCCATCCAACGTCGCTCGCGAGGCGGCCGCTCGGCAGCCGGCGCTCCCCGCAGGAGCGCTGCGGGTCTCGGCGCCAAGCCTGCCCGAGGTCAGCGAGCTCGACCTGCTCCGCCATTTCAACCGCCTCAGCCACCTGAACCACGCGATCGACATAGGCTTCTATCCGCTCGGCTCGTGCACCATGAAGTACAACCCCAAGGTCAACGAGTGGGCCGCGCGGCTGCCCGGCCTGGCCGACTCGCACCCGCTCGACCCCGATTCACTGGCGCAGGGCAGCCTGGAGCTGGAATGGCTCCTTGCGGAGCTCCTGAAGGAGATCAGCGGCTTCGCCGCGATCAGCCTGCAGCCCGCGGCCGGGGCCCATGGCGAGCTGACCGGGCTGCTGATGACGCGTGCCTACCACCGGTCTCGAGGTGAGGGTGAGCAGCGGACGAAGGTGCTCGTTCCCGACAGCGCGCATGGCACCAACCCGGCGACCGCCACCATGGTCGGCTACCAATCGGTCACCATCCCCTCCAACGCACGCGGCGGCATCGATCTGGAAGCGCTGCGAGCGGCACTCGGCGACGACACCGCCGCGGTCATGATCACCAACCCCTCTACGCTGGGGATCTTCGAAGACCAGATCGACCAGGTGATCGCCTCGGTCCGCGCCGCGGGCGCCATCGCCTACATGGACGGGGCCAACCTCAACGCCATCCTCGGCCGCTTCCGGCCCGGCGAGGCCGGGTTCGACGTCATGCACTTCAATCTGCACAAGACGTTCTCCACGCCCCACGGCGGCGGAGGTCCCGGTGCCGGCCCCGTCGGGGTCAGCCCGCGGCTGGCCGCCTATCTGCCTGGCCCGCTGCCTCTGCTGGTCAACGGTGACCCGGACGAGGTGCGTCGCAACGCCTGGGCCAATCGGTCGACCCCGGGGGCTCTCTTCGCGCTCGAGGAGCCCACGGCGAGGCCCGAGAGCATCGGCAGGGTCCGCGCCTTCACTGGCAACTTCGGCATGTTCGTGCGTGCCTACACCTACATCCGAAGCAATGGGGCCGAGGGCCTTCGCGAGGTGAGCGACGATGCGGTGCTGTCGGCGAACTACCTGCGGGTCCGACTGGCCGATGCCTACGACCTGCCCTATGACCGCGTCTGCAAGCACGAGGTCGTCTTCAGCGGCCGGAGCCAGAAGCGCGCCAACGGGGTGACCACCCTCGACATCGCCAAGGCGATCCTTGACCACGGCATCCACCCACCGACCATCTACTTCCCGTTGATCGTCGAGGAGGCGCTGATGATCGAGCCGACCGAGACCGAGTCGCTCGAGACCCTGGATGCCTTCGTCGAGGTGATGCACGGCATCGCCCGGCAGGCCGCCGTCGATCCTGAGGCCCTGAAGCGCGCCCCCCAGACCACCCCAGTTGGTCGCCTCGATGAGGCCACTGCCGCGCGACGGCCGGATCTGAGGTACGACCTCGGCGCCGAGCCGACACCCGAACCGGTCCACGTCGAGGCGGGTGCTTGAACGAAGGCCGCCCCGGAGGGGTAGGATTCAGCACCAGGCGGCGCATCGTAGACGGAGTGCCAGTCATCACGGAGCGGTCGGACGGGCTCATCGAGCGTATGCAGCGGGGCAGTCCCGACGCGTTCGAAGAGTTCTTCAATGCCTACAAGCGGCCGATCTACACGACGGCGCTGGCGATCACCCGCGACCCGTTCCTGGCCGAGGAGATCCTCCAGGATTGCTTCGTCAAGGCGTACCGAGTCCGGCACCGGCTGCGAACCGACCGCTCACCCCTGCCGTGGCTGCAGCGCGTGACCACCAACCTGTGCTACAGCCGCATCGCCCGTCGCAGGGCGATCATGGAGCCGCTGACCGCGCTGATCAGGGACGTTGCGGACATGACCTCGCGGCCGGACCAGGTGGCGGAGGCCCGCGAGATCACGGAGGTCCTGCAGCGCGGCATCGATGCGCTGCCACCCAAGCAGCAGACGGCCGTCATCCTGTACTACCTGCATGGCTACTCGCTCGCCGAGTCGGCCGAGATCGCCGCCTGCAACGTTGGCACCATGAAGTCGCGGCTCCACTACGCGCTCAAGGCGCTTCGCTCGCGGCTCCCCGAGGAGCGGCGTGCGCCGGCCGCTGCAAGGGCATCCCTCAATGAACTGTAGCCGGGTGCGTCGGGAGCTTATGGAGCACTTCCGCTTCCCCGAAGAGCTCGGGCCCCGCTCTGGGCCGCATCTCGCCCACCTGGAGTCCTGCGCGGAGTGTCGCAAGGATGTCGGCCTCGACCTGGAGCTGGTCGAGCAGCTGCGTCGTGCGCTCCGAGACCGCGTCGAAGGCAGCGCACCGTCCACGGCCAACTGGGAGCTGGTGCGACGTCGCACCGTTGACCGCCCGACGCAGCAATGGACGGTCCGCGTGCTGCGGTGGAGCGGGATGCTGCCCGCAGCCGTTGCCGGCATCATGATGTTCGCCATTGCCACCACCTCAGGGACTGGGCTTCTGCACGGGATCCAGTCGCCGGTGCTGACCGCTTCGCCCGAGCAGGGCCCCCCGCCCGTGCAACCAGCGGGCGGCTTGGATCCGGCGTGGTCGAGCAAGGTGCGCGGGCTGCAGGCGGTCCTCGAGCTGTCGGATGGGCCCCAGGTCGAGCAGCCGCCGGGGCAGACGGCTAGGGACGAGATGCGGCCAATTCCAAGACGGATGCCGTAACGGCCGTCCATCCGAGTTGAACTCAGGAGGCCGGGCGGGGGTACTGAAGGATAGGCTGGTGCCCGAAGCATTGAGTGCGGGCTTGACGCCAACTCGCGGCGCGGACGAAGATTGGCGCGCATCACCCGCGGCCACCGATTCGTCGCATTGATCGTCGTACGAGGGTAATCCCGGAACTATGGTCGCAGTTACCGATAGCGCCGCTGGCTTTCAGAGTGGAGCCCTGACGGCGGGCCGAACCCTCCGCCAGATTATCTGGGCCCGTCTCCGTCGCGACCGGCTTGCGATGGTCTGTCTCGTCATCCTGGTGGTGTACTACGCCATTGCGATTTTCGGTCCGTTCGTGGCCGGCATGGTCGGCATAAGTCCGTACACGTTCGACCCGGCCGCCATCAGCGACCTTGGTGGTAAGCCCGTAGCGGACTGGGGCGGAATCACGCTCGCGCACCCGCTTGGGGTCGAATGGGGGACCGGGCGGGACATCTTCGCCCAGCTCATATTCGGACTTCGGATCTCCCTCGTGATATCGACCAGCGCCACGTTGATGACGGTCGCGATCGGCACCTTCGTCGGGATCCTCGCCGGCTACACGGGGGGTTGGACCGACACCCTCATCGGGCGCGTGATGGACCTGGTCCTCGCCTTTCCGTTCCTGCTCATCGTCCTGGCGCTCTCCGGGGTCCTCACCCAGCGCCTGACCCAGCTCGGAGTCCCCGCAGGTAACCCATCACGAATCACCTACCTCATTCTCGTGCTGAGCATCTTTGGGTGGCCATACCTCGCCCGCATTGTGCGAGGACAGGTGATCAGCTTGCGCGAACGCGAATTCGTAGAAGCCGCGATCGCCATGGGTTCGAGCAAGCGCCGGATCCTGTTCACTGAGATCCTCCCGAACCTGTGGGCGCCGATCCTCGTCTATGCGACGCTCACGCTGCCGGCCTACATAGGGCTCGAGGCTGCCCTCTCGTATCTGGGCGTTGGCGTGATCCCGCCGGATACGACGTTTGGTTCGATGCTGGGCAACTCGGTGAGCTACTTCAGCGTCGTCCCAACGTACCTGTTCATCCCGGGGACAGTGCTCGTCATCCTGGTCGTCTCGTTCAACCTTCTGGGCGACGCGCTGCGGGACGCGCTCGACCCGAAGGCCATTCGCTGAGTCGGCGCTGCCGACGAAAGGGTCAAAACCAAAGCTTCACTCAACCAGCCGACGTTTACGCGGATGCCGCGCATGTGCGTGTATGATCGGGCATCAACTTGCGCCTGGGAACGTCCCGGGCCCAACTCGTTGGAGGATCGAACATGGTCAGATCAGACGGGCGGTTGCTCCGTGCCCTAGGCCTCGGCGCCGCAATTGCGCTGACGCTGGCGGCCTGCGCCCCCGGCGCATCGTCGTCCCCTGGAGGGAGCGCGGGTGGGTCTGGAGGCGGGCACTCCGGGGGAACGATCTACATACTCTCCCATAATGATGGGTGGACCGACGTCGACCCCCAGCGCGTCTACACCGGTGAGGACCTCGCGTTCTTCGGGGCCACGATCTACCGGTCACTCGAGGCATTCACGGTGTCGCCGGACGACAAGACAGCATCGAAGCTCGTCCCGGACCTGGCGACCGACACCGGCACGGCGACCGATGCCGGCAAGACCTGGAGCTTCACCCTCCGTGATGGCGTCACCTTCCAGGATGGCAAGCCGATCACGTGCGCGGACATTGCGTACGGCATCTCGCGGACGTTCGCGACCGATGTTATCTCTGGAGGTCCGACCTACGCGATCCAGTATCTCGACATCCCTTCGGATAAGGACGGGTCGTCGTCTTACAAGGGTCCGTACAAGAAGACGGGCCAGGCTCTCTTCGACAAGGCGGTCACCTGCAGCGCGGACGGGAAGACGATCACGTTCCATTTGAACGCCCCGCATGGAGACTTCAACTACACCACGACACTCGGGATGTCCCCGGTGCCCAAGGCCGCCGACCCGGGCGAGGGCTACGGGGTCACGAAGCCGCCGGTCGCGTCGGGCCCGTACCAGGTCGAGAGCTACACCACCGGCAAGGGTGGCAAGATGATCCTCGTCCGGAATCCCAACTGGAGCCAGGCGAGCGATGCGTACCGCAAGCCCTATCCCGACAAGTGGGAGATCGACTTCGGTCTCGATCCCGCGGTCATCGACCAGCGGCTCATCGCGAGCGCCGGCAATGACCAGACCGCGATCGAGCGCGAAGACCTTCAGCCTTCGAACCTCGCCGTCGTGTTCACGGATCCGAAGACGCCGACCGCTCAGTTCAAGGGCCGCGCCTCCAGCGGCTACGATCCCTATCAGGATTACTACTGGCTCAACGTCCAGAAGGTCCCCAATGTCAAGATCCGTCAGGCAATGGCGGTCGCTCTTGACCGAAGTGCTCTCCGTAAGAACGCCGGTGGCGCTTTCGCCGGCGACTACGCCGACGGCGCGATCAAGCCGAACCTCGGGCAGGGCTACGCCCCGACCGGGATGTGGACCGACATGTTCGGGCAAGCGATCCCGGACACCGGTGACCCCGTGCTTGCGAAGAAGTTGATCGCCGACTCGGGCGTGACGACCCCGATCAAGGTGAGCTTCAACTTCGCCGATACCCCGACCGGCCAGAAGGCGGCGGCGATCGTCATCGACTCGCTCGGGAAGGCTGGCATCACGGTCACGCCGGCGCCGATCGAGGCCAGCAAGTACTACACCGTCGTCTTCGACCCCACCACGGCGGGGGATTTCGGGACTAATGGTTGGGGCCCTGACTGGCCAAACGCCTCGACCGTGATCCCACCGCTCTTCACTCAGAAGGGCGGCTGGGACGTCTCCCAGGTTGACGACGCTGCCTTCAACGCAAAAGTCACCGCAGCGTTCGCCGAGCTCGACCCCGTCAAGCAGCAGGCGGACTGGCAGGCGCTCAACAAGGAGGCGATGCAGAACGTCTGGATCATCCCGACCATCTCCGAGTTGGCGCAGCGCATCACCGGAACGAAGGTCTCGGGCGTCTACACCTGGGGACCATACGGCTCGTGGCCGTACGGTGCCATGTACGTCCTGCCCTAGGTAGGACCAGAGTCGGTTAGAACTAGCATCCAGGTCCCCGGGGGTGCGGCGACGCCGCTCCCCCGGGGACGCATTCGCTAGCGGAGGGCAGGGTGCATGATTGCCTACTTGGTTCGGCGAGTCCTGGGCATGTTCGTCCTCCTGTTTCTCCTCAGCCTTACCGTCTTCTTCCTCTTCAACATCCTGCCGGGTGACCCCGCTCGGCTGACATGCGGGAAGACCTGCACCCCAACGATCATCGCGGCGAACCGACATCGCCTCGGCCTGGACGAGCCGGTCCTGACCCAGTACGTCAAGTTCGTGTCGGGGATCTTTGTCGGGCGCACCTTTTCCCCTGACTCGCCCCAGCCGATCATCTGCAGTGCCCCGTGTCTCGGCTACTCGTTCTATCGGCATGAGCAGGTGATGTCGCTGATCGCGCAGGCAGTCCCGGTCACCTTCTGGCTTGCGATCGGGGGGTTCATCCTCTGGATGTTTGCCGGGATATCTCTGGGCATCTTCGCCGCGCTCCACCGCGGACGCTGGCCGGACCGGCTGGTGATGGGTGTCTCGCTGATCGGCTACTCGCTGCCGTCGTTCTTCATCGGGCTCGTCCTGATCTTCTTCGTGATCATCAAGTGGCAGCTCCTGCCGTTCCCCTCGTACGTATCGCCGTTCGAGAACC
>Ga0193751_1000569_pt1 | contig 27856 bp, 25 predicted proteins | sample L1c2metaG_FD_143050 | JGI IMG/M metagenome (GOLD analysis project Ga0193751, IMG submission 143050) | Soil microbial communities from a riparian zone of the East river system, Colorado, United States - L1c2 | ecosystem: Environmental > Terrestrial > Soil > Riparian zone | place: USA: East River... | reverse complement strand
GGAGGAATTCGTCGGACTGCTCAACAAATTACAGCCGCGACTTTATTCGGTCGCGTCCAGTTTGCGTGTCTTTCCAGATCAAGTGCACTTCATCGTCGATATCATTCGCTACGAAAGCCATGGTCGAGTGCGCAAGGGCGTGGCCACCGCATTCCTGGCGGAGCGCGCGGGCGATGTTCCGGTGCCGGTTTACCCGAGTTTGGCGAAACATTTTCACATGCCCGAAGATCCAAACACTCCGCTCATCATGATCGGTCCGGGCACAGGGATCGCGCCGTTCCGGGCATTTTTGCAGGATCGACAAGCAACCGGGGCGAAAGGAAAAAACTGGCTCTTCTTTGGAGCGCAACGCGAGAAGTGCGATTACGCTTACCAAGAAGATTGGGAACGTTTCAGCCGCGACGGTTTTTTAACCAAACTCGATTGCGCATGGTCGCGGGATAAAGCGCACAAAATTTACGTGCAAAACAAAATGTTGGAGCACGCGGCTGAGATTTGGAGATGGATCAACGACGAAGGCGCACAATTTTTTGTCTGTGGCGACGCAAAGCGCATGGCCAAAGATGTTGATGCTGCGCTCCGCAAGATCGTCCAGGAACAGGGCGGCAAATCGGTGGACGAAGCGAACGCTTACGTCGAAAAGCTCAAGACCGACAAGCGTTACAAGCGCGACGTCTATTAATTGGCTGTAGAGACCGCTGTCCTCAGCGGCTTTTCTAAAACTTGCCGCCGGGGACGGCGGCCACTACAACGGGGCGATTTATTGCGCCTACTATGAAATTCATTTTTTGCGCGCTGGTTTTTTCCGCGCAAGTCGCCTCCGCCGGTCTCCAAAAATACTCATCGCTCGTTGTTGCAGATAAATATCCATTCACTGAGCCGGAGCCGAACGCGATTCGTATCACTTATCTTGGCGTTAACGGCTTTCAGTTTGAATCAAGTGGTCATGCACTACTGGTCGATCCCTATTTTACTCGCGTCGAACTTTTGTCGGCCGCGCTCAATCAACCGATTCAATCCGATCCCAATCGCGTTGCTGAAGGCTTGAAACGTGTCCAGCATCGCGTCGACGCCGTGCTGGTGACGCACGCGCACTTTGATCATTTGCTCGACGTGCCGGAAATCATGCGACGCACTCGTACACGACTCCTTGCCGGACAAACAGCAATCCGATTGGTCGAGTCGGTCGGAATTTCCCGTAACGAGTGTGAATCTGTGAGACCTGGCAGCATGCAACGAATCGGCCCATGGACGATTCGTGTTTTCGCGGCGCAACACGATCGGCTTTTCGGAAAGGTTCCGTTCGATCGATGTCCACCCGCGCCCCTCGATCGCGAAAAACCGCCGGTCAAAGCGTCGGATTGGTGCATGGGTGAGCCGCTCGCGTTTGTGATCGAAGCCGCGGGAAAGCGAATTTATATCGATTCTGGTGGAGTCCCGGGCGCGCCGCCCGATCGGCGAATAAAAGATGTCGATCTTGCAATTCTTGGAGTCGCACTCCCGGACAGCCGCGAGCGATTCGCGGAAGCCATCAAACAATTGCGACCCCGTTACATATTACCAAGTCATCAGGACGATATGTTCGCGCCGCTAAGTCGCGGATTCACGTTTGGAAAAATGACAAGCTTTCCGGCGCTGGTGCGCGAATCGAAACGAAAGGATTTGCCCGGGCAATTGATCCTTCTCGATTATTTTCGGCCATGGACGTTGCGTTGAAGCGACACCCACTGCTGGTCACGGCGTTGGCGCCATTGATCCCGCACCTCCTCGGGAGCGCTTTCAACATTTGGTACAACATGACCGTGATCGATCCGCTGCTGATCGCGGCGGGTTTGAAGGAGCGCTTCATCGCGACCGTGATCGTTTGGAACGTGTGCGTCTATCCGGCCGGGATTGCCATTTGGCTGTGGCTCATTCTTTCGTTGCGCCCGGCATATCAACGACTGCGCCGCGGCGAGAACGTTCCCGCCGGCGAGCTTGATCGAGTTCGGCGGCGACTTGTTCATTTGCCGTGGTATGGCGCGGCGATTTCCGGTTTGGCTTGGTTGCAGGGAGCGATTGTCTTTTTGGTTTCATTGGCGCTCACTGGCCGGCCGATGAGCGCACAATTGTTTTGGCATCTGCCAATTTCATTCGGTGTCTCCGGATTCATCGCGACGACGCAGGGTTTCTTTCTGATCGAGCTGGCGAGTCATTGGGGACTGTTTCCGTTGTTTTTTCAGGACGCGCGGCCGGATCGCTTGAAAGGAATACGGCCGATCTCGCTGCGGATGCGCGGATTCATCTGGGCGGTTTCGGCGAGCGTCTGTCCGATCGGATCGCTGCTGCTCTTGCTCTTTGCGCCGCCATCGCCCGGAACTAATCCGCAATCGTTCGGCGTCTTTGTTGCGGTGATCGGTATCGCATTCGCATTGTTTTCCGCGTTCTTAATTGGGCGATCGGTTGCCGAACCGGTCGATGAACTGCGCGAAGCTGCGCAAGCAGTCACTGAAGGCCGGCTCGATGTGCAGGTGCCGTTGCGACGGGCCGATGAATTCGGGGCGTTGATCGGCGAATTCAATCTGATGGTGACCGGATTACGCGAGAAGGAGCAATTGCGACAAACGTTTGGCGCTCACGTTGGACGGAAAGCGGCGGAAGAAATATTGACGCGCGATCCAGGACTCGGCGGAACGGAACAGGAAATCACGGTGATGTTTGTCGACATTCGCTCGTTTACCGCGCGTTCCGCGCATTTGTCGCCGACGAAAGCCGTCGGCTTATTAAATGAATTCCTCCGCGCGATGGTGGAGGCGGTAGAAGGCGAGCATGGCGGCATGATCAATAAATTCCTGGGGGACGGCTTCATGGCGCTTTTCGGAATTGGGAGCGACAGTCGCAATCACGCGGACAAAGCGCTCGCGGCCGCATGCGCGATTCAACGCACGATGGAGCGATTGAATGCACAACGTGCCGCGCGCGGTGAAGATGCGATCCAGATCGGCATTGGCATCAATACTGGGCCGGCCATTGTCGGCAGTATTGGTTCCCCAGAGCGAATGGAGTTTACCGTGATCGGCAACACCGTGAACGTGGCATCGCGCATTGAAGCGCTGAACAAAACGCTGAGCACATCGTTGCTGCTGAGCAAAGACACTCGCGACGCATTGCAATGCGCGGCCGATCTGCGCGAATTACCGCCACAGCCGGTCAAGGGAGTCGACGCACTGGTTCAGGTGTTCACGCTCGCAAGCTGATCTTGTAGCTGCCGCTGTCCTCAGCGGCAGATTTACTGACTAACACGGCTTCTGCCGCCAGAGACGGCGGCAGCTACAACGCCGGCAGTCAAAAATCCAGCGCATGCGATGGCAATTCCGCCGCCGAAAATCAGCCACCATGGACGATAGATCAGAGTGAGCTTTCCGTGTGCTCCCGCCGGCACTTCAATAATCGGAAATAAACCTCGATAAGAATCAACGTGAAGTTGCTGGGTCCCGAGTCGAGCTTCGTAGCCGCGGAAGTATGGTCGTGAAAAAGTCAGAAGGGCTGGCGGACCATCATTTGAAACGTCGACATTTATTGTGACGTGGTTTCGCGAATCATCGATTTCAGAAACTGTCGCCGCGGTAAATTGCTCATTCGGTCTGGAATCGATCGATGTGACCGAGCGAACACGCGCGAATGGCTGGCCGATTCGATGATAAAGAGCGCCCTCTTTGGTCGAAGCGACGAACTCCCAATCCGGACCGAGCGCCGGATCAAGCCCGGAATCCCACGCAACCACGATCCCATCGACACCGAGCTGCGCCAGCAATCCATTTGGATTCGACTGACTCCAAACCAAATATTCGGCCTCATGCGGATTGATTTCGCCATGAATGCGAAAATCAAATTCGCGCGCCACGCCCGCGGCCAGAATTGGGCTGTAGCCATTCATGAAATGCAGACCTCCCCACATCGATGTGCTACCCGGCCTAACAAGGTGGCCGACCGGTCCGGCCTTTTTCTCCGCTCGATAAGTTGATTCCGCTTCCGGATAAATACTCAGATACAATCGGTGCGGATCGAGCGGCGCCGGATCGAGCAGTTGCTGACTCAAATTATATTTCGGCACACCGCAATTCGGAGGAATATAAAAATAAGTGGCGAGCAGGACAGCAAACGTGACGACTGGTGGTGCCCAATCGCGAAATCTCATCCCCGGTAGAAACAATTCACAAAGCGCCCAGATGACGGCGATCTGAAAGTAAATCCAAGCGACCGTCGGGCCATACTCGCCCGCCAGGCCGAAGATCGACATCGGAATCGTGAGGACAATCAATGCCAGGACCGTTGTTGAACCGGTGGGCGAGTTTGGCCGGACATTCAGCACTTCCCCAGCGCAAACTGCGAGCACGAGATGGAAGAGTGGCAGCCAACGAAAACTCCACCGAAAAACTCCCGCGGTCGGAATCATTGCGAGCAAGAGTACGACCAAAAGCAGGAGGAGCTCCCATTTCATTCGCCTGATCAGCATGCGCGGGCGCCAGATGAATCCGGCAATCAGCGCCGCCGGCGCAACCAATCCGCACGCCAACTCGGTCGCAGCGTGCGGAACATACCGAGTGGAAAAATTGGCCCAGTTCACCGTCCAACATGGAAGAATGAACCCCGGCAATGCGCGCCACGGCACGATCCATTGGCAGTGGGCGGTGCTCGCGTACAAGGCGCGCGCGGAGCCGTGGACGTAATCAAAAATCGCCAGCCAGGCCGGCGCCGACATTCCAAATCCGAGCGCGGCGCCGATCAGCATCGGCAAGATCGACAATGTGGGAGGGACCTTGGCGTCCCGACTGTCGCGGCACCGAGGCCGCTCCCACATTGATTTGATCGACCCGCCTTCGCGCGAGGCTACGGCGCGGCAGGTCAACCATGCGATCAAAAGCACAAGCATTAAAACCGTGTACGGAAAGCCGCCGGTGACGACTAAATAGACAAACGGCGCCGGCCAAAGAAATCGCCAGCGACTTCGTTGCCGATCAAGTGCGCGTTCCAAACCCCACCACGCCCACGGCAGCCAGGCGAATGCGCCGAGCGCGCCAAACCAATCGGTCGCGCCCCAACAAATGATCCAGCCGTTCAACGCCGCGATCAGCGCGACGAAGATCGACAACGGAATCGAAAACCGCCGGTCGCGCGCGAGCAGAAATGCGCCGGCGGCGAGAACAAAAAGATGCGTCATCGAAAGTGCGGCGGCTTGTTGTGGAAATGTGAGCGGGAATTTCCAAATCAGAACGACGGCCGCGTTTATGAAAATCGAAAATGTTCCGTACTGGAATTCGCCCGCGAGATTGCTGCAGACCCAGGAGTACGGACTGAGTAACGGCAGATGTCCTTCGCTCCAGCTCCGCGCGACATCCGCGAACACCGGCAAGATCGACAATTGATAGTCGTCGTTCCAAAAAACGAGCGGATCGTGCCAAAGCAAAAGCAGACAGAAAGCGACAACGATTAGTCCTGCGACGATCGGGCCGCAAAGATTTGGCCACTGATTGACACCAGCCTTCGCGACGCTTCGGCTTGGCGGGCGGATTTTCACAGATACAGAAACAGAAACAGACAAAACCCCTCACCTTCATCCTCTCCCCTTGTGAAGGGGAAAGGGCAGGGCGAGGAGTCGATCCTTCTGTGTTTCATCTGTGACGAGAAAATTATTTTCTTACAAGACGACCGGTTTTCCTTCGGTCATGACAAGCACTTTGTCCTCAATGCCGTGAACGCGGGCGGACTCGCGCAAACGCTCAAGCGGTTCTTCGAGCGGTTCGTAACCCAAACGGAAGCTACCGTAATGCATCGGGACGAGCGTCTTCGCTTTGAGTTCGTTGAACGCGCGCACCGCTTCTTCCGGATTCATGTGCACTTCGCGCGCGAGCGGCGGATCATAAGCACCGATCGGGAGAAGCGCGATCTCGATGTTGTGCCGCTCGCCGATTTCCTTAAATCCTTCGAAGTAAGCAGTGTCGCCGCAGTGAAAAACGGATCGACCATCGGCTCCAATGACAAAGCCGCCAAAGCCGCGATGTGTATCGGCAAGGAAGCGCGCGCCCCAATGATGAGCCGGCGTGAGCGAAATTCGGAGCGGCCCGAGCTCGATCGTCTGCCATTCACCAAGTTCGTGCACGATGTTGAACCCGAGCCGGTGGACCAAACGTCCGACGCCAACGGGAACGACGATCGGTTGATCGGCCGCAACGAGCCGCAAGGTGCGGCGATCGAGATGATCGAAGTGCGCGTGAGTCACGAGCACGAAGTCGATCGAAGGCAGATGATGAATGTGAAAGCCGGGCTCCTTTAGTCGTTTAATGACACTGAGCCACATCGACCAGATCGGATCGATCAGAACATTAACCTCGTGCGTTTGAACTAAAAACGAGGCATGCCCGATCCAGGTGATACAAATCTGACCGGGCTGCACCCTTGGAAAGAGCGGGCGTGCGCGCGCGCCGGAACGTTTCGTGAATAGCGACGGGATCCAAACGCTGGTGATGAAATTGCGCTTCGTCCAATCGCTTCCGGGGCGGAGTTTAACGCGCGTCGATTTCTTCGCGCCGCTTGAAGAAGTTTGGCGAACTATCTTGCGCTTTCTCGAAAAAGGATTCGGCACGGTCGAGGAACGATATAAGCGTCGCGAATTGAATCAAACATTCACGGATTGCCGCAAAGCATTATCCGAAGTCGCAAAAGGAAATACGGCGTCGGGAGCGGCGGCGGAAGGCAGACGAAGGTCCCGTAGCGCCGCTGCGGATTTGGGCGGGGATCGCGTTCGTTATCCAAACTTTGGAAGCGCTGGAAGAGCGGATCGTCGCCGAAGAATGCGTTAGGAAAATTGCGCTCGACGAATTTTCGGTGGGGCGAGTTTGGCGGGAAGTCATGGACGAAAACGGCGCATGGTTTTCCCGTTCGCAAAAGATCGAGCGCGAGCTTGAGCGCGCGAAAATCTTTTGGTCCATCGATCAAAACGGCATCGCCGCTTTGCAACCGTGCCGGCAAAATTTCGCGCGAATCGCCGTAGAGAAGATCGACATTCGCACACGGCTTCAGTTTTGCTTCCGCCGCGGCGACGTTCTCCGATTGTCGATCATACTCGACGCTGATAACGCGCGCGTCCGGAAAGCAGCGCGCAAGAATGAGGGTGCTTTTCGCGCGCGCACGGCCAGATTCGAGAATTTGCTTTGGTGCGAATGGTTTCACCGCCGCGTAGAATAAAAACATTTCGCTCTCCCAAATTCCGCCAAAACCGGCTTCGGGCGGGATAGTCGCAAGGAGGTCTCGATATTCCGGCAATAAAGCATCGGCGCGTTTCGCAATGGCCGTTTTGCTCAGCAGCGAAGTTTCCGGCATTGGGAGAAGTTATCGAGGGTTTAAAGGTCAAAGCGATCACATTTGGCAGCGCATGCCAAGTGGCGTAAAAGAAGGTGGATCGAGCAGTCCCTTGCTCGATGCTAAATTCAGTCGGCGCAGCCGCATTTGTTTTAACATCGCGCTCGGAGAACGCGATCCACCTACAAACCTTGATCTCGATGCAAAATTTGCCGTTCGACGAGCGCGCCTGTTTCATTGCAGGCGCGGCCAAGTCCGGGACGACGTTGCTTGTTTCGCTCCTCGACAGCCATCCCGAGCTGCTGGTCATGCCGCAGGACACGGCCTATTTCCCGACGGTGTTGACGAAATACGGAGAGCGCGGACGCCGGGCGCAGGTCGATTATTTGACCAAGGAATCGTGGACGAACGTGTTATTCGGCTTTCAGGCGATGCGCGGCCGGCAGGATTACGCCGAGTTTCCGAAACAAAGATTTCTCGAGACGTTTGAACGCGTGGCGTTCGATCCCGCGAACGCGAACAGAGATTTGCTCGTGCTGATGATGGAAGCGTACGCACAGGTCGTCGGCGTTCCGCTTAATCGGATAAAACGCTGGGTGGAAAAAACGCCGGCCAATCGCAATTACGTTCCAGAGATTTTCAATCGATTCCCGAAGGCGAAACTGTTGCTGACGATGCGCGATCCACGCGCGCTGCTGGCGGCGCAGATCGCGCTAGAGAACACCAGAAAGACGAGACGATTCTCGGTTTACTACGTGGTCGCGCATTGGCGGGTAGCGGCCAAATTAGCGAAGAAAATTCGTGCCCGCGAAATTCCGGGCTTGGTTCTCGGCTACGAAGACCTCGCGCTCGATCCTAGGATGGCGATGCAAAAAGTGTGCGATTATCTCGAGATCAATTTCGATCCAGAGATTGTCCTCAATCCGACGAAGGTCGGCCGTTCATGGGCGGGCAACTCCGCCGCCGGCGATCGATTCTCCGAAATCAGCACGGCGCCGGTCACGCGCTGGAAAAACGAACTGCACGAAGATGAAATCGGCTGGGTGGAATGGCACTGCCGCGATTTGATGCCGGAATTCGGCTACGAGCCGCGGCTGAACCGGCGTTCGCTCCGTTATTTCATGAAACCGATCCGCGGCGAACGGCCGAAAGAATTTCTCAAGTCACGGGCGTATTCGTTGCGCGATCGTTTCAAGGAGAGGCCCTCACCTCAATCCTCTCCCTGAGGGAGAGGAGGGATGCAGCTCCGATTTGCCGGCGATCTCAATCATTTCTCGCGTGATCAGTGAGCGCGTGAGAGCTCCCTCGCTCCGCTCGGGATGACAAGAAAGTTGATTGATCGGCGACTTGGCTTTCAGTTCTGTTCGCTATGAGGGCTTCGAGGATTCTTGTTCCCATTCTTTTAATTTGCACGACGGCGTTTGCGGTCGAGACCCGGCTGCCGTTCAAAACCGTTTTTAAAGGACAGGACCAATTCAATCGATTGGTTTCGCTGGCCAAGAGCAACGATTGGAAATCGCTACCGATCGGGGAGCGGACAGCAGTGGTGGGACAATCGCTCACCGGCACGCGCTACAAATCGTACACGCTCGAGATCGACAATCGAATCGAATCGCCCTCGGTGAATTTCAATGGGCTCGATTGCTGGACGTTTTTTGAAACGTCGCTGGCGTTTGCGCGGATGCTAAATGAGCCGGAGGAAAATTGGACGCCGGAAAACTTTTTGCATTACATCGAAGTGGATCGGTATCGGGGCGGCGTTTGCACGGGCGAATATCTCTCGCGTCTGCATTATTTGGAGGACTGGCTCTACGACAACGACAAGCGCGGTTTGGTGCAAGACCTGACAACCAAGCTTGGCGGCCAGAGCGTGCCGCACGCGGCGCATGAAATGACGGTGGCGTGGCGGCATTATCGTTACCTGGCGGCGAACAAATCGCTCCTCGGGCCGCTTGCGAGAATGGAGGCGGACGTTTCAAGGCGAGCGCTCTACCAAATTCCCAAAAATCGGGTCGCGAAGATTGAACCAAAACTTCAAAGCGGCGACATCATCGGCATCGTTTCGCACGACGGCCGTTTGTATTCGACATCACATGTCGGCCTCGCGCTGCGGACCCCCGACGGCGTTTTGCATTTCTTGCACGCGTCGGCCCCGCACAATTACGGCAAGGTGGTCGTCGACTCGCGGCTTTCAGATTATCTGAAGAAATATCGAAGCGATTCGGGAATCCTGGTGGCACGACCGCTCAGGTAAATCTGCCGCCGAGACGGCGGCAGCTACAACATCGGCGATTGTCGTTGCGTCGAATCACTGTCAAGATCGAGATTGTACTATGAAGATGTCGATTCTGCGATTATCGATCTTGTTGATCGCTTTCACGGCGGTTTCTCTGTCCGCCGAAACGAAAATTCGCGTCGGCCATTTCCCGAACATCACTCATGCGCAAGGCGTGATCGCGCATGCGCTCTCGCGACAAGGCAAAGGCTGGTTTGAGCAGAGACTTGGCGCAGACACGAAAATCGAATGGTTCGTTTACAACGCCGGGCCGAGCGCGATGGAGGCGATTTTCGCAAAATCGATTGATTTAACTTACGTCGGCTCGGGACCGGCGCTCAATGCTTACACGAAATCGAATGGCCAAGAGATTCGTCTGATCGCGGGCGCAGCGAATGGCGGATCCGGATTAGTTGTGCAATCCGACCAGAACTTGAGCGCGCCCGCGGATTTTCGCGGAAAGAGAATTGCGACGCCGCAATTAGGCAACACCCAGGACATTTCGTGTCGCGCGTGGTTGACTGAAGGAGGGTTAAAAATCACCCAGCTCGGCGGCGACGCTCAAGTGCTGCCAACACAGAACCCGGACCAACTCGGATTGTTTCGCGGCAAAAAAGTCGACGCGGTCTGGACGGTGGAGCCGTGGTTGTCGCGTTTGGAGCAAGAAGCGTCCGGCAAAGTGATTGTCGAAGAAAAGGAAGTCGCGACCACGATTCTCGTCTCGAGCGTCAAGTTCCTGAACGAACAGCGCGACTTGGCGAAAAAATTTGCGCAAGCACACGCCGAGCTGACCGATTGGATCAACAAAAATCCGGAAGAAGCACAGCGCTTGATCAAAGCCGAGCTGCTGGAAGAAACGAAGAGCGACATGACCCCGCAAGTCATCGCGTCGGCCTGGAAGCGAATTGTGTTTACATCGGACACGCCGCGCGCGGCGGTGGAGAAGTTCATGCAAAATTCGCTGCGTGCCGGTTTCATCAAGACGGCTCCGGATCTATCCAAGCTTTTCGAGAAGCTCTAGATGTCGCTCCAGGAAGAGCTGAAGGGTCCGCCACCCGCGAAACTCGTGGTCGACCACGTTTCGAAATGGTTTCAGCAAAAACGACAAACCATTCATGCGCTCGACGATGTTTCGTTCGAGGTGGCGGAGGGCGAGTTCATCGTCATCGTCGGTCCAAGCGGATGTGGCAAATCGACATTGCTCGATATCATCGCCGGCTTGGAGAAACCGGATAAAGGCCAGGTCCTGGCGGACAATCAGCCGGTGCTTCATCCAGGACGTCACCGGCTGGTGATGTTTCAGGAATCGGCGCTGTTTCCCTGGCTGAATACTTTCGGCAACGTGATGTTCGGTTTGAGATTAAAGCCCGGCTTGCGCAATTCCGAGCGGCGCGAGGTCGCAAAATTCTTTCTTCACCTCGTAGGCTTGGAAAAATTCATGGAAGCAAACGTGCACGAGCTTTCCGGGGGCATGAAACAGCGGGTGGCTTTGGCGCGCGCTCTCGCACCGAACCCGCGTGTTTTGCTGATGGACGAACCCTTCGCCGCGCTCGATGCGATGACGCGCGAGCAACTTTACGGCGACATCCAGCGGATTTGGGAAAAGCGGCGCAAAACAATTATTTTCGTCACCCACAACGTCCGCGAAGCGGCCTGTCTCGCCGATCGGGTAATGATCATGTCGCCAACGCCGGGCCGATTGCGCGATGTTTTCGAAGTGAAACTTCCACGCCCGCGCGACTTCAACAGCATCGAAATCGCGCAGCATGCGGCACAATTGACCCGCGCGCTCAAAGGCTACATGCCGAACACAACTCCCGCACAAACATGAGACGAACTTTGCTCGCGGTTCTGTTCTTCATCGCACTGGTCGCGATCTGGAGTGCTATCGTGCGGGCACAGATCTGGTCGCCGATTCTGTTGCCGTCGCCGGGAAGCGTGGCCGAATATCTGATAAGTGCTTTTCGCGATGGCACTTTGCTGCAAGCGACCGCGGTGACGCTGCGGCGTTTGTTACTTGGATATTTTATCGGGCTTGTCATTGGTTTGCCGCTGGGATTACTGACTGCGTCTTCGAAATTCGTGGAAGACACGATCGGCGTCCTCGCGCTCGGTTTGCAGACGCTGCCGAGCGTTTGCTGGGTGCCGCTGGCATTGCTGTGGTTCGGACAAACCGAGGGCGCGATGTTGTTTGTCGTGATCATGGGAACGGTCTGGTCGGTGGTAATCGCGACCGACACCGGCGTTCGCACAATTCCGCCGATTTTCGCGCGGGCGGCGCGCACGATGGGCTCAGGTCCGTTTCACAAATGGCTTCACGTCCTTCTGCCGGCGTCGCTTCCATATCTGGTCAGCGGAATGAAACAAGGCTGGGCCTTCGCGTGGCGCTCCTTGATGGCCGCGGAAATTTACGTGACCATCCTCACCGGATTCGGTCTGGGGCATCTGCTTCATTATGGTCGCGAACTCAACGCGATGGATCAGGTCATCGGCATCATGCTGGTGATCGTAGTCATCGGGTTGTTGACCGACAAAATTTTGTTTTCGCCGTGGGAACGTTTTCTCCATCGGCGTTGGGGCACGGGCAGAGTCTAAGATGTCGATGTTGGCCCGCCTCCCGTTACGCTACTGCGCAACGGGCAGAGTAACGGCGAAGGTCGCGCCTTTGCCTGCGCCCTCGCTCTGCGCGCGAATGCTGCCGCCGTGCATCTCGACGATTGCTTTACTGATGGCGAGACCGAGACCGAGACCCTCACGCCGCATTTCCAATTGCTCGAACGCAGCGAAAATTTTCTCAAGAAATTCCGGTTCAATCCCAACACCGTTGTCGGTCATTTCAATTGTGATCGAATTTTGGGTGCCGTTGTAAGAACGAATTGAAATCGCGCCGTTATCGGCGGTGAATTTGCAGGCGTTGCGCAAAATGTTCCAAAAAACCTGCTGCAAGCGCGGTGGATCGACATTGACCTGATGGGATTTCGCATCCAGTGCAACCGAAAGTTCAATATGACGGCAATTGACATCGGCGCGCACGATTTCGATGGCGTGCTGGATCAATTCGTGGGCATCGGCCGGCTGAAGCCGCAATTGTAATTTGCCGCGAGCAATCCGGGTCAGATCAAGGAGATCGTCAATCAATCTCGCTTCCAGCTCGATATTGCGACAAACCATGCGCAACCCTTGCTCGAGTTCCAGATTGATTCCGGGCTGACTTAATATTCCGTCCGCCCAAAGCAAAACCGGATTGAGGGGCGTGCGCAGTTCGTGACTAAGAGTAGCGAGGAAACGATCTTTGGCGGCGCTGGCTGCCTCGGCATTTTCTTTTGCCCGCTCGAGTTCCTGCTCGATCCGGCGACGCTCAATAAAAAGCCCGATCTGGCTGCCAAGGGCGGTGACCAATTGGAGCAAATCAGGATCAGGTTCGACCGCGTGCTCGCTGAACAATTCAACGACGCCGTTGATGGCGCGGCCGGCAAACAGAGGAAAGGCGAAACCACCGCGCACTCCCGCTTCTTTTGCCGCAGGCGCGCGCGGAAAATTCCTATCTACTGTTACATCGCGGATCCAGGCAGGCTCATTCGATTCCCAAACCCGGCCAGGCAAGCCTTCGCCCATTCTGAATTGAACTGTTTGCGAAAATTGTCCGAACTTCTTCAGCTTGTCCGAGCCCGCTTCCCAAAAAGCGCGACAGCGCAATCTTCCAATCGTCTCGTCATAAATCCAAAGGCCGCTCAAAATCCAATCCCCAATGGAAGTGATCGTTTGCAGGATCGCCGAACTCGCTTCTTCAAGAGTCCACGAGCCTGCGAGCAGGCTGGCCACGGTATACTGGGCAAGCCGTCGGCGGTCATTGCGGACGCGATCGGAAATATCGCGCGCAATTTTTGACGCGCCTATGACCCGCCCATCCACATGCTTGATGGGTGAGAGGGTTAAGGAGACATTTACGAGGGTGCCATCTTTTCGGCGGCGGACAGTGTCGAAGTGATCCACTCGTTGGCCGGAATGAATGCGATCAAGGATCTGCTGCTCTTCGTGATATCGATCCGGCGGAATGATGATGGTAATCGGTTTATTGATCGTTTCCTCAGCATTGAACCCGAAAAGCTTTTCTGCGCCGGCATTCCAACTGGTAATGATTCCATTCAGATCTTTGCTGACGATGGCATCGTCGGACGATTCAACGATGGCGGCCAGGTGCTGGCTGGCTTCTTCGTTGCGCTTGCGTTCGCTAATGTCGCGCAAATAAGCGGTAAAAACCGGCGAGCTGTCGATCTTGAGGGCGGTGATGGCCAGTTCGACCAAAATCTCGGAGCCATCCTTGCGCACTCCGGCGATCTCGATCCGTTTTCCAATCACCGGCCCCTCGCCCGTTTTCAGATAATGGGCCAATCCGCGCCGATGCTGTTCGCGCATCCGCGGTGGAATGATTAACTCGGCTAGTTCTTTGCCAATCGCCTCAATTCGGCTAAAGCCAAACACGCGCTCGGCCGCGGGATTAAATTCGAGGACGCGACCATCGGCACCGATGGTGATGATGCAATCGAGCGCGTTATCGACAATGCCGCGATACAGCATTTCGAGTTTTTCGCTCGACACATCTTTGCTGTTTCGCACCCGTTGTTTCGATTTCATTTGGAGCGCGCTTAAAAGCGAAAGCGAACACCCTTCCGAAGAGTCTAACAAGCTTGCCGCTCAGCGTGCAATAGCGCTCCGGCGCGAAGAGCGCGATCTTAACCGCTGGAATGGCGGGCGAGGAAGTTGTAGGAAAAGAGATTCTCTGCAGTCAATTGAATGAAAATACTTTGTGTCGTTGAACACGGTAACGCTCCCAGCACGCGACTGCGTCTTCGGGATTGTCTCGATTACTATTCCCGTCTCGGCGTCGAGGCAACGGTGATTCCGACACGTCGTTCCAGCGTAACGGAACGGCTGCGCGTGCTGAAAGAGGCGCGCCGGCACGACGTGGTCGTCCTCTTCAAAACAATCGGCTTTAACGAATTCGAGCTCGGTGTGCTCCAGCGCGCCAATCGTCGGATTATTTTTGATTTCGACGACGCGGTGATGTTTCGCGACCAAAAGCACCGGCGGCCGTTGCGCGGAAAAGATTTCAAGAAATTTCTGCGGACGGTCAGACACTGCGCCGCGGTCGTGGCTGGTAATGATTTTCTTGCCTGCTTCGCGGAAGCGTCCGGTCGACGGGCGATAATTTTGCCAACTTCAATCGACCTTCGTCGTTATCATTTGAAAAAGAACTTCGATGGTGCGGGACTGACGATCGGCTGGGTTGGACTGAGCGATGGCCTGCCTTACCTCCGGCATATTCAGCCGGCGCTGCAGCGACTCACTGAAATGTTTCCGGGACTGAAACTAAGAGTGGTCTCGGATAAACCGCTTCAACTCGACCGCGTGCAGGTGGAAAGCGATCCGTGGCGCTTGGAAACAGAACAAGCAAACCTTGCCAGCTTCGACATCGGAATCATGCCCCTCTGGGACTCTGTTTGGACGCGAGGGAAGTGCGGTTACAAAATTCTACAATACATGGGAGTGGGGACGGCCGTGGTCGCCTCCGATGTGGGCGTGAACAACGAAATCATCTCTCATGGCGAAAATGGTTTCCTGGCCCGAACGCAGGAGGATTGGATCGAAGCGCTCAGCAGTTTGATTCAAAACGCCGAGCAACGGAAAACTTTTGGATTGCGCGGACGCGAACTGATCGAGAAACGCTATTCGCTGGAAAGCTTCGCCCGGGGTTACGCGAAACTTTTGCACGAAGTCGCGCGTATTCCGGGTGAATCGGCGGATTCCGGGGGGCGTCGCAGTTTTGGGCGATGGAACTTCAGCAGTCGCGCGCGCGAACTTTCCGGTGGCGATGCCGTCGTCATCTCGGTCCCGAAAAGCGGACGCACCTGGGTGCGCACTTTTCTCTGCGCCTATTTTTGCAAACGCACTGGCCGACCATTTACGCTTCGCCCCGATCGTTATCATGAGCCGGACATTCCGCGCTTGATCTTTTCACATGATTTCGCCGAACAGAGAATGAAAGCGACGCTCTGGGAGCGCATTCGCGGCAAATACCTGGTGCCGGCAAAGGAGTTGGCCCGGGCCCATGTGATTCTTCTCGTGCGCGACCCGCGGGACGCCTTTGTCTCGCTTTACCTGCAACTGGTCCATCGCACGCGAGAAACGCCGCAGGAATTGAAGGAGAAAAGCATCGGCGATCTGCTTCGCGATCGCCGTTACGGAATTCTTTCCATCATCAAGACGATGAATAACTGGTTCGCGGAATTCGGGCGCCGCAAAAACTTTACCCTTCTTCATTACGAATCATTGCGCGCAGCGCCGGAGCAGAATTTCCGCAATCTGCTGAGCACACTCGGCGATACCGAGCCCGATCCGGAAGCATTTAAATACGCGCTAGAGTTTTCCGACTTCGCCAACATGCAGCGCCTGGAAGTCGCGGGCGTGTTCGATTCCAAGATTTTGCGCTCGCGCGACGTTCGTAATCCGGAGTCATTCAAGGTTCGCCGCGGCAAAGTGGGCGGCTATCGCGATTATCTTTCGCCGGAGGACCAAGCCTTCGCCGCCGACGCGCTCAAACATCTGGACGCGCGCTTCGGTTACACCGCCTGACGAATCACGGATGAAAAATCGACGACGGCCGCCTGTCCTCATCATTGGCGCGCATCGTTCGGGCACCACCGCGACCGCGCGCGCCTTGGAACTGCTCGGATTACAAATCGGCGAGTACCTCGATAGCCATCGCGAGCCGCGGCCGTTGCAAAAACTGCACGAGCAGTATCTCCAACGAACCGGCGCCGCCTGGCATAATCCGGAGCCATTTTTAAAATGGATCGAGACCGCAGAAGGAAAGCAGGATTGTGTTTCTTATCTGCGGACAAATGTTCGCCGCGATTTCGCTCGCATCTTTGGTTACCGGCGTAACCCAAAAGGACTCTGGCTCCGAGCGCGGCTCAGCTTTGGCGCGCGGTGGGGCTGGAAAGAACCGCGGACGACATTGTTTGCTCCAACCTGGCTCGAAATTTTTCCCGAAGCGCGAATTGTCCACGTGGTCCGTGACGCGCAGCCTGCGGCGTCGAGCATTCGCGAACGCGAATTAAAATTTCAAGCCGCGGGCGATCCACCCACCCCCAATCTCGCGGATCTGGATTCTGCACGCAACTTGTCCAAACCTACCTTGCAGCCGGAAGGCGGCTCGCCGATTCCCTGAATTATCACCGCCTCCAATTTGAAGAGCTCCAGGTGAATCCGCCCGCAATGCTCGAGCAATTGGCGAATTTCTGCGACCTACCAGTGGCCACGCGAGATCTCGATGCCGCCGCGGCAAGCATCCACCCGGCACGCGTCAGGTCAACATTCTCCTAGATCGAGTCGTCTTGGCTGTGCTACGGGGGCGGCAGGCACCTTACTTGACGTGCATCGCATCTTCCCAGCGAATGGCGGCACGTAGCAATTCAGTGAGTGAACTGACGCCGAATTTTTCCTTCGCTCGCGCGCAATATGCCTGCACGGTTTTCAAGCTCAGGCGTAGATCTTCCGCAATCTGCGATGGCGTTCGACCCTGACCGAGCAGTCGGAAAATTTCCAATTCGCGATCGCTTAGTCGTTCAACCGGAGTCGCAGCGGCGGCTTTCCGCGAACTCATTCGTCTTGCCATCGTGTTGACGACGCGGTCGCTGACGTAAATGTCCCCCCCGATCACGCGGCGGATGGCGGTGAGAACGCTTTTCGTGGTCTCTCGTTTCATCACATAACCGCGCGCTCCCGCGTGCAACGCCCGCTCCGCGTAAAGCGCTTCGTCGTGCATCGAAAGCACGATCAACGCAACCGGTGGAAACTGGGTCTGCAACGTCTTGACCAGTTCCAGTCCGGATTCGTTTTTGAGTGAAATGTCGATCAACGCGACATCGGGCTGGCATGATTCGATTCCGGCAATTGCTCCGGCCGAATCCTCCGCTTCACCGCAAACCACGAGATCGTTTTGTTGGTTAATGAAATTGGCGAGTCCGTCCCGAACGAGAGGATGGTCGTCAACGATGAACACTCGGCGCTTGCGCGCGACTCCGTTGGATGATTTTTGATTCATAAGAGTTCTGGTTTCAATGAGCAGACTGCGGTTTGCTTAGTTTGCATGTTACTACTGTGCCGCCGTCCCGGTTGCGCGTGATCGCAAGTTTGCCTCCGATTAAAGAGGCGCCATGCGCCATCAATCGCAGGCCCAGGCCCGGCGGCTCGGGAATTTTTTGCGGAAATCCGCGGCCATCGTCGGATACTGCCAATGTTAGTTTTTGACCGCTTCGCGCAAGCTCGATGTCGATCTTATTCGCGCCGGCATGCTTGACTGCGTTCATCGCCGCTTCCTGAGCGATGTGATAAAGTTGCGTGGCGGTCGTTGCATCACCGACATGGATCGCGTCATCGCCATTGAACGTGCACGGAACTCGAAAACGCTCGGTAATGTTTGCAGCCAAGCCGTGCAGAGCGACGTCCAATCCATCGGCCTCAAGTTCCGGAGAAAAGAAACCCCGCGCGAGGTTCCGGGTAACGTCAATTCCTTCCTCGATGTACTGCACAACTTTGTCGGCCTCGGCGACCTCGGTTGCGGACCGGTCGGCGAGTTTTTCGCGAAGGACCTGCGCAGCAAGGGCTGTCCCGGTCAAATGCTGGCCGAGATTGTCGTGTAAATTTTGGCCCAGCCGCCGACGCTCGCGGTCGGCGACTTCGGCGATTTCTTGATCGAGGCGTTCACGCTCTGCCATTTCGCGTTTGAGCGCGGCCGTGCGATCGCGCACACGTTGATCGAGTTCGTTCAAGAGCGTGCGTAGTTTTGAAAGCAGAGTGGTAAAGACAGCATACGATCCGAGAGCCATGCCGATGTTCCATAAACCGACTGTCGGCACACCCGCCGCCACGTCGGAAACCACCCAGGCAACGATGCTGAGCGTCGAAAATGCGAAGCCAATCCAAAAACTGCCGAACCATGTCCCAAGCCCAATCGGGACCAGATAAAAGAGTAGAAACGTTTGTTCGTAACCGGTGAGATAATCCACGTATCCCAGGCCAGCGGTAATCACGATGCAAACGGTTACGAGCGTAGGCCGCGATGTCGTTAGGCGATTACGCCAAAGCAATCCAGCCATGTTCGAGGACGATGCAACCAAAGCGTTGGGCACAACATACGCCAGCGTTCGCATTACTCCATTGAACTCGATCTGGGCAAAACGTTCACATATTTTTCGGTAGTGGCTCAGTTTGAATACAACGTGAAACCCATAGACAAAGGAATCGCTAGAGAAGTGCGAGTGCTTCGCTCTCACGGCGTTGAAACAACGGAATCCTGCCAAGGCGGACAAGGGCATCCCTACCCGGAGCCAACCGTTCGTTTCGCTGGCGGTCACTCAGAGGGTTTTAGGGCGCTCGGAATTGCGCTGCAAAATGGTCTTAAGGTAACCGAGCTACGAAGAATATGGTCTATTCAGAATGGTGAGCCGGTCGGTCCTCAATGGGAAATGACCTTCCACCATCCGAATGGGAGCGGCGCTAAGTTTGTGAAAAGGAGCGGAATCGCAACGTGGAAGTGGCGATAGGTTCCGCTTATTTACCTTCGGAATTCAGCTTTTGGCAGTCTTTGCACAAGGGCTTTCCGCCGGTGCCAGATTCTCGGTTGTGCGGCGGGATTTCGCTGCCGGGACCACACTTACTGTTGTTATGATGATGATGTTCTTTTACCGAATGGAATGGTGCGACTTGTGGCATATTTTTTTAGGGTTGTTGAGTTTCCCTAACTTCAGACTCGCGAGCTTATTGTCAATGAATCAGGTTGATTAGTTCGTCTAAATTCCAAACGTGATCGGAGATTCCCGATTCCATCGCAGGCGTGACACGTAACGACTGATGAATCCGGCAAAAGTTGTAATACATGTAGTGAATCGCAACAGCGTGTTCGTGATTTTCGAGTTTCTTTGAGTGCCCATTTGTGAGTCGCGTAAATCGGCGCATGGACATGCGCATGGTCAAATTCTGGCGCTCAACGTAACTGGTTGAAATATGCTCGTGAACTGGCTCTCCGTTAATCACCGCTTTGCGAGCGCCCATGCAAACGGCGGGACTGTATCGGGTTTCCAATGTAGCAGGCGCATTGCCGTAGATTTTGTGCAGCATTGCGTAGTCGATCTCAGTTCCGAAGGTCTGGTCAACTGCAATCAGGTAAGCTTTGTGTCCATCAGTCGTAAGTTGAACGCGATTGGCAAGACGTTGCTTCAAATCGCAAAAGAAGTGATAGCCCGCTGTCGAGTGACGCGGCCCGATAAACCAACAAGGAACAAGCTTTGTATCAGCGTCAAGCGCAACCCAAGTCCAAACATCGCCACAACCTTTTGCTCGTTGGTCGGCAGTGCAGTTCTTTTCTTTTGCTCCGATAAAACTCCAAATCTCATCGCACTGAATGCGTCTGCATTTTAGATTTCGGAACGCCTTGTCCTGATATTCCGAGCATGCTCGCCCAAGATCGCAGAGCAGTTTGTCGATAGTGTTACGGGACGCGCCCGTCATTCGAGAAATCGAACGCATCGAATTGCCTTCGACCAAAGCGGAAACGATGCGCGTCCGTTCTTCGGTACTCAGTTGATTCATGCTGACAGTATGCTTAGGCGTCTAAGCATTGTCAACAAGAAAATTAAAGCTCCGACAACAAGGCTTTAGCCCCGTTTTTCTCCCTCTTATCGCAGGGGGTTTCGCGCAGGCACCAATCCATAGTCTTTTCCCTATAGAGTCGAATCCTCTTTGGTAAAAAAGGTTCGATGTCGCGCATCATTTTTTGCGTTGAATCAACCGCCTTCCGCTTCTTTTTTGGGTCTAGCGTTTTCATACGTGAACCGATGTCTTGCTGGTCTCGATTAACTTATTACAGGTGTTCCTCACACACCAATCCGAACGAACGAATAATTCCCACATCGTGTGCCAAAGAGCCGAATGCAGGTCAACCAACTTGATATTGAGTCCACACGCCTTGGCTTCCTCGTGATTAATCATTCGCCCGTGAGTTCGAGTTCTGGTCTGCTTAAGAAATACGTCTATACACTGCCGAATGGACGTAACGGACCTCTTTTTCATCATTGATGTTTTCAGAAGCCTAATGGAAATATCCTCTGCCAATTTTTGGAAAGAGCGAACCTTCTCTATAAATCGTGAGTCGTAACGGCTTAATTGCAACATGATCGGCTCAAGACGTTTGGCCTTCCCGCCGATGCCCAGGGCTATCAGGTTATCGTAAGATCGGACGTATTCTTCCGCTGACACCCAATCAGGTTCTTCCTCTTCGCCAGTCGTCCAGTATGGAATCTGTGGATCAACCGGCCCAAGCTCCGCAGTCTTGCTCATGTGAATCGCTCCTGCTCCGAAACAGATCATCGTGGCGGCTGACTTTGCCATGTGCGGAACAACAGCTTCGAATGGCTTTGGCGAATAGGCACGAAGGACATTGGCGATTCTCTCCGAAGCAAGGGGCATTCCGCCTGGAGAACTGATAACCAGAACAATCTTTTTTTGCGTCGGTTCTGAGGACAAAACGCTTTCAAGCATCTCCGCATCTTGATCCACAATCATCGCATCTCTCTCTCGAAATGATGTGAAAAAAGTAATGACTTTACCGTCAAAATCAGTTTCGAGCTTTTTGATCAACCCCAAACGGAAGCTCTCGTGTTGACGGGTCTCTTTTAAGACCTTGAGGAACGCGCTGTCGGCGAACGGCATAAACCCGTTTCTACTACGGTTTCTCGTTACGAGTCCACCGCGAATTGGCCGCTTTTTGAGCGATTTGGCTCCGTTGCTCTGGGGAGAGCCGTCGGGCGCGTTCGATGCCGCCCTTGCTACCGCCCAATTTACCAAGCGCGACCGCAGCAGGGTTCTTTCTCTTTTTTCGATGAGAATTCGGAATAGGTTGACCGGTCGAAATGGCGACAACTCTGGCTGCAATCTGATTTGTGTCCTCTCGCGGCTTGCTTGGGCGTTTAGGCATATAGCAAGCATGCCGCATGCTGGCGACGGCGGCAACTGGCGTTTTATCTCTTTCATTTCAAACTGAGCCAGTGCCTATTTTTCCTGTCGGATTTTGTATGACAAAGTCTTCTTGAGCTACGGCCTTTTCCTCAGACCGGCTTGCCGACAAAGGTACGAGGTCGTATGTTAGCAACACGGGGGCGCACTGGTTTCGACTCATCGTTGGAAGCGCAGGCGGCATGTCGAGGATGGTTCGTTGGCCTCGTAAAAAACCGAGCCAAAACAAATAAACGCAGATCACCAAGATCTCGCTCTCGCGGCTTAATTGACCGTGACGTTTGGAGTTGGACGCCTGCTACGGCGCCAAACGTGGACAGCAGGCTAATCGGACGGCGGAGTGACCGCGCCGGACGGTGAAGGAAATTCGCGGACGCTCGGGAGTCGGCAGTGTGCCGGTGCAACGTCGGCTTCTCAAAAATCTCGCCGGATAAACATGTAGATGTTTGCGTGGATAGCGACGAGGACAGGGGTTCAACTCCCCTCGCCTCCAGCCCCGAAAGCTTTCGGGGCTGTCGCGACTAGATTTGGCGAACGCGGACCGATCCTCTCCAACAACTCGTTCTCGTGCAGCCTGAGTGTGCAATTTTCTTGCAGTGATGAAAAATAAAGCTTCACATCCGGCAGTCGTTAGTGCTATAAAAACTATAAATCCAATAACCACTGTTGCTACCGCGTCCATGAATTATCGCCTCCTCGGTAAACTATTTTATCACTCCGCCATCTTGCTCGCTTGCGTCACCCTCAGTTGCCGCCCGCAGCAGGCAGTTATTCTCTCTCCCGGGGACACCGACCTGGTCGTTTTGAACGGTTGCGTCATTTCGGCCTGCAACTATCTGGCCGTTGTTAAGACCCAGCACGCTCTGGACAAGAATTTTTGGGCAAAAATCCTTCTCGTCCGCTACAACGATCATCCCGCCGGCCATGCTTACTGCGTTTGGGAAACCGACGGCACCATTTACGGATACGATCGGAACGCCGGTTCATTCCAGATTCCGGTCTACACTCGAGACGCTCGCGCTATTGCCATCGTTCTGGCTCAAGAACTGGGCAAAGTCATGAACGAACCGCTTTCCGTCGACCGCGCAGAGTTCGTCGAATCGCAGCACTCCGAACTCTACAAATTTTAAGCGTACGCAACTTAAACGCGTTGGCACCATCGATTCAGATGTGTGCTATCCAATTCAAAGCTGGCAGAGCTTCTCGCGCGCGAAGCCGAGCGTGAACCTGGAATACACTCTCGCGTGCCTATCGCCGCGCGGCCCGAAGTGCCTTTCTCTGGCCCGAACAGGTTGTCGATCTGATCGCACAAGGCCGGCCGCTGACGGAACTGCGCTCCATCGACCCATTCATCACAAAACGCATTCAGCGTTGGATCAACAATCCACCGACAGGCAAAACGCGAGTTCCTCCGATTCGACGTGACTTTCTCGCCCTCGCCGACGCAAGAGTCTTGCTCGCGAAAAATCCGGAGTGGGCAAAACAATTACACGGCGACCTTCAAATGCACAGTCGGTGGAGCGATGGCTCCGGCACAATCGCGGAGATGGCTGAGGCTGCTCGACAACGGAATTACGAATACATCGCGATCACCGATCATTCGAAAGGCCTGAAAATCGCGGGCGGCATCGACGAGAAAGCGCTGCGAAAACAAGCGGCCGAGATTGTAAAGACCAACCGGTCGATCTTCCGCTCGCGGCCTGGCCTGACCGTTTTGTCGTCCATCGAGTTGAATCTGAATCCGCGCGGTGAAGGCGACATGGATCCCAAAACGTTGGTCAAACTTGATGTTGTTCTCGGTTCATTCCATTCCGCTTTGCGGGTCAAGCACAATCAAACTGCGCGCTATCTGGCCGCGCTGCGGAATCCCGATATTCAAATCCTCGGCCACCCACATGGTCGCATTTACAATTACCGACTTGGTTTGAAGGCCGATTGGCCTCGCGTTTTTACCCAGGCCGCGAGACTTGATAAAGCAGTTGAAATCGATTGTTATCCCGACCGCCAGGACTTGAATCTCAGCCTCTTAAAAATCGCGCGGCAAGAGGGAGTCCGCATTTCCCTGGGAACAGATGCGCATCACGCACGGCAACTGCAATTCATCGAACTCGGTCTCGCCGTCGCCCTAAAAGCTAAAATTCGACCTGAACAGATCGTAAACTTTATGTCCCTCGATCGATTAAGGACTTGGGTAGGCAACATTCGCCGAAAAACGCGCGGTCGTTAGCCCGTCCAAACCTCAGGGCTTGTCGCCCCAGGTTTTTTTCTGAAACGAAACGCGGCCGGAGCCATGTTCGAAGGCCTCGAAGTGTTCCGGATTCTGCTGATAATATTTTTGGTGATAATCCTCCGCCGGATAAAATTTCATCGCCGGCAAAATCTCGGTCGCGATCGGTTTTTTGAATTTCCCGGAGGCACCCAGCTTCTCCTTCGACATTTCCGCGATCTTCTTTTCTTCATCGATGCCATAGAAAATCGCGGCACGATAGCTCGGTCCAATATCAGTGAATTGGCCGTCAGACTGAGTCGGGTCGATTTGCTTCCAGTAGATGTCGAGCAACTGCTCGTAGGAAATTTTTGCCGAATCGTAAACGATCTCGATTGATTCGCGGTAGTTTGTCTTCTCCGAGCCGACTAGTTCGTAAGTAGGATTCGGTTCGGTTCCGCCGCAGTAGCCTACAGTCGTCTTGATTACTCCCGGCGCTTTGTCGAATGCCGGCTGGATGCACCAAAAACAACCGCCCGCTAAGATTGCGGTTTTTGTTGCTGCGGGCGTTGGGTTCTGCGCGATCGAGACCTCGCTAAAGAACAGTGAGCACACGACAGAAAAGGTGCCGGCAAGGAAAAGCCTCATATTGTCGATCTTAGACAGCTCCGCGGCGTCGCCGTTGTGAATAAATTACCGCCTTTTGACTTGCCAGCGGCGGGTCGCGCTGCCATAAGCGTAACTTCTCAAACCAGCAGGAGATCACTATGGCTAAAACATTTGGAATGCTTTTTGGTATCGTCTTCTTAGCGGTTGGAATCCTCGGATTCGTTCCCGGAATCACCACTAATGATATGCTTCTCGGCATCTTCATGGTGAACAAGGTGCACAGCATTGTGCACATCGCCTCGGGCGCAATTTTCCTGATCGCTTCAATGTCAGGAGCAGGAGCTGCCCGCTTGTGGTTCCAGATCTTCGGAATTGTTTACGCGGTGGTCGCCGTCATGGGCTTCGTCGTCGGCGAAGGGATGATCTTCAATCTGATCTCGAACAATCAGAATGACACCTGGCTGCACGTCGTGCTCGCGGTTGCAATGCTCGCGATTGGTTTCGGCACGCCAAAACAAACCGCCTAACTGTTCCGCAATCCAGTTTTAGCCGTTGCGAGGTTGAATCTCCTCGCAACGGCTGCATTTTTATTCCGTGATCGAATTGATTCCGGAGACATATGTCGCGCATCTCGATCTGCTCGCGATCTTCGGACGCGCCGCACCACTGCATGTCGATCTTGGCTGCGGCGACGGCTCGTTCTTATGTGAGCTGGCGCAGCGTTATCCCGACCGAAACTTTCTTGGCATCGAGCGATTGGTCAGGCGCGTTGCCAAGGCATGCCGCAAAGCGGCCCCATTGGAAAATGTTCGCGTTCTAAATGTCGAAAGCTCTTATGCTGCTCGTTATCTCCTGCCGGAAGCATCGGTTGAAACATTTTATTTGCTGTTTCCCGATCCCTGGCCAAAGCGGCGTCATCAGCGCCGCCGTATCGTTAAAGCGGATTTTCTCGATGCAATTCACCACGCACTCGCCGATGACGGCTTTTTTCGAATCGCCACCGATCAATTGGGCTATTTTGAACAGATTCGGGGTATCGCCCGCAGTCATTCTGGATTTTCGATTGTCGAGGCAAATGCCAGTCCGGCTCGGACCGATCTTCCGTTAACGAAGTTCGAGCGACGATTTCGCGCACTGGGCGCGTCAATCTACCGATTGGCGCTGCGAAAAATCTCGCCCGTGAGATAGGCCCGCGCCTGCCACTCGCGCTCGCCGAATTCCACCTCTACCGCGCCGGTTTCGTCCTGGCGAAATAATTTGATGCCGCGCGCTTGGACCCGCTCCGCCCATTCATCTGGAATTCGTTCCTGTTGGGGAAAATCGCGCGACGTCGCTACGATTAATCGGGGCTCCACTGCATCGAGAAAAACGTCCGAGCCGGAGTTACCCGAATGATGCTGGCCTTTAATCAAGACATCGCTGCGCAAATCAGTCCCCGAGGACATTATTGATTTTTCTGTCGCGTAACCGCTGTCGGACATAAACAAAATCTTAGTCGTTTTGACGGAGAGCTGAGTGACGAACGCCTGATCGTCGGCGGTGGTCGCAGTGGAGTTCGCTGGTGGAAACAAAATTCTTCCAGTGACCTCAGGTGAAACGAAAAAATTCTCACCCGCTTTCAGATTCAGAAGATTCAATCGATGCGTAGCAAAAATCTCACGAAGCCGTCGATGGACCGTTGAACGGTCGGTCATCGGATTGTCGATCAAAACTATCGGAAAAAAATCGTGAAGGAGCGCCTCTGCTCCTCCGATGTGCAGCGAATCACCGTGACTGAGCAGCAGCCCGTTGATTCGATTTACCCCCGCCGCGTGCAAATACGGCCGAAGCACTCGTTCGTAATCGCGACCGTTGCCGCAATCAAAAAGCCAATCGGCTTTCGAGGCGCGAACATGAACGGCCGCACCCGCTCCGATGTCGAGCACAGTGATTTTTGCGCATTGCCGCTTCGGCCAATGCGGCTCGGCGACGTAGTAATGGCTCCCGGGAAGCTGCGCGAACCAATGGACCAGGGCAATCACCGCGCTGGCGAGCGACCAGTTCGCGTTATTGAAAATCAGCGACAATCCCGAAGCGATAGGCGCTGCGATCAGCGACAGCAGCGCGATCGCTAAAATACAAAATGCGATCGGGACGACGAGCAGGTTCGCGCAGAGCGAGCTGGGTGTGATCAGATGAAAGTACCAGAGCAGGAGTGGCAACGAGCCGAGCCACGCCGCCAGAGAAACGGAACCGCCACGGCAAACCCATTCGTAGCCGACTCCGATCGTGCGGCGCAAACCACTCACCAGCCGCCGTGGCAGAAATGGATCAGGCGCACCCATTGGTCGAAGCCATCCCGAAAGCGGGTCGGCCAGTAAAATAATTCCGCCAACAACCGCGAACGAAAGTTGAAAGCCGGTTGAGAAAAATTCGTTCGTGCTCCAGGAGAGAAGAAAAAATGCCGCCGCGGCCAGACTGTTTAGCGTGAAAACTTTTCGCTCGAAGAAAAAGCCACCCAGCAGAATCGAGCTCATCACCGCAGCACGAATACTGGAAACATGCAGGCCGGTGATGGCGGAATAAAAAAGCAAAAGCGGAATGATCAGCGCTGTTGCCCATCTTCGGGAAAACCGGGCCACCATCGCCAGGATCCACAAAAGGCGCGCCACGATCCCGACATGCAAACCGGCCACGGCGAACAGGTGAAGCGTGCCGGTTTGTTGAAAGGGTTCTTCGATGTCTTCCGGCGTTTGATGGCGCAGACCGAGCACAATGCCGCTGAGGAAATTTTGCACCTGTGGTGAATCATCCAATCCGCGACAAATCGCACTTTGCATCCAGGCGCGTGACTTTTGTGCTGCACGGAGAACCCGATTTCCAGCGCCGTGCCTCAGCAAGCCGCCATCCTCGGAGTAGCGGACGAACAAACTTCGCCGCACGTCCTGACGCGCGAGATACGAACGCATGTCGAATTCGCCTGGATTGCGCGTCGGCGCGATTTCCTCAGCGATCCCGAATAATCTCAATTCATCACCGAATTCGGGATTGCCGCGCCAGCGCACGAGCAACGGCGCGCTAGTCGCCTTGGTTTTCCCTTCGAGCTCAATCGATTCGAGCTTGAACAGGAATGTTGCGAATCCGTTTGGCGTCACCTTCGGCTCCGATGTCACGAATCCTACCGCGTTCACCACCCGCGGCCGATCGCTGAGATCAGCCGCGAGTTGCAGCCCCGCTGTGTCGCCGATCCGAAAGTTGTGGACCAAAAAGAAACCGGTGCCGACCAGAAGGTATGTCGATCCTAAGTTCGGCCAGCAGAAGAGCAGGATAGCAAGCAGTGCGAACACAATCGCGGCCGCGCACCAGTGAGACGG
>Ga0193751_1000568_pt1 | contig 27860 bp, 22 predicted proteins | sample L1c2metaG_FD_143050 | JGI IMG/M metagenome (GOLD analysis project Ga0193751, IMG submission 143050) | Soil microbial communities from a riparian zone of the East river system, Colorado, United States - L1c2 | ecosystem: Environmental > Terrestrial > Soil > Riparian zone | place: USA: East River... | reverse complement strand
GACGCTGATCGAAGCTTGCGGGTTCGCGTTCTTCAGATCATGAATCAGTTGCGCGAGGTCCTCGATCGAATAGATGTCGTGGTGCGGCGGCGGAGAGATAAGGCCGACGCCGGGCACGGAAAAGCGCAGTTTCGCGATGTATTCGGAGACCTTGTGACCCGGGAGCTGCCCGCCTTCGCCCGGCTTTGCACCCTGCGCCATCTTGATCTGCAACTGGTCCGCGTTCACCAGATATTCTGCCGTGACGCCGAAGCGCGCCGACGCGACCTGTTTTATCTTGGAGCGCAGCGAGTCGCCTTCCTTCAGGGCAACGTCGGCGTACACACTGTCCAGACGAGACTTGAGCGTTTCGCCCTTGCGAACGGGAGGATAGCGCCGCGCGTCCTCGCCGCCTTCGCCGGTGTTCGACTTGCCGCCCATGCGGTTCATGGCCACCGCAAGCGTGGTGTGCGCCTCGGTGGAGATCGAGCCCAGGCTCATCGCGCCGGTCGCAAAGCGCTTGACGATCTCCGACGCGGGCTCGACTTCATCGATGGGCAGGGCTTGAGCCGCGTACTTGAACTCGAACAGACCGCGCAGCGTCATCATGCGTCGAGTCTGATCGTTGATGAGCTTGGCGTAGTCGCGATAGGTGGCGAAACTGTTGGCGCGCGCCGCGTGTTGCAGCTTGGCGATCGATTCCGGCGTCCACATATGCTCCTCGCCGCGCGTGCGATACTGGTACTCGCCGCCGGCGTCGAGCGCCTCGCGAAGAACCGGGTCGTCTCCGAATGCAAGCTGATGCAGGCGATACGCTTCCTCGGCGACTTCGAACAATCCTATGCCCTGGATATTGCTTGCGGTGCCGGTGAAATATTTCTCGACGAACGCCGAATTCAGGCCTACCGCCTCGAAGATCTGAGCGCCGCAATACGACTGGTAGGTCGAGATGCCCATCTTCGACATCACCTTGTACAAGCCCTTGCAGATCGCCTTGACATAGCGCTTTGCGGATTCCTCTGCTGACACATGCGGCGCGAACTCCTGCAGCTCTCCGACGCTCTCCAGCGCAAGATAGGGATGGATCGCTTCCGCGCCGTAGCCCGCAAGCAGCGCGAACTGATGCACCTCGCGCGCGGAGCCGGTCTCGACGACCAGACCGGTGCTGGTGCGAAGTCCCTTGCGGACGAGATGCTGATGCACCGCGGCAGTAGCGAGAAGCGCGGGTATGGGCATCAGCTCCGCCGCAACCTTGCGGTCGGACACGATGAGGATGTTATAGCCGAGATGAATGGCGTCTTCGGCGTGCGCGCATAGGCTCGCCAGCGCGGCTTCCATCCCCGCCGCGCCCCACGCCGCCGGGTAGCAGATGTCGAGCTCGAGCGACCGGAAAGTCGCGCCGGTGAACAAGCCGATGTGACGGATTTTTTCCATTTCTTCGGCGGTCAGGATCGGCTTCTCGGCTTCGAGCCTCATCGGCGGATCGGTCTCGTCGATGCCGAGCAGGTTCGGACGCGGACCGATGAACGTGACCAGCGACATCACGAGCTCTTCGCGAATCGGGTCGATGGGCGGATTCGTGACCTGCGCGAAAAGCTGCTTGAAGTAGTTGTAAAGAACCTTCGGCCTGGCAGACAGAACCGGCAGCGCCGCGTCGTTCCCCATCGAGCCGACGGCCTCTTCTGCGTTCTCCGCCATCGGTGCGAGAATAACCTTGAGGTCCTCCTGCGTATAGCCAAACGCCTGCTGGCGATCGAGGAGAGGAACCTCGGAAAGCTGGGGCGGCGCGGGATCGGGCAACGCCTCGAGGGCGATTCTCGATCGATCGATCCATTTGCGATACGGCTTGGCGGCGGCAAGCGTGCGCTTGAGCTCGTCGTCATCGATGATGCGCCCTTGAATGGTGTCCACAAGCAGCATCTTGCCGGGTTGCAGGCGCCACTTCTTGACGATCTTGCGCTCCGGGATATCGAGCACGCCGACTTCGGAGGCCATGATGACGTAGTCATCGTCGGTGACGATATAGCGTGCCGGCCTCAACCCGTTACGGTCGAGGGTCGCGCCGATCTGGCGTCCGTCGGTGAACGCCATAGCCGCCGGACCGTCCCACGGCTCCATGAGTGCCGCGTGATATTCGTAGAACGCACGACGGTCATCGTCCATCAGGGGATTGCCCGCCCACGCCTCGGGAATCATCAGCATCATGGCGTGTGCGAGCGGATAACCACCCATCAACAGCAGTTCCAGCGCGTTGTCGAAAGACGCCGAATCCGACTGCCCGTCGTAGATCAGCGGCCACACCTTGTCCAAGTCGGCGCCGAGCAGATTGCTCGAGATCGCCTGCTGCCGAGCGCGAATCCAGTTGACGTTGCCACGCAGCGTGTTGATTTCGCCGTTGTGGCAAACAAGCCGGAACGGATGCGCGAGGTCCCAGGTTGGAAACGTGTTGGTCGAAAATCGCTGGTGGACCATCGCCAGCGCCGACACCATCGTCGGGTCGCGCAGGTCTCCATAATATTCGCCGACCTGATGCGCGAGGAGCATTCCCTTGTAGACGATCGTCCGCGCAGACATCGAGGTGACATAGAACCCTTTTCCATGGCGGAGCTTCAACGCCTGGATGGCATGTCCGGATTTCTTGCGGATGATGTAGAGCTTGCGCTCGAGCGCGTCGGCGTCCATGTCCGTCGATCCGCGCGCGATGAAAACCTGGCGGATGACCGGCTCGACTTCCTTGGTGCGTTCGGACAAGCCGGTGTTGTCGGTGGGAACGTCGCCCCACCCGAGAAGTACTTGACCCTCGCTTGCTACTGCGCGCTCGATTTCCTGCTCGCACGCCATGCGCGACGCGGGCTCCTTGGGCAGGAAGACCATGCCGACGCCGTATTGCCCCGCCGCCGGTAGCGTGAGGCCCTGGCGCCCGCATGCTCGACGCAAGAACCCGTCGGGCATCTGAACGAGGATGCCCGCCCCGTCGCCTTGCAAAGGATCTGCGCCGGTGGCCCCGCGATGTGTCAGGTTCTTGAGGATCTGCAGACCCTGAGTGACGATGGCGTGGCTTTTCTGGCCCTTGATATGCGCGATGAAGCCGAGCCCGCAGGCGTCGTGCTCGTTCGCCGGATCATACAAGCCCTGTCTTTCCGGGGGGTTGTGTTGAAAACCTGGCTCTTGATGGCTCACGCTTCCTCGCCGCTTAAGGATGTGACCTCGTCGACTGCCAGGATAATCGCCCACGCGGGCAGGCGGCGAAACCTGTTCATACTAGCGAGATTGTTGCATCGCGGCAACCAACACGGGCCGGATCGGTACTCACTGTCCTGACTTGCCAAAAGCGCTTGCATCTACCCTGAACTTGCGCTTTAATCTGAACAAAGTGACCTATATGCTTGTCGCAGCGTCCAAATCGGCGGGCAATGGAAAAACCTTTAGGACATCATCATCAGGGACTCTTTCATGCTGCTCAACCGAATAAACCACCGCTGGCTCCGCCCTTTATTGGCCATTTTCACGCTCGCCGGGATCACTCTGTTGGCAGGGTGCGGCGGCGGCAGCGGTGCGCCCAATAATCCATTCGCGCCGGGACCACCCGTCATCGGTCCGCTGTTCGTACTGCCATCGGCTGCGACGGTTTATGCACACACACCTGCGACTCTGACGGTTAGCGGCGGATCGCCGCCGTACCAGGCATTCTCGAGCAACTCGGCCATTCTACCCGTCGCGCAGGCCGTGGGCTCAGCCACGATCGTACTGCTGCCCGCAGACGTCGCCGCCGACACCGTCGTGACGATCACCGTGCAAGATTCGATCGGCCAGACGGCGATATCGACGGTGACGGTGAGCCCCGCGCCACTGCTCAATACGCTGACCATCGTTCCGGCCCGCACCATCTGCGGCGCGAACACAGTGTGCTCGGGAGATACGGCAACGGCTACTGTGACGGTCCGCGGACCCACGGGTGCGGGCATACCCAACCGCCAAGTGAAGTTTGATGTGATTAGCGGCGCGTTCGCGATTCAGACGAACAATCCGGCATCGCCCCTTGCATCCTCGGTCACCGTGGTTTCCGATGCCGACGGAAACGCCCGGGTCGTGCTTCTGGCGACGGTCAATGCGCCGACGCAACCCGCGCAGATCCGCGCGACCGATCTCACCACCGGCAATTCGGTCACCGCTTTGTTCACGATCGTGCAACAGACCGACGGATCGGCCATTCTCTCGGTTGTCCCCGACACCGCGACTATTACGGGAGTCGATACCGCACACTGCTCCACCGGATTCCGCATCGACTATTTCATCTATGGCGGGACGCCGCCCTATCATGTGTCATCGACGTTCCCGGATGCGGTTACGCTGGTCAACCCCACGGTCTTTGCACCGGGAACTGCGTTCGAGGCGATCACCAACGGGTCGTGCGTGAATCCCCTGGTGTTCACCATCGCGGACGCCATCGGCCGGCAGACGACTTCGACGCTGATCAACCAACCGGGAACAGCAGCTCCAACACCGCCGACGCCGGCGCCAGCGCTCGTGGTCGCCCTGAATACCAAACCGGCTGCTTGCGTGGACGGTACCACTATCGGCGGCGTCATTACGGGTGGCACTCCGCCATACAACGTCACCGTGTCGCCTACGGGGCTTGCAAATGGGGCTACGGTCTCGCCTGCAGTAGTAGCGACCAATGGCGGCAGCTTTACCATCACGCTCCACACGCCGCTGGCAGGCTTTAGTCCTTCAGTTTCAGTAGTCGATTCGAGTACGCCAGCGAAGTCCTTTAGCGCGGCCATCACCTGCCCGTAAATTAGGGAGCGGCACGAAAGAAACGGCGCCTTCGGGCGCCGTTTTCTTTTGACGCGTCGCGGGTCAGGCAGCCAGCAAGGCGTGTAAGACTTCTTGAGGAATATCGCCGCGGATGACGGCGTGGCCGAGCGCCGGAAGAAGGACGAGACGCAATGTGCCGCCTTCGACTTTCTTGTCTCTCGCCATCAGCTGGAGATAACGCTCCGCGCCAAGCGGCGGCGCCTGCGTCGGAAGGCCCGCGCGCTCGAGCAGCGCACGCAGACGATCGCATTCGCTCGCGGGAAGGCCCGACACGCGCACCGAAAGCCGGGCGGCAAGCACCATCCCTGCAGCGACGGCCTCGCCGTGAAGCCAGGCGCCGTAGCCTGTCCCCGCTTCGATCGCGTGTCCAAACGTATGGCCGAAATTGAGCACTGCGCGTTGACCCATTTCGCGCTCGTCCGCCGCGACGATGTCCGCCTTGATGCGGCAACTTTCGACGACAGCGTGCACAACCGCGCGCGCGTCGCGCGCAAGCAACGAGTCGATGGCTGTCTCCAGCCAGGCGAAAAGACTTGCCGAGCGAATCGCGCCGTACTTGACGACTTCCGCGATTCCAGCGGCGTACTCGCGGCTGGGGAGCGTCGCGAGAGTAGCGGTATCGATGATCACCGCCACCGGCTGATGAAATGCGCCGATCATGTTCTTGCCGAGCGGATGGTTGACCGCGGTCTTGCCGCCGACCGACGAGTCGACCTGCGCGAGCAGGGTCGTCGGAATTTGAACCAGGGGCATTCCGCGTTGATACGTCGCCGCCGCGAAACCGGCAAGATCCCCCACGACCCCGCCGCCGAGCGCGATCATCAGCGTGGAACGCTCTGCCGCCAATTCGATCAAGCGGGTGTGAAGCTCGTAGAGCGTCGCCGAATCCTTATGCGCCTCGCCGTCGGGTATCACGACGGCGTCGTGCCGCATTCCGCCCGCAGACAACCCTGCCTGAAGCGCGTCGAGGTGGAGCTTTGCGATGGTCGGGTTGGTGACCACGACCGCCCGTGCCGGTCGCGGCGCGGGCAGCAGCCCGGCAACATCGCGAAGAAGATTCGTGCCGACGTGGATCGGATAGCTGCGCTCGGCGAGCGCGACGGTCAGCGTCTCGATCACGCGCGCGCGGCCGCGCGAAGTTGCTGCTCGAGACGCTGCGCGAGCCGGATGACCTGTTCCTGGTCGGATTCGATGACGAAATCCGCCGTCTCTCGATAAAGCGGATCGCGCTCCACATAGAGCTCCTTGAGGCGTCCGAAAGGATCGGGCGACTGGAGCAGCGGGCGATGTTTGCTGCGGCGGGTCCTCTCCCACAGCGTCTCAGGCGTCGCATGCAGGTAGAGCACCGTCCCGTTCTGCTTGAGCAGCCCGCGATTCGCCGGCCGCACGATCACCCCGCCGCCGGTCGCAAGCACCGTGTGGGTATGCACGACGAACTCGCCCAGAATCGCCTCTTCGCGCTCGCGAAAACCGGCTTCGCCTTCGAGTTCGAAGATGACGGGAATCGCGACGCCAAGCCGCCTTTCGAGCTCGACGTCGGCGTCAAAGAAGGGTTTGTCGAGGCGTCTCGCCAGCAGGCGCCCAAGCGTGGACTTGCCGCTTCCCGGCATGCCCACCAGAAACAAATTGCCCCGATGCAGATGCATCGGGGCATTCTAGTGGAACAGGGGGCGCGGCGCGAGCCACCCGGCGCGGGGCCCCACGCGAAGCGTGGGGATCGACGGGGAATTGCGAGTCGACGCAGAGCGGCCGACAGCTCGACCGTTGATTACGTCGTCGAACGTTGAGGAGGCCGCGGCGCGAGCCACCCGGCGCGGGGCCCCACGCGTAGCGTGGGGATCGACGGGGAATTGCGAGTGGCGGCGCGAGCGGCCAGCGAGGGGCCCCATGCGCTTTTTGCATGGGGATCGCGGCCGAGCGAGTCGACGCTTGAGGCCGACAACTCGACTGTGGATGTTTCGTAAAACGTAGAGGAGGCCGAGGCGCGAGCCACCCGTCAAAGAGGCCGCGGCGTCCGCCGCGGCTTCGCATGCCTCAGCGGACTGCGGTGACCGACTCCTTGACCACGCGTGGGGTGAGGAAAATCAGCAACTCCGTCTTCTCGACCGCCTTGTTGGTGGTCTTGAACAGGTATCCAAGCACCGGAAGATCGCCAAGCCAAGGAATCTTGGTGACGTCATTGTTGACGGTTTCCTCGTAGATCCCGCCGATGACGGCCGTGTCGCCGTTGTTTACGGCGATCTGGGTCGTCACATTCTTGGTATCGATCGCGGGGACGGTGAATCCGTTGCCGAGATTGACCTGCTGGCCAATCGAATCCTTACGGATCTCGACGGTCATGATGATGCGGTTGTCCGGCGTGATCTGCGGAGTGACATCGAGTCTCAGCACGGCCTTCTTGAACTGGACCGTCGCCGGGCTGTTGGCAGTGCCCGGAGTCACGTACGGTACTTCGGTTCCCTGCTCGATGCTCGCCTTCTGGTTGTCTGCCGTCACCACGCGGGGGCTCGACACCACCTTGCCGCGGCTGTCTCCCTCGAGCGCGGAGAGCTCGAGGTTGATCAGATTGCCGCTGCCGAGATTGATCAGCGTGAGAGCAACCTGACCCGCGGGGTTGGGCACGGGCAAGTTGACGTTGAGCTGCGGAGAGTCGGAATAACCCGCGTTGGCGATCCCCGATGCGAGCTCGTACGGCGTCTGAGTCCGCGTGTCGCGCGTGCACGTCGTGCCCGTGCACGTGACGACCGGCTGCGTGGCCAGCGAGCCGCCGAACCCACCCGCGTAGCGTTTGTTCAAGGTGAATCCGGTTTGCATGCCGAAGCGCACCCCGAGATTCCGGCTGAACTTGTCATCGGCAACGACGATACGGCTTTCGATGACGACCTGGCGTACGGTGATGTCGATCTGCCTGATCAGGCGCCGCACTTCTTCGAGACGCGCTCCGGTGTCCTGAACGAAGAGGATGTTGGTGCGCGCATCGACCACGGCGTTCCCGCGCTTGGACAGGAACTTGCCGTCCTTGTCCGACAGGAGCTTCTGCACCGCCTCGGCCTTCTGATAGTTGAGCTGGAACATCTCGGTTTGCAGAGGCTCGAGATCGCTGATCTGCTGTTGCGCCTCGAGCTGCTGCTTTTCCTTGACCGCGAGCTCTTCGCGTGGCGCGATCAGAACGACATTGCCGTTCTTGCGCATATCGAGGCCCTTGGTCTGCATGATGATGTCCAGCGCCTGGTCCCAGGGGATGTCCTTGAGGCGCAAGGTCAGGCTGCCCGTCACGGTGTCGCTTGTGATGATGTTGAGCCCCGTGAAATCGGCGATGACCTGCAGCACTGCGCGTACTTCCACGTTCTGGAAGTTGAGCGAAAGCTTCTCGCCCTTGTAACCCGCGCGCGTTCCCTGCGTGAGCTTGTTCGGATCCTCCTGGATCGGCTTGATCTCTACGATGAAGCGATTGTCCGTCTGATACGCCGAATGCTCCCACAGCCCTTTGGGCTCGATGACCATCCGCGCGTTCCCGCCTTGCGAAAAGGTGTCGATCGTGACCACCGGCGTTGCGAAATCGCCGACGTCGAGCCTGCGCTCGAGATTGCGCGGCAAATTCGTCCTGATGAAATCGACGATCAGCGATTTGCCCTGCTGGCGGATGTCGATGCCGGTCGTATTGTCCGACAAGTCGACGATGATGCGGCCTTCGCCATTCTTGCCGCGCCGGAAGTCGACGTCACGCAGAACGTGCGTGGCCTCGCCCGGTCGCGCCTCGGCAAACCGGGAGACCGCGGGTGTGTCCGCCGTCACTCCGGCCTGGTCGGTCAGCGTGACAAGCACGGAATTGCCTTCGAGCTGGGTCTCGAAGGACTGCGGCTTGTTCAGATTGAAAACCACGCGGGTGCGATTGCCGGCCTGGACGACGTTGAGGCTGCGCAGCGCGGGGTCGCCGACCTCCTGCGCCGTGCGTCCCAACGCATTGCCCGTGTCCGGAAAGTCGAGCGCGATGCGCGGCGGGTTGTTGATCGCGAATCCGGCCGGCGGATTGGCAAGCGGGGCCTTCAAGGTGAACTTGATGACGGTTCGACCGGAGCTGCCTTTGGATACGGTGACCGAGTCGATGCTGTTCGACGTCTGGGCGAACGCCTGCCCGACGACGAACAACACAAACGCTGCGCTGAGGGCGATACGGCTTCCCCATGCGCGAGCCCGCGACAGCTTCGGTTGAGTCGATGACAACGGGCTCATTTTCGTCGCTCCTGTCTTTGGTCCGTCTCCGCGAGCTGGATGGTGCTCGATCGCTCCGTCCAGTCTCCGGCGCCGTCCTGCACCAGTTCCTTAAGCCGAATTTCGCCGTCGTTGATGTCGACTACCACGCCGAAGTTCTGCCCCATGTAGTTGCCGACCTTGATCTGATAAACGTCCTTTTCGGTCGTGCGTACCAGCGCGAATGTAGTCTTGCCCCGCTGCAGCGTGCCGACCATCTGCAATGACTCGAGCGGGAAAGCCTCCAGCGGCTCCTTGCGACGACTAATATCGGGAGCGAGCTTGCTTGCCCCCTTCATCGGTTCGATCTTGCGCGGCTTGAACGGGTCGGGCAGATCGAACGCGTTATAGGCAAAGGGCTCGTACGGCTTCACTTGCGGCAACGGGTCGAGCTTGCCCTTCACGCCCTTGCCCTGCTCCTGCATCCATGCGCGCAGGTCCTGGTGGCTCTCGCCGCCGCACGCGGCGACCAGGACTGCCAAGCCCAAGTAAAGGGAGAACCGGCGCATCATTTCTTGCCTTTTTCCTTCGCGTCTTTCGCGGCCTTCCGCTGCTTCGCCACCTCTTCTTCGTCGAGGTAGCGAAACGTCTTGGCGGTGGCTTCCATCGTCAGAGTCCCCTTGTCGTTGACGATCCCGACATCGTTGAGCGTCACGATGCGCGGCAGCTGGGCCACGTCGCTCGCAAACGCCCCCATGTCGTGGTAGGTGCCGGTCACCCTGACGCTGATCGGCAGCTCGGCATAGAATTCGGCCATTTTCTCCGTCGTCGCCGGCCGGAAAAGCTCGAATTGCAGCCCGCGTCCCAAGCCTGCCTGGTTGATGTCGGTGAGCAACGCATCCATTTCAGACTTGTTCGGCAACTGCTTGAGCAGCGCGCCGAAGGACTGCTCGATCTCCTTGAGCTGTTGCACGTAGAGCTCCAGATTGACCGCCTTGGCCTTTTTCGAGGCATACGCTTCTCTAAGTTTCGTCTCCGTGTCCTGCGCCTTGTCGAGCTCCTCGATCTGGTCGCGCCAGTCGAAGAATCCGCCGGCGAGCAAGATGAGCAGGAACAGGAGTCCCAGGATCATGATCTTGGGCAGGAGCGGCCAGTTGCCGGCCTCACGTATGTTGAGGCGGCGGATGTCGTCGAGCGTCATGCCTTGGGCCCTTTTGCCGCAGGCGCGGGCGATGCCGCGCCGGGTGCGCGCGCGGCCGGTGGCCCCCCCGGGGGTGTCGTGCCGGCGGGCTCCTTCAATCGCAGGTTGAGGGTGAATTCATTGACCTTTTGCTTCTCCAGCGGAACCGATTTGATCTCGACCAGCTCGGGGCCGGTCAACCACGGCGAGCTTTCAATGTTGCGCATCAGCGTCGAGACTCGCGCGTTCGATTGGGCGTAACCCACGAGAGTCACCTTGGCGCCGGCCTGCTTGACGGATCTCAAGTACAGGCCGTCGGGGAGCTGTCGGACGAGCTGGTCGAGCAAGTGGACCGCCTCGGTGCGATTCGCCTGCAGCGTTTCGACGATCTGCTTGCGCGCAAGCAGCGCCTGGGTCTGCTCACGCAGCTTGTCTATTTCCTTGATCTGCTCGTCGAGCTTGGCAATCTCCGTGGTCAACAGGGCGTTGCGGTTATTCTGATTGTCGATCCGGGCGGCAATGATGATGTGCACCAGACCGACCACGGCGAATCCGAGCACTGCAAGGCCGATCGCAACGGAAACGAACGTGCGCTGCCGTGCCTGGCGTTTCTGCTCGCGGTGCGGAAGTAGGTTGATACGGACCATGACTATTCGAATCCTCGCAGTGCCAGCCCGCATGCGATGAGCAGGAGAGGTGCATCGGCGGCAAGCTGGCGCGGCCGTATCCGGTCCGACGCTGTCATGCTTGCAAACGGGTTGCCGACAATGGTGTTTACCCCTGCGCGTTTGGCCACCAGCTCGTCGAGGCCGGGGAGGAGCGCGCAGCCTCCGGCAAGGACGATCTGATCGACCTGGTTATAGGACGTGGACGTGAAGAAGAACTGAAGGGCGCGGGTCACCTCGAGCGCCACCGTCTCCATGAACGGCTGCAACACATCGGCGTCATAATTCTCCGGCAAGCCGGCATTTTTCTTCGCCGATTCCGCCTCTTCGGGTGATAGATTGAAGGCGCGCTGAATGTCGTGGGTGAGCTGATTTCCGCCAAAGGCCTGATCTCGCGAGAAAAGTATCTGATTGTTGCGCAGGACATAAAAATGCATGACGTGCGCCCCGATATCCACGAGAGCCACGTTCTGGTCGCGGCCATTCGCCGGCAGCGACGGCGAGATCATGACGAACGCCTCCTCTGTGGCGTAGGATTCGACATCCATGACACGGGGTCTGAGGCCGGCCGCGTCGGCAATCGCCACCCGGTCGTCGACCTTTTCCTTGCGCGACGCGGCGATGAGCACTTCGAACTCGTCGGGATTGTTGGGCGCCGCGCCGAGAATCTGGAAGTCGAGGTTGACTTCGTCAAGCGCAAAAGGAATGTACTGGTTGGCTTCGGCCTCGACCTGGAGCTCGAGCTCCTCTTCGGTTTGACCGGAAGGCACGATGATCTTCTTGGTGATCACCATCGCCGTAGGCAGCGCCATCGCGATGTTCCGGTTCCGCGAGCCGAGCCGCTTGTGAGCCCGCCTCAGCGTTTCGCTCACCTGGTCGAGATTGGCGATGTTGCCGTCGGTAACCACGTCCTTGGGAAGCGGCTCGATAGCGTAGCGTTCAAGGCGGTATGCACCCTTGCCGATCTCCGAGAGCTCAACCAGCTTGAGCGCCGACGAGCTGATGTCGACGCCGATCAGTGGCGAGCTCGTTTGCAAAAAAGCAAACGCCGAATCGAATTTTTCCTTCAGCATGGCAAGCTTAGCCCGATTACATATAAACTACTTTAAATAGTATCAGCAAGTATAAACCAAGTGCAAATGCTTTTTTTCAAGTTTATTTTGATTGCAACCTGCCTATAATCGCGGCTCCCGCGACTCGCCGCCGGTAACTTTCATTCATCCATGCTAAAGCGCTGGCTTATCTACCTGGCCTCTGTCCTGTTCGGGTTGGCCCTGGTCGGGGCCCTGCTGGTTGCGTTTGTTTTTGCGCTACTTTATCCCACGCTGCCCTCGCTCGAAACACTGACCGACTACCAGCCTAAAATCCCTCTGAGAGTCGTCTCGGCGGAGGGGGATCTATTGGGAGAATTCGGCGAGGAGCGACGGGCGATTGTAAAGATCAGGGACGTGCCTGAGGTGATGCGCCAGGCCATACTCGCCGCGGAGGACGAACGGTTCTACCAGCACGGCGGCGTCGATTACCTTTCAGTGCTGCGCGCGGCGCTTGCAAACCTCACGAGCGGGGCGCAGCAGGGTGCCGGTACGATTACTATGCAGGTCGCCCGCAACTTTTTCCTTACCCGGGAGCGAACACTTACTCGCAAGATGCGCGAGGTCCTGCTTGCTTACAAGATCGAAAACAGCCTCTCGAAAGACGAGATACTCGAGCTTTATGTCAATCAGATATTTTTAGGACAACGGGCCTACGGATTCGCCGCGGCGGCACAAATCTATTTCGGCAAGCCCTTAATGCAAATCGATATAGCCGAGGCCGCGATGCTGGCGGGGCTGCCAAAGGCGCCATCGGCGTTCAACCCGGTCGCCAATCCCAAGCGGGCCCGCAGCCGGCAATTGTACGTGCTGAGGCGCATGAATGAGCTTCGTTTCATCTCCGACGTGCAATTGAAACGGGCGCAGGACACGCCGCTTGTCGTCCACCAGACGCTGCGGGATACCACAGCCCATGCCGACTTTGTTGCAGAAATGGTACGGCAGGCGATGTTCGAGGCCTACGGGGAGGAGAGTTATACGCGTGGCTTGACCGTCTACACGACCATACGCAAGGCCGACCAGGAAGCGGCGTACGCTGCGGTGCGACGGGGTGTATTCGACTACGACCGGCGGCACGGGTACCGCGGGCCGGAGGCTTTCGTGAGCCTTCCTTCAGGCCCCGCGGAGCTCGACGATGCGCTCGATACGGCCTTCCAGGACACCACGGACGGCGACAATGTGGCCGCGGCGATCGTGCTGGAAGCCTCTCCCGCGGAAGTCAAGGCGGTCTTGAGCGATGGCGAGGAAATCTCGATTGTCGGCGACGGGCTCAAGTTCGCCGCTCGCGCCATCGGAGACAAGGTACCGTCGACGATCCGCATTCGCCGCGGGGCGATGATCCGCGTCGGGCACGACGACAAGGGACACTACCAAATCGTCCAGATGCCTCTGGTGGAAGCCGCATTCGTGTCGGTGCGGCCGAGCGACGGAATGATCTATTCCCTCGTCGGCGGGTTTGATTTCGATCGCAGCAAGTTCAATCACGTCACGCAGGCGCTTCGCCAGCCGGGGTCGAGCTTCAAGCCCTTCATTTACTCCGCTGCCCTGGAGAAGGGGTTCAGCCCGGCAACGGTCGTCAACGACGCTCCGCTCTATTTCGATGCGGCGCAAACCGGCGGCGAAGCCTGGGAGCCAAAAAACTACGATGGAAAATACGAAGGGCCGATGCGCTTGCGAAGCGCGCTGATGCGGTCGAAGAATCTCGTGACCGTACGGGTCATGCAGGCCATCGGTCCGCAGTACGCGCAGGACTATATCGCCCGTTTCGGCTTCGATCCGAAGCTGCACCCTGCGTATCTGCCGATGGCGCTGGGATCCGGCGCGGCGACACCGCTGCAAATGGTCGGCGCGTATTCGGTATTCGCAAACGGCGGCTACCGCATCCACCCCTACCTGATACTTCGCGTGGTCGACAGCCGTGGCAACGTGCTCTCCAAGGCGGAGCCTGCGGTAGCAGGCGAGTCGGCCGATCGCGTGATCGATCCGCGCAACGCCTTCATCATGACGACGATGATGCGCGATGTCGTCCGCGGCGGCACTGCCGCCAGGGCAATGCAGCTCGGGCGCCAGGACCTGGCGGGCAAGACCGGCACGACCAATGACAATGTCGACGCGTGGTTCTGCGGGTTCAATGCATCGATGGTCGGTGTAGCGTGGATTGGCTATGACCAACCGAAGACTCTGGGTACTGTGGAGACCGGTGCGCTTGCCGCCCTCCCGATGTGGATGGCGTTCATGAGCAAGACGCTCAAAGGCGTGCCGGAAACGCCGCTCAAGCAACCGGAAGGTATCGTGGTCGCGAGAATCAATCCGGAAACAGGCATGCGCGAGAGCGACGGCGGAATCCCGGAATATTTTTACGCTGAATTTGCCCCGCGCATGCGCGACGACGGCATGGGGCAGCCCGGCGCGCAGGCGCCGCGGGAAATTCGCAATCAGCTCTTCTGAAGGGATAAGGTCTCTTAGCCGTGGCGCGTCCCGACGCCCTGCATGCCCAGCGAAATCGAGTCCGTATCGCGCAAACTGCGGCACGCCTGATCGCAGAGCACGGGCTTACCGACTGGTCCGCGGCGAAGCGCAAAGCTTGCCGTGAGCTCGGTTTGGGCGAACGCGAGGCCCTTCCCGGCAACGATGAAATCGAGCAGGCTCTGCGCGACTACAACAGTCTGTTTCGGCGCGACGAGCACACCGCCAGCTTGCGGGTCCAGCGGCAAGCCGCGCTCCCGTGGATGGAACGCCTTTCGATGTGGAATCCCGTCCTGGTTGGAGGGGTTGCGGCGGGCTGGGCGACGCCTCACAGCGAAGTGCGGGTCGAGATCGAGGCCGAAGACCCCAAGGCAGTTGAGCTGGCGCTGATCAATGCGGGAGTGGAATACGGCGCGGTATCCGGCCGGAATTCGTCTTCTTCGCAGGCCGAGCTCCGGATCGAGGGCGACGCCCCGGTGCGGCTGATCGTGATCACACCGACGCAGCGCAGGAACCGGTCGCGGCGCGACGAAGACGCTCGTCTGACACTCGCCGAACTGAAGGCGCTCTTGCTGGGAGAAATGTCCGCCGGAACCTCTGCGTCGGATTAGCTCGACTCACTGAGCCATTCGGCCGCCTGCAGTGCAAAGTAGGTCAGGATGGCATCCGCCCCCGCGCGCTTGAACGCCAGCAGCGCTTCCAGAACGCATGCGCGCTCGTCCAGCCAGCCCCGCCCCGTGGCGGCCTTGAGCATCGCGTACTCGCCGCTGACCTGGTACACCGCAACGGGAACTCCAAACGTTTCCTTGACGCGGTAAACGATGTCCAGATACGGCAATCCCGGTTTCACCATTACCATGTCCGCACCTTCCTGCAGATCGAGGTAGACCTCCCACATCGCTTCGTCGCTGTTGGCGGGATCCATCTGATAGGTGCGCTTGTCGCCGCCGGCAAGGCTCGCGGCGGAGCCGACCGCCTCGCGGAAAGGCCCGTAAAAGCTCGACGCATATTTCGCCGAGTAGGCCAGGATGCGTGGCTTGTCATAGCCTGCCGCGGCGAGCGCGGCTCGCAGCGCGCCGATGCGACCGTCCATCATGTCGGAAGGCGCGACGATGTCCGCGCCTGCCTCGGCGTGACAAAGCGCCTGGCGGGTCAGTGCGGCCACAGTTGCGTCGTTGGCGACGTATCCACTGTCATCGAGCAGGCCGTCCTGACCATGCGTGGTATACGGATCGAGCGCGACATCGGTAACGATGCCCAACGACGGAAAAGCGCTTTTCAGAGCGCGCACGGCCCGAGGCACCAGACCCTGCGCGTCCCACGCCGCTGCGGCGTCGGGCGTCTTGTCCTCGGCGCTGATCACGGGGAAAAGCGCCATCGCCGGTACGCCAAGTTCTACGCAACGGCCGGCATCGCGAACGATCAAGTCTACGCTCTTGCGCGAAACGCCGGGCAACGAAGCCACGGGCTCCGCGCGGTCCTTGCCGTCGAGTACGAAGACGGGATAGATAAAATCGTCGGCGGCCAGTCTATGTTCGCGCATCAATCGGCGCGAAAAGTCATCACGCCGCATGCGTCGGTGCCGCCGTTCGGGGAACTTTCCGGCAAAGCGCATACCGCTCCTATTCATCGACTATGCGCAACATCGTAGCCTGGCACGGTACGCGCGGGCAATCGCCGCACACGGCCCAATGGAACGAAATGAAAAAGATTGGAACTTCGTCGACGACTCCCCGGTCATATCACCAGACGCCAGAAACGTCTCCCGCTTTCCTCCCTGAGCGGGTGCCCTACGGTTGTGTTTATCCACCGATCGCAGGGCGTTCTTAGGCCCCGTGTCACTCCCCTTGATGCCGGGGCCTTTCTTTATGCAGCGCTGCATGGGCGGCGGAAGTTCGCGGTGTTTTTAAGCGACTTCACCCGCCCGTCAGCCACCCCTGGACCACCGCCTCGGCTTCAGAAAGGCCGATGCGGCGCGTCGCCGAGAAAAGCTGCACGCTGGTTTGCGCCGCGTAAATGGCGTATTCCGTGGCCAGCACGCCGCGCGCGTGATCCAGCACGCGCCCCTGTTCGCCATGCGAAAGCTTGTCGGCTTTGGCAAGCAGCAGGTGCACCGGCCGCCCCGTCGGCAGGAACCATTCGAGCATACGGCAATCCAGCTCGGTAAGGGCGTGCCGCGCATCCATCACCACGACCAATCCCGCCAACGGTTCCCGCTCCGAAAGGTACCGGGTCAGGAATTTTTGCCAGTGCCGCCGCACCGCCGCCGGCACCGCGGCATAACCATAGCCCGGCAAATCCGCGAGCAGCGCGCCCGAGCGCAGGCGAAAGAAGTTGATATTCTGTGTGCGCCCGGGCGTCTTGCTGACGAAGGCCAGGCGTGTGTGCTGCGCGAGCGCGTTGAGCGCCGAGGATTTTCCCGCGTTCGAGCGGCCGGCAAACGCGATTTCAGGCGCCCCGTCAGTAGGAAGCTGCTGCCAGTCCGCCGCAGTGGTCAGAAACTCCGCATGATGGAGAGGATGCGCGTGCGGTCGCTCGTCGACTTCCGCCGGCCGCGACGATTTCGGTAGAATAGGATGTTTGTCCGGTCGTGGGTGCATCGGCATGGCGGCGTCGCACTCCGCTGACACCCAAGACTTGCGGAAATCGGGAGCTTGGAAGAATGAAATTCGTGCTGTGGTCGGCGGCGATGCTCGCGATCGCCTCGTTTTCCGCGGGTGGGTCCGAAAACACCGACGGCAAACCGGACGTCGCGAAGGCGTCGCAGACCGCGCAGGTGTGTTCCGCGTGCCACGGCGCCGACGGCAATAGCGCGAACCCCTCGAATCCCAGCATCGCCGGACAGCCCGCCGAGTATATCACCGAGCAGTTGATGAACTTCAAGAGCGGGATTCGCAACAACCCGGTCATGGCGGGCATCGCGGCCACGTTGTCTCCCGAGGACATGCGCGCTCTTGGCATCTACTTCTCGCAGCAAAAGCCCAAGGGGCAGGCGGCGAAGGATCCGGCGCTCGCGCTGAGTGGACAAAAGATTTACCGCGGCGGCAACTTGAGCACCGGCGTGCCGGCGTGCGCCGCGTGTCATTTGCCCGATGGCGTCGGCATTCCGCCAAAATACCCGCGCATCGGCGGACAGTACGCCGAGTATGTCTACGCACAGTTGAAGGCTTTCAAGGCCGGCGAGCGAGGCATGGACAAGGAGGACAAGGATGCGAACGGAAAGGTCATGGCGCAAATCGCAGCGAAGATGAGCGAGCGCGAAATGCAGGCGGTCGCTCAGTATGTGTCGGGCCTGCGCTAGCTTTCTCGCCGGGCTGCGACCGCGGGCGGCGTCATTGCCGCCCTTTTTGTTGGCTGCGTGGCGGTCGCCGTGACGCCGTCCATCGCTTCGCTGATCGTCTACCCGGTCAAGAGCTGTCGTGGAAACGCTGTCGAATCATCGGCTGTCACCGAGCGCGGTCTGCTGCACGATCGAGAATGGATGATCGTCGATGATGCGGGGCAGTTTGTCACGCAGCGCGAGCTGCCTCGGCTTGCCCTGATCGCTCCCGCCGTCACCGGACGGTCGCTCGTCATGCGCGCGCCGGGCATGCCGCAACTGGAGATTTCTCTCGACCTCCGAGGCGCGGTCGCTCGCGCGACAGTGTGGCGCGACACCTTGCCGGTACGCGATCAAGGCGACGAGCCGGCTGCATGGCTATCGTCGTATCTCGACGTTGCCGCGAGACTGGTGCGGTTCGATGGGCAAACGCGGCGCTATTGCAATCCGCAGTATGCCGGTAGTGGCGGCGCGCATACCGGCTTCGCGGACGGCTATCCGTTGCTGATCCTTTCCGCCGCCTCACTCGACGACCTGAATCACCGCCTGGCCGAACCGCTGCCGATCGACCGTTTCCGTCCCAATATCGTGCTGGCGGGCGTGGAGCCTTACGACGAAGACTATATCGCGGAGATCGAGTGTGGCCCGGTCAAATTGAAGCTGGTCAAGCCGTGCACGCGCTGCCGGATCACCACCACCGATCAATCCACGGCGACGGTGGGTATCGAGCCGTTGGTTACCTTGGCGGGCTACCGGCACAACCGAGCGCTCGACGGCGTGACGTTCGGCATGAATGGCATCGTGACCGCGGGTTTCGGCCATGAGCTCGCCCGCGATTCGGCGCTGCGTTGCTCGATGTCGTTTTGACGCTAGTTAACGGGCCCGCACATCACCGGCGCGTTGGGTGACACCCCGTAACCTTCTTGCAGCCAGTTGCCGACGAATTCGCTGCAGTCGAGATCCTTGTCTGTATTCGGGTCGTTTGCGTAATTCGGGTAATACATGCAGTTCCGCACGTCGACTTCCGACGTATAGCGATGGTGGATCTGATTCAGCCTGTTCACAAAACGGTAGATCGGACGCGTGTTCGCGGGGCATGCGCCGGTGGCCTTGTTGGGCAGCTGGATATAGAACAATGCAGGACTCTCTTGGATCCAAGCCGCATTTGTTGCGTTTGGGGCGCACTCGATCGGATCCGCTGAATAAAAGTGCGAGTCGCCGTACTGCGGCAGGACGTAATAGCGGCAAACGGGCATTGCGTCCGGGGGCGCGACGGCCGGGTCGGAGTACGCCAGGAAGGTCAGCCCCGTGCGCACCCATCCCGGGTGCGCGCCGTTGTCCAGGCCGAGGATCTCAGGTTGGTACGCGGTGATGAAATAGTCGTTCAGAATGGCGGCGTAATACTCGACGACGACCGTTTTCTTCAACGGATTGGGCGCGTCCGGCGACAAATACTGCGTCACCAGCGGCAGCGCGATATCCAGACGTGAATACACGTCGGTCTCGCTTGGCGCCGAGCACGCCGACGTGCCCGCATAGAGTCCGCCGCGCAGCTCGTAGAACCCGCCGGATGGCGCGAGGGTGAGCAGGCCGGATCCGCTGCTCCCCGCTTCGGTGGCGCCTCGGGTATAGCCCACCTCGGAAAAGACGGTGCCTTCACCGAAGATGTAATCGCCCTTGAAAATACCCTGGCTTACCTTTTTCAGATCCCCTTCGGGATGCCCGACGATTGCCACGGAGCTCGAAGGTGCGATCGGCTCCGCACGCCATGCAGAAAATATCGTTCCCGCCGGGGGCGCGGCGTTGAGCCGGACCAGCGACCAATCGTAATCGACGCTTCGTCCCAACAGCGTTGCCCCGCTTGCGAGCGTCTTGTACGGAGGCACGGTCAAGTTAGGCGGGCTCGCGCAGGACACCGCGTCGAAGAACCAGTAGGTAAAGAGATTGCTCGCGGCTTCCTGCGAATTCATGCAATGCGCGGCGGTGAAAAAATACGGCGTATTGGAGGCTATGGAATCGTTGAGCAGCGTTCCGGTGCAGACGAAAGTGTGGCCTGCCCTGGTAAAAACCATTTTCGCGACGGCCTTGGACTGATTTGAATTCGCCGGCGTGGGCACGCAGACGAGGTCGACCTCGCAGCTGTCGGCGTCTCCAATATCGTCTGTCGGCTCGCCTGCCTTGAGCAGATTCGCGCCCGCGCGAACCAGATGCGATATCTGCGGAATCGCCAGCCGAACGCTTGCCGGATCCACATCGGCGGGAAGGTAGATCTCTATGGTCGCGGTATCGCCTTCGAGCACCGGAGACCAGTACGTCTTCGACGCCGCGGCCTTGTTGGCAGGATATGGTCCATAGACCTGCCGCGAGCCCGCGGATTCGGCAAAGCGGAAGCTGACATCGGGATCCGTTGCCGTGGTTTCCAGCGCGAGTCGAATCGCGGCGGCGCCGGGCGATGTGACATCGATGCGAACGGCACGCCCCCCGTCAGCGAGTCGTTGCCACGGCATCGCGCTCAAATAGAGGGGTCGCTCGCCGTCCGGGAGGTCGCGCGGAAATCCGATCCTTAAGGGAACGCCTTTGCCGCTTTGAGCGATCCGGGACTTGGATTGCGAGGGGCTTGCAGCGGCCGCCTGCTTCAGGAGTGATTCGGCTGCAGCGGGAGGGGCCAGTGTTATGGCGTACGCCGCGCCACCCGCTGTCAACAAACTCGGCTTGATCTCGGTCTTGAGGAAAGCGCTCGACCGATTGACCGCCGGGGGGACAGCAACGATCTGTGCGGCGACGTTTGCCGCCAGCACGGCAAGCGGCAAGCATGACATCCATCGATGGCGCATCGACCCTCCCCTGGTGCCTAGTCGTTATGAGTTCGCAACTGCATGCGACCATAGTACCGCGCGGGTCGTTCCTGCGTTGACGCGAAATCATTCGACTGTCGTCAGCTGACGACGCTTCAGGCCGATTCCCCCAGACATTCGCGCAGCAAACTGCGCCAGTCGGGCAGCACGAATCCGAATGTCGATTCGAACTTGTCCGGGGCGAGCACGCCATACGCGGGTCTGCGCGCGGGCGTCGGGTATTGCGCAGTGGTGATCGGTAGCAACGTCGGTCTGGCCACGTTGCCGATGATCGCTTGGGCAAACTCGTACCAGCTCGCCGATCCCCGCGCACTCAAGTGATACAGACCGGCTCGCTCCGCAAGCGCGGAGGATCCCAGGCCGACGAGGCTTGCCGTGATGCGCGCAAGCTCGCGGCTCCAGTTGGGTACGCCGAGCTGGTCGGCGACGATGCGGATCTCATCGCGCTCGCGCGCCAGGCGGCGCATGGTCAGCAAGAAATTCTGTCCGCGCAAGCCGTACACCCAGCTGGTTCGCAATATCAGGTTCGCCCCGCCGACAGCAGCAATCGCGCGCTCTCCCTCCAGTTTGCTGCGCCCGTACACGTTCAGCGGCTGCGCGGGCGCGTCCTCGTGGTACGGCGTTGCGCTCGAGCCGTCGAATACGTAGTCGGTCGAATAGTGAATCATCACCGCGCCGATCCGCTTTGCCTCTTCAGCGAGAACCGCAGGCGCGCGCGCATTGATCGCATATGCGCGTTCGGCATCGGTCTCGGCGCGATCGACCGCGGTGTACGCGGCCGCGTTGACGATGATGTTCGGACGCAGTTGCCGGATGGTTTCGACGATCGCGTCCGGATCCTCAAGGTCGAGGCTTGCGCGATCCAGCGCGCTGACCTCGCCATGCGCCGGAAGAAACTTGGCGAGCTCGAAGCCGATCTGCCCTGTCGCGCCGCTCAACAATAATCTCGGCCGGCTCACGGATAGGCATCGGCGAGCGCGAGTGGCTGCCCGACAGCGTCCTTTGCGGCGAGCGTCGGCGTGCCATCGATCGGCCAATCTATCGCCAAGGCAGGATCGCTCCACAAAAGCGTGCGCTCGAATTCGGGATACCAGTAGTCGGTGGTCTTGTAGAGGAAATCTGCGAAGGCGGATACGACGAGAAATCCGTGCGCGAATCCGGGCGGGATCCACAACGATCGCTTGTTGTCACCCGAGAGGGTGACGCCCACCCACTTGCCGAAAACCGGCGAGCTTTTGCGCATGTCGACCACAACGTCGAACACTTCGCCCGCGGTGACGCGGACAAGCTTCCCCTGCGGATGCTCGATCTGGTAGTGAAGCCCCCGCAGCACACCCCGCGCCGACCGCGAGTGATTGTCCTGCACGAATTCCGCATCCAGCCCCGCCGAGGCAAACTCGCGGCGATTGTAGCTTTCGTAAAAAAAGCCCCGCTCGTCGCCAAAAACACGCGGCTCGACCAATACCACGTCCGGTATCTCGGTCGGCGTGACCTTTATCAAGGAGACCGGCCTAGCGAACCAGCGGTTCGCGCAAGAGACCCAGCAAATAGCGCCCGTAACCGTTCTTCGACATCGACTCGCCGATTTTCGTCAGAGCCGCGCCGTCGATGTACCCCTGCCGGTACGCGATTTCCTCGGGACAGGCGATCTTGAGGCCCTGGCGGCGCTCGATGGTGGCAATGTATTGAGACGCTTCCAGCAGCGATTCATGCGTCCCGGTGTCGAGCCATGCCATGCCTCGGCCCATGACCTCCACCTGGAGCTCGCCACGGGTGAGATACGCCTTGTTGACGTCGGTGATCTCGAATTCACCGCGCTGCGAAGGCTTGAGCGAAGACGCAATGTCGAGCACGGTGTTGTCGTAGAAATACAAGCCGGTGACCGCGTAGCGCGATTTGGGGTGCTCGGGCTTTTCCTCGAGACTCAACACACGGCCCTGCCGGTCGAACTCGGCGACTCCGTAACGCTCGGGATCGGCAACCGGATAAGCGAACACCGTCGCCCCCACGGTCCGCGCATTCGCCCGCTGCAACATCGGCTGGAAATCATGTCCGTAGAAGATGTTGTCACCGAGCACGAGCGCCGACGACGAGTCACCGACGAACTTGCGTCCTATGACGAATGCCTGCGCGAGGCCGTCGGGCGATTCCTGCACTGCGTAGGAAATATTGATCCCCCATTGCGCGCCATCGCCGAGAAGCTGCGCGAAACGCGGCGTATCCTGCGGTGTCGAAATGAGCAGGATGTCGCGTATGCCGCCGAGCATCAGCGTCGACAGCGGATAATAGATCATGGGCTTGTCGTACACCGGAAGGAGCTGTTTCGACAGCACTTGCGTCACCGGATACAGGCGCGTGCCCGATCCGCCGGCGAGAATGAGTCCTTTGCGCATGCTCACAAGCCGTGGCGCGGCGCCGATGACCTGATTTCGCCCGCGGTGCGCCCGTTTGCCATGCCGATCTCCGCGCCAGCGGGACGCGCCGCGGGATTCATGCAGCTTGCGCCGCGTAGTTGAGCGAAATCCACTTTTGGTATTCCTTGCTCGCGACCGCGGCAAGCCACGCCTCGTTGTCGAGATACCAGCGTACGGTGCGCGAGATCCCCGACTCGAAAGTCTCGCGGGGCGACCAGCCCAGTTCCCGCCGAATCTTGGACGCGTCGATCGCGTAACGACGATCGTGTCCTAGTCTGTCCTTCACGAACGTTATCCGTTCCTCTGCGTTGCATTCGGGCCTGTGAGCGGCGAGGATGCGGCAGAGCGTCCGCACGACGTCGAGATTGGCCATTTCGGCGTTACCTCCGACGTTGTAGGTCTCGCCCGGGCGGCCGCGCTCGATTACCGCGCAGATCGCGGCGCAATGGTCCCCAACATACAGCCAGTCGCGCACGTGCAGCCCATCGCCATAGACCGGCAGCGGTTTGCCGGCAAGCGCACAGTGCAGCATCAGTGGGATCAGCTTCTCGGGAAATTGCCGCGGGCCGTAGTTGTTCGAGCAATTGGTTGTCAGCGTGGGCAGTCCGTAGGTGTGGTGGTAGGCGCGGACGAGGTGATCTGACGAAGCCTTCGAGGCGGAATAAGGGCTGTTCGGTTCGTACGCGCACGTTTCGGCAAACGAAGGCGCGTCGGGCGCGAGCGAGCCGTAGACTTCATCGGTGGAGATCTGAACGAAACGAAATCGTGCGCGCTCGACTTCGGGGAGCGCCGCCCAATACGCGCGAGCTGCCTCGAGAAGCGAAAAAGTGCCGACGACGTTGGTCTCGATAAACGCCGCGGGTCCATGGATCGATCGGTCGACGTGACTCTCCGCGGCGAAGTTGATGATTGCGCGCGGCTGATGCGTCGCCAAAAGGCTTTCCACCAACGCGCGGTCGCCGATGTCGCCGTGCACGAAAACGTGCTTCGCATCGCCCTTCAGCGCCGCGAGATTCCCCAGATTACCCGCGTAGGTGAGCTTGTCGAGGTTGACGACAGGCTCGTCGCAGCGCTCGCGCCAGTCGAGAACGAAATTTGCGCCGATAAATCCGGCTCCGCCGGTCACGAGAATCATTCAGGCTCCATCAAGCAAACGGCTTGGTTGGACTGGAAAAGCGTTCACAAGCCGGAGGGCGCGGATTTTATCACGCGCCTAGCGCGGCTCCAGCGGAATAGTATTCGCGATACCAGTCGACGAAGCGCGCGAGACCTTCGGCAAGCGTGGTCCTGGGAGCGAATCCCGTCGCCGCCGCGATTCGCTCGATCGAAGCGAATGTCTCGGTAACGTCGCCGGGTTGGAGCGGCGCGTACTCCTTGATCGCGCGCTTTCCCAGGAGACGCTCGAGCTCCGCGATGAAGGTTTCGAGCTCGACCGCGGTGTGGTTGCCGATGTTGTAGATCGCGTATGGCGCGCTCGCGGCCTGCGCTGAGCTCGGAGGGCGCGACACCACTCGAGCGACGCCTTCGACGATATCGTCGATGTAGGTGAAATCCCGCCGCATCCTTCCCTGGTTGAAGACCTGGATCGGCTTCCCCGCGAGAATGGCTCGCGTGAAAATCATCGGAGACATGTCGGGGCGGCCCCAGGGACCGTACACGGTGAAAAAGCGCAATCCCGTCGTGGGCAGCCGGTAGAGATGACTGTAGCTGTGCGCCATGAGCTCGTTGGCTTTCTTGGTCGCCGCATACAGGCTCACCGGATGATCGACATCCTGATCTTCGGAGAACGGCAACTTGTGATTCGCCCCATAGACGCTGGAGCTCGACGCGTAGACGAGATGAGCGACCGCCGAGTGGCGACATCCCTCGAGCACCGTGCCGAACGCGTCGACATTGTTTCTGATATACGCGCCGGGGTTGACGACGGAATAGCGCACGCCCGGTTGTGCCGCGAGATGCACGACATGGGTGTAGCGACCGTCGCGAAACAGCGCAGCGACCGCGTCGACGTCGGCAAGATCGAGCGTCACGCATCGGATCCCGGCCTCTTCAAGGCGTCTCGCCCGCGCTCGCTTGAGGTCCACGTCGTAGTACGGATCGAAGCTGTCGACGCCGACGACGTCGGCGCCTTCCCGGCGCATGCGCTCCGCGACGTGCATGCCGATAAATCCGGCGGCGCCGGTCACCAGCACCCTCACCGTGAACGCTCCGATTGCTCGAGCGCGCGCAGCTTCGCGTATTTGCAAAAGCTGTTGAAACAACCGATCGCGATATGCACGAGTCCGGGAACGCCGTCGAGAAAGCCCGCACGCAGGAAGTAGAAACGCATGAACCTGAACAGCGGCGAAGCGATCATCCGGCCCGCCGAAGAGCGCTCGCCGCGAGCGAACAGCGCCGCGGCCTGCAATGTCGTGTATCGATTCTGCTTGTCGAGATAGTCGTCAAACGACTCGGCCGACGCATGCAGAAGATCGCCGTCGAGCCGCCCGGCCGGCGCAGACGAAACCACGTGCTCGTGCACGGCGTCTTCGCTCCATCGGGCGCTTCGTCGGTCGAAAAGGCGCAGGTTCCAGTCGGGATAGCCTTCCCCGTGTGCGAGCCATTTTCCGAGGAAGCGATTACGCCGACGCATCGTGTACGCAGCGAATCGCGGTTGCGTCAGCGCGGCGCATATCGAACGGCCAAGCTCGAGCGTCAGGCGCTCGTCGGCGTCCAGACACAAAACCCACTCGTTCGCGGCTTGGGAGACGGCGAAATTCTTTTGCGCGCCGAAGCCGAGCCATCCGTGCTCGATCACCCGCGCGCCGCAGCGTCGGGCGATTTGTACGGTATCATCGTGGCTGCCGGAATCGACTACCAGCGTTTCGGCTGCGAAGCCGACCGAAGCGATGCAATCCTGGAGTTGAGCGCCCGCGTCGCGAGTGATGATCACGAGGCTAAAGGGCAGCGTGGAGGGCGGAGCGGACATCGCGTCGAACGTACCACGTTGCCGCCCCGGCCGGAAGGCGCCTACTCTCACGCCGCCAACGCTTTCGGCAGACGATCTTGTCGTGGAAACAACGTGAATTGCCAGGCGCTTGTCATACGCCCTTCGTCGCTGGGCGATATCGTGCACGCGCTGCCGATCGTGCACGACCTCAAGCGGCATCGTCCTGGCATCGAGATCGACTGGGTGGCCGAGGAGCAGTTCACTTCGCTGGTCGCGCTCAATCGCGGCGTGCGCCGCGTCATTCCACTCGCTTTGCGCCGCTGGCGTCGGAGCATGGTCGTTCGCAACACCTGGCGGGAGTTCGCTGCTTTTCGCCGTGAGCTCAAGCTCGTGCCTTACGATGTTGTCATCGACCTGCAGGAACAGCTCAAAGGCGCGCTCGTCGCATGGCTGGCGCGAGGGCCGGCGCACGGACCCGACAGGGCGAGCATACGAGAACCGGTCGCCACCGCGATGTACCGCCACACTCACCGCATCGATCCGAGGCAGCATCTGATCGATCGCTGCCGTCAGCTCGCCGGCAAGGCATTGGGATACGAACCTTCCGGCGAGCCGCGCTTCGACCTTGCGCCGCCTCCCGAGCCGTCACCGCAGGAGTCGCCGTTTGCGGTATGTCTGCACGCTACCAGCCGCACCGACAAGCTGTGGCCGGAGTCGCATTGGCATGCGCTGATAGGCGGGCTCGCTCGCGCTGGATTGCGCGTGCTGCTGGTCTCAGGGAACGACGAGGAGGCGAAGCGGAGCATTCGCCTCGCGGAAGGCAATTCCGCCGCAACCGTTCTTTCACGCCGCGAGTTGCCTGCGCTCGCCGCGCTTCTTGCTCGTGCCGATCTGGTCTGCGGCGTCGACACGGGGCTTACGCATCTTGCCGCGGCTCTCGGAACGCCGACGATCGCCATCTTTATCGCAACCGATCCGCGTCTCGCGGGCGTCGAACGCGCAAGCAAACGCGCACGGGATGTGGGGGGTGTCGGCATCGTGCCGGCGCCCGATGAAATCTTGCTCATTGCAAATGAGCTCTCTGGCGGTGCGCGCAACAGCCTCGATTGGGCGCGATGACATCCGGTTGCCGGCCCCACTGTCCGACGAGCGGCGCATAAAATCATGGAAGCCGCACGCGTCCTCTACAACGTGCTGGGATACGCCGCGCTGCCGTTCCTGCCGGCCAGACTTTGGTTGCGCGGACGCCGCGAGCCGGGATATCGCCGCGGGATCGGCGAGCGTTTCGGGCGATATAAAGCGGCCCCGATCGGCGCTCCGCTCATCTGGCTGCACGCCGTTTCGGTCGGAGAAACGCGCGCGGCGCTGCCGCTGGTGCAACGTCTCTCCGCGAGCTACCCTGCGGCGACGATCCTGCTTACTCACATGCGGCGACCGGACGCGAAACGGGGCGTGCATTGTTTGGCGAGCGCGTCACCCAGGCGTGGCTTCCCTATGACCTGCCCTTCGCCGTCGACGGCTTTCTGTCGCACTTCCGGCCGGCCGTCGGGTTTCTCCTCGAAACCGAGCTCTGGCCGAACCTCATCGCAAAAGCGCACGATGCGGGAATCCCGTTGTTTTTGATCAACGCACGCCTGTCGGAGCAATCGGCGAGAGCGTACGCACGGTTCCCGGCGCTTGCACGACCGATGCTCGGGCGGCTGGCGGGTATCGCCGCGCAGTCGGCCGCCGATGCCGAGCGTCTCGCATCACTGGGAGCCGCTGAGCCGGTCGTCACGGGCAATCTGAAGTTCGACGTGCGCGTGCCCGACGCCGCGCTATCGCTTGCAAGCGAATTCAAGCATCGCTTCGGATCGCGTCCTGTATGGGTTGCCGCGAGCACGCGCGACGGCGAGGAGGCGCTGATCGCCGACGCGCTCGCGCGATTTCCGATGCCGAAGGACAGCCTGCTCA